>Ga0207873_1001503_pt1 | contig 22033 bp, 18 predicted proteins | sample BGWIniCompost_FD_187373 | JGI IMG/M metagenome (GOLD analysis project Ga0207873, IMG submission 187373) | Cellulose adapted compost microbial communities from Newby Island Compost Facility, Milpitas, CA, USA - BGW Initial Compost (SPAdes)... ...
CTATCTCACGATCGAGCTGCGCGGGCCGATCCCGCGGGAGCTGAGGCCGCTGATCGGGAATCGGGTGTTCGGGTGTGACGTGTGTCAGGAGGTTTGCCCGTGGAACTCCGAGAAGTTCGTGAGGAGCGGGGTTCGCGGTGATTCTCGGGCCAGGGCGGGGGCGAGGGCGAGGGCGGGGGAGACCCCGGCCCCTCCCTTGCCCCTCAGTGGATCGGATACGGACTCGGATTCGGGGCGTCGTGGATCGGGAACGGGAGCGGGAGCGGGAACGTTGACGGGAACGTGGACGGAGATGCGCCTCGTCGACCTCATGGGAATGGACGAGGCGGCGTGGGACACGTTCTCGCGCGGGTCGGCGATCCGGCGGGCGAAGCGGGAGGGGTTCCTGCGCAACGTGGCGGTCGCGCTGGGGAACTGGGGTTCACCGCAAGCGGTGCCGGCGCTGGTGCGTGCGCTCGAGGATGCCGAGCCGCTGGTGCGCGGGCACGCGGCGTGGGCGCTGGGACGCATCGGGTCGGTCTCGGCCGTGGCTGCGTTGACCGAGGCGCTGTCTGCGGAGACGGACCAGGCTGTGATCGAGGAGATCGAGGCAGCATTGGCAGAAGCGTCCTCGACCTCATCCGACAATCGCGGCGTCCCCGCGAGGTAGAACACAGGATGCTTCGGATCCCCCCGGTCCCCGCCTCCGGGGCGCGCAGAATGGTCAAAGCGCCGCTCGCGCGCTGACCTCCAGTCGATCAAGGAGCCGGTTCTCCAGCACCGTCATGCCGCTTTCGTCCGCGGATGTGTGTGCACGTGCTTCATGTACCCGCTGGAGTGCCTCCTCAACTTTACCCGCGGCAAGCGCCACGGCCGCCTCCGCGCGGAGCTGGAGCGACCGTGCACCTGGCGGCACCCGGCCCGCACGCTCAAGCCATGCGCGCGCTGCATCCACATCGCCGCGCCACGCACCCTCGAAGTAGGCGGCCTCCAGCGGGAGGAAGGTCGCACGGACAAGCTTCGACAGACCATCCGAATGCTCTAGAAGATATCGCAAGTGATCTCCTGCCGCTTCGGCATCGCCGGTGTCCAGTGCGTGGTAGTAGGCGAACAAACGGGCATTCCTCTGCTGAACCGGATCGGGGGCATCCAGGGTTGCCGCGACCAACCTGGCGTCCCAGCTCGAAGGCGGGCCGCCGACCATAAGTTCGGCGGCGAGCGCAAGTATGGCGGCTTCCGCGCGAGCGCTCTTGCCCCCGCGAGCGAGTCGGAGGAGCCGCGCCCCGTCCGTTCCCGTTCCGATCGGGGCCAACGTCACGAGGCCCATCCCCAGCGAGGCGAGGGTGAAGGGCGTAACTGGATAACCGGCTATCCACGCAACAATTCCAGCGATCAGGCTTACGGCAGGGCCACCAGCCACCGCCCATCGCACGCCGGTCACGATCTCGTCGACCGTTCCTGACGGCGGCGCAGCCACGGCTGAGGCGCCACCCCACAGCGCCAGCGGGTTCCAGCCCAACCGGACCTTCGCTCCATAGCGACGCACTATGACCGGGCCTACCGCGAACAGCCCCCACCGCATGCCGGCGATGGAGCCGGCCGCAAGGTGGCCGGCCTCGTGCACCGGCGCTGCGAGCATGAATTCAGCGCCGATCCTCACCCACGTCCATAGCGAGTCCACCTCAGTCCAGGGGTGGCTCTGCTCACCGGCGAAGAGGACGAGCAACGCCGCCGGCATTCCCGCCAACAGGAGCAACACGACCCATCCTCTGTGGCGCGGAGAAACGGCGAGGTCTGTACTGCGAGGCGTGGTCGCCTGGAAGCGTGGCTCGGGAGGCGTCATCATCCGATCCGGCGTGAAGGTTCCGTTGCCCTACCGACGAGCGCGATCGTACTGGTAGATCACCTTTCCGCATCGCCGCCGATCGTCCTACGACCTCGCCAGAAAGTCGCACCCGACGAGCGGGATCTCAAGCCCATCGTCAGACGCACGGCCTCCCCCCTTGTGTACCAGGGGAGACGCTTTCCTCAACGAGGCCAGTTCGGTTCGTTCCATTCCGGTCCATCTCGGACTCCTCAGTCGCGTACGAACAACGTCCCCGGCCCGTGTTCCTCCGCAGACCGCAAGGACTTTGGAGCTGGAGGCGGCGGATTCTGGCACGGACCAGCGGGCGAAATCTCGCCTCCGCTGGCGCAACCGGATAACCTTGATGCCTCAAGCGCCGCGCCACATGCTTGGACCCGTGCGGAAAAGGTGCCGTGGATTTCCTATCCGCTGAATCTCCCATCCGCAGGATCGACAGGCGCCTCCACCTGGGGCCTCCGCTTCCTCACCACCACGGAGGCAGGTATGGCAATGGCCAAGTGCTCGCGCTGCGGGACGTCGGTCGAGGTCACGCCGGTTGGTACGGAGAGACTGGCTCACTGCCCGATATGTCGCGAAGGTCGGGCGCTCTATCGCTGCTTCACCTGCATGAAGCACACGCTGCTCGCATCCGGTACCCAGGCCTGCCCTTACTGCAACACCCGGGTGCGACCTAGCGCCCGCAACATGGCGCAGGCGGCCGCGGCGCACGCGCCGATCGTTCCCCCACCGCTGGAACCACCGGAAAGACTGGCAACCCGCGAGGCCCTCTGGGCTCTGAAGACCAAACCGCTCGCGTTCCTCGCCAAAACCAGGGTGATGGCCGGAGGATTTCAGGGGACGGACTCGAAATCTGGCCGCATGTGTGTGGCCTTGAGGGACAACGAGCTCCGCATCGGTCCAGATCGCTTCGTGGCTTCTGCACCCCAGAATTCCGTGGTCACCTGCCAGGTGATCTACACGCCGATGCGTGACAACGACATGATGACGGGACGAACCGCCGCGACCCAACGGCTCAAACCAGACAACAACGAGCTCTGGGTGACCACACGGTTAACCGGGTGCACCGTGCTGGTTCTGGATTGGGAGGATCTCGGTTACTCGATGGTCCACCTCCGGCCGCACAAGACGGAGGATTTCAATTCGCTCCTCCGTTATCTGTTCGAAAAGAGCGATTCGGTGAAGGCGTCAACGAAGAACTACTACCTTCGCCAGGAGGCGACGGCGGTCGCGCACGCCACCGGGGCCGGCGTGGCTCCGCGGCGCTACCTGCTGGTTCAATCCAACTACACCGCTGCGGCCGGCAGACGCCTCAACATCATCGGTGTCCGTAACGGCCCGGGGTGGGATTTCTATAGCCAGATCGAGTGGCGAGGCGCTTACACGCCGCAGTTGCTTCAGTGGCAGGTATGGTCGAGGTTCAGGCCCTATGTCGCCGGCCATTTCTGAGTGCGACGCTGCGGGGCGCCACGGCCTGGCGATCGACCAGCAGTGGGTCGCCGCCGCAGCATTGGCCGGGCATGTGAAGTGATGTGGGCGGAGTAGCGAAGCGAGTTGTCACTGCGGACAGCTTCGCGATTCACGTTTCTACAGCCGATCGGCCCGGTGGGCGGCCGCCTTACCGCTACGAGCCGCCTCGGGGTCGCCAGCCCAGGGCGTGGGCGGAGCGGGCAGAGGGGTTCCGTTGCGCAGCGCTTCGCCGGACAAGGTCGAGATGAGGCGGTCCAGCCGCTCGGCCCAGCGCGGGGCGGTGAGCCGCCAGGCGCTGCGGCCGCCGAGGTTGCCGAACCCGATCCCGAGGCCGGTGACGAACACGAAGCCGACGGGGTCCTGAGTCAAGGCACCGAAAAATGCCCCGATCACGGCGCCGATCGCGCTGCCGACCCGACGCATGTACTTGCGCTGCGTCGCGCGTTCGAGCGCAATGTGGAGCCGCGTGCCGGTTTCCGTCGCCTCGATGGCCGCGTGCGTGTGGCCGTCGCGCGAGCGGTACTGCGTCCACACCGTGCCGCAGGCCAGTTCGGTGACGGTGCCGTGTTCGCCGAACTCGGCCTCGAGGCACGCGAGCAAGGCGCGCACGTCCTCGTTGTCGAGGCGGACGGGCAGCTCGACCCGCTGTTCCCACCGGGTCTGGCCGCGCCGGCTCCTCCGCTTCGAAGGCGCGGAGGGCGTCTTCTGCCCGTGCAGCTCGGCCCACGCCTCATCCACGAGATGCGGCTCGATGCCGGCCTCGCTCGCGATCTGCCTCAGCTCTTCGAGCGTCAGCCCGCTCGACCGGCCGCCGCGCTCCGCCTGGAGCTCGGCGGCCTTCTGGAGGATGAGCGCGGTCTCGCGGTCGCTGAAGATCCTGCCGGTGTCCGAGGCCATATGCTGTGCTGGCAGCGGCGCCCCGCTACGCGATCGACGCCTCGTAGATGCTCTGGATCGACTCGTCGAGCGCCTTGTTGAACTCCTCGTCGGTCTGGTGCACGCTCAGGCCTTCCGTGAACGCCCGCGAGAAGCTGGCTACGACGCCGGGGTTGCGGGCCAGGCGCGCGTTCGCCTCTTCGCGGGTGTAGCCGCCCGAGAGCGCGACGACCTTGAGCACGCGCGGATGCTCGACGAGCTCCCGGTAGAAGTTGTCCTCCTCCGGCAGCGTCAGCTTGAACATCACGTACTGGCCCTCGGGAATGGTCTCGAGCCCTTCGAGCAGGTACTTCTTGAGGAGCGCCTCGGCCTCGGCCTTGTCCGGGGCGTGGATGTCGACCTCCGGCTCGAGGATCGGCACGAACCCGGCCGCGAGGATCTTGTGCGCGAGCTCGAACTGCTGGTCCACGATGGCGCGGATCCCCTTCTCGTCCGCCCGCTTGATCACGGACCGCATCTTCGTGCCGAAAACGCCCTTCTCGCGAGCCCGCGCGAGCAAGTTGTCGAGGTCCGGGATCGGCTTCATGAGCTGCACGCCGTCCGCTTCGGGGGCGAGGCCCTTGTCGACCTTGAGGAACGGAACGACGCGCTTCACTTCCCACAGGTACTCGGCGCTGCCGCGGCCCTCGATCTCACGATTCATCGTGTCCTCGAACAGGATCGCGCCAATGATCCGTTCGCCATCGAACGCCGGGCTCGTGATGATCCGGGTCCGCATCTCGTGGATGCGGTCGAACATCTCCTTTTCGTTGGAGTAGGCGTCCTCACCGATGCCGTACAACTTCAGCGCCTTCGGCGTGCTGCCGCCGCTCTGGTCCAGCGCCGCGATGAAGCCGTCGCCGAGACGAATCTTCTCGAATTGTTCCCGGTTCATGATCCCCTCCTGGTCCGTTGCTCTACGCCCGGGCCGGAACCGGACCGCGGCCGCGCCCGTGTACCCGGCGCACGCTTCGAGATTGCCGGTTCTGACGCCGATCGGCAAGGGGATCGCCCAGGACCGCCCCGAACTACGCCGGCAGGCCCATGCCCTGGCCGTCGTAGCCCTGGAGCGCTTCGACCTGGGCGCGCGTGCCCGGCCGGCGCAGGATGTCGAGCAGCGCGCCGACGGCGGGGAGGTCGAGGAAGTGGTCGGGCACGATCAGCTCGTACGCCTCTTCGCGTAGCGGCAGGACATCGAGCCCTAACGCCGCGCCGGCGGCACGGATGCCGACGCCGACGTCGGCGGCGCCGGAGGCCACGATCTCGGCCACGGCGAGGTGGCTGGTCGCGCGCGTGTCGTAGCCAGCGATCGAGGAAGCGTCGAGCTGTGCCGCCGCCAGCGCTTCGTCCAGCAGCATGCGGCTGCCGGATCCCGGCTCGCGGTTGACAAGGCGGATTCCCGGGCGCGCGAGGTCGGACGGGCCGCCGATCCTGGCCGCGTCGCCGGGCCGCAGCAGGAGCCCCTGCTCCCAGACGGCGAAGGCGATGCGCGTGCAGGGGAACGGGACGATCTCCCGGATCCAGCGGGCGTTCCCTTCGCCCGTCGCGGGGTCCCGCAGATGCGCGCCCACCACGTGCGCCTCGCCGCGCGCCAGCGCGGCGAGGGCGCCGAGGCTCCCACGCTGCGTCCACGTGACCTCGACCCCCCGCTCGCGCCGCAGCGCGTCCACCACGATGCCGAAGGCGGGGTCGCACCCCATCACGGCCAGATCCGAGGGCGGCGGGGCATCCGGCAGCAGGCGGACCGCGATCGTTTCAGCATCGACCACCCGGTCGACCACGCCGTCCGCGGGCGGCGTCGGGCGGTGCGCCTCGTCCACCGGATGGGCGACCCAGCGCCCGGAGATGCGGGTGAGGCGGACGCGGCGGCCGGGTGCGGCGGGCGTGGTCCCGGCCCAAGCCGCGAGGTGCTGCGCCGCGGGCTCCCCGGGCAGCCGGAACAGCTCCTCGACGGTGCGGCCCAGCGCCTGGGCGAGGCGGAGCGCGACCTCCGTGGACGGGACGGCGCCGCCAGCCTCGATGGCCGCGTAACTCTGCCGGGAAATGCCTGCGGCCTCGGCCATGCGCGCCTGGCTCCAGCCAAGGCGCGCCCGCTCGGCGGCGAGCACGTTGTCGAGGCGTGTGCTCCGTGTACTCATGGCACGCGCGTGGGCAGACGCGTCGTGATCATGGGCGGTCCTCCCGTTCCGGGGTGGTGCGGGCCCCCGCGCCGTCCGGCTGGACGCCGATCTCTGTTGCCTTCACGGTGACCCAGACGCGGCTCCCGCGACCGAGGCCGAGCTCCTCCGTCGCCTCTCGCGTCACCTCCATGGCGAGGGGGAGCGGCGGGCCGGTGAGCAGCCGGACGCGCGAGCCCAGCGGCTCGATCCGCTCCAGCGTCGTCTCCCAGCAGTTGCGTGGGCTCCCTTCCGGCGGCGTTCGATGCACCGAGACGGCGTTCGGCCGGATCGTGAGGAGCACGGGCCCCTCGATCTCGGTGTCCGCGATGTGCAGCACGTGCGTCCCGGTATCCACCTCGCCGCGCGACGCGTTTCCGGCGAGCAGGTTGCAGCCGGCGAGGTCCGCGGCGTACGGCGTCCGGGGCCGCAGGAGGATGTCCTCGGCGCTGCCGCTCTGCGTGATCTCGCCTGCTTCGATGACATAGATCTCGTCGGCGAGCAGGAACGCATCGGTGGGATCGTGGGTGATCAGGAGCCGCGGGCCCTCGAACTGCTCGAGGTGCCGGGCGAGCGTCCTGCGCAGGCGCGTGCGGGTCGTGACGTCGAGTGCGGCGAGCGGCTCGTCGAGCAGCAGCAATTGCGGGTCGGCGGCGAGGGCTCGGGCCAGCGCAACGCGCTGGGCCTGGCCGCCGGACAGCTCGCGCGGCTTGCGATGCTCCAGACCTCCGAGATCGAGCTTCTCGATCCATTCCTGCGCCCGGGCCAGCGCGGCTTTGCGCGCCACGTTCCTGCTGCGCGGCCCGAACGCGATGTTCTCGATCACGGTCAGGTGCGGGAACAGCAGGTAATCCTGGAAGACCACGCCCACTCGCCGCCGTTCCGGCCGCACGAGCACACCCTGCCGCGGGCAGTCGAGGAGGACGCCCGCCAGCTCGATTCGCCCGTCGTCCACAGGAAGCAGACCGGCGATCGCCTCGACCGCGGTGGACTTGCCCGCGCCGTTCGGGCCGAGCAGCGCGACGGTCCGGCCCGCCGGGACCGAGAGCTGGATGCGCAGCGTGAAGCGCTCCGACCGCCGGACGGTGAAATCCACCTCCAGACCCGCGGCGCTCACAGCGCCCTCCACCAGCGGTCGCGCAGCGCGACCAGCACCAGCAGCGAGACGACCACCATGATCAGGCTGATGGCGACGGCCGCGTCGCGATCGCTCTCCAGCGCGACGAACACCGCGAGCGGCAGCGTCTGCGTCCGCCCCTGGAGGTTGCCCGCGAAGGTGATCGTGGCGCCGAACTCGCCCAGCGCCCGCGCCCAGGTCAGGACCAGGCCCGCGACCAGCGAGGGGCCGATCAGCGGCAGCGTGATCCGGCGCATCACGGTCCAGCGTCCGGCACCGAGCGTGGCCGCGGCACCCTCGTAGCGCGGATCGAGGTTGCGAAGGGCGCCCTCCACCGTGATGACCAGGAACGGCAGCGCGACGAACGTCGTCGCCACGACCACGCCGCAGGTCGAGAACGGCAGCAGCAGGCCGGTCGCCTCGTAGAGCGGCTCTCCCACCAGGCCGCGCCGGCCGAACGCGAACAGCAGCGCTGCTCCGCCCACCACCGGCGGAAGCACCAGAGGCAGGGTCACGATGCCGCGGACCACCGACCGTCCCGGGAACTCGGCGCGAGCCAGCAGCCATGCCAGCGGCACGCCGAGAACCAGGGCGATGCCGGTGGCCGAGAGCGAGGCGACCAGCGACAGCCGGAGCGCGTCCGTCACGATGTCGCTGGCGAGAAGAACGGGCAGGTCCCGCCAGGGCGTTCGCGCCAGGAGACCCGCGAAGGGCGCCAGAAACAGCGCGAGCCCGAGGCCGGCGGGAAGCCAGAGCAGGGCGGGGAGCCGCGGGGCCGCCCGTCGTCTTCGAAGCGCGCGTGAGATCACGGGGCAGCGAAGCCGTGTTTGCGGAGGATCGCCTGCCCTTCGCGCGACAGCACGAACGCGACGAACGCTGCGGCCGCCTCCGGGTTCGGCGCGTCCGCCAGCACGGCGATCGGGTACTCGGCCACGACGTTGTGCTCCTCGGGGATCTCGATGCCTTCCACGCGGCCGCGGCTCGAAACCACATCCGTGATGTAGGTGATGCCCGCGTCCAGCTCGCCGAGCTCCACCCGGGTGAGCAGCGCGCGCACGTCGGGCTCGTTCGTGTCGATCGCCGGGACCACGCCCGCCCGGGCCAGCGCCTGCCGCGCGAACGCGCCGCACGGGACCTCCTCGGCGCAGAGGCCGAGCAGCAGCTCCTCGCGCGCGAAGTCCTGCAGCCCGCGAACGCCGGCCGGGTTGCCCTTCGGCACCGCGATCACGAGCAGGTTGCGCGCGAAGATCCGCGGCTCTCCGGGGACGGCTCCGGCCGCGACCACCTGGTCCATGTTCGCGACGTTCGCCGACGCGAAGACATCCACCGGCGCGCCTTCCAGGATCTGCGCGCGCAGGGTGGAGCTGCTCCCCAGGTTCAGCACGACGTCCACGCGCGGGTGGGCGGACTCGAAGGCACGCTCGATCTCGCCGAACGCGTCCCTCAACGACGCGGCGGCGGAGACCAGGACTCTCCCCTCGAGGGCCGGTCCGTCCGCGGCCTCGCCGGGGCCGCGCCTCGCGGGCGCGTCCTCCGCCGAGTTGCCGCATGCCCACGCCACGGACGCGAGCGCGGCCCAGATGAGGTGTCGAAGCATCGAGGCCGGATGTAATGTCGGCCTGCAACGGTGTCAAGTTGACCTGCATCCCGGCGGGTGAAACGTCGGGAACGGGAGCGGGGACGTTGACGGGAGCGGGGAAGCGCAGCACACGCGGCCGTGCGAATGTCGATGCCGGTAGGGTAGAACCTCGGTCCCGATCCTCCGCGAGTCAAGCATCACCGTGCGGGAACACGGAGCCACGGCGAGGGGTTGGCAGGCCTGGACGGCGGTAGGAGCATAACGCTCAGCGGAGAACGACATCGCAATGGGCAAGCGCGTGCTGATCGATCTCAGCCACGTCGTCGAGGCCGGGATGACGACGTATCCCGGGCTGCCCGCGCCGGTGGTCTGCGACTTCCTGAGCCGCGAGGCATCGCGGAAGCACTACGCCGAGGGCACCGAGTTCCAGATCGACCGGATCGAGATGGTGGGCAACACGGGCACGTACCTGGACAGCCCGTTCCACCGGTTCGCGGACGGCAAGGATCTATCGGAGCTGGAACTCGAATCCGTGGCGGATCTGCCCGGGCTCGTCGTGCGGGTCACGGAAGCGGAGGGGCGCGCGATCACGCGCGCGGCGTTCGCGCCGTTCGACGTGCGCGGCAAGGCCGTGCTGGTCCACACGGGCTGGGCCCGGCACTGGGGCACGAGCCGCTACTTCGAGGGCCACCCCTTCCTGACGGAGGACGCCGCGGTGTACCTCCGTGACGGCGGCGCGGCGCTCGTCGGCATCGACTCCCTGAACATCGACGACACGGCCGATGGCCGCCGGCCTGTGCATACGACATTGCTCCGCGCCGGCATCCCGATCGTCGAGCACATGCGCGGGCTGGAGCAACTGCCGGTCGAGGGCTTCCGCTTTTCGGCGGTGCCGGTGAAGGTCCGGAAGATGGGCACCTTTCCGGTGCGGGCGTACGCGCGGCTGGAGGGCTGAGCGGGGGATGGAGTCCATCGACGCCCTGGCCGCGCGGCTCCGCCGTCTCGATGGGCGCGGTTACAAGGCCTACCGGGAGATCGAGGGCGAGTACCTCGGGCCCGGGTTCCGCCTGGTCATCGACCACGTGCAGGGCGACCCGTTCGCGGAGCCGAGCCGGCTCCGCGTCCTGGTGCCGCCCGCCACGGCCCGGCCGCCGGAGTGGGCGCTGGCGACGCCGGGCCGGCGCGTGGCGACGGCCGATTTCCTCAACCGCGCGTTCCACGACGCGCTCCACGCGCTCTCCCAACGTCGCGGCACGGGCCACAGCGGGGAGCTCTGGATCCTGCGACCCGGGCAGGAAGTGCTCGAGCGCACGAGCCTGCGCGTGGACGCGCAGGGGAACGTGGAGGCGCGGTTCCGCGCGGGGCTCCCGGCACGCGGCCGCACCATCCTGGGGCGGCAGGCGGCGGAGCTGCTGACCGGCGATGTGAGCCGGGCGGTCGAGCGCGCGCTCCGCTTCCCGGCCCTGGATGCGGAGGCGCTCCGCCTCCACGTCGAGACGGTGGAGGACGCGCAGGCGTTGCGCGCTGCGCTCCCTGCGCATGGCCTGGTCGCGTTCGTCGCCGATGGAGCGTATCTCCCGCGGCGGAGCGGCGTGGACGACCACCCGCTCCCCTTCGACCGCGCGGTGCCGTTCCGCTCGCCCGAGCGGCTGCGCGTCACGCTCGAAACACCCAACGCGGGCCCGATCACGGGGATGGGCCTCCCTGCGGGCGTCACGCTCATCGCGGGTGGCGGGTTCCACGGGAAGTCCACGCTGCTGCGCGCCATCGAGCGTGGCGTCTACGACCACATCCCCGGTGACGGGCGCGAGCGCGTGGTCGCCGTCCCGGGCGCGGTGAAGGTGCGCGCCGAAGATGGGAGGGCGGTCGCCGGCGTGGACATCTCGAACTTCATCGGCGACCTGCCGGGCGGCGCGGACACGCGCGCGTTCCGCACGCAGAACGCGAGCGGCTCGACATCGCAGGCTGCCGCGATCGTCGAGGCGCTCGAGGTCGGCGCGACCTGCCTGCTGCTGGACGAGGACACGTCGGCGACCAACCTGCTCATCCGCGATGCGCGGATGCAGGCGCTCGTGCCGGACGAGTACGAGCCGATCACGCCGTTCATCGATCGCGTGCGCCAGCTCGCGGACGAGCACGGTGTCTCCGCGATCCTGGTCGTGGGCGGCTCCGGCGATTACCTCGACGTCGCGGACACCGTCATCGTCATGCGCGAGTTCCTGCCGGCGGACGTGACGGAGGACGCGCGCCGGGTCGCGGCGGAGCACCCGACCCGCCGACGCGCCTCGGCCCGGCCGTGGCGGCCGATCGCGGCGCGTGTGCCGCTGCCCGCGTCGCTGGACCCGAGTCGCGGGCGCCGCGCGGTGCACATCCGCACGCCCGCGGAGGACCGCGTCCTGTTCGGCGTCGAGGAGGTCGACCTCGGCGCCGTCGAGCAGATCGTGGAGACCGCGCAGGTCCGGGCCATGGCGCAGGCGCTGGCCTGGGCGCGCGGCCGCGTGATCGACGGCCGCCGCGAGCTGCCGGAGGCGCTGCGCGAGATCATGGATGTGATCGCCCGCGAGGGTCTGGACGCCATCCAGCCCGAGCCGGCCGGCGAGTTCGCGGCGTTCCGCATCTTCGAGCTGGCCGCGTTCCTCGGCCGCGTCCGGACACTGGAGACGGCGCGCGGAAGCTCGTGATCCCGCCCCACCGCGTCGCGCCGCCTTGATCGACACCCGTATCGCCGCCCCGCGCGAGGGTGCGCGTCTGCGGAGCGTGGCCGGACGGACCCGGAAACCGCCCGGCTCCGGAACCAGTGCGCGGCGCCGTGTGTTCCTCCGTCTCAGGTCACCAGAACGTGGGATCTCAACGATCGGAGTGAATGATGTTGTTTTCTCCTTTGCAGATTCGGGATGTCGTGCTGCGAAACCGCATCGGTGTGTCGCCCATGTGCCAGTACACAAGCCAGGACGGCTTCGCGGAGGACTGGCACCTGGTCCACCTCGGCGGCTTCGCCGTGGGAGGCGCCGGGCTGGTAGTGACGGAGGCGACGGCTGTCGCTCCGGAGGGGCGGATCAGTCCGCAGGACCTGGGGATCTGGGATGATGCCCACGTGCCGGGCCTTCGTCGGATCACGGATTTCGTGCGTTCGCAGGGCGCGGTCGCGGGGATCCAGCTCGGGCATGCCGGGCGGAAGGCGAGCACGTGGCGGCCGTGGGAGGGGAACGGTGCGGTCTCTCCCGAGCACGGGGGGTGGGAGGACGTGTGGGCTCCGAGCGCGATCCCCTTCGCAGAGGATTACCCGCGGCCGCGACCGCTGACCGAACAGGGGATCCGGGGCGTGATCGATGCGTTCCGGCTCGCGGCCGGGCGCGCGCTCGAGGCAGGGTTCCAGGTCATCGAGGTGCACGCGGCGCACGGCTACCTGCTGCACCAGTTCCTCTCGCCGCTTGCGAACCAGCGCACGGACCGCTACGGCGGATCGTTCGAGAACCGGGTGCGCTTTCCTCTCGAAGTCATCTCCGCGATCCGGGAGGTCTGGCCGGAGCGGCTCCCGCTCCTCGTCCGGATCTCCGCCACGGATTGGATGGACGGCGGCTGGAACATCGAGGAATCCGTGGAATTCGCGCGCCTGCTGAAGGACTACGGCGTGGACCTGGTGGATTGCTCGTCGGGCGGACTCGTGCCCGGCGCCCGGATCCCCGTCGCTCCGGGATACCAGGTTCCGTTCGCCGAGCGGGTGCGACGGGACGCCGGGGTGCTGACCGCGGCCGTGGGACTGATCACCGAGCCTGAGCAGGCGGACCGGATCATCCGTGATGGGCACGCGGATCTCGTCTTCCTGGCCCGCGAGTTCCTGCGCCAGCCGCACTGGCCGCTCCTGGCGGCGCACCGGCTCGGAGTGGACATCGCGTGGCCGCCGCAATACGAGCGAGCGCGGCCGCAGCCGTGAGCCGACTTCCGCGTCAACGCCGCACGGCCGAACGCGAACGGCTCCCGGCCCGTCGTCGAGCCACTGCTTGCGGAACATGAACGTGCGGCCCGCCAGCCGGACGCGGGCGTGGCCGACAAGGACCGCGGCTTCGTGCGCGCGTTGGGGGGCTCATGCTCTTCTCGGGCGACGAGGGTGAGGAGAAGCTGAGCACGCTGTCGGGCGGCGGGGCCGCGCGTCTGGCGTTCAGCCGGCTGATGTTCGAGCGGCCAAAGTTGCTGGTGCTGGACGAGCCGACGAATCACCTGGACGTCAGGACGCGATCGAGGAGCGGCGCCAATTCCGCGGCGAGCCCGCTGCGCACGGGGCGGCGCGCCCCCGGAAGGCCTTGCCGACGGAATCCGCGACGAGGACCCCGGTCATGGCCGCACCACCAGGGCGAGCGCCGCTTCCAGCATGCAGACGACCGCGATCGCCGGAACCACGACGACGCGACGGCCGTACCCCAGGTTCGCGAGCAGGATGCGCTCGTTGTTGATCCGGAGGTCGACGAGGAGGAGCGGGAGGACAATCGCCGCGTGATACACGACTGCGCGTGGCGATGGCGGCGCGATCAACTCGGCCGGCGCGGTCAGGAGGGGCAGGAGACCGCCGGACGCGACCTCTCCGATCGCCGTCAGCACGACCAGCGCGGCGCGCACCAGCAGCCACGCCACGCAAGCGCGGATCAGGAGAGCGCGAGCGAGTTTCGGCGGCAGGTTCAAATCGGGCGCACCGGGATATGGGGGTACGGCCTCGGACCGATCCGTGTACCTGATCGGAACGGAAAAGGATCCGCGTGCCAGCCGAACTCCACGTCGCGGGAGCCGATGCCCGAGCGCCTTCTGTTGGACAGTCCGCCGACGGATTATCTTGGACCCCGTCCATGCCTTAGCCACGTCCGCGAACGCCGGCGGCCGGTGGCGCAACGTCCCCCGCTCCCTGAGCGAGTCGCCAATGAGGCTCGTCGACCTGAAGAACAGGCCCACGCTCATCAACAAGAACCTCCAGATCAGCGGGCCGCCCGGGGCAACCCGGGCCCGGGCGGCATTACCGTCGAGACGCGGGTCATCTCGCCCGACTCCTACGTGGTCCACTCCGAGACGATCAAACAGGTCCGGAATGCAGTGGTCCCGGCATGTGCGGCCATCGGCGGGGCCATGGGCGACGACCGAGTGATCCTCGTGAGCAGTGTGGGGGAGCCCAACTGCTACTGGTTGCCGTGGCGCAGGGGCAGTGTGTATCTGGGGCAGCTCGGCAACAAGTATGAATACTTCTTCACCGCCAGGATGAACGGCTGCGGCATGATCATCGGCGGGACGGCCGCGCAGCCATTCGTCGCCCATGCGAACCTCGACTCCGACCGGCTGACAGATGCGCTCACCAGGGTGAGGGCGCGCGGGCTCAGCGTGAAGGAGGAGAACGAGGCCGTTGCCGCGGAGTACGCGCTGATCTACGAGCAGTTCTACGGCAACCTTGCCGCCAAGCTTATCCATGACGGGCTGCTCAGCGGCGCCCGTCTCAAGGTCCTCACGCCACAGGAGTACCTGATCGAGGGGAAGGCCGGATTCGCCGCGGTGTTCGGCATCAACACGGGCGGCGCATGGAAGTTCTACGGCAACTTGGCGAAGCAGACGCGGTTGATCTGGGAGGGGTGAGAAGCGCCGAGAGCGCCGTCCACAGCGGCGTGGCGCTGTCGCCGGCATGCCCTCCCACGCGGGCGAACGGCGACCGCCGTTCACACCGTGTCGTATGACAATTCCCGGATGATCTCGGTATCGAACGTCGCCAAGGGGTATGGCGGCCAGGTTCTCTTCACGGGCGTGACGTTCCAGCTCAACGCGGGCGAGCGGTACGGGCTGGTGGGCGCGAACGGGTCGGGCAAGACGACGCTGCTGCGCATCCTCGCGGGTGACATCGAGCCGGACGAGGGCGTGGTCTCGATTCCGAAGTCCGTGCGGCTCGGCGTGCTGCGCCAGGACCACTTCCTGTACGAGAACGAGCAGATCCTGAGCGTCGCGCTGATGGGCAACCGCGAGCTGTGGAACGCGATGGTCGAGAAGGAGCAGCTCCTCGCCCGGCCGCAGGAGGAGTTCGACGTCGACCGGTTCGCGCAGCTCGAGGAGACGATCCAGCGGCACGACGGCTACGCGGCGGAGTCGCGGGCGGCGGAGATCCTCGAGGGGCTCGGCATCCCCACGGAGGTGCACCGGCGGCCGCTCTCGACGTTGTCCGGCGGTTTCAAGCTGCGCGTGCTGCTGGCGCAGACGCTGGCGAGCTCGCCGGACGTGCTGCTGCTGGACGAGCCGACGAACCACCTGGACATCCTGTCGATCCGCTGGCTGGAGAAGTTCCTGCTCGACTTCCCGGGGCCGGTGGTCGTGATCTCGCACGACCAGCGGTTCCTGGACAACGTGTGCACGAAGACGCTGGACGTGGATTACGGCACGGTCACGCTGTACCACGGCAACTACAGCGTGTTCGTGCGGGAGAAGCGTGAGGAGCGGGAGCGGCGAGAGCGGGAGATCGAGCTGCGCCAGGCGGAGATCGCGGCGCACCAGGAGTTCGTGGACCGGTTCCGCGCGAAGGCGAGCAAGGCCCGGCAGGCCCAGAGCAAGCTCAAGCTGATCGAGAAGAAGGCGGCGGAGCTGGTGGAGCTGCCGGGCAGCTCGCGGCGTTACCCCACGTTCCGGTTCGAGGCGCGGCGGCCGAGCGGGCGCGAGGTGCTGCGCGTCACCGGGATCCGGAAGGCGTACGGCGAGAAGGAGGTGCTGCACGGCGTGGACCTCGAGGTCCGGCGCGGCGACCGGCTGGCGATCCTGGGGCCGAACGGCATCGGGAAGTCCACGCTGCTGAAGATCGTGATGGGCGTGGTGGCCGCGGATGCAGGCGAGGTGGTGTGGGGATACGAGACGTATCCCGGGTACTTCGCGCAGGACCATCGCGAGCAGCTCGGCGATTCGGACCGCACGGCGGAGCAATGGCTCTGGGACTTCTGCCCGGACAAAGACCGCGGCTTCGTGCGCGCGTGGATGGGGCTCATGCTCTTCTCGGGAGACGAGGGTGAGAAGAAGCTGAGCGCGCTGTCAGGTGGCGAGGCCGCGCGGCTGGTGTTCAGCCGGCTGATGCTCGAGCGGCCGAACGTGCTGGTGCTGGACGAGCCGACGAACCACCTGGACCTCGAGTCCATCGAGGCGCTGGTGAAGGGGTTGAAGGCATTCGACGGCACGCTGATCATGGTCTCGCACGACCGCTGGTTCGTGCGCGAGCTGGCGACGCGCATCGTCGAGATCACGCCGCAGGGCATCCGCGACTTCCCGGGCACGTACGACGAGTACGTGCACGCGTGCGGCGACGACCACCTGGACTTCGACGCCGTCGTCGTCAAGGCGCGGCGCGAGGCGCGGGAGAAGGAGCGCGGCGGCCAGCGCGGCGATGGCCGGCGCGAGAGGCGCGAGGGCGGCACCACCCGGAAGGTGGATCCGTACCGGCTCCAGCGCTTGGAGCGTCGTCGCGACGACGTGCTGGCCGAGATCGCCGCGGCGGAGCAGCGCGTCGCCGAGATCGACGCGACGTTCGCGGATCCGGAGTACTACGGGCGGACGCCGGTCGAGGAGTTGCAGGCGCTCCAGCGTGAGCGCGAGGCGCTACTGGAGCAGGTGGAGCGCCTGATGCAGGAATGGGAGGGCGTGGAGCAGGAGATCGCGGCGGCGGTGGGGTAGCTCACGCGCGGCTACGGTGGGCCGCCACCCGTCGAGCACCTCGTCGATCGGTGGAGCTGCGCGGTCAGTCGGGGCGGTGTGCTGCTCCCCGGGCGTGATCGAGGAGCGGCGCCATTTCAGCGGCGAGCCCGCTGCGCATGGGGTGGGAGAGGGCGTAGATCGCGAAGAGCGCGAACGCGATCACGGCCGCGAGGAGAGCGACGTACGCCGCGGGAAGGCGGCGGCCGAGGCTCGAGGCGGCGGCCACGGCGAGGGTGGCGGCTCCGCCGCCGATCAGGATGGCCCACAGGACCGCAGGCGGCGTCCGCTGAGCCATGGCGAGGCGGACGCCGCGCTGGTCACTCAACTCCTCCACGACATCGAACGCCCTGGACTGGAGCTCGGCCTGTCCTGCGGTTGGCGGTTCGAAGCCGGCCAGGATCCGCAACATGCGGTCGACGAGCGCGTCCGTTTCCGTGCTCGTGCGTCCTGTGTCCCACAGCCGCAGCTCCTCCAGTACGCTCTCGCGGTACGCGGCGATTGCGCGGCCGAGCTCGTCCCGCGTCGGTGGGGGCAGGACGCTGGCGATCTGCTGGAGGTCGGTGATGGCATTGGCCTCGAGCCTCACCGCGGCCCGGGTCTGGTCCAGCCGGTCCCATGCCCCGGCGAGGACGAAGGCCACCAGGACGCCGTAGAGAGCGGCGATGGCTTCCAGGATCGCATGGGCGGTCGGCTCGGCCTCGGCCGCGCGCGCGGCCGGGATCAGGCGGCCGAGCGCGGCACGGCCGGCGAGCGTGGCGAGGACTGCCGCGGCGACGACGAGCAGGGCTGAAGCGGCGATGGGCAACGCGCGGCCTCCGTGCATCAACGCGGGCCGGGCGGCGCTGGCTGCCACAGGGCGACGGTGAGGCCCGCAACGAGGATCCGCCCCTGCGGCCGCGAGCGGACGCCGAAGTCCCATTCCGCGCGCGCTTCGAGACGCGCGCGAAGCGCCGGGATCAGCAGGTCGAGCTCCGGGCCGAGGCCGTAAACGCGATCCCTCGCGCCTCGCAGCATGGGCGGTATGTCGGTGCCGCTGTCGTCGGTGACCTGCCAGAGCGCGAAGCCTGCGATCCCGATGGTGGCGATGCGCGCGAAGCGCACGCCGGCGCCTCCCTGGATCTGGAGCGTGTTGCCCCGGCGGATGTCGATGCCGCGCTTGCGGAGGTTGAGATCGTAGCTCAGCAGCGCCGATGCGCGGAATCGCCGCTCCCGGCCCGAGAGGACCGCGCCGCCGAGCGAGAGCTGGTGCGACCAGAAGCCGCGGCCGACGCCCTCCCGGCCGCGAGGCTCGAAGCGGCCGGTGGGAGCGTAGAACGCGTACGATGTCACGACATCGCCGCGCGGGAACCGCCAGCCCAGCTTGAGCGGCTGCACGAAGATGTCGGCGAAGCCGGACCGGTCGACCGCGATCCGCGGATCGGAGGCGTTCACCGAGATGTCGGCGAGCGGCAGTGCGAAGGCGAAGCTCAGGTGCGGCGCGTTCTTCGGCTTGAGGGTGAGGGACGCGCCGAAAGCGTTGGCGACGACGTCGACCTTCAGCCCTCGAATCGGAACGAGGTTGCCGTCGCGGTCCCGCAGCCGGTTCGCGTCGTAACGGATGAGGCGGTCGCTCAGGTAGAGACCGGGCTCGGCCTGGACGCCGGCATCGATGCCGATCCCGCCCAGCAGCTTGTGTCCCAGGTCCTGTGCTTTCGCGTGCCGCGCTGTGAGAAGCATCGCGGGGAGCAGGAGGAGCACCGCGAGGCGGGGGGGCCGGATGGTGCACGCGCACGGGCGGCCCGTCGGGTGGCGCCGGACGCACATCGCGCGAATCGCGTTGAGGTAGCGCCCCGGCGATCTCACCGTGCCTTGCCGCCCCGAGAGGCCTGACGTCCGGTTCCCGTCTCAGCGGATGCTGCCGCTGACCCGGCGCCAGGGCCACGCAAGCGGAGTGCCCGCCGCCGGTCGTGAGCGGCAGGTCGCGGTCGTCGGGTGCGCCAGCCCCGGTGCGTCGACGAGGCCGAACGCGTAGATTCCCCGGCCGACGGGATCGGCCGGGGAGCCCCGGCCGGCGGAAGCGTCCACCCTCCTGCTGGCGTTGACCATGCTTCGTCTCCGCAGATTCTCGTTCGTCTTCCTATTCCTTGCCGCCTCCGCCTCGCCCGCATGGGCGCAGACGGCCGCTCCGGCTGCGCGCGCGAGATCGGCCGACCCGCTCGCGGGCCTCGATGCGTACATCGAGCAGGCGCGCAGGGCTTGGGAGATCCCCGGGCTCGCCATCGCCATCGTCCGGGACGACTCGGTGATCTTCGCGCGCGGCTACGGCGTCCGCGAGCACGGCAGGGATGCGCCGGTGGACGAGCACACGCTGTTCGCCATCGCGTCCACGACCAAGGCGTTCACCGTCGCGGCGCTCGGCATGCTGGTGGACGAAGGCGCGCTCAACTGGGACGACCCGGTGCGCAAGCACCTCCCGGGCTTCGAGCTCCAGGACCCGTACGTCACCCGCAACGTCACGATCCGCGACCTGCTGACGCACCGCGTGGGCGTCGCGCGTGAGGACAACGTGTGGATCGCCTCGCCGTTCGACCGGCCGGAGATCATCCGCCGGTTGCGGCACCTCGACCAGGTCAACGGGTTCCGCCACGGCTACAGCTACAACAACCTGATGTACATGGTCGCGGGCGAGGTCGTGGCTGCGGCGGCCGACACGAGCTGGGATGCGTTCGTCGAGGAGCGGCTGTTCCGGCCGCTGGGGATGACGCGCACGACGTCGCGCTTCGATGTCGTGCAGACGCGGGACAATGTGTCCTCGTCGCACATCCGGTCCGGTGGGCAGATCATCGTGATGGACCGGCGCAACTACGACGCGCTCGGCCCCGCCGGCTCCATCTTCTCGAGCGTGTGGGACATGGCGCAGTGGATCCGGCTGCACCTGAACGGCGGCGTCTACGAGGGCAAGCGGCTGCTGAAGAAGGAGACCATCGAGGAGATGCACACGCCGCAGGTCGTGATCCGGATGGACTCGGTCACGCGGCGCATGTTCCCGACGCAGAACTTCAGCGCGTACGGCCTCGGCTGGCGGCTGCACGACTATCACGGTCGCAAGGTCGTGCAGCACACCGGCTCGGTGAACTACACGCGGACGCAGGTCGGGATGATCCCGTCGGAGGGGATCGGCGTCGTCGTCATCGCGAACCTCAGCTCGAGCGAGCTCCAGACGGCGCTGATGTACCGGGTCTTCGACCTGCTACTCGGGCTGCCCGAGACGGACTGGAGCGCCGAGTACCTGGCGCTGGAGCAGCGGTCGCGGACGAGCGCGAGTGCAGGCGCTGCGGAGGCCGAGGTCAAGGCGGCGCAGCGCGGCCCGTCGCTGCCGCTCGATGCCTACACCGGCGTCTACTCCGACTCGCTCTACGGCGATGTGACGGTGGCGCTGGAGGACGGGCGGCTGGTGCTGCGCTACTCGCCCGACTACGTGGCAGACCTCGAGCACTGGCGGTTCGACACGTTCCGCGGACGCTGGCGGAGCCGCGGCTTCGGCCAGACGACCGTGACGTTCGGGCTCGACTCGCGCGGGCGCGTCCGCTCGCTCGAGCTGCAGGGATTCACGACGTTCCGGCGCCGGTGATCGCGTCGCCCGCCACCGCCTGCGCGCCCCCGCGCGCGCTCGTCGACCTGCTCCGCGGCCGGCGCGTCGTGGTGCTCGCCGGCGCGGGGTGCAGCACGGAGTCCGGCATTCCGGACTACCGCGGGCCACAGTCCGCGGGCCGGGTGCGCAAGCCGATGATGTACCAGGAGTTCGTGGGGAGCGACGCGGCGCGCGCCCGGTACTGGGCCAGGAGCGCGGTCGGCTGGCGGCGCATCGCGGAGGCAAGGCCCAACCCGGGGCACTTCGCGCTCGCGCGGCTGGAAGAGGGCGGGGTGGTGCGGGGCATCATCACGCAGAACGTGGACGGGCTGCACCACGCGGCCGGCAGCCGGCGCGTCGTCGAGCTGCACGGCTCGCTCTCGCGCGTGCGGTGTCTCGGGTGTCAGGCCACGCTGCCGCGCGATGAGTACCAGCGCCGGCTCGAGGAGCTGAACGCGGAGTGGTCGGCGCGGCTGGCACGTGCGGCCGCGAGTGGTGAGCTTGAGATCAAGCCCGACGGCGACGCGGAGCTGCCCGCGTGGGCACTCGAAGGGTTTCGGGTGCCCGCGTGCGAGGCGTGCGGCGGGACCGTGAAGCCCGACGTCGTCTTCTTCGGCGAGAACGTGCCACGCGAGCGCGTGGACGAGGCGTGGCGCCTGTACGAGGAGGGCGACGTGTTGCTGGTCGTGGGCTCGTCGCTCACGGTCTACTCCGGGCGGCGCTTCGTGCTGCGCGCGCAGAACGACGGCGTGCCGGTCGCCATCGTCAACGTCGGCCCCACGCGCGCCGACGACATGGCCGCGGTGAAGGTGGAGGGTCGCTGCGGCGAGGTGCTGCCGCAGCTCGCGGAGGCGCTGCTCGGGGCGGGCGCTACGGCATGAGCGCGTAGACGAGGTCGAAGAAGTTCCGGAACCCGTCTGTCTGCGGATTGTAGCTCGCGGACCCCTCGACCATCCTGACGGCGACGAGCCGCTTCTCAGGGAAGATCACGAGGTACTGTCCGAGGTAGCCGTTGGCCTGGTAGCCGATGACGGGACCGTACTCGCTGCGGGCGAGCGGGATGCCGAGCGGCCCGAGCGTGTTGTTGACGACCGACCGCCAGTCCTCGCCGAGGGTGCCCGCCAGCGCGGCGGCAAGTGAGTCCATGGACTCGTAGCGGCCGCGCACGCGCGCGACGGCTGCAACGAAGGCGGAATCCACGCCGGCCTCGCGGAGCTGCTGGATGCGCGCGTCGTCGATCACGGCGGTGGTGTCGGCGGGAATGAGCCACCAGAGCAGCCCGCTGGTGGCGGCGTGCGGAGAGCCGGGGCGCAGGCTCTCGTCGAACCAGCTTTCGGCGATGAGCTGCTCGCCCTGCCAGCGGCCGCGGTCCAGCACGAGCTGGCCAAGCCTGGCGAGGTCCGCCGCGTGGATCTGGAGACCGGCCATAACATGCGGGTTGCCGGCGCGGTCGCGCGACCAGCGGAAGTCGGTGATGCCGAGCCGGGCGAAGAGGTCCTTCCTCAGAAAATCGTCCATCTTCCTGCCCGTTGCCTTTTCGACGATGCCGGCGAGGAGGTTCACGGCCTTGTTGTTGTAGAAGAACCGCGAGCCGGGCTCGCTGATGATCTCCGCATCGAGGGCGAGGCGGACGAAGTCGCGGCTCACG
>Ga0207873_1001504_pt1 | contig 22030 bp, 20 predicted proteins | sample BGWIniCompost_FD_187373 | JGI IMG/M metagenome (GOLD analysis project Ga0207873, IMG submission 187373) | Cellulose adapted compost microbial communities from Newby Island Compost Facility, Milpitas, CA, USA - BGW Initial Compost (SPAdes)... ...
GCGCGAGCCTCGGCGGGAGCCCTGGGGAGCGGTGCGGCCACGCGCTCTTCATCGGAGGGCTGCCCTGGGGGGCGCCCGCAGCCGGGACCACCCGGCTGCGACAACGGGTGCGACAACGGGTGCGACAACCCGTCGCATGGCGCGCGGCGGGGGCAGCGAGTAGTACCCGCGCGGCGGTCGCGCCACCGCCTCTGGGTACACGACATGCAGCACGACTCGACGCAGATCCCGGCCACGATCTCCGTTCCGCGCCCCCGAGCTCGTTCGTGGGCCGCCCGAGCCGTCCGCCTGGCGGTGTGGGTCGCCTGGGGCACGCACCTCGTGGGCTGCTCGGGGGATGCGCGAGAAGATCACGGGCAGATGGTCGTCACGAGCGACGGCGGCGCGCTCCTGGTGACGATCGCGAGCGAACCCGCGGAGCGGCCCGTGCGCGGGAACAACCGGATCACCTTCCACATCGAGTCCACGTCGACGGGAGAGCCCCTCGACGACCTCGAGCTGGAGATGGCCCCGTTCATGCCAGCCCATGGACACGGCAGCTCCCAGGAGCCGGCCCTGACGCCGCTGGGGGACGGCCGCTACCGCTTCGACGACGTCGTCCTCACCATGCCCGGGCTCTGGGAGCTCCGCACCACCGTCGCGGGTCCGATCACGGACTCCTTCGCCCCGCGCTTCGAGGTCGACTAGTGCTCGGAGACGGCTCGGGGCTGTCTCGGTGGGCGCTCGCTCTCGGCGGGGCGCTCGCCGTCCTCGCGAGCCCGACGACGGCTCGCGCCCAGGCGTGCTGCGCCGGAGCGTCCGCCATCACGCCGGGGCGGCTCGAGCTCCACGAGCAGGCGCTCGTCGGGGTGCTCCTCTCGGGTTCGACGGGCCTCGGCTCCTACGACGGCTCTCGGAGCTTCCGCGGGACGCCCCCGGGTGTCCGGGAGATCGATCTGCGCCAGGACGTCGTCGGGGCCCTGCGCTGGCTCGAGCGCGGGCAGCTCGGTCTGCAAATCCCCCTCCATGCGTCGTGGCGGCGGGCGCCGACGACGGGCGGCGAGCTCGGCGGGGGCATCGGGGATCTGAGCTTCAGCGTCCGCTACGACGCGATCCTCAACCGCGAGTACCGCTACTTGCCAGGGATCGCGCTCCTGGGCGGCGTCACCCTCGCCACGGGTCGCCCTCCGGAGTCCGCCCGGCTCCCCCTGGCCAGCGACGCCACCGGGACCGGCGCCACCCAGTTCAGCGCGGGGCTCGCCCTCGAGCGATCCTTCGGCGACGTGCTCCTCAACGTCACCGGGCTCGCGTCGAAGCGGACGAGCCGAGAGGTGTCCGGGGTGGACAGCGAGCTCGGGACCCAGTGGCTCGGGCTCGTCGCGGTCGGCTACACGATCTCCGACGAGGCCGCCGCGGCCTGCGTCCTGACCTACACCCACGAGGGGGACGCCCGTATCGACGATCGGGTCGTGCCCGACACGGCCAGCGACCGCCTGCGGCTCTCCCTGGCCGCGAGCTCGCGCCTCGCCGACTCCTGGCGCGTCCAGGGGTCGGCCTTCATCGATCCTCCCCTCGACGGCTTCGGGCGGAACCTCCCGTCCAGCGTCGGGGCCACCCTGGGTTTGATCCGGAGCTTCCTGTGACGAGACGCGCCCTCCCGCTGCTCCTGCTGTGCCTCTCCTGTTTGTTCGGCTGTGCGTCGAGACAGCCGACCGAGCGGATCCTCCTCGAGCCCTTCGCCCTCCAGGGCAGCGACGGCCGGACCCACGAGCTGTCCCGCGTGCTCGCGGAGAACCCGCTCACGGTCTTCGTCTTCTACTCCGAGTCGTGCCCCTGCGTGTCGGCCCACGAACCTCGCCTGAAGGAGATCTTCGAGGACTACCGAGGCCGAGGCGTCCAGCTCTTCCTGGTGAACTCCGAGCGCGGCGCCGACCCGCAGCAGGACGCCCGGGAGGCCCAACGACGCGACTACCCCTTCGTCCTGTTGACCGATCCGGAGGCGCGCCTGGCCCGGACCGTGGGGGCCCAGTTCGCCACCCACGCCATCGTCGTCGACGCCGAGGGCCTCGTTCGTTACTCGGGTGGTGTCGACTCGGACATGGTGCGGCTGACGCCGGACGCGACGCCCCACCTGCGCAACGCCCTCGACGCGCTCCTGGCAGGGCGCGCTCCCGAGGTCGCGGGCCGCGCCCGCGGCTGCGTCCTCCAACTGCACTAGTCTCAGGCGCCTCCCTGTTCGCCCCCCAAGCCCGTCGGCCCTTTCGCGCCCCGCGGTGGCCCCCCCCGCGAGAGGGGCCGCCTGCTCCCGAGGCGCCCCCGGGGGAAACACTCGGCGCCGCGGTGGAGTGCTCCGAGGGGAAACATCAGGCGACTGAACATTTCCGCCAACCACACAATACCACCATCCTACTTGCTGGCCGCGTGGTTGTGTGTAGGGGGAAACGTCAAGCACCCCGTCGAGCCATCGACACCGGCCGCCGCGCGCCTGGTATCCTGGAGCTTCGCGGGGCGATGACTCCCGCTCGCCAAAGTACCTCCCATGACCGCCCACGCCGCCCCCTCGTCCCGCCCCCTTCGCTGGTTCGTGCTCTCGAGCTCGCTCGCGCTCTGCGTCGCGATGGCGTGCGGAGGTGGCGCGAAGGTCGACGGCAGCGGCGACTGCACCGGCTCCGACTGCACCAGCAAGAACGTCTGCGAGAAGACCTATCCGGGGAAGTGCGGCACGCCGTGCACCTCGACCGCGGATTGTGACGCCGGGCTCCACTGTGGATCCGATGACAAGTGCACGGCCGCCTGTGTGCAGGGCCAGCAAGGCCAGTGCGACGAGGGCCTGGAGTGTACGAGCGACGGCCGCTGCAGGAGCCCGCTCCTGGGGTTCGGGGGCGCAGGGGACGGGAGCGGCGGCGAAGGCGGCGGAGACTCCTGCATCGACGTGAACGTCAGCTTCGATCCGCAGATCCCGACGGTCATCCTGCTCGTCGATCAGTCCAGCAGCATGAACGCCGGCGGCGGCTGGTCCGTGCCCGCCGATTACGAGCCCTGGGGCTGCGAGACCAACGGGACGTGGCGCTGGAACGTCGTGCGCAACGTGCTCTTCAACCCGACCAGCGGCGTGGTGAAGCCCCTCGAGGACAAGGTGCGCTTCGGGCTCACGCTCTACTCATCGGACGACTTCGAGATCGCCTGCCCGGCGCTCGACAAGGTGCCCGTCGCCCTGAACAACTACGACGCGATGCTCGAGCGCTTCGAGTGCAGCGAGCTCATCGAAGACACGCCCACCCAGGCGTCCCTGGAGGACGCGGTGGCGGACCTCGAAGCCATCGACGAGCCCGGCCCCAAGATCGTCATCCTCGCGACGGACGGGGAGCCCGACACCTGCGAGTGCCCCGACTTCAGCGGTACCCACGTCCCGGCCGAGTGCCGGGGCATGAACGCCGCCGCCAAGCAGCAGGAGGCCATGGACGGAGTCGTCGCCTCCGCCGGCGTGGCCCGCGACAAGGACATCACCGTCCACGTGATCAACGTGAGCAGCCCGAGCAACGCGTCGCTCCAGGCGCACCTCGAGGACGTGGCCGAGGCGGGCGGCGGGACCGTGTATCCCGGCTTCAGCCCGGACGAGCTCCAGGCGGCCTTCCAGGAGATCATCGACGGGGCGCGCTCTTGCGTCCTCGAGCTCGACGGCGAAATCGCCAGCGGGAAATCGTCGAGCGGCGACATCCGCCTGAACGGGGAGAAGCTCGCCTACGACGACCCCAACGGCTGGAGGGTGAACTCCCCCACGCAGATCGAGCTCCTCGGCGAGGCCTGCGAGGCGATCAAGACGGGCAACCACGAGCTCACGATCAAGTTCCCCTGCGGCTCCTTCATCGTGCGCTGAGGCTCGGCGCCCCCATCGACCCCCATCGATCCCTCATTCGCCCGAGGGCTCAGCGGGACTCCGGCTCGACAGCGTCGCCCGCCCGCTCGAGCTCCGATGAGTCACTCGTGCGTCCGCACTCGAAGGTCTCCCCAGGCCACTCGGAACGCGGAAGGCTCACCCCCCCCCGCGCAGGGCTTCGTGTTCCGGCCGGTGGTCGGCTCCGAGGCGCGGTGCTACGGCCATGAGGTCGGCATCGCCGTATCCCCATGGACCTTCCGCTGATCCTCTCCTGGGCCGCTTGGGGGCTCGTCGTCGTGTTGGCGGCGCTGCTGCGCTCGCGGGCCTACGCCGTGTTCCGAGCCGTGACCCTCGGGGTGCACACCCTGCTGGCCCTCTCGATCGCCCCTGCGTTCGAGCCGGTGGCGCCCGTCTTCTGGACGCTGCACGCCCTGGTGTACGTGCACGCGCTCGCCCTGGTGCGACCGCGCATGCGCCCCCTCGCCTACCGCCTGCTCGTGAGCATCCCCGCGGCCTTCTTCTCGGCGGGCACGCTCCTGTCCTTGCCCTGGTTGCTCCTGGCCCCGCTGGGCGTGGACCTGCGCTTCACCTCCGTCGCCTACGTGCTCGCCGGCGTCGGGCTGCTGCAGTCGTCGCGGACGCGCCCCGAGGTCATCGACCTGGCGGTGGCGGACGGAGAACACGCCCCCGCGCTGCAGCGCTGGACGGCGACGGGCGCCAGCGGGAGCCGCCCCCTGCGCATCGTGCAGATCACCGACCCCCACCTGGGCCCCTTCATGTCCGTCGAGCGGCTGCGCGGCATCTGCCGACGCGCGGTGGAGCAGGATCCGGATCTGATCGTCCTCACCGGCGATTTCCTCACGATGGAGTCCCAGGAGGACCCGCGCCTGCTCACCGAAGCCCTGTCACCCCTCGCGGATCTCCCCGGGTGCGTGTTCGCTTGCCTCGGCAACCACGATCACGAGGCGCCGCGCACGGTGCGCGACGCGCTCGCCAGCAACGGGGTGCGTCTGCTCGTGGACGAGGCCGAAGAGATCGAGACCCCTGCGGGGCGCGTCCAGATCCTGGGCATGGACTTCGTGTGGTCGAAACGCGCCGAGCACCTCCAGCGGGTGTGCGCCGCCCATCCGCGTCAACCCGGCGCGCTTCGCCTCGTGCTCCTCCACGACCCGACCGCCTTCAAACACCTCCCCGCTGGCGAGGCGGATCTGGTGCTCTCGGGGCACACCCATGGTGGGCAAGTCGGCCTGGTGAGCCTCGGCTTGCCCTGGACCCTCATGCGCCTCTTCGTGAAAGCCCCGGATCACGGCCTGTGGGCGCGCGGAACGGACCGGCTCTACGTGCACCGCGGCACGGGCCACTACGGCTTCCCCCTCCGCCTGGGCGTCCCCGCGGAGGAGAGCCTCCTCCGCGTCCACGTCGGGACGTCCGATCGCTCCGCAGCCTGACCCATCTCCCGGGGGCGCTCCCCCACCGCGCGCTCCTTTCGGAACGAAGACGCACAGGAACCCCATTTCATTGGGGTCACGGCTACCTTCCGTCCGTCACCGTTTCCGCACAGCCCCCGCAGGCGCCACCGGCTCTCTCCGCTGCAGCGTGTCGTTCGAGGTGTGACGCGCACCGCGCTCCGCTCGATGCAACGGGCTCGGCGCGTCGCGCGCTCGCGGCACGCGGGAAGTGTCGAGGCTCGGGCTCGGACGACGCGCGCTCGCGGCACGCGGGAAGTGTCGAGGCTCGGGCTCGGCTGGACGCCCGAGCGAAGGGCGGCCTATGAAGACGCTACCTCATCGTGCGCCGGTCCATGATTTTCCCGATTTTGCGTCGCCGCACGTGGTGCGGCTTCGCCCTCCTCTTCGTGCCTCGGCTGGCTCTCGCCGAGACCTACTACGGCCCGGAGCTCGCCGACCTCGCGCGCCAGACGGTCGACGTCATGCGCCTGCACCAGCACGTGATGGCGCAGCAGCTCGCGCTCGACGAGACGCCGGCCTACCTCGAGCTGACCCTCCGCTCGACGCCGGCCACCTTCCAGTTCGACGACGGCGCCAAGATGCGGGCGGGCATCTCGCGCGTCGGCTTGTCCATGGGCGCCGGCTTCGGGAACCCGACCACCGGCTTCGCGGGGTTCGTGGGGCTGCAGGTCGACTCCGTAGCGAGCACCCAGTTCCCCAACCCCTTCGCAGGAACGACGGAGGGGGAAGGCTTCGACTACGGTCAAGGGCTCCTCCACGCGGGCCTCGCGGCAGAGGGTTTTCAAGTGACCTACGGCCTGATGATGAGCGGCGATCAGGCGAGTGGGCTGAGCCCGCAGGGCTACTTCACTCGTCAGGGCCGCAGCTATCGCGACGGCACGCCCGAGGACGTTCGGCCGACGAGCGAGCTGTCGTACTCGCACTTCATCACCTTCACGCAGGCGGAGGGCGTGTCGTTCGGGGCGACCCTCGCCGAGGTGGCCTCGCACGCCAGCGCCGCCGCGCGCGATCCCCGGGGCACGGTGCTGGCCGCCCTCCGCGCCGAGTTCGCTCCGGCGCGGCTCATGGAGCGGCTCGAGCTACGCGAGCGCCTGGGCATCCCCGGCATCGGCCTCGATCGCTACGCCGCCGAGATCGATTACTGGGGCGACCGCTATCACGAGGTGAAGCGGCAGGCCGAGGAGATCGCCAACGGGACGCGACTCGGTGACGGCTCCGATCCAGCCGACGCGCCAGCAGCGCCGAAGGCTATCTCGCGTTCCAGCCCGAGTTCTTCAAGTACATGAGCCTGTTCGGCGTCCCGTGGATGACCGTCTCCTATAGCTACAACACCCCCGACTCGGCGACGTTCCTGCCCATCCCGAACGCTCACGTCGCCGGAGTTCAGTGGATTTACGGACGTCCGGAAATGGGGAGGCCGCTCGTGCCTCTCTTGGCGCAACATCAGCGCGACGAAGGGGAGGAGTGAGACGAGATGAAGGCGCGGTTCATCAAGCTCTCATCGATCACGGCTCTCGGCGTCCTCGGCTGCTATGCGGTCGAGGAGTCGCACACCAATGATCTCCTCCCCCTCGAGCGTGAGATCGAGAGCGCGCTGCCCGAGGGCGCCTCGATCCTGTGGAAGGTCTCCCCCCACGAGCGACCGACCGCGATCGAGAGCGTCACCTGGTCGATGCGCGACGGAGGTAGTCTGCTCGTCCCCTACTACCGTGACGGCGCGGACCTCCCGACCGGGCTTCCACCCGCGATCTACGTGACACGCGATGGTCGAGCCCTCCCGCTCCACGCGGAGGAAGGCGAAGCGGTCTTCTCGGTCTCGAGCCAGAGCGGCCCGCCCTCCGTCACCCCCTGTGGAGAGGAAGCGATCGTCCGAATCTGCGACGGGGGCGCCTCCTCCCTCTGGGTCACCGACGTCGCTGGCGGAGCGCTCCACCGCTCCGATGCCGCGCTCGGCGACTGTGAGAGCAGCGTTCTGGGCGCTGCCCTGGGGGAAGATCGCTTCGTGACGATCCGCGGACCGGCGGACGCGCCTCTCCTCACGGAGTGGTCGTGCAGCGCCGGAGACATTCGGGAGGGAGCGGAGCCCCTCGCCTTGCCGTCGATGCCCGCCCTGCCGCGATGGGTCGAGGAGGTCGAGCCTTCGGTCTTCGCGTGGGTACGCCATCAGCCGGGGATGGGCGAGCTCGATTTCGGTGACTGGGTCTACGAGCGATCGGACGCGAGCGGGACCATCCGTGTGCCTCGCACGGAGCTCCCCTTCCCCACGGACACGGCCCCCACGCGCTCGTGGGAGCGGGTCCGGCGGGAACCGTCCGGGGCCCTCCTCGTCGATGGGATCTCGGGCTTGTACCGCTGGCACGTCGAGGACTCGGGGGAGGTGGAGCCGCTCGGGATCGCCCCCCCACCCTCACCCGAGTTCTCCCCGTGGACGCACGTCGGCCTCGGCGCGGGGATTTCGAGCCGGGTCGACTGGAACCCCGACGGGGTCCAACTCGAAATGCCCCTCGAGTACGAGGTCCTCGGCGTGGCCGGCGACGGTTACCAGACCTCTCGCGTTCCCAGCACGCCCTGCAGGACGCGCGAGGTCTGTCGCCGCATCGGCGAGAGTTACCTGCGGGGCCGCGTCGAGACGGCGAGCGGCCCGCTCGGCTTGTACGTGATGTGGACCTGGCAGCTGCACCCCGTCCCTTACGGCGAGAGCACCGCAGGCAGCCCCGATTTGGCGACCTTGATCTTGGCGCCGCTCGATCGACCTCTGCCTTGAACACCCGCGGCGCCTTCGTGACGGCCCACCGAAGTCGCCCGGTCCTTGCGTGGGGACCGAGCGGGGGGACCTTGCGTGAGGCCGAGGTGAGGCCGAGGCGTGCTCGGTCGATCGCGGGAAGATTTGCGGCGCTCAGTGCACCTCACGGGGAGTCCGCGCCGGATCCATGTCGACGCCGACGGCGTCCGGATCGCCCCAGCAGTAGAGACGCCCCGCCACGTCGATGGCGCAAGCGTAGCCAGGTCCCGTGGAGACCGAGGTCCAGCTCCGCGGATGGCTCACGAGCATCGGGACGCGACAGTCCACGTGATTGTGGGCGTCGCTACACCCTTCGAGTTCGAGCACGTCATCGCCCAGGCCGAGTTCGTGGTCCAGGTTGCGACCCCAGCAGTACAGGTCGCCATCCGCGATCCCGCAGGCAAAGCCTTGGCTCGCCGAGATGGCCGTCCAGGCGGCGTGGTCCCCCTGAACCTCCACGTAGGACGATTTGCTCGAGGTCGTCCCGTCCGCCAGCTGTCCGTGAGAATTGGTCCCCACGCAGTGGGCCGTGACACCGTCCGTATCGCGCCGGAGACCGCAGGCAGCGCGGGCTCCCACGGAGATCGCCTGCCAGTCCGTGTCGGTTCCCCGCTGCGCCGGGGTGCTCGTCCCCGAAGAAATCGAGGAGTTCCGCCCCCAGCACCAGAGGGTCTGCTCGTCTTCCGCGCTGGCGCGAAGGCCACAGGTGTCGGCTCGCGTCCCTGCGGAGACGCTCACCCAGTCGACGCTGGCGGTCGCTTCCTGGACGGGCACGTTCGAGCGCTCGAAGGTCCCGCTCCCGAGGGCGGATCCGTCGGAGCCCTTGCCCCAGCACCAGAGGGTCCGTTCTCCCGCGTCACTCTCGCGGATGCCGCAGGTGTGGTGCGTGCCCGCGCTCACGGAGACCCAGTCCGACGCGGTGCCCACACGCGTCGGCTCGTCGACCATGTCCACGTCGGCGAAGTCGTCTCCCAGACCCAGCAGGCCCGTGAAGCCCTCGTCGAACCTGGCGGTGTCCAGGTTCGAGCCCCAGCAGTACAGCCGCCCGGCTCGAATCCCACAGCTGTGCGCGCCGCCCGAGGTCACCTCCGCCCAGTCGTCGTGCGTCCCGACACGGCGGGGCGTCGTGGAGCCGCCTCCGGGCCCTCCAAGCTGCCCGTACCGGTTGCTCCCCCAGCAGTAGAGCTGTCCACCGCGGATGGCGCACGCGTGAGAGTCTCGCGCGTTCCCGAAGGTGCGGCGGCCGCCCACGGCGACCTGGCTCCACGGGATCGGGCCACAGCTTTCGGGATCCCCCTCGAAGCCTTCCTTGCAGACGCACGCGATGGCCTCCCCCTCTCCCTGACAGACCCCGTTCTCCCCACACGGGCCGGCGTCGACGACGCCGTCACAGTCGTTGTCCACCTCATCGCACACCTCGAGCGCGTCGGGGTGGACGCTGGGGTCGAGGTCGTTGCAATCGCCCGCCACGGTGACGAACCCCGGCGCCGGCTCGGCGAGCTCGACCGCATGCTCCGGATTCCCGAAGCCGTCCCCATCGGCGTCCACGTAGTAGGTCGTGAGAGGGGCCGCGCCGCCCTGACCGCCGCTCCCGCCGCCGCTGTCGCCAGCGCTCCCACCACTCTGACCGCCCGCTTGCTCACCTCCCCCGGAGCTTCCACAGGCCGTGCCGATGAACGCACCTCCGAGCGCGAGGGCGAGGGCCGGCAGGGCGATGAAGGAAATCGAGCGAGAACCAGGAGACGGAAAAGAACGCATAACAATCAGACCATGAAAACGAAGTGAGGGAGACTTGCCCGTTTACCAGTACCGGCCCGCAAGTCAACCGCTCCCCCGGTCACGAAACGTGCCCAAACCAGCGCGAAATCCCGGACTGGATCTACGACGCGGCTTCGGGCACGTTGTGGTCAATCATGCAAAACCAGCGCCTCTTGCTCCTCTCCGCTTTCGCCTTGACCTCGGCTTTGTCGGCAGCGCTTGCGTGCGGATCCTCCTCGAGCGGATCGTCGGAGCTCACCGGAGACCCATCGAGCGGCGGAGCCTCCGGTGGGAACGCGGGCGACGTCTCGCCCGGCGGAGGCGCGGGTGCATCCAACCAAGGAGAGGACACCGGTGACGACGCGAGCGATCCGCAGGGCGCGGGTGGTTCCGCCAGCGGCGGAAGCTCGGGCAGCGGAGACCCGAGCGGTGGCGGCGGCATGAACGGCGAGGCCGGGGGATCCGGAGACGGGATGGGCGGGGGGAACACTCCCGGACTGGGACCCGTCGCCAACCACTGCCCGGGAGATCCGGAGGACTACGTCTTGCTCGGCGGAACCGACGGCCCCGACGTCCTGGACGACGAGGGGCAGCCTCTGCGAGCGATCATCGGCTTTCCCGGAGACGACACGATCACCACGAGCGGCACGCAAGAAGGGGGCACGACCTGCGTGCTCGGCGGCGCGGGGAACGACACGATCCACCTGACCGGACACGCTCCGGGCGGGGTCGGGGCCCTGTTCCTCGTGGGCGGAGGCGGCGCGGATCGACTCAGCTACGAGGTCGAAGGAGTGGCCGGCGGCGACGGCGCTTTGGAGCTCCGCCCGCCGTTCGTCTTCAAGGACTTCGCTCCGGGCCAGGACAAGGTCCGCATCGACCTGACCAAGGTTCATGGGACGAGCCTCGAGTCCGTGAGCGACTTCACAGAGGGCGCCGACGGCGGGCATGCGAGCTGCGACAGCTACGTCGTGGTGCTCGATCCGACGGACGGGGAGGTGTGGCTCTCCCAGACCTGTGGCGATGTGCCCCGGAACGTCTTGCTGGGGATCCTGCAGAGCGCGACGCCGCCCTCCGTCGAGGACATCGAGCTCCTTTTCTGAGCGCCGAGCTCGTCCCTGCTTCGAACGAGCAGGGGTTCGGAAGAGCCCGACCTAATCCGAGAGCGCCACGAACCCCGTCCGGCGCAGGTTGCCCCTCCCCGTGGGCCAGGGGAGGCACCTCGTGCCCGAGCCGGGCACCGAGTAGACGAGCACCTGGCGCTCGCGATCGACGCCGTCCTTGAGGCTGACGACGATCTCCAGGGTGCCGTCGCCATCGACGTCGGCGACGGTGGGGACGGGCATGGCGCCGCGGTCGGGCAGCTCGATCTGGTGGAGGACGGCGCCGTTGGCCCCCAAGATGAAGAGCGACCCTTCGCCCGCTTCGGTCGAGTACGTGGTGAAGACGAGCTCGGGGCGGCCATCCTTGGAGAGATCCGCCGCGACGAGACCCCCGGTGAGGACGCCGGGTTGGTCGGTGAAGCGTTGCTGCCACAGGGGCTCGTTGGCGGCGCTGACGGCGTGAATTCTCCCGTCGAAGCCGGCGAAGACGAACTCCACTCCGGGGCTCTCGGGATCCAGATCCACGACCGTGACCTGATTGGTGGCCGCGACGATGTTGTCGCCCGCGTCCCACAGACCGTCGATGAAATCGGAGGCGTGGTACGGCTCGAGCCAGGCGTCGGGGCGGGTGCCGTCGTGGCGCACCACCCACAGCGCGACGCCGCGCTCGCGATCCGTCTGCGCGGCGTTCTGCACCGAGCCGAGCATCACGAGCTCCGCCACGCCGTCCCCATCGACGTCGACGATGGCGGGCGCCGTATTGGTGAAGTGCGCCTGGTTCGCGGAGGCCTCGTCGTCCGCCCAGCCTTGCTGCGCGAGCTCGTAGTCGTGCAAAAACCGGATGCCGGGGAACTTGGTCTTCCCTCGGAAGATGGGCGCGGCGTCGAAGGCGCGGCCCGTGCCGTCGTGCAAGCTCACGTAGGCGTTGTCTTGGGGGGCCAAGATGTCGTCGACGCCGTCGCCGTCGACGTCACCGAGGGCGAGGGTCTGATCGTAGCCGGAGTGGACGTAGCAGGCGTCGTCGCAGCCGCTCGCCCCCGTGGTGTTGGGCGGAAAGCCGCTCACCGGGGTGCCGTCGGCGTGGAGGGCGATGAGGATGTCCGTCTGGCCGTTCTCCTGCAGCTTCCCCGTGGTCACGCCGACGAGCTCCAGGTAACCGTCCCCGTCGATGTCCGCCGCCGCGAGGGCGCGCAGCTCGTCGCGCCAGTCGAAGGGGAAGCCGGGCAGCTCGTTGCCCTCGGCGTCCCAGGCATGGATCCGTTGGCGCGACGCGACGGCGATCTCGAGCCCCGGGATGTCCGGGCGCAGATCCGCCACGACGGGGGGCGCCCAGATCCGACCGGGGAGCTCGTGCTGGTGGAGCAGCGTGCCGTCGAGGTGCCAGACGAGCAGCAGGCGATCCCGCGGGACGATGATTTCGTTCTCGCCGTCGCCGTCCAGGTCGGCCACCGCGGGAGAACCCAGCCACCCCTCGTGCCAACGGTCGAACAAGGTCGCGAGCAGGACGGGCTCGCTCACGTCCTCCGAGCCGCCCTCGGCCTCGCAGCTCGCCGCGGGAAGATCCCCCACCGGCTCGCCGCCGATCGGGAGGGAACCAGCGCCGCCCGCGCCGCGACCGCCGCTCGCCGAGCCGCCGCTCGCCGAGCCGGGACCAGACTCCTTCGAAGCGCCCTCGGAGCCGCAGGCGCTCGAGAGCAGCGCCCCGATCACCACACCTCCGAGCCCCAGGGACGTCGTCGCCCACGAGGCCCTCCGTTCACCAGCGCGCCGAGCCGTGGAGTGGCCCCTGGAGTGGCTCCTACATTGGCTCCTACGCAGGCCCTTCGACATCCTCTCAGGATACCACGATCATCACGGCTTCCGCACGACGGTCGAGCCCGGCGCGACCTCGAGCCCTGTCCTTCGAAGCCCTGTCTTCGAAGCCCTGCACCTTCTAGCTTTGGGGACACCCTACGGCGCGCGACTTCGAGCCGCGCGCCGTGCGCTCCATTCGACTCACACCACGCGCCGCAGGTGGCGCGCGACGCCTCACGCCACGCGCCGCGCGCAGACCACGGCGTCGACTCCGGTGCCGGCGACGGCTCGCGAGCGCTCCTCCGCGACGAGCCGCTCCCAGCGCTGCGGCTCGAGGGCGGCGACGGCGCCCTCGACGGAGACCTGCTGCTGGCCCGCTGCGCCCGTGGCGGCGCCCGTCGCGGGATCGATCGGGCGGTGACCCACCAGGAAGAGGATCCCGCCGGGCGCGACGGCGCTCGCCATGCGCCGCACCATCTCGTGCACGGAGCCCGCCACGTGAACGTAGAGGGACACCACGAGCTGGAAATGGGCGGGGGGCGGGATCCACAGGGACAGATCGCCTTCGACCCACGTGACGCGCTCGGCGACCTCCGCTCCCAGGGCCTCGGCGGTGGAGCGACCGTGGGCCACGGCGCTCGCGGAGAAGTCGAGCGCCGTGACGTGCCACCCGCGAGCGGCGAGCCACAGGGTCTCCGCGCCGTGGCCGCACCCCGCGTCCAGGGCTCGCCCCGGCGGGAGATCGGCGATCTCGGCGACGAGGTGCGCGTTGGGCGCGCGCTGCGCGACCTTGTCCGGGTGCTCCCGCAGGGTCTTCGACCAGAGCCGCTCCCAAAAGGATTGATCGTAATCGGGGTTCGTCATCGGGAAGACGGGCTCCTGCTCGTGTTGCTCTCGGGCGACGTCGCGCCCGCCTCAAGATCGTCGTTCGATCGCATCGAGCCGCTTGGGTCGGTGCCCCTGCAGCTCGTCCAAGAACGCGTGCAGCCGATCTTGATCCAAGAAGGCCAGGTACGCGCACCACACTGTCGCCGAGAAGGTGCTCACCGGGAGCATGACGTAGAAGATCCCGTGGAGGGCGAGCCCGAGGGGCATCAGCCAAGGGCGCGCCCGCGGCAGCCAGAGCCCCACGGCGAGGGCCAGCTCCAAGACCACCGCGCCCGTCCCCGCGAGGAGCGCCACCCAGGAGAGCCAGGGCCAATCCGGTGCCGGCGATGCTACTACGCGGATCCGGTGGTTCGTCACCCGCTGCCCCGCGAGGGAGGCCGCGTCGAGGTGCCCCGCGCAGGTCACCTCGACGCTCCGGAGACGCTCCGAGACGGGCTCACACCCCCCGCGCCGCTCCGACATGGTGCTCGCCCCGACGACGATTCCCGCGTAGGCTCCCAGCCCATGCAGTGCTCCCTGCGCTCGACACGCACCGCTCCCAGGCGGACGCGACGGACGGCCCCGCTGCTGCGCGCGATCTTCACCGCGGCGCTCGTCCTCGCGGGAGGGCAGGCCCTCGGCCTCGTCCAGGGCCTCGGCATCGCTCAGGCCCAAACTGCGCAGGCCCAGACCGCGCCAGCGGGCGCCGAAGCGCCGCGTCCCGGATCGGAGACGTCGGGGGAGAGCCAGCGGAAGGCGCAGTCCATCGCGCGCCGGACGATGAGCCCCTTCTGCCCCGGGCGCACCCTCGCCGACTGCCCCAGCGAGCACGCCGCTGCCTGGCGACGAGAGATCCAGGTGATGCTCGACGAGGGGCGCACGGCTCAGGAGATCCAGGAGGAGTTCGAGCGCCGCGCGGGGGGTGACCTCTCGGGCAGCCCGAACCGCGCCGCGGGGTATGGCCTCTCCCTGGGCCTGGCCGCCGCCTCTCTGGCGGTGCTCTACGGGCTCCTGCAGGTGCTGCGCGGGCGGCGCCCCACGGCTCCGGACGGCGCTCCCGCGCAGGGGAAGCCCGGTGAGACGAGCGGCGACGCGGCCACCGCGGCGGCGGTGACGGATCCGAAGCTCGACGAGCGCCTCGAGCGGGAGCTCGCCGAAGAGCTCGACGACGACGAAGACGACTGAGCCGACGACGCAGCGGCTCGGCGCGACGGATCGACGGAGCGAGTCGACGGCGCCGCGGGCCACTGACCCATCGCGGCCCGCTGCGGGCCCGCTCAGCGCCGGTCCCTCAGCGCATCAGCACGAGCTCTTCGGACGCCGTCGGGTGGATGGCGACGGTGGCGTCGAGGTCTGCCTTCGTGGCTCCCATCTTGAGGGCCACCGCGAAGCCCTGGATCATCTCGTCGGCGCCCCGCCCGATGACGTGGATGCCCACCACCTTCTCCTTGTTGCCCACGGTCACCAGCTTCATCGCCGTGGGCACCTGGCGGGCGCCGAAGGCATGGTAGAGGTTCGTGAAGCGGGTCGTGTAGCACTTCACGTCCGCCCCGTAGCGCTGGATGGCCTCGTCCTCCGTCAGCCCCACGGTGCCGATGGGCGGATGGCTGAACACCACGCTGGGGATGTCGTCGTAGTCGAGGCGCGCGTCCGGCTGATCTCCGAAGAGGCGATCCGCGAGGCGCCGCCCCGCGGCGATGGCGACGGGCGCGAGGTTCTTGCGATTGGTGACGTCTCCTACCGCGTAGATCCCGCGCACGTTCGTGGCCTGCCCCGCGTCGACGCGGATGGCGCCCTGGTCGTCGAGCTCCACCCCGAGCTCCGCCAGGCCCAGGCTCTCCGTGTTCGGCGTGCGCCCGATCGCCCAGAGCACCATGTCGAAGCCCTCCTGGCTCTGGTCGTCGTCCCCGAGGAGCACGAGCCCGTGCGCGTGCTCCTCCAGGGCCCGCGGCACGAAGCGCGTCACCACGTCCACGCCCCCCGCGGTGAGCTCCTCCAGCAGGGTCTCACGCAGGAGCACGTCGAAGGTCCGCAGCACCTGCTGCTTGCGCAAGAAGAGCGTGACGGCGCTCCCGAGGGCCGCCAGCATGCCCGCCAGCTCCACCGCGATGTACCCCGCGCCCACCACCGCGACGCGCCGGGGCTGCGCCTCGAGACGGAAGAAGTCGTCGGAGGTGATGCCGAGCTCCGCGCCCGGGATCTTCGGGAGGGTCGGTCGACCTCCCGTGGCGACCAGGACGTGCGAGCCCGTCAAGCGGCGACCGGCGACCTCGACCTCCTGGGGCCCCACGAACCGAGCCCACCCCTCGACGTGCTCGACGTCATCCATCTGCAGCCGGTTGGCGTAGATGCCCCGGAGACGCTCCAGATAGGCGTCCCGCCGCGCCTTGAACGAGGCCCAGTCGAAGGGGTGTCCCCCCTCGGGCGGCGCCTGCAGGTGGAAACCATAGGCCCGCGCGTCCGCCAGCTCGTGAGCCAGGGCCGCGGCGTTGAAGGTCATCTTCTTGGGGATGCAGCCGCGGTTGACGCAGGTGCCGCCGAGATCGGCTCCCTCCACGAGGCCCACCCGAGCGCCGTAGGACGCCGCCCGACGCGCCGCGGCGATCCCGCCGCTGCCACCGCCGATCACCAGGAAGTCGAAATGGTCTCGCCTGCTCATGCTTCTTCGGCTTCTTCGGGTTGGGGGAAGTCCATGGACTCGGGGTAGTCGTCGAGGCCAGCGCCCCCGCGCAGGGGGATGGCCCGCGCCAGGGCGACCCGCTCGAGGGCCGCGGCCAGCCCGGCGGGATCTCCGACCCGGGGCAGGAACTGATAGGAGCCATCCCAGAGCTCCAGCCCGATGGCCCCGCTGGCCTCCACGTTGATACAGTCGATCTGGGCCCAGCGGTACCGCTTGACCCGGGGCCAGATGCTCGACACCACGTCCCGGAACTCGACCGCGTCATGCCGGATGCGCACCCCCCGCATCCCCGAGCGGAGGAACGACGCCACCGCGCTCACCACGATCATCGCCGTCACCGTGCGGGTGTCGATGAGGTGTTGGCGCATGAACATGTACTCATACAGCCACGTGTCGTGGGGGCCGCGCTCCACCGCCACCACCAGGGCGACCACGGCCGCCGCCACGACCGTGTAGAGGAGCGCAGGCAGCCGCTGCACGAAGGGAGGCCCATAGACCTCCTCACGGGGGCGATAGGTCATGTCGAAGCCCGGAGGCCGTGAAGGTCGCGCCACGTCCCTAAGGTAGCCCGGCGCAGGCCCGGATGGGCTCGCTTTTGGCAAGGGATGCGCTACAGGGAAGCGCGTGGAGCCGCCCGCGGGCGCGGCTCAGGAGACTCGGCGTGAAGATTTTCATCGATTCTGCAGATGTGGGGGAGATCCGCGAGGCGGCCGCCATGGGCGCCATCGACGGGGTGACGACCAACCCGTCCCTGCTCGCGAAATCCGGTCGGCCGACGCGCCAGACCATCGCCGAGATCTGTGAGCTCGTCGACGGCCCCGTATCCGCCGAGGTGATCGCCACCGACACCGCCGGCATCCTGGAAGAGGGACGCTCCCTCGCGGCCATCCACGACAACGTCGTCGTGAAGGTGCCCCTGGTGATGGAGGGGCTGCGCGCCGTCCGTCAGTTCAGCGCCGAGGGGATCAAGACGAACGTCACCCTCTGCTTCTCCCCGACGCAGGCGCTGCTCGCCGCGAAGGCGGGCGCCACGTACATCTCCCCCTTCGTGGGGCGCCTCGACGACGTGAGCGAAGACGGCATGGAGCTGATCGAGAAGCTCGTGACGATCTACCGGAACTACGACTTCGACACCGAGGTGCTCGTCGCGAGCGTGCGTCACCCGGGCCACGTCGTGCAGTCGGCGCTGCTCGGCGCCGACGCCTGCACCATCCCCTTCAAGGTCATCGCCCAGCTGATCAAGCATCCGCTCACGGATCGCGGGCTCGCCCAGTTCCTCGAAGACGCCAAGCGGATCCCGCAGGGCTGATCCGACCCGCCCGATGCTCGCCTCGCGGCGGCGCCGCCCTCCGAGCATCGCACGCCCAGCGATTGGGAAATGCCCGTCTACGTCACGCGCCAGGCCAGAAACTCCCCTCCCCTCGACGCACGCCGCGTCCGCACCCTCGCCGGGCGGATGTTGCGTGAGCTGGAGCTGGGCAACGCGGAGCTCAGCGTCCTGCTCACGAACGACTCAGGGATCCACGAGCTGAACGTGACCCACCGCGGGAAGGACAAGCCCACCGACGTGTTGGCCTTCCCTCAAGACGTCGAGTCCATCGACGAGGGGCGTGACCTGCCCGACGACGGCGCGGGAGTCCTCCTCGGCGACGTGGTGATCTCCCTCGACACCGCCGCGCGACAAGCTCGCGCCCGGCGACGCGACCTGTTCGATGAGGTGCGCTTCCTCTTGGCTCACGGGCTGCTCCATCTCGTGGGGTACGATCACGCCACCCCCGACGAGAAGCGTGAGATGACTCGTATGACGCGTCGGCTCGTGCGCGCGGCCAGCGACGACGGTTCTGGCGTCCCGACGCGAACGGTCAAGGCCGCCCGCTAGCAGCGCGGCGACGCGCCGGGCGACCACGCCGCCGTGCCTCGGCTGCGTCGCCGTGCCTTCGCCGCGCCGTCGCCTGCCTCCACGCTGGGCCTCCGCGCTGGGCCTCCACGCCGGGCCTCCGCGCGCCACGACGCGTCGCGATGGCCGCCCGGCGACATGACCCACGATGCCCCGAAGCGCCCGCCGGAGCACCGCCGGCGTGCGCTCGTCCGCGCGCGCGGAGGCCTACATGCGCCCCTCGTCTACCCCCTGCGGGGGCTCCGGGAGCCCAAAACAAGGGCCCCGAGCTCTCGAGCAACCTCTGCAAGATGGTCCATAAACCCATGGTCTTCCTAGAGAACTCGGCGCGGAGAGCCCCCGGACCCGCCCGAAGAATGACGGGGCAGAGGGGACTCACGAGGGGCTAAGTAGACGCTCCGATCGCCGTTCCAGCAGAAAAAAAGCATGATCCGCCGTTGCCCCTCGACGCTTTCCGCTTGAAAGGCGAAAATTCCCTTGTTATCCGTCGCGGTGCCTCAGTCGATCGCGCAGCGGTTGCGTAGGTCCACGAGGCGAGAGACGGCGTCTTTCACAGGAGATTTCAGGCATGGCAGGCAAGAGGCTGACGAAGGCTCAGATCATTACGGAGCTCGCGAACTCCACCGATCTCGACAAGAAGACGGTGAACAAGCTGTTCGACGAGATGTTCACGCTCATCAAGAAGCAGCTCAGCCCCCGCGGCGCCGGCGAGTTCGTTGTGCCCGGTTTGGTGAAGCTGCGCGTGGTCAAGAAGGCCGCCACCAAGGAGCGTCAGGGCATCAACCCCTTCACGAAGGAGCCCATGACGATCCCGGCGAAGCCCGCGACGAAGAAGATCCGCGCGACGCCCCTCAAGGCGCTCAAGGATCTCGTCTGAGATTGACCCGCCCGTAGAATGTCCCCGGTCTCCTCCAGGAGCGCCGGGGCTTTCTCGTTTGTGGGCTGCCCGTGAGGTGATGACGAGCGGTGACGACGCCGCCCCTCGGCACCGAGCGGCGACACCGCGCTCGCCCGCGCTCACCAGTACACGACGACGCCGAAGCGCAGGAGCCCGCCCCCCGAGGTGTTCGTGACGAGCATCGTGCTCTCGTCGACGAACTCCGGGTTCTGACGGGACGCCCGATCCACGCGGCCCCGCACGAACCCGAGCAGCTCGAGGGGGAGGGCGACCCGCGGGCTCAGCCGGATCTCGCCGCCGACGCCCGCGTGCGCGCCGAAATACCCGTAGGTGTGCTCCTCGAAGCTCCCGGTGGTCTCACGTTCGACCCGCGCCCACGACCCGTGGAGCCCCAAGGGCATGTACACCTGGAACGTCGCGTCCGGGTTGAAGTAGACGAGCGCGCTCGCCGAGACGAACGACTCCCGTCGTCGATCACCGTGCCAGTCCCGGCCCCGCAGGGAGTCGAAGCCGAGCTCGAGGGCGAAGTGGGGCACCGGGCGGTAGCGCACGCCGACCCCGAGCCCGCTCATCTCGACGTCCCGCCCACGGCTGCGTCCGAGCGCCGTCTGCACCCTGCCTGCGACGCCCCACAGGGGCTCCCAGCGGGGGCGAGGGCGCAGCTCGACGTGCTCGGGGCGCTCACGCACGCCGATCTCTTCCGGAGGCGGCTCGCCCGGTCGGGTTCGCGGGTCGACGATGATCAGCGGCGGGGGTGCGTCCTCCTCTTCCCAGGTGCTCCGCCGCGTCTCGTAGATCACCGCGGGCGGCTCGGCGGGTTCGGGGACATCCGGCTCCTCCGGAGCGCCCCCCTCGGGCGGATGTGCCCCGGGCGGCGGCGCCTCGGAGGGGCTCTGTGCCGCGGACGGGGGCGTCTCCGCGGGTGCGGCGGGCGCCTCGGGGGGCGCCTGCTCCGCGTCGGGCGACGACGTCTCCGGTGCCTCGGGGGCGGACGGCGGCGCGGCGGTCGCAGGAGGCGCCGCGGGCTCACAGCTCCAGTCCCCCTCCGCGCAGTCCTGTCCGCGCGCCGAGCCGGCCATGAGGGAGAGACCCAAGATCAACGGAACAGCACGCGTCGAGTATCCCTGTGCCATGGTTGGGCTCCGTGTCGCCGTTCGGGGAAAGCTGCCGGGAGGAGAGCTGCCGACGGAGAGGCGTCGACCGAGAGGCGTCGACCGAGCCTAGCAATCGACCGCTCATCCGCCAGCGAGCGCGCGCTCGCCGGAAGGCGCCTTCCTTGGGAGCGCTCGGGCCCGACGTTCGGCGGGGCGCCCGTCTCGCTGCGCCACGGCGGACGCGGATGTGCGTCCCTGTGGGGAGCGCCCTGGATGGCGCCCACGTTTACAAGCTCGCCCGGACGGCGTAGGCCGCGCCCGTGACGCAGGTGATCCTCAAGGCAGGGCATGTTCAACCGGTCTGGGCGGGACACCCTTGGGTGTTCGCGCAAGGGATCGAGCGGATCCGCGGCGACGTGTCCAACGGCGCGGAGGTGCAGGTGCGCGACGCCCGCGACAACGTGCTCGGGCGCGGCCTGTACTCGGCGCACTCCGCCATCGCCGTGCGGCTGTTCACCCGCGACGCCGATCGTCGCTTCGACGCGAGCCTCGTGGAGGAACGCCTCCGCGCCGCGCTCCGACGGCGCTCGCGCTTCGGGTTGCCCGGGCCGGAGACCACAGGGTTTCGCGCCATCCATGGGGAAGGCGACGGCCTCCCGGGGCTCATCGTCGACGTCTACGGCGCCGCCCTCGTCGTGCAGTTCGGCACGGCGGGTATGTTCGAGCGGCGCCGCATCATCCTGGACGCCCTCGAGCGCGTCTTCGCTCCCGAATCGATCCTGGATCGCACGTCGGCGGCGGCGGGCAAGGCGGAGCGCTTCGAGCCGACGTCCGGCCTGATCGCCGGAGCTCCGCTCGAGCGCCTGAGCTTCCTCGAGCGCGGCCTGCGCTTCGAGATCCCGATCGGGCTCGCCCAGAAGACAGGCTACTATTTCGATCAGCGCCCGCTCCGTGAGCGCATCGAGCAGCTCGCGGCGGGGCGACGGGTCCTCGACGCCTACAGCTTCGTCGGGAGCATCGGCTTGGGGGCGGCTCGCGGGGGCGCCGCGCAGGTCCTCTGCGTGGACTCGAGCGGCCCCGCTCACGACACCGGGCGCGAGCTCGCCGCGCTGAACGGCCTCGAGGTGGAGTGGCGGCGCGGCGACGCCGTCGAAGTACTCGACGGCTTCGATCGGAGCTGGGACCTGGTCGTGAGCGATCCGCCGAAGCTCGCGCCCACCCGCGCGGGTCGTGAGCGAGCCATGAAGGCCCTGCGTCGGGTGGCGCGCTCCTCGGTGCGGGCCACCGCCGCAGGGGGCCTCGTCTCCCTAAGCTCCTGCTCCGCGGCCCTCGGCGTGCGGGAGCTCGAGCGCGCCTTGGCCCTCGGGGCCCGCGATCTCGGCCGCACCGCCTACGTGCTGGAGCGGATCTTCCAGGGGCCGGACCACCCCGTGCCCGCGGCGTTCCCCGAGGGGCTCTACCTGTCGACGCTCATCGCGGAGGTGGAGTGAAGCCCCTCGCCGCTCTGACGCGGGATGAGGCCAACCAGCTGCGCGGGCTCCTGTTCGATCTGGACGACACGGTGCTCGACGGCGGGCGCCTCGGTGAAGAGGCCTACTCGGCGCTCTTCCGCCTGCGGGAAGCGGGGCTGCTGCTCATCGCGGTCACCGGACGACCCGCGAGCTGGGCGGAGCTCATCGCGCGCCAATGGCCCGTGGACGCGGCCATCGCCGAGAACGGACCCATCGGTTGGTTCGACGACGGAGAGCGCCTGACGCGCTTCGACAGCGTCGACGTCGACGAGCGCAACCGCAGGGCCGCGCTCCTGGCGGAGCTGATCGGAGACCTGCGGCGGA
>Ga0207873_1001505_pt1 | contig 22029 bp, 20 predicted proteins | sample BGWIniCompost_FD_187373 | JGI IMG/M metagenome (GOLD analysis project Ga0207873, IMG submission 187373) | Cellulose adapted compost microbial communities from Newby Island Compost Facility, Milpitas, CA, USA - BGW Initial Compost (SPAdes)... ...
CCCGCCGCGCCCGTGCCGGGCTGGACGGGCGAATGGGATTGGAGGGGCGAGCTGCCGTTCGACATGCATCCGCGCGTGCTGGACCCGCCGCACGGCTACGTGGTCACGGCGAACAACCGGCAGGTGGCGGGCGAGATCGGCGACCTGATCACGTCGGACTGGCCGTCGGGTTTCCGGGCGTACCGGATCCGCGAGATGATCCGTGAGGGCACGGACCTGGACGCCGACGCCGTGCACCGCATGCAGCTCGACGTGCGAGACGCGATGGCGGAGCGATACCGTGACCGCGCCATCGCCGCCGCGGAACGAGCCGGACTTCCTGAGCGGGCGAGGCTGCTCGCGGAGTGGGACCTGGAAGCGCGCGCGGACTCGCGCGGCGCGGCGCTGTTCCTGGTGTGGTTCGACCGGCTGAGGCGGGCGGCCGGCCCGGCGCTGTATGGCGCGGATCCCGCGCCGGCGATCCCGCGCGCGCTCGGCTACGAGGTCCTCGAACGCCGGGCGCTCCCGTGGGTAGAGGAACCGTACGCGGGCGCGGCGTTCGATTCGCTGGCCGTGGTGGCGATGCTCGAGGCCGACTCGATGGTGGGCGACCGCGCGTGGGGTGAGCTGCACCGCGTGCGGGCCGCGCACGCGCTCGGAACGGTGGCCGCGCTCGAGCGGCTGCTGCGGCTCAACGTCGGTCCAGCACCGTACACCGGCTCGCCACACACGGTGAACGTTGCGCACTACGGCGGCGCCGGCATCCCGTTCACCACGAGCTACGGCGCCAGTCAGCGGCACGTGGTGGACATGGCGGACGTGGACGGGAGCGGCGGGTTCATCCTGCCGACCGGCCAGTCCGGCGTCCCGTTCAGCCGTCACTACCGCGACCAGTTCGAGCGGTGGCGGCGGGGCGGCCTGTGGCTCATCCCGCTGGACCGGGAGCGCGCCCGCGCTCGCCGCGTGGGCACGTTACGGCTTCAACCTGCTGTTGTGGATCGGAATTGACGTACAGACACGAGATCGCGGTCATCGGCGCGGGCCCGTGTGGGCTGGGCGTGGGTGTGGCGGCGAGCCAGGCCGGCGTCGAGTGTGTGCTCTTCGACCGGGGGTGCATCACGCGCTCGATCGCCGGCTACCCGACGTACATGACCTTCTTCAGCACGGCGGAGAAGCTGGAGCTGGGCGGCGTGCCGTTCATCTCGAACGGCCCGCGGCCGACGCGGCGCGAGGCGCTCGCGTACTACCGTGCCGTCGCGCGCCACTTCCGCCTGGACATCCGCCAGTACGAGGAGGTCGTCGCCGTCGAGGGTGAGGTGGGCGCGTTTCGGCTGCGCACGCGGCGGATGGGCGGAAGCGAGGCCGAGCATCTCGCGGCCAACGTCGTGTTCGCGACGGGCTACTTCGACTCGCCCAACCTCCTGGGCGTACCGGGCGAGGACCTGCCCAAGGTCACGCACTACTACCGCGAGGCGCATCCATACCACGGCCAGGATTGCCTTGTCGTGGGCGGCGGAAACTCGGCGGTCGAAGCGGCGCTCGACCTGTACCGCACCGGCGCGCGCGTCACGCTCGTACACTTCGGCAGCGGCCTGGACCGCGGGGTCAAGCCCTGGGTCGTGCCGGACATCATGAACCGGTTGGAGAACGGGGAGATCGCCGTGCGCTGGCGCACGCGCGTCGCCGAGATCCGCGAGCGCAGCGTGGTGCTGGTGTCCGAGGAGACGGGCGAGCGGACGGAGATCCCCAACGACTGGGTCCTCGCCATGACGGGATTCACGCCGGACACACGGCTGCTCCGTTCGCTGGGCGTGAGCGTGGATGAGCAGACCGGCATCCCGGTGCACGACCCGGCGACCATGGAGACCGACGTGCCCGGCGTCTTCATCGCCGGCGTGCTCGCCGCCGGCAAGGACGCGAACAAGATCTTCATCGAGAACGGAAGGGAACACGGGCCGAGGATTGTGGAGGCGGTGCGGAGGGTTCGAGCCGCCTCATGAAACTGCGGGCGTGGGCGGGGGCGCCCCCGCCCACCACCCCGCCGCCCGGGAGGCCGCCCCCTTCCGCGCCCCACCCGGGCGGGGAAAAGTCGGGATAGAAGCGGGCGGGGACGTTCGCGGCGGACACGTAGATCCGCGCCGCGAACGCCCCCGCCCGCATTTTCTCCCGCAGTTCCCCCGCCCGGGTGGCGGTGCGAAGGCGGGGTGGGCTCCCGGGTGGCAGGGCTGGGGCGGAAGGGTCGCCCCCGCCCCCGCCCGAAGTTCGCCGTTGAACGGGCGCCCCCGCCCGCTTTTCAATCCACTCAGCGCTCCGCCTCGTACCGGCCGAACACCAAATGCCGGCCCTTCTGGCGGCGGCAGAACATCGCGATCGTGGAGATCGGCTCGCCCACGCCCGTGTTGCCGCTCGGGCCCACGCCGCTCGCGCCGAACGCCTCCCACTCGAGCGCGCTGTCCGTGCCGTCGTTCTCCTTGAGCATGCCGCCGAGCACGGCGCGGCCGCGCTGGATCACCGCATCGTCCTTCGACCAGATCGAGACGATCAGGTCGTACGGGTTGACCAGCAGCGCGAAGCGGAGGAAGTCGTCGAAGTTCGACATGTGCATCGTGCACAGGATCGGCTGGAAGAACTCCGTCGTGGCGAGCCGGAAGGTCCGCTCGCCCTTGCCGTCCCAGTCGCACGTGACCGTCGTCTCCGGCGTGATCGGGCCGAGGATGACCGGCCGCACGACCTCCGCGTTGCGCGCGTACTCGTCGTCCACGCCGTCGCCCTCGAGGACCTTGCCCCCCTCGCGGATGATCGGCACGCCCGCCTTGCGCGCGGCCTCCTGAATGTTCGTGGTCGTCTGCGCCTTGTGCACCATGAGGGGGCCGAGGACGCGCGTCTCGTCCGCACCCGCCTTGCGCGGATCCTTCACCACCCAGCGGTCGAACTCCTCGTTCATCATGCGGGTGAGCGGCTCGATCACCTCCTTCGGCCCGACGATGCCGTGCAGCGTCGAGCACTTGTGCGAGGAGAAGCCGAGCTTCGAGTAGGTCAGCCGCTCGGCGATGCGCCGCAGCTCGGCTTCGTCGAAGCCGCGGTCGATCCAGGCCCAGTTCACGCCGCCGCCCTCGAACACCACCTTGCCGATGCCGCGCGCCTTCTGGATCTGCTTCGCCGTCTCGTCCGAGCCCGTGACGCTCACCACCTTCACGCGCGGATCCGAGGCCAGCGACGCGATGCCCTTGCCGAAGCCGTCGATCTTCTGGAACGCACGCGGGTCCGCGCCGGCCGCGACCAGCATGCGCGTGAGCGTGGTGTTGGTGATCGCCGCGTCCGGGTGGCCCTTGAAGATGAACGGCGAGCCCGAGAGGTAGCAGCCCACGATCTGGATGCCCGGGATGCCGTAGATGAAGTTCATCGGCGTGATGACGGCGCAGATCCCGGCGGGAATGAAATCGTTCTTCCAGTACGAGTGGCCGCCGATCAGCGGAGGCAGGAGCTCGCCTTGCATCGCCTTCTCGACGCTGCCCGCCAGGTGGTCCGCCGCGCGCTTCGCCTCCCAGAAGTCCTTCTCCGCCTCGAGCCGCGTCTTCGGGATCTGGTGGCGGATCTCGGTGAGGCACTCCTCCATGAAGTATTCGAGGATGCGCGAGAAATTCTGGATCACCCACTTGCGGTAGGAGACGACCTCGTCCGCCCACTCCAGCGAGGCCCAGTAGTCCTCCGCAACGGCGAGCGCAGCGGCGACGTCGTGCTCGTCCGAGGCGGGCAGCTCACACAGCGGGACGCGGCGGTCGAAGTGCGCCTTCATGACCGCGGCCCGCGCAGCCGGCCGCCACTCGCCGCCGATGAAGTTGCGCAGCGGGATGGGCTTGTCGTCCGGCGTCTCCGGCAGCTTCTCGTAGCAGAAGATGTAAGGCCGCAGCGCTTCGATCTCCTCGTCGGAGAGGCGCGGCGTGAACAGCGACCACTGCTTGCGGCGTTCGCGGTACAGCCGCGCGACGGGGTCCGGGCCTGTTTGCCCGCGCGCGTTGAAGGCCGCGATCTCGCTGCGCAGCGTATTCAGGTCCAGCATGATCTCCTCCTCCCGGGGTTGGGCCGGACGCCCCGTCCGGCCGGCGACGCCGCAAACTTCTCTCGTCCGGAGGGGGTTCGCAAGGTTACGCGCGCGACGCGCGCAGTCGCGCGCGCGGACTCCGGAGAACGCGGCACACTGGCGCAGTGGAAGGCTGCCCGGGAACGAGGGCCTTGTCCCGTCCCCGCATCGCGGACTATCGTGCGGCGGAGCCGCGGGGCGGGGCAGTCGCGGCGTGTGCGTCCCGCAGGACCGCGAACCGGGGGAGCCATCGTGGACAAGGCCCGCATCAGCCAGATCTACGGCTATCTGGTCTGCCTGATCGCCGTGGTGACGTTTCTCGTCTCGCTCAATTCGGCCGTTGGCGCGGCGATCGACCTGTCCGACCCGCTGTACAGCTCGCGCTTCCGCGCGGATCCGCGGCTCGCGTCGTTCGAGGTCTACCGCGTGGAAATGCAGCAGCGGGGCATGTTGGCACCGGTGCCGGCGGAGGCGGCGGCGCCCGCGCCCACGGACACGGCGGAGCTGCGCGCGGCGTTCGAGGCGGCGCGGGAGGACCACATCCGCTCGGTGCAGTTCCAGGCGAGGCGGGAGCTGGCGACCAGCGGCCTGCTGGTGGTTGTGGCCGCCGGCCTGTTCATCATCCACTGGGTCTGGCTGAGGCGGCTCGGCGCGCGCGCGTGAGCCGGGTGTCGCGGGCCGCGTGAGGGCTCCGGGGACGCGCGCCGCTGCGCGGTTTTTCGGTCGGAACGCCGCCGTTGACCGGGGGTAGACGCCACGGGTAGATTGAACCAGCACGGTCACGGCGGGCCGGGTGACGCCGTCCGAAACGATGGCGGGGCCGCGATGCCGTGGCCCGTCTCCGGGAGCAGGATCCGATGACTGCACGCGAGAAGATCGAGGAGGTCCTCGCCTCGATCCGGCCGGCGCTCCACGCCGACGGCGGGGATGTCGAGCTCATCGATTACGATGAGGAAGACGGCATCGTCCATCTGCGGCTCATGGGCGCGTGCGGCTCCTGTCCGATCTCGGTGATGACGTTGAAGCAGGGAATCGAGCGCCGGATCATGATGGCAGTTCCGGCCGTGAAGGCAGTGCACGCGCTCTGAGCACGTGCGATCCGGCCCCTCCGGACGGCCGGCGCCCCCGGGGGGTGCCGGCCGTCCGCACGAAAGGGAGGTGAGATGGCAATCGATCGAGAGGCGCTGCTCGGCCGCGTGAGGGAGGCGCTCGCGAAGGTGAAGCACCCCGCCACGGGCGTGGATGTGTTGAGTAGCGGCCGGGTGACCGGGCTGGACGCGGACGAAGACGGCAAGGTCAGGTTCCAGTTCGTGCTCAGGCCGGAGGACCCGGGTACGCTCGTGCGGGAGGCGCGGACGGCGGTGGAAGCCGTGGAGGGCGTGGCGCGCGTCAAGATCGACGTCAAGCTGCCCGACGCGCTCCAGGCGCAGCGGCAGCAGGCCACGCGGGCGCACGGCGGGCGGTCGCTGCGCCCGCATTCGGTGCCCGCGCCGACGCCAGACCGCAACCTGGTGGCCGGGATCGAGCACGTGTTCGCGGTCAGCTCCGGCAAGGGTGGCGTCGGGAAGTCCACGGTGGCGGCGAACCTGGCGGTGGCGCTCGCGGAGCGCGGGCGCCGCGTGGGCCTGCTCGATGCCGACATCTACGGCCCGGACATCCCGCTCATGTTCGGGGAGCGGCGACGGCCGGCGGTAACGGGTGCGCGGGGGCAGGAGAAGATCGTTCCGCTCGAGGCGCACGGCGTACGCCTGATGAGCCTGGGGTTCCTGCTCGAGGACGAGCAGCCGGCCATCATGCGAGGGCCCCTCATCGCCGGGATCCTGCGCCAGTTCCTGGAGCAGGTGGAGTGGGGCGAGCTGGACTACCTGGTCGTGGACATGCCGCCCGGGACGGGAGACGCGCAGCTCTCGCTCGTGCAGACCATCGAAATCGCGGGCGCGGTGATGGTCACGACGCCGCAGGACGTCGCGACGGGCGACGTGCGCCGCGCGATCCGCATGTTCGAGCGCGTGCGCGCACCGGTGCTCGGCGTCGTCGAGAACATGAGCGGCTTCGCGTGCCCGCATTGCGGCACTCACGCGGACATCTTCGGCCGCGGCGGCGGACGGCGGCTTGCGGAGGACATGCACGTGCCCTTCCTGGGCGAGGTCCCGCTGGACATGCAGGTCCGTGAGGCCGGAGACGGCGGCCGACCGACCGTGATCTCTGCGCCGGATTCGCCCGCGGGCCGCGCGTTCCGCGAGATCGCGGAGCAACTGGCTGCCACGCTCGAGGGCGCACTCGCGGGCCGTCCGTGACCCTTCCTTCGCGCGCCGAACTGGGCGCGATGCTCACGCACGTGGTCGTCCGGGAGTTCCCGGAGACGCTCGAGGTGTTCCGCCAGTACGGCGTCGCGCTACCGGAGCGCGGCGCCGTGCCGGTTTCCGTCGCAGTGGACGGCGACGCAGGCCCGCTGCTGGACGCGCTCACAGACGCAATCCGCTGGCGCGAGTCAGGCACCTGAGCCGAAAAGCCGCGCCCGCGCCCCTGCCGAGCCGGGGCGGCCCGCGTCCGGGATCGTACCTCTTCGACAACACGCGTCCGTAAGCCGTGGCCCGCATCACCCTGCTCACCGACTTCGGCACCGTGGACGGCTATGTCGCCTCGATGAAAGGCGTGATCGCGGCGCGGGCGCCCGGTATCGTGATTGACGACGCGTCTCACGACATCCCGCCGGGCGACGTTGCCGCCGCGGCGTGGACGCTGTCGCGGTACTGGCGGCTCTACCCTGAGGGCACGGTGCACGTCGTCGTCGTGGATCCGGGCGTGGGCAGTGAGCGGCGCGCGCTGGCCGCCGAGGCCGATGGCCGGCTCTTCGTCGCTCCGGACAACGGCGTGCTCACGCGTGTGCTCGCCGAGGCGGGCGGCGCCGCGGTCGTGTCCGTCGAATCCGCCGACTTATTCCGCACGCCCGTCTCCGCCACGTTCCACGGGCGGGACGTCTTCGCGCCGGTCGCGGCCGAGCTGGCGCGCCGCGCCGTTGCGGGGCCTGCCTCGTACCGCGAGGCGCTGGCGGGCCTCGGTCCGGCGGTCGCGGACCCCGTGCGGCTGCCCCTGCCACAGCCTCACCGCGCCGGCGACCACCTTGCCGGCGAGGTGGTCCATGTGGACCGCTTCGGCAACCTCATCACCAACGTGCCGGGCGAGTGGCTGGCGCCGGGCGCGCGGGTTCAGGTCGATGGCGGGCCGGCCGCGCCACTGGTGCGGACGTACGCCGACGTCGCGCCAGGCGCGCTCGCGGCGCTCGTGGGCTCCGCCGGCATGCTCGAGATCTCCGTCCGGGACGGGAGCGCGGCCGAGCGGCTGGGCGTGGGGCGGGGGGCCAGCGTACGGGTCGAACAGGGCGGGTGAGGCCAGCAGGCGTACCTTTCGACCACGCTCACGTCGTGACGACGCGTACGTCGATGGTCGGCGGGTGGCGGAGCGTGTGCTCCACGGTGCAGTGCTGCGCGACGCGCAAGGCCGCGCCCTCCCGGCCCGGCGGCAGCCCGGGCCAGCGCAGGGTCATGTCGTAGCGCCCCACACGGTAGGGATCCTCCACGAACTCCCACTCGACCTGGATCGAGAGGTCCTCCCAAGGGAGCCGCGCGCGCTGCGCCCACCCGATCAGCACGGCCGCGGTGCACGTGGCCAGCGAGGCCGCCAGCATGTGGAGGGGTGAAAAACTCAGGCCGGGCTCGGCGGATTGGACCTCGAGCCCGGCCCCGTCGACATGGAGGTGAAGTCGCCGTTCGCCTTCCAGGATCAGCCGCACGGCGCGTCAGTCGGTTTCCAGGAGCTTCCTCTCCATCCGCGCGAGCCGCTTCTCCCTGGGCGCCAGGAACCGGACGATCACGTAACCGAGCAGCACGACCGGCACGACCTTGAAGAGGACGAAGCCGGCAAGGCCGAGCACGGCGGAGAACACGACGCCGACGATGGCGAGGACGACGCCAAGAGCGACGAGGGCCACGAGGCCGACGAGAAAGAACGTGATCAGCGACGCGAGCATGTACGGGCCTCCACGGCTTAGATGCAAGAAACAGGCGCCGGGGCCGTCCCGGCGCGGCGCCGACGGCGCGGCGGCCGCCTCAGGGCCGCGATGCCGTCACCGACGGCTCGATCCAGCGCACGTTGATGGAACCGAACGCCGCATCGATGCGGACCGTGAGACGGTGCGGGGCGGAGTCCCAGTCCAGGGAGTAGTACCCGGGGCCCCGCTTGACGAGCCCTTCCGAGTCGAAGGGCGCGAGGAATCCGTCCTTCACGACGTGCAGCCCGACACCCTTGGGCACGACCAGGGTGAGCGAGCCGATCCCCATGTCGATGTCCGCGGTCATGTCGCCGCGCCACTCGCCGGAGAAGTCGAGCACGACGTCGCCCAACCCGCCGTCCACCGTGAGCTGCTCGACGTTCGCGTTGCCAAGCCCCTCGGCGCGCAGCGCCGCAGCGCCTACCTCGATGTCCAGCACGGACAGCCGCTCGGGGTTCGGCTGGGAGAAGCGGAGCGTCGTCTCGCTCGCCCCGGTCGAGATCTCGGCGCGCCGGATGCGCAGCCCGCCCAGCTCGATGTCCGCCTGGGCGGCGCCGAACTCGAGGTCGATCGCGAGCGGCGCGTCCGGGCCCAGGGCCACGTCGAGCCGTGAGGCGTGCTGGCGGCCGCGCACCTTGACCCCTCGCTTCGACTCCACGCCGAGCCGCAACCGCCCGTCTTCGTACTCCGTCACCGGGAGGAAGCTGTCCGCGTCGTAGCGGACCGTGGCCTTGTACAGGGAGCCCGCCGGCCCGGGCTGGAGGAAGAGGCGGCCCGCGCCGAACTGGATGTCCACCCGCAGCTCCTCTTCGCCACGGTAGGCGCGGCTCGCGGTCACGGTGTTCCAGTCCTGCGTCCCCATTGCGGGCGCCGCCACGAGCACCAGCGCGGCGCCGGCCAGGGCGAGCGTGCGGCTAGACATCGCTCTCCTCCTCGACGGGCGGCGGGGAAACGATCGAATCATCCACTGTCGGCCCGGTCACCGGCCGGGTTCCCGCGCGGGAGACCATGACGGCGCCGAGCCCGATCGCCGCCACGGCCACGGTGAGGACGACCGCGAGGAACAGCAGGATTCCGCGGATGAAGCCCAGCCACGGGCCGGCCATCTCGAACACGAAGCTGGCCGCGAACAGGGCGAGGAGCAGGCCAACGCCCGTGAGCATGTAGTAGTAGGAGTTCGCCCGCTTGAACCACTCGCCGCCCTCGAACCGGCGCTCTGCGAGCGACTCGCCCGCGGCGTGGGCGACGCCGAGGTAGCCGAACACGAGGGCGGCGCCCGCGGCGGCGGGGAAGAGCGGCACCCACAGGACGAGCGCGGGGATGCCGACGACCGAGATCGCGAGCGCGAGCGCGCCCAGGATGAACGCGGGAACGAGCAAGAAGAGGGTGGCCAGGCCGACGAGGCCCGAGCGCAGCGTGGCGTGCCGCGCCGTATCCGCGACACCCTCGAGGTAGCGGCGGCCGAAGAACACGGCCGCAAAGCCCAGCGCGACCAGAACGGCGTAGGTCACGACCAGCGAGAACAGCTTCGAGAAGCCGCTGCCCACGTGATGGAGGAACCCGGGCGCGCTGCGGGCCCGCCGGTTCCGCGCCATTTCCCGGGCCACTTCCCGCTCGATCTCCCGCCGGAGCTCGTGGATCCGGTCGAAGTCGGGCTCGGCCTGGCGCTGCAGTTCCTCGATCGTCTGCTGCAGCTCCGCGATGCGCGCCTCGAGGATGGAAACCGTGTCGCCGGGCTTGCCTGCCGGAAGCGCCGCTGCCTCCACGGCTCCTCGGCCGATCACCTCTTCCAGCACGCGGTCCAGCTGCGCGCCCGCCTCGTTCCCGGCCGGGGCCTCCCACTCCACCAGGGCTCGCTTCAGCTCGTCATCGCCGACCTCGATGACGCGGTTGAGCAGCTCGCGCCAAGCGCGGTCCAGCGCGTCTCCTCGACTGTACGTGCCGATCTCACGGCCGTTCAGGCGGACCTGGCCCTCGCGAAGCTGCACGGCGAGCGAGTCGCCGCCCGCGAGCTCCAGCACCAGCGCGGCTTCGTTGCGCGAGATCGAGATCTGGCTCGACACGACGCCGGTCTCCCCAGCCCGGGGCTGCGCCTGGGCGTGGCCGTCCGCGGCGACAACGCCGCTGGCCAGCAGCGCCGCCAGGACCAGTCGCGCGGCGCGCCGCGACGTCGTGTCAGAAGCTGAAGAGGAACGACGCATGGTGGACTTCCCGGTTCGAAGGCCTGAACAGGTGACGGTACAGCACCCAGACCGAGGCCAGGGTCAGAGCCGCGAACACGGCCGCCGCAGCGCCCAACTGCATGGGCGCGGCGGACCAGAGCTTCTCGATCAGCGCGGCGATCCGGGTGGCCAGGGTGGTCTCCATCGCCGTCGTCGCCGCGTGACCGGCGAACGACAGGATGAGATCCGCGGCACGCTCGCGGAGGAACACAAACAGCGTTTCCGCGCTCAGCCCCGGCCGGGTCAGGACCCACGCGATCAGCGCGGTTCCGGCCGCTGCCGGGAGAGTGAGGCACGCCGTGAGCAGAGCCCAGCCGGCCGTCGTCCGCGGCGCGAGCCGCGCCAGCACCGCCGCGACCCGGGCCGTCCACGGCTGCTTGATCTTGACGTGGGCGAGCACCCGGTCCGCGAAGCCAGGTGCGGGCGCCAGATGCGGCAGCGACGCCAGGACGGCGAACACCGCCCGCCATTCCTCGACCTCGGCCTGGCAGCGCTCGCACGAGACCAGGTGCGCTTCGACAGCGCTTCTCTCCGCTTCCACCAGAACGCCCTCGACCAGGGCCTCGAGGCGCTCGGAGGACGGATGCAGTGGTAGCTCGCTCACGCGGTCACTCCATTGATCAGCCGCGTTTCCGTTGGGGACGGCGCCGGCCACGGCTGTGCGGCCCGGCGCCGTGCGCCCCGAACCTCCGTACGTGCGGGGCGGCTCGGCGGTTTCACACCCTCAGATGCGCCAGCCGTTGGCGCAACTCGTTGCGTGCCCGGTGGATGTACGTCTTCACCGTACCCAGCGGGATGCCCATGATCTCCGCGATCTCCTCGTACGCGTGGCCCTCCACGTGCCACAGCACGATCGCCGTCCGGTACTCTGGCCGAAGCGCGCCGATCGCGGCCTCGATCTCCCGACCCAGCTCGCGGCTGGCCGCGTAGGACTCCGGGTCCTCGTCCGCCGCCACCGCCGTGAGGGAGCTCGCCTGCGCCTCGGATGCGTCCCGCGCGTGGGGCGAGCCGTCCAGCGACAACGTCTCCGGCTCCTTCTTGCGGAGCCGGTCCAGCGCCGTGTTGTGCGCGATCTTGAAGATCCACGAGCTGAACTTGTACGACGGGTCGTACCGGTCGAGCGCGTTCAGGACCTTGATGAACGTCTCCTGGGCGAGGTCCTCGGCCTGCTCGCGGTCGCGGACCAGCCTGTAAATGAGGGAGAACACGGGCCGCTCGTAACGTCCGATCAGCTCGCGATACGCCGCTTCACGGCCCTCGCGGGCACGGGCGACGACCTCCTGGTCGGTGAGAGTCTTGTAGTCCACGTCTCCGGGCGGCGCGACCACGTGTTTCGACTCCGCCCCCTTACGCCGCCGCGGGCGGCCGGGTTTCATTCGGGTGCTGGGGCGCCTTGATGAGCGGGTCGTCCGCGGGTAGCTTGGGCGCCTCCAGTTTACGACGCGGGAGCGAGTTGCGCGATGTCGACCGGCCAGATGCCCGCCTCGGCGCCACCACGGGAGCGGGCCGCGGCGGTCCGGGGCATGTTCGGGGCGATCGCGCCCCGGTACGACCTGCTGAACCACCTCCTGAGCCTGAACATCGACCGGCTCTGGCGGCGCCGCACCGTGGCGCGGCTGCTCGCCGGGCGGCCGTCCGGCGAAGTCTACCTTGACGCCTGCGCGGGCACGCTCGACCTCTCGCTCGCGCTGGCCCGCCGGCCGGCATTCAGCGGCCGCGTCATCGCCGCTGACTTTTCCCTGCCCATGCTCGAGCGCGGGGCGGCCAAGCTTCGCGGCCAGCCGGTGTCGGTCGTCTGCGGAGACGCGCTCCGCCTGCCGTTCCCTGACGGCGCGTTCGATGGCGCGATGATCGCGTTCGGCGTGCGGAACCTCGCCGACCTGGACGGGGGGCTGCGCGAGTTCGCTCGCGTGCTCCGGCCCGGCGGCCGCCTCGCCGTCCTGGAGTTCACGACGCCGTCCTGGCAACCCTTCCGCGCGCTCTACCTCGCCTACTTCCGCCGCATCCTGCCGTGGATCGGGCGGCTCATCTCCCGCCACGGCAGCGCCTACAGCTACCTGCCCGCCTCGGTCCTCGAGTTCCCCGCGCCGGCCGAGCTGGCCGCGCGCATCGAGCGCGCCGGCTTCACCGCCGTGCGCTGGGAGACCTGGACCGGCGGGATCGTTGCGCTACACCTCGCGGAGCGGTCGGCATGAGGGGTCGAGAACGAGGACGAGCAGGAGAACGGGAACGAGTACGAGTACGTGCACGAGGACGAGGAGCAGAACGGGCAGGCGCACTAGCACGGGTGCGTGGAGGAGGGTGGCCGGGCGTGCATGGGCTCCTGCTTGCGGCGCTCCTCCTGCTCGCCGCGCCGCTGGCCGCGCAGGAGCGGCCGTTCGGCACACTGCGCGAGCAGGCGGAGATCCAGCAGGAGTGGCTGGCGCTGCGGCTCGAGCGCGTCCTGCCGCGGCTGATGCGCGAGCACGGCGTGGACATGTGGATCGTGCCCATGCGGGAGTACAACGAGGACCCGGTGTTCCGGGCCCTCGTCTCGCCGACCACCATGGCCGCCCGCCGCCGCACCATCTACGTGTTCTACGACGGCGGGCCCGGCGTGGGCTTCGAGCGGATCGCTATTGGCGGCACGTCCCAGGGCGGGCTGTACACGGTGGTGCGCGACCCGGGCGCGCAGCTCGGCGCGGCCGGCGGCGTCCAGCGGCTGGCCGAGCCGTTCGGGCCCGACCAGTGGAAGCTGCTCACGCCCATCGTCGAGCGCCGTGACCCGAAGGTGATCGCCGTCAACATCTCCCACACGCACGCGTTCTCGGACGGGCTCAGCGCGGGCGAATGGGAGCAGCTCCGCGAGGCGCTCGGCCCGCGCTACGCCGACCGCGTCGTGCGGCGCGAGCTGCTCGCGCTCCAGTACCTGGAGGAGCGGCTGCCCGAGATGCTGCCGACCTACCGGCGCATGCAGGAGCTGGTGCACGAGCTGCTCGCCACGGCCTTCTCGAACCAGGTGATCACGCCGGGCGTGACCCGAACGCAGGACGTGGTGTGGTGGCTCCGCCAGCGGGTCAACGACCTGGGCCTCGGCACCTGGTTCCACCCCTCGATCAGCGTGCAGCGGCAGGGCGTGGAGATGTCGGACTCGGCCAACCCCGTGATCCTCAGGGGCGACGTCCTGCACTCCGACTTCGGCATCACCGCGCTGGGGCTCAACACGGACACACAACACATGGGCTACGTCCTGCGGGAAGGGGAGACCGAGCCGCCGGCAGGGCTGCGCGAGGCGCTGCGGCGCGCCAACCGGCTCCAGGACATCCTGCTCGAGGAAATGGTGCCCGGCCGCACGGGAAACGAGGTGCTCCGCGCGACGCTGGCGCGCATGCGGGCGGAGGGAATCGACGGGACCGTGTACACCCACCCCATCGGCGACCACGGCCACGGCGCGGGTCCGCTGATCGGGCTCTGGGACCGACAGGAGGGCGTGCCGGGGCGCGGCGACGTCCCGCTCCGGCCCAACACCTGGTTCTCGATCGAGCTCCAGGCGACGACGCCGGTGCCCGAGTGGGGCGGCCAGCCCGTGCGCATGGCGCAGGAGGAGGAGGCCTACCTGGACGCGGAGGGCCGGCGGCACTGGGTGCTGCGGCGGCAGGAGAATCTGCATCTCGTGAGGTGACGGAAGCGGGTAGCGCGCCCCGGCCGGTTCGCTGGTGGTCCGTCTGGGTGGTTGTCGGCTGGGCCAGGGCCAGGGCGAGGGCGGGGGCAAGGGTTGGTGGCGCGTTTAGCCTCCGCCCTTTAGCACGGTCGCCAGCGCCCGGCACGCGGCCCGGTACCCACACATGCCGTGGACCCCTCCGCCAGGGGGCGTGGAGGCGGAGCAGAGGAAGACGCCGGGCAGCGGCGTGTCGTAGGGGTGGAGGGTAGGGACGGGGCGGAAGACGAGCTGAGGCAAGCTCATGGCGCCCGCGGCGAGGTCGCCGCCCACGAGGTTGGGGTTGTGCCGTTCGAAGTCCGCCGGGGCGAGGCGGTGGCGGGCGACGATGCGGTCCCGGAACCCGGGCGCGAAGCGCTCGACCTGCGCCTCGATGCGCTCGGTCACGTCTTCCGCCGAGCCGTTGGGCACATGGCAGTAGGCCCACGCGGTGTGGAGGCCGGCCGGCGCGCGGGTCGGGTCGAAGACGCTGGGCTGCGCGAGGATCAGGAACGGCCGCTCCGCGACGCGGCCTCGCCAGGGCGCGGCCTCCGCGGCGGCGACGTCGTCCAGCGTCCCCCCGATGTGGAGCGTGCCCGCGCGGCGCGCCTCCTCGGCCAGCCAGGGAATGGGCCCGTCCAGCGTCCAGTCCAGCTTGAAGGCGCCGGGGCCGTAGCGGAAGCGCTCGAGGCAGCGCCGGTAGCTCCCGGGCAGACGGGCGCCGGCCAGTGCGAGGAACTGGCGGGGCGTGACGTCGCACAGGACAGCGCGGGCGGGCGGGAGCTCATCCAGCGAGCTGACGCGCACGCCGGTGCGGATCTCGCCGCCGAGTGACTCGAGCAGGGAGACGAGGGCGCTGGCGAGCGCGCGCGAGCCGCCCCGGGCGAACGGCCAGCCGCAGGCGTGTGCGCTGCCGGCGAGCAGCAGCGCGAAGGCCGCGGTGCCGGGCCTGTCCAGCGGGACGATGGAGTGGCTTCCCGCCCCGGCGAAGAGAGCGCGCGCCTCGGCGGTCCGGAACTGACGGCGCGCCAGGGCGACGACCGAGCGGAGCGCCGGGATGCCGAAGCGGGCGAGGCGCAGGGGGCGGGCAGGGAGATGGATGACCGGGCCGAGCACCTCGCGCGCGAGGGGTTCCCAGCCCCGGACGATGTGGCCGAGCAGGCGGCGGTAGGCCGGGCCGTCAATGCCCAGGCCCTCCGCCGTTTCTGCGATCGACCGGTATGCGACCGCGATTCGTTCGCCCTCCAGCGGCTGGGCGAAGGGGATGTCCGGCTGGATCCATTCCAGGCCGTGGTCCTCGAGCGGGAGGCTGCGGAAGAACGGGGAGCCGACCGCGAACGGGTGGACGCTGGCGCACACGTCGTGCACGCACCCGGGCAGGGTCAGCTCCTCGCTGCGCAGCCCGCCGCCCGGCGTTTCCGCGCCTTCGAGCACCAGCACGGACCGGCCGGCCACCGCAACGGTGATCGCCGCGGCAAGGCCGTTGGGCCCTGAGCCGATCACGACCGCGTCGTAGCGCACGCCTGGAAGAGAGGCCTTGGTGTGTCCTCGGGCCCGCGGCGGGCGTCCGCGGGGTGTGGCCGCGCCAGGTCCCGCATCGCCGCCGGCCTCAACGGCGGGCGAGCCGGCTGTAGAAGGCGCCCACCGCCAGCCCGTAGGCCATTGCGACGGACGCGGCGACGGCGGTCATTCGCCGCGTTCGCGCCTGCGGCGGCCGCTCCACGCCGAAGCGTACGGCCGCGCCCCAGCGCGGGAAGGTGATCCCGTAGATGAGCAGGCCGAGCCCCGCGCCGGTGAGCAGCGGGTGCAGCCGAAGGCGCCGCTGGGCCGCGCCGTAGACCGCGCCCCAGAACGCGCCGTACCCGAGGTGGAACAGCGTCCCGAGCGCCCATTTCACCGGCGCCGATGCCCGCCCGTAGGCGCGCTGGAACGCGCGATCCACCAGCCGAGGCGCGAAGTCCGGCGTCTCGCCATGGGGCAGGAAGAGCCACTGCTCGGTCTTGCCGACCACGACCTGGACCACGCTGGCCGCGAGCCCCGCTGCCGCGCCTGCGGCGAGGCCGCCGGACATCCGACCCCCCGCGCCGTTCGGGCTCGGCTGCACCCCGCCGGGCATGCCTGCGGCCTGTTCACGCCCGCCCGCCATTCGCTCCGTCCTCCTGGTCCGCAGGCGGCCCGCAGGCCGCCCGGCCCTGTGGACCGGCGGTGCAGAGCGCGGGCCAGCGACGTCAGCCTGGCGGGGCCGGCGCCGCGCCGGGGACCCGCTCGGTCGACCCCGACAACGCCTCCCGCCAGTAGCCGGCGGCCACGCCGCCGACGACCAGGAACAGCCCCAGCCAGCCGCTCGCGGTGAGGTACTGCTGGAAGAGGAGCAGGGCGAGCAGCGCGCCGACCACGGGCTCGATGCTCGCCGCGACCGCCGTCGGCGCCGCGTCGATCCGCCGCACGGCCGCGAAGTAGCAGAAGTTCGCGCCGAGCACCGCGCCCAGGCCGAGGCTCGCGATGTAGACCCAGCCGGCCAGCGTGCCGGGTGGGATGGGCGTCTCCCCGACCAGCGGCAGCAGCACTCCGAGGATGACCGTGCCGCCGGCGATCTCGTAGAAGAGGACGCGGACGGCGCCGTACCGGGGAACCGCCCAGCGGGCGAGCAGCGTGCTCCCCGCGAAGCCGGCCGCGGAGAGCAGGCCGCCGGCGATCCCCGCCGCGCGGCTCGCCCCTTCGGCTGCTTCGGCTTCGTCCCCAGTGACGTGGCCTGACACGGTCAGGGCGACGCCCACGAGCACGACGACGGCGAGCACCACTCGGGGCAAGGTGAGGCGCTCGCCCAGCAGCGGGTGCGCCAGCACGGCCACCATGATCGGCGCCGTGTAGAGCAGCGTGGCCGCCCCTGCGACGCCCACGCCCTGGATGGCGAACTGGTAGGCGACCTCGAACAGCGCGACCAGCGCGCCGCCCACCAGCCCGACCAGCACGAGCCCCCGCCGGTCCATGCGGAACAGCCCCGGCGCGAACAGCCCGTAGACGATGAACCCCAGTGTCGCGAGCAGGATGCGCCAGAAGCCCACCGCCGTGAGCTCGGCGCCTTCGCTGTAGAGCGCCGTGCTGAGCGGGCCGGTCGTGCCCCAGAGCGTTCCGGCGCCGAGCGCGAAGAGGAAGCCGGCCAGGACGCGGAGCCGGCGGGAACCCGGAGGGGCGGAGATCGTCGTCGCCATCTGACCTCGGACTGGAGGGATGTGTGCGACGGCAAGGATAGGCGGCATCCACGGCAGCGGCAACCTCGCCCCGCGCCAGCGGCCAGGATTGCGGGACGCCCGCCGGAGCGGCATCTTCGCCACGTTCCCCAAGCTCGCGCAACGCCCGGACACGGGACGGACGCCATGATGGAAGACCTCCTTCGCCAGTGGGATGGAGAGTGTGTCGTCGTGCGGTACGACCGCGAGACCGACACATGGATCTTCATTGCGATCCACGACCGCACGCTGGGCAAGGCCATGGGTGGCTGCCGCATGCGCGTCTACCCCACGCCAGCGGACGGCCTGAAGGACGCGATGCGGCTCGCGCAGGGCATGACCTACAAGTGGGCCGCCATCGACTTCCCGTTCGGCGGCGGCAAGTCCGTGCTCGCGGTGCCCCGGCGCCTCGAAGGCGAGGAGCGCGAGGGCCTGCTCGTTCGGTTCGGGCAGATGATCGAGGGCCTGGGCGGCGCCTACTACGGCGGCGTGGACCTCGGCACCACGCCCGAGGACATGAACATCATCGGCCGGGCCACGTCGCGCGTGTTCGGCCGCACGCTGGACCACGGCGGCGTCGGCGACCCGGGGCCCTGGACGGCCCTCGGCGTGTACGCCGGCATCCGCGTCGCCGTGCGTGACATCCTCGGCCGCGAGGACCTGGACGGCGTCACCATCCTCGTACAGGGAGTGGGCGGCGTGGGAGGGCCCCTCGCGAAGCGGCTCTACGACGGCGGCGCCCGCGTGCTCGTCGCGGACGTGGACGAGGAACGCGCCCGGCGCATCGCCGAGGAGGTCGGGGGTGAGGTCGTCGCCTCCGACGATGTCTACGACACGGAGTGCGACGTCTACGCCCCCTGCGCCGTCGGCGCGACGCTGAACGCGCGCACGATCCCGCGGCTCCGCTGCCGCATCGTCGCCGGCTCCGCCAACAACCAGCTCGAGACCGAGGAAGACGCGGAGCGCCTGCGCGAGCGCGGCATCGTCTACGTTCCGGACTTCGTGGTGAACGCCGGCGGCGCCATTGCGCACGGCGCCCTCGAGATGCTGCGGTGGACCCGCGAGCAGGTGGAGCGCCGCGTCCTCATGATCGGGGACGCGGTCCGTGAGATCCTCGACGTGGCCGAGCGGGAAGGCGTCTCGCCGCTCGTCGAGGCCAAGCGGCGCGCGGAGCGCGTCATCGCGGCGGTCCGGAAGGAGCGGGAGGAGCTCGCTGCGGCGGAGAGCTGAGCGGCGCGCCGGCCGCGTTGTTGAACGCGCGGCCGACGCGTACATTCCCGCGCCATGGCTGCCAAGAACCTGAGCGAGTTCCTGCAAGACCTGGAACGCCACGGCGAGCTGGTGCGCGTCCGCGAGCCCATCGCCGTGCGGCTCGAGATGACTGAGATCGCGGACCGCGTGATGAAGAGCCCGGGCGGCGGCAAGGCGCTGCTCTTCGAGAAGCCGGTCCTGGACGACGGCTCCATTAGCGACATCCCCGTCGCGATCAACCTGTTCGGCTCCTGGAAGCGCATGGCGATGGCGCTCGGCGTCGAGGACGTCTCCGAGCACGCCGACCGCATCGCTGAGCTGCTCCAACCCGAGATCCCTGAGGGCTTCTGGGCGAAGGTGCAGATGCTGCCGCGCTTCGCCGGGCTCGCCAAGGTCCCCCCTCGCCCGTACCGTGGCGATCCGCCCTGTCAGGAGATCGTGCTCGAGGGCGCCGATGCCGACCTCCGCCGCATCCCGGTCATGACTTGCTGGCCGGGCGACGCCGGCCCGTTCATCACCCTGCCCATGGTTATCACGCGCGACCCGGAGACGGGCGTGCAGAACGTGGGCTGCTACCGCATGCAGGTCACCGGCCCGCACACCACGATGATGCACTGGCAGCGGCACAAGGGCGGGGCGGCGCACTTCCGCAAGTACCGCGAGCGCGGCGAACGCATGCCGGTGGTGGTGGCCCTGGGCGCGGACCCGGCCACGATGTATACGCCCACCGCGCCGCTGCCACCCGGGATCGACGAGTACCTGCTCAGCGGGTTCCTTCGGCGCGAGCCGCTCCTCACCGCCACGGCGAGGACCGCCGACCTGCGCATCCCCGCGGAAGCGGAGATCGTGCTCGAGGGCTACGTGGATCCATCGGAGCCGTTCGGCGTCGAAGGCCCGTTCGGGGACCACACCGGCTTCTACACGCCACCGGATTACTTCCCGGTCTTCCACGTGACGACCATCACGATGCGCAGGGGCGCGGTCTACCCGGCGACCATCGTGGGCCGCCCGCCCATGGAGGACTTCTACATGGGCGGTGCCACGGAGCGCATCTTCCTGCCGCTGCTGCGGCTGACGATGCCCGAGATCGTGGACTACCACATGCCCCCCGAGGGCATCTTCCACAACCTCGTGTTCGTCAGCATCCGCAAGGAGTATCCGGGGCACGCGTACAAGGTGATGAACGGCCTCTGGGGTCAGGGGCTCATGAGCCTCGCCAAGGTGATCGTCGTCGTCGATCACTTCATCAACGTGCGCAACCCGCAGGAAGCGTGGTGGTACGCGCTGAACAACATCGACCCCGAGCGCGACGTGCGTTTCACCTTCGGCCCCGCGGACGACCTCGACCATGCGTCTCGCGGTCCCGCGTTCGGCTCCAAGATGGGCATCGACGGCACGCGCAAGTGGCCGGAAGAGGGCTTCACCCGCTCCTGGCCTGACCTGATCGAGATGGATGAGGCGGTGAAGCGCAAGGTGGACGAGTTGTGGCCGAAGCTGGGAATCGACCGGTGAAGCACCTGCATCAGGCGCTCGCGCGCCGGGTCGCGCAGTGGCGAGCCGACGGGTACGCTCACGATCGCTTTCCGGCGATTGGCGAGATCCTGGCCTACCAGACGATCCCGGCGCCCAACGGGCTCGCCGGCGCCGCGGAAGCGCTGCGGTTCCTGCGTCTACCGCAGCTCCGCGCGCTCGAGACATACTGGTACCTGCGGCTCGTCGAGGGGACGCCGAGGATCATAGACCTGTACCGGCGCCTCTTCCCGGAAACGAGCGAATTTCTCGACGCGCTGGGACTCGGACACCGGGATCTGCGCGACTTCGCGCTCGACTACGGCGTCGAGGCGCTGCTGGAGCGCGTTCGGGAGGACGACGAGCTGGTGCGGGCCTACAAGCTGGAGGCCGTCCGCGAGACCCTCACCCTCGCCTACCCCAGCTACATCCTCGCCCTCGCCATGGGCGCGGGGAAGACGATTCTGATCGGCGCGATCATCGCGACCGAGTTTGCCATGGCGCAGGAGTATCCGGACGCGGACTTCGTCCAGAACGCCCTGGTCTTCGCTCCCGGCAAGACCATCATCGAGGCGCTGCGTGAGCTGGCCGAGGTCCCCTACGACCGGATCCTGCCGCCGCGCATGTACAACGGCTTCGCCGCCGCCGTCTCGCTCACCTTCACCCGAGACGGCGCGCCCGACATCCCGGTCATCCCGGGGTCACTTTTCAACATCGTCGTCACGAACACGGAGAAGATCCGCATCCAGAAAGAGGCGGTGCGGAAGAGTGACCTTGGCTCCCTGTTCTCGGCACGGGCGGAGGACGAGGCGCGCCGCGAGGTGGCCAACCTCCGTTTGCGCCGGATCGCGAGCCTGCCTCACCTGGCCGTGTTCTCGGACGAGGCGCACCACACCTACGGCCAGAGCCTGCTCGGCAAATGGACCCGGGATCCTGAAACCGGCCAGAGCGTCTTCAAAGAAGCGGGCATCAAGAAGGTTCGCCGCACCGTCGACTACCTGGCGCAAAACACCAACGTCCTGTGCGTCGTCAACACCACGGGCACCCCGTACTTCCAGCGGCAGCCGCTCAAGGACGTGGTGATCTGGTACGGCCTCTCACAGGGGATCCGGGACGGGATCCTGAAAGACGTCCAGGGCAACATCTACGCGTACGATTACGACGACGCCGCGGCCGCGGACCTCGTGCGCGAGATCGTCACGGACTTCTTCCGGGACTACGGGGACGTCCGCCTGCCGGACGGCGCGCCCGCGAAGCTCGCGCTCTACTTCCCGCAAAACGAAGACCTCACCGAGCTGCGCCCCGCGGTGGAGGCGGCGCTTGCAGAACTCGGGCTGCCGGCCACGATCGTGCTGCGCAACACCTCCGAGTCGACCAAGGAGGAGGTGGACGCATTCAACCGGCTCAACGACCCGCGCAGCCCCCACCGCGTGATCCTGCTGGTCAACAAGGGCACCGAAGGCTGGAACTGCCCGAGCCTATTCGCCTGCGCGCTGCTGCGCAACCTCAGGACTTCGAACAACTTCGTGCTCCAGGCCGCGACGCGCTGCCTTCGCCAGGTGCCCGGCAACACGCGGCCCGCACGGATCTATCTCTCGCGGGCAAATCAGGCGATCCTGGACAGGCAGCTCCAGGAGACGTACGGCGAAACGCTGAGGGACATCGAGCACACGCCCCGCGAGCGCGACACCGCGAAGCTCGTGCTCCGCAAATACCGCATGCCGCCGGTGTGCCTGACGCGGACCGTCCGGACGGTCGTACGCGCCGAGTCCGCCTGCACGGAGCCGCCGCGGCTCGAACGGCCCGTGGTCCCGCCCGCCGAGATCCAGCGGATCACCCTGACGTTCGCCAACGAGCGCGCCACGCGCCGCGTGCTGCGCGCCATTGGTGATGCGGTTTCGATCGACGTGGCGGGCGACGCGCTGGACGTGCCCGATCGCGTGCCGCTCGAAGCAGCCGTGCTCGAGCATGAGGCGGCGGCCGGGCCCACATTCGAGGACCTGGTGCTCCGCCGACTCGAGGGGGCGGCG
>Ga0207873_1001510_pt1 | contig 21989 bp, 22 predicted proteins | sample BGWIniCompost_FD_187373 | JGI IMG/M metagenome (GOLD analysis project Ga0207873, IMG submission 187373) | Cellulose adapted compost microbial communities from Newby Island Compost Facility, Milpitas, CA, USA - BGW Initial Compost (SPAdes)... ...
AGCGTCGTCCAAGCGGCCACGCGGCCCGTCACCTGTCCGCGGCGCCGGTTGGTCCAGGCAGAGAACGTCGGCACGAGAGCGAAGTAGGGCAGCATCACACCGGTCCACAGATGGAACTGACGCGCCACACCGGTTCCGGATATGAAGAGGCCGGCAAAGGCCGCCTGGGTGAGGACACCCGCCGCCACGATGAACAGCGTCGTGGAGAGAACGCGGCCTCTGGACCTGACTTTGGTTTGTTCGAGGATATGCGTGGTGGACATGGCGCACACCCTGCCGCAAACCATCACCGATCACATCCGCCCTGAGGTGACTGTCGCGTACTCCAGGCGCAGTATCGAACCAGAAGAGCGTGGGATCAGTCCCAACGCGCCGGGAGGCCCCGAAGGGCCTCCCGATCTATCCGAAGGTGGATCAGATGTTCATCCACCGGCGGTGGTGTCGGTAGCACTCGTATCGGTCATACCGGTGTCGTCGGTCATACCCGTGGTGTCGGTGCCACCGGCATCCGGCGTGGTGTCGGGGAGGCTGAAGGTGGTCTCAGTGCCACCATCGACACCCGGGATAGTGGTGCCCGGGTCGTCGTCGACCTCGCCTCCGCAAGCGGCCACGCTGACTGTCAGAGCGGCGGCACTGAGTACCGCCAGTATCTTTCGCTTCATGGGTTGGTCCTCCTTTCAAGGGCCAGGGCCGGGTATTCCCGGCTGGGCGCGATGCTAAACACCGCCCAGGGAAAAGTTTCCAGGTCAGCCCCGCCGCCGCGCCCCGCCCCAACCCCCGCCGAAGAGGATCCCGGCTCCCAGCACGAAGCCGAAGTCGTACCAGTTGCCGTTGTTGTTCACCTCGTAGAGATTGACGTTGTCGGTGAACAGTGAAATCACGAAGGTCACTGGGCTGATGAAACCGTGCCACAGCCCGAGGAAGAAGCCGGCGCCCCCTTGGCCGACTTCGGGATTCGACCCGGCGGTGCAAGCGGCCAGCAGAAGCAGCGCCAATCCCAACCAGACGTAGCTGCGTTTCATCACCCTCCCTTCGCGTGTAATGAGGAAGGCTACGCCCCAGCTGATTTATTTGGTTGGCGCAAACATCATTATCCTGGCGAGGTGAACTCGACCCGGGTCGACATCGACGCCCTCGTCAACCGTCTGTCCGCCTCGATGACGCTGCTCACCCGCAGCGCGGCGATACGGCGCTTGCACCAACGCGTGGCAAGCGCGGCAGGCGCCGACATCGAACGCTCCTCCTATCTGGTGCTGAAACACCTCGTACAGGAGGGGCCAGCCCGCATCACCGAACTGGCCCTGCATTTCGGAGTGGAGCCCTCGACGCTCAGCCGCCATGTCTCCGCCCTCGCCCGCGGCCGGTTGGTGAAGAAGGCTGCCGATCCCGATGATCGCCGAGCGGCCCTAGCGACTGCGACGGCAGAAGGGGTGGCGCTGGTGGAGGCGGTGGAGAGGGAGCGGCGAAAGCTGTTCGCCTCGATCCTGTCCGAGTGGGACCCCGAAGACGCCGAACGCCTGGTCGAGCTCATCGAACGCTTCCACCACGAAATCACCGACCTCCTGGACCGCGAATGACCGACACCGCTGCACCCATCCCGGCCGGGCAACCGGCCACTTCGATGACGCGACGAGACATCCTGCTCGTCTTCGTGAGCCTGATGCTGGGCATGTTCCTGGCCTCTCTCGACCAGACGATCGTGGCCACCGCCTTGCCCACCATCGTCGGCGAGTTGGGCGGCCTCCAGCATCTGTCTTGGGTCGTCACGTCTTACTTGCTCACGTCGACGGCCAGCTCCCCTCTCTACGGGAAACTCTCCGACCTGTACGGCCGCAAGGTGATGTTCCAGGCGGCGATTTCGATCTTCTTGCTCGGCTCCGTGCTGTCAGGGCTTTCACAATCGATGGGACAGCTCATCGCCTTCCGAGCCGTCCAAGGCATCGGAGCGGGTGGCTTGATCGTCATGGCCTTGACGATCATCGGCGACATCCTCTCGCCGCGTGAGCGGGGCCGATACCAGGGCTACATGGGGTCGGTGTTCGCCGTCTCATCCGTGGGCGGGCCCCTCATCGGTGGTTTCTTCGTCGACAACCTCAGCTGGCGCTGGGTCTTCTACATCAACCTTCCGATCGGGCTTCTGGCGCTGCTCGCCACAGCCCGGTTCCTGCGGCTTCCGGTGCATCGCCGGGAGCATGCGATCGACTACGTCGGCGCGTTGCTCCTGGTGACCGGCGTCGGCGCCGCGCTGCTCGTCACCGTTTGGGGCGGCGAGCAGTACGCATGGACGTCACCCGTCATCATCGGCTTGTCGGCGGCGGCGATCGTGCTCCTCGGGTTGTTCCTGTTCCAGGAACGGCGCGCTGAGGAGCCGATCCTCCCCCTGCATCTCTTCCGGAACCGGGTGTTCTCCATCACCTCGGCCGGCGGATTCATCCTCGGTCTGGCGATGTTCGGCGGGATCATCTTCCTGCCGCTCTTTCTCCAGGTGGTGATCGGGGTGAGCGCCACCAACTCCGGGCTCCTCCTCGTCCCGCTCATGGCCGGGATCCTCACGACATCGATCCTCTCCGGCAGGCGGATTTCTCATCACGGCCGATACAAGAGGTATCCGATCGTCGGCATGATCACCGCCGGCATCGGCCTCTTCCTCCTCTCCACCATGAACCCGCAGACCTCGCTCGTCACCGCTTCACTGTTCATGATCGTGTTCGGAGCCGGCCTCGGCCTCGTGATGCAGGTGTTGGTGATCGCCGTGCAGAACGCGGTCTCGCTCCAGGATCTCGGCACCGCCACCTCCGCCACCACGTTCTTCAGATCTCTGGGCGGCTCGTTCGGCACAGCCCTCTTCGGAGCTGTGATGAGCTCGCGGCTCACCACCGAGATCGGTCGGCTTCTCCCCGGCGTGGAGAACACGGTGCCGATTGGCGAGCTCACGGGAAGCCCGGCTCTGATCGCCCAGCTGCCCGACCAGGTCAGGGAGCCGCTGATGCAGGCGTTCTCCAACGCGATCACCGACGTGTTCCTGGTTGCGATCCCGTTCGCAGCGATCGCTCTGCTCCTGATGCTCGTCCTCCCCGAGCTGCCCCTGCGAGAGACCGCTCACGTCACCGCGCCCACCGAGCTGTAGGTTCTGCCGAGAGCGGCGTAGCTTGGAGACGATGGACCGGTTCTGGGACCTGGCGGAGGAACGAATTCGGCAGGCGGTAGAGCGCGGCGAGTTCGACGATCTGCCCGGCGCGGGGAAGCCGTTGGACCTCGGTGACGACGACCCGGCATGGTGGGCCCTCCGCAAGATGCGCGAGATCGCCGAAGGCGAACGCCTCGACGAACTCGTCCGGGAGTTGCAGCGGGAGATCGACGAGTTGACGCTCCTTCCCGAGGAGTCAGAGGTGAAGCGCCGAGCCCGTGAGATCTATGCCCGCAACGTCGCCCTGAACGAACTCCTTCCCCCCGGGAAGCGCCTGCCGCCCCTCGATGCGACGGAGATCCTTCGCCACTGGCGGGCGATGTACAGGTTGCGACAGCAGGCCAAGTGACCGCCATCTGGCAGCGGCAGCTGCCATCCTGACCCGCCATGGAAACCTACGACGTCATCGTCATCGGCGCCGGCGCCGTGGGCGAGAACGCAGCTGTCATCCCTGCCCAGCATGGATTGCGAGTGGCGATCGTCGAGTCGCACCTCGTCGGCGGCGAGTGCTCCTACTGGGCCTGCATACCCTCGAAGACCCTGCTCAACCCGGGCCGAATCCTCTCGTACGCTCGCTCCAACCCAGCCACCCGCTCGCTGGTCGACGGTCGCCTCGACCCGGAAGCGGTGTTTCGGCGCCGCGACGTGATGACGTCCAACTGGGACGACTCGTCCCAGGTGCGATGGATCGGGGACAACGGCATCGACCTGATCCGGGGCCATGGCCGCCTCGCCAGCGAGCGCCTGGTGGAGGTGACCGACGAAACCGGGAAAGCCACGACCTACCGAGCCTCCCGAGCCGTGATCGTGGCCACCGGCAGCGACCCGAGCTCACCGGGCATCGAGGGTCTCGAGGACGTCGACACATGGACCAGCCGCGAGCTCACGAGCGCCTCGCATGTGCCCCGCCGGATGGCGATCGTGGGCGGCGGCGCCGTAGGTGTCGAGATGGCCCAGGCCTGGGCATGGCTCGGGTCAGAGGTGACCCTCGTCCACAACTCCGCCCATCTCCTCCCCTCCGAGGAGCCCTTCGCCGGCGAGGAACTGGCCCGAGCTCTCGAGGAGTCGGGCGTGCGAGTGATCACCGAAGCCAGAACGAACCGCGTCCAGCGATCAGGCAACGGAGCCATCCTCGAGATCGAAGTCGGTGAGTCGACGATCCAGGTCATCGTCGACGAGGTGGCCGTGGCAACTGGCCGTCGACCCAGGACGAAGGACCTGGGTGTCGAAGCGGTGGGCCTCTCCCCCGGAGAGCATCTCCAGGTCGACGACCACATGCGGGTAGAGGGGGTCGCCGGAGGCTGGCTGTACGCCGTCGGCGACGTCAACGGGCGGGCGCTACTCACCCACTACGGCAAGTACCAGGCGCGAATCGCCGGTGCCCACGCTTCGGGCGTCGAGAGCGCCGCGGTCGACCCGATCTCCGCCATACCCCGCGTCATCTTCACGAACCCCGAGGTGGCCGCAGTCGGGCTCACCGAGAACCAGGCGACCGACGCGGGCATCGACGTTGCGGTCGTCACCCATGACATCGGCAACATCGCCGCAGCCGGGACACTGGGCGAGGGCTATGCGGGCACGGTCAAGCTGGTCATCGACCGTCACCAGGACGTGGTCGTGGGCGCGACATTCGTGGGTCCCGAAGTGGCCGAACTCCTCCACTCGGCGACGGTGGCCATCGTCGGGCGCGTGCCGCTGACACGGCTGTGGCACGCGGTCCCCGCTTTCCCCACCTTCAGTGAGGTGTGGCTTCGCCTCCTGGAGAGGTACAGGGATAGCGGCTGGGACCCCTACTCCGGCTGATCACCCCTTCTCGGCGCCTTCGGCGGTGCTCATGATGTGGCGCTGGAAGATGAAGAACAGGACCGCCACCGGGATCGTCATCAGCACGGCGGCAGCGAGTTGGATCGGGTACTGGTTTCCCGAGCCAAGCTGACCGGACACAAGCGTCGCCACGCCCGTGGTCAGTGTGTGAAGGTCCGGGTCCTGTCTCGAGACGATGAAGTGGGCGAACTCGTTCCACGAGCCCTGGAAGGCGAGGATGAACACCGTGATCAGGGCGGGTCGGGCCATGGGCAGCACGACCGACCAGAAGGTCCGGAAGACGCCGGCCCCGTCGATGCGAGCCGCCTCCTCCACGCTCTCGGGGATCGACTCGAAGAAGTTCTTCATGATGAAGACCGTCGTTGCGTCTACGAGGAGCGGCACGATCATGCCGACGTAGGTGTCGTAGATCCCGAGCTGATAGAGGATCAGGAACCGGGGAATCAGCAGCACCACCGACGGCACGGCCATGATGGCGATGATGCCGGCGAAGACCAGGGCTCTTCCTCGCCATTGCAACCGGGACAGGGCATAGCCGGCCAACGAGCCGAAGAAGACCCGGCCGATGGTGACGCAGATGGTCACGAGCGCTGAGTTCACTGTCCAGCTGAGGAGCGGGACGTCGGTGAACAGCCGCTCGTAGGCGGCGAATGTCAGCGTCTCGGGGACGAGCCGCAGAGGCTGCTGGGTGGCTTCGGCGTTGGTCTTCAACGACGAGGCGACCGACACGATGAAGGGGAAGATGTAGATCGCCGCCAGGACGATCAGCATCACGTAGCTGCCGATTCGCCCGGCGATCACCTTCGGTGGGAGCCGCCGCTTCCAAGTCGTCTGCGGGCTCACGACAGCCGTTTCGCGTGCGGTGGTCGCCGTCATTCGGAACCTCCTCCTCCCGTGCCATGGCCGGCGGGAGTGGTCGCGGCCACCGCCCGCGCCTGTGCCATGCGGCCCGCCCGACGCCGACTACGTCGCGATCCTCCCTCCCGGTCGCGGAGCACCCAGCGCTGGAAGGCGGTGAGCACGACGATGATCCCGAACAGGATGAAAGAGATCGCCGCTCCTCTCCCCCACCTGAGACCCTCGAAGGAGGCTTCGTAGGCGAGGAACGCTGGTGTGAGCGTCGTCTTGGCGGGCGCCCCGCCGCCAGCGAGATAGATCTGGTCGAAGACCTGCCATGTGGCGATGAGACCGAGCGTGAGGACCGTGAAGAGTGTCGGTTTCAGCATCGGGAGAGTCACCGAGAAGAACTTCCGGATCGGCCCGGCGCCGTCGACCAGCGCCGCCTCCTCGATGTCCTGGCCGATGGCTTGAAGACCGGCGAGGAACAGGAGCATGAAGGTCCCCGAGGTGGTGAACACGGCCAATGTGATCAGAGCGGTCATGGCCACCGATGGGCCCGCGACCCATTCCCACCAGGTGACGCCGAGGGGTCCTTCTCCTGCCAGGAAAGAAGGCACACCGTCCACACCCAGCCATCCCAACACGATGTGGAACACGCCGCGCGGGTCGGCGAACCAGTTGGGCCCTTTGATCCGGAGCCAGTTCAAGACGCCGTTGACCACACCGGAGGCCCCGAAGAGGTAGAGGAACACGACCGTGATCGCGACGGAGCTCGTCACCGAGGGGAAGTAGAAGGCGGTGCGAAAGAAGCCCCGCGCCTTGAGCACCTTCCGGTTGACCTGCACTGCCAGGAACAGCGCCACCGCGGTCTGGGTCGGCACCACGAAGAGCACGTAGTAGAGGTTGTTGCGGATCGCGATGCCGAAGTCGCGGCGAGCAAGGCCTGGCTGAGTCAGCACCTCGGCGTAGTTCGCAGTCCCGACGAATTCCGCCTGCCCGCCGACTGGTGGGCCGAGGCCGTTCCAGTTGCTGAACGACACCCAAATGGCCAAGAGGATCGGGATCACGAGGAAGATCCCGAGGATCAGGATCGCCGGCAGCGTGAACAGCCAGCCGAAGGGGCCCTCGTTCCCGCGGAGTCCGCGGGAACGAGGGCGAGCCAGACTCGTCATCCGGCGTTGGCGGCGTCGAGAGCCGCCTGCAGGTTGGCCTGCAGCGTCGTCAGGATCGTCTGGGCGTCGCCGCCCGTGGCGAATCCCTCCAGAGAGGCGTTGAAGTCGGCGACGACTTCGGCCGCTCCGGCGAAATTGACCGGGCTCACCGAGTAGTCGTTGCCGGCCACGAACGCCGCGTTCTCCGGGAACTGCTCGGCGTAGACCGCCGCCGCCGACTCCGTCGACGGGATCACGCCGAACGCCTCAGAGAACTTCAGCTGCTGCTCGTCGGAGGTGAGGAACTCCACGAGATCGACGGCCAGGTCACGAGTCTCCGAGCCGGCAGGGATACCCCAGCAGTTGGTGAAGACGAAGGTCGACTTGCCGCCGGGGCCCTCGGGCAACTCGACGACCCGGTAGTTCACATCCGGGTAGTCGTTGGCCAGGGCACCATTGATCCACGGACCCTCGATGACCATCGCCGCGGTCTGCTGGCCGAAGGCCTCGCCGCCCCATCCGGCGCCGAGCTCCGAGGGGAACTTGAGGGAGCCGGCCTCGACCAGAGACTGCACGTACTCCAGCGCCTGGAGGTTCTCCGGGCTGTCGGCAGTGGCGGTGGTTCCGTCCTCCGACACCAGCGTGCCGCCGGCCTGGTTCATGAACACGCCGATCCGGGCGTACTCGAGACCGAACGACAGGCCGGCCCGGGTGTCGGTGGTGAGGGCGGCAGCGACATCGGCCAGCTCGTCCCAGTTGGTCGGGATGTCGTCGTCGGTCAGACCTGCCTCCTCCCAGGCGTCGGTGTTGATCACCAGTCCCAGGGTGGAGAAGTCCTTCGGGGCGCAATAGAAGGTGCCGTCGTACGTGAACGTGTCACGCAACGACTGGTAGTAGGCGTCGGCGTTCGACAGTTCCTCGGCGTAGGGCTCCAGGTAGCCGTTGGAGGCATAGGTCTGGAACTGGTCCCACGACATGTAGAAGATGTCCGGCGGGTTTCCGCCCGAGAAGCCCTGGCCGAGCTGCTGGGTCAGGTCGTTGGCAGCGATGACCTCGACCGTCACCCCGGACTCCTCGCCCCAGGCGTCGACCGCAGCCTGGACGGCATTCGTCTCGGCGTCACCCGATGAGCCGATCAGCATCGTCATGCTCCCGCCTGCAGCCTCTCCACCGGTGGTGTCGCTGCCGGCGGTGGTGTCGGTAGCCCCCGTTTCGCCGGTGGCGGCGGTGGTTGAAGGGGTCTGGTCACCCTGCGTGATCGGTATGGAGGTGTCCTCCGTGCCGCCCCCGCCGCAAGCGGCGATGAGCGCCACAACGGTGAAGAGGAGAAGCACTCTCCAGTGTCTATGCGTCTTCATCGCACGTTTCCTTCCCTTCTCTAAGCCGAGGCGCCATTGCCTCGGACGACGAGTTCCGGCTGTAGCAGCCGGTGCGTGGGCCACGGGAGGCGATCGGGATCGTCGATGACGACCCCGCCTTCCGGGCCCATCAACAACTCGAGTGCCGCCTCGGCGACCCCGACCAGCGGCTGCGAAACGCTCGACAGCCCCATCGCCGCTGCCACCGGCGTGTCGTCGAAACCGACGACCGGCAGGTCCAGGCCACGTTCGACGAGAGCCATCCGCGCCCCCAGGGCCAGCGAGTCCGAGGCACAGACGAAAGCATCCGGGGGTCGTGGGGCGTCGAGGAGGTCGGACGCCGAGCGTGCCGCTTCGTAGGCCTCATCGGATACACCCACGCTGAGCTCGGCCATCCGCTCGGGGTCGAGCCCGCAGGCCTCGATCCAGCCTTGGCGGCGCTCCTCGCCGATACCGGAGGGACTGGGCCAGCCGATGAACCCGACTTGACGAGCTCCCAGCGACTTCACGTGTTCCGTCGCCATCCGCAGGCCGCTGGCGCCGTCGACATCCACCCACCGGTACCGGGGATCGGTCAGGTCGTGAATGCCCCAAGGGCGACCGAACGAGACGAAGGGGATCTTCTGTTCGACCAGCCAGGTGAGGCGGCGATCGCCATACGTGGTCGAAGTGACGACGAAGCCGTCGACTTCGGACTCCTCGATCAGCCGGCGGTACTCGGCGATTTCGGCATCGACCCCGTTTGCCGCGTAGAGGAGGATGCGGATACCGCGGGCGGCAGCTCGTTCCGTCAAGGCGTGGAGGAAGCCGTCGAGGACCGAGCCGGATATGCCATTGGCGGAAACGGGGTCGAGCCGAATCCCGATGGTCGATGACCGGCGGGTGCGGAGGCGACGAGCGGAGGCGTGCGGGCGATAGCGGAGACGCTCGATCGCCCCCTCGACCCGGCGCCGGGTCTCGGGACGTACTAGGTCGGGTCGGTTGATGACGTTGGAAACGGTCTGACGGGAGACCCGCGCCGCTCTCGCAACGTCACTGATCGTCGGTGTCCCGGTCGATCGAGCCAACTGTTCTCTCCAGTTCGATCCGTTCGCTTTCCGATCCGGTCGGATTCTATTTGAACGATCAAATCCCGAACTGTACGTTAGATGAACGACGACGGAGGATGCCCCTGGAAGCAGGAAGTTTTTCTCCCGGTCTCCAACCGCTGGTCCATCGAGAGACGCTCACCCTGCGCGCCCCCACCCAGGTGTGGTCGTCCTCGGACGGTTCGATCGGGACCGCCCCGATCCACGGGATCTACCACGCCGACCGCCGCCTGGTCTCCGCAATGAGGCTGGAGGTCGACGGCCGGCAGCTCGAGTTCGCCTCCGGCGCCTCGCTCGGGGCCGACCGTCTGCGCGCCGTCGGTCTGCTCCGTCACATCGACCCGGGCGTCGACTCCACCTTGCGTGCGATCTTCGACCGGGAAGTAGCCACCACCTCGGCGGAGGACCGCCTCTTGTTCGAGTCCCGGCGGAGGGAACCAACCGAGCTCACCGTCACGGTCACCATCGTCCCCGACTCCACCCGGATCGACATCGTGAAAGCGGGCGGTCGCAGCAACTCGGTGCCCTCGCCGAAGCTGTCGGGTGACCAGGTCACGTGGGAGACGGACGACACCGAGACGACCCTTGCCGCATCCGGAGCCGAGATGACGGTGGCCGACGATGTCACATTGACGTGGAAGCTGACCGTTCCGCCGGGCGGTTCGGCGTCCGTTTCGTGGAGGTTCAGCTTCGAAGACCGCCGGCCCGCCGTGACCGGTGTGGAAGGCCCGGTGCCGTGGAGCACCCCGACAGTCACTGCCCCCGACGCGCGTCTCGCGCGATGGGTAGAGGCATCGCTGTCGGACCTCGATGCCCTCCGTCTGACGACACCAAGCGACCCCGATGCGGTCTTCGTCGGCGCCGGCGCTCCGTGGTATTTGACGCTGTTCGGACGCGACTCGCTCTGGGCCGCCCGCATGCTGCTTCCGCTCGGCACCGGGCTGGCCAGGGGAACCCTGCACACACTGGGGGAAAGACAGGGGTCGCACCACGACATCGACCGAGCCGAGCAACCGGGCAAGATCCTCCACGAGCTGCGCCGCGAGGAGGTCCACGGGGACGACGGAATGCGCCTGCCGCCCCTCTACTACGGGACGGTCGACGCCACGCCGCTTTGGATCATCCTCCTCGCCGATGCCTGGCGATGGGGGCTCTCCGACGACGAGGTGATCCAGTTCCTGCCGCGCCTCGAGGCGGCGCTTCGCTGGGTGCGGGAGCACGGCGACGCCGACGGCGACGGTCTGCTCGAGTACATCGACGAGTCGGGCCACGGCCTGTCCAACCAGGGATGGAAGGACTCGGGAGACTCGGTTCAGTGGCACGACGGCCGGTTCGCCGACGTGCCGATCGCCCTCGCCGAAGTCCAGGGCTACGCCTACGAGGCGGCGATCTCGGGTGCCGAGATCCTCGACTATTTCGACCGCCCGGGCGCCGATGACATTCGCGATTGGGCGGATCGTCTACGCCACCGCTTCCACGAGACCTTCTGGGTCGAGGATGCCGACGGCCCCTTCCCCGCCATCGCCTTGGACGCCGATAAGCGCCCGGTCGACAGCCTCACGTCCAACATCGGCCATCTGCTCGGCACGGGAATCCTCGACCGGGAACAGGCGGGCTTGGTGGCACGCCGACTCATCTCACCCGAGATGTCGAGCGGATACGGGCTGCGCACGCTCTCGACGCGGGCGGCGGGCTACTGGCCTCTCAGCTACCACGGCGGCTCCGTTTGGACCCACGACACAGCGATCGCCATCGATGGTCTGGTGACAGAGGGTTACCTCAGCGAAGCCACGGTGCTGATCGAGGGCCTGTTGGCCGCGGCGGAGGGGTTCGGTTACCGGATGCCCGAGTTGCACTCCGGCGATCCCCGCGACGAGATAGGCCGGCCCATCCCCTACCCCGCTGCCTGCCGGCCCCAGGCGTGGTCGGCGGCGTCGGCGATCCTCGTCATGTCCGCCGTCTTCGGGCTCCACCCCCGGCCCGACGGGCTCCACGTCGACCCGGGACCGAAGGCGCTGGGGGCGACGGTGTCCGGCATCCGCTTCCGGGGCGAGGAGATATCGATCAGCGTGGCGCCGGACGGCACCGTGACCTCCAACTCACCCAACGTGAAAACGGCCCGTACGCCGTCTGGGTGAAGGCGGTCGCTCGGTACAGTGGCCTCAGCCACCGAAGAGGAGCGCTCTTTCGATGACGTCCATCACCGACACCTCTCGTCGACCCCTGCTCGTGTTCGGCGACGACGGCGAAGGGCCGGCAGACACGGCCTGGCGATGGATCACCAATCAGCCGTGGACCGGCTGGTACGTCGACGTGCTCACGGCCGACGCCGACTGGATGGAGATCCAGTGGGGCGCTCCACCCACCGTCGAGCCATGGACCCCCTCGTGGCCACGCACCGAGACCATCGAGGGCGCGGCGGATGTCCGGTTTCTCAAAGTCGCCACCGATCCTCGGGCCATGATGACCGAACTCGAGGTCGTCGACCTGCTCGTACTCGGGTTGCGCACCCACAGCCTCCTCGAGGGCGTAGTCACAGGGTCGACCACCGAATGGCTGCTCTACCATCCGCCAGCCCCGCTGGTAGTGGCCAAAACCGCCGAACCGGTCCGCGAGGTGACCGTCTGCACCGACGGTTCGGAGCACGCCATGTGTGCCATCCGCACCTTTCTCGAACTTCCCCTGGCATCCACCGCGCGGGTGAAGGTCCTGGCCGTGAACGATGGCAGGGCGGACACCCAGAAGGGTTCCTCGGAAGCGGCCGAGACGCTCGAGGGAAAGGTCGAGAGCGTGGAGGTCGTGATCGCCGAAGGCAAGGCCACACCGACGATCCTCGATCACCTCGAGAAGGCCCCGCCGCAACTCGTCGTCCTGGGGACGAAAGGCCTCACCGGGTGGAAGCGTCTGCGCCTCGGGTCGACCGCATCGGCTGTGGTCAGGGGCGCCCCCTGCTCCAGCCTCGTCTGCTCCGTCGACTGAGCACCCGGCACCCGGCTAGGATGGCGCACTTCGGAGGGGAGTAGCCCCCGACTGGGAGATCGTCATCCCCGGCGCCTGACCAAACGGCGTCCGGTCCCCAGGCCGGTTGACCGAGTCGACCGGTGGGCAAGACCTCCGGCACGGACTACAAGCGAGTCCGGGTCGGGGTCGGACCTCGGGCCCGGGGAAGGAAGCCAACGACCGAATGGGACGACTCCCTTTCATATCTCACTTCGCCGCGCTGGAGCAGAACGGCCTGAGATACGTCGACTTCGACGTTCCCGCCTGGGTGTGGGTGGCCTTCATCATCGGCATCTCGGTTCTCCTCGTCGGGGACCTGCTATTGGTCCATCGGCGGCCCCACGTGATCACTTTCCGAGAGGCGGCGATCGAGTCGTCGGTCTGGATCGCCATCGGTCTCTCCTTCGCGCTCGTGATCCTGTTCTGGCAGGGCGGGGCGGCCGCCGGTGAGTACCTGGCCGGCTACATCATCGAGAAGAGCCTGTCGGTCGACAACGTATTCGTCTGGGCGGTGATCCTGTCGTACTTCGCCGTTCCGGCCGAGTTCCAGTTCCGGGTGCTGTTCTGGGGCGTGTTCGGCGCCCTCGTTCTCCGGGCAGCGTTCATCTTCGCCGGAGTCGCCCTCATCGAGGCGTTCGACTGGATCCTCTACGTGTTCGGAGCGTTCTTGATCTTCACGGCGATCCGGATCGCCCGGCCTCACGAAGAGGAGGTCCACCCAGAGAACAACCCCGTTCTCCGGATCTTCCGCCGACTGATTCCCTCGACCACCGAGTACGACGGCCAGCGTCTCTTCACCCGCCGACACGGACGGCTGTTGGCCACTCCCCTGTTCGCCGTGCTGGTGATGATCGAGAGCACCGACGTCGTGTTCGCCGTCGACTCGATCCCGGCGATCCTGGCGGTCAGCCACGAGCCGTTCGTCGTGTTCTCCTCGAACGCCTTCGCCATCCTCGGACTACGCGCCCTGTATTTCCTGCTCGCGGGAATGGCGGGACGCTTCCGCTACCTCAACCTGGGACTGGGCGTGATCCTCGCCTTTGTCGGCGTGAAGATGATCATCGCCGAGTGGTACCACATGCCGATCTGGCTGAGTCTGACAGTTATCGGTGTGGTCCTGACCATCACTATCCTGGCCTCGTTGAGGGCCGATCGGCGAGATCAAATCGAATCGCCGAAAGGCACTTGACGGGGCGTCGTCACGATATGGCAAATCCTGGTGATTTGCAGTATCTAGCGGCGTGCTATCATTTGATAGCAGCGGGGAGCCGGTTTCCCACCACACCGGTCAAGCCCGAGAGTGTCCAGGCGTACCCTCCTCCCCGATCTTCGGATCGGTTCCTCTCCGCCTCTCTCCCGCTCTCGGGCTTCCCCGCTCCCCTCCTCCCTCCTCACTCTGGATTCAACCTCCACTCGGGCTTCTGCACTGCCGTGGGTAGTGTCAGGCCGCGAATGATTCGCGAGCACCCATGACCTCCCGATCCTCCAATTCCCGGTTGGTAGTCGCCGCCAACCGGCTTCCAGTTCGTTGGGATCCCGACGACCACCGCTGGGTGACGAGCCCAGGCGGTCTGGTCTCGGCACTCGCCCCGATCCTCCGTGAAACGGAAGGCGTATGGGTCGGGTGGAGCGGCGCGGCGGGAGGTGAACCGGGCCGGGTCGATGTGGACGAAATCGACAACCTCCTGGTTCCCCTCGACGAGCAGGAGATCGAAGACCACTACGACGGCTTCTGCAACGGCACGATCTGGCCGCTGTACCACGACGCCATCCGCCCGCCCGAGTTCCATCGCCACTGGTGGCGCTGCCACGTCGGCGTCAATCAGCGCTTCGCCGACACCATCGCCGACGTGGCCTCGGAGAAGGACACCATCTGGGTCCACGACTATCAACTGCAACTGGTGCCGGGGATGTTGCGAGAGCGCCTGCCCGGCGCCCGCATCGGCTTCTTCCTGCACATCCCCTTCCCGCCCCCGGAGATATTCGAGCGCATTCCCTGGCGCCGCCAGATCCTCCAGGGCCTCCTCGGCGCCGATTACCTCGGCTTTCAGACCCGCCGAGCCGCCCTCAACTTCGCCGACGCCGCCCGCGAATTCGCCGGCGCCCAGGGCCCGGCGAGTTCCCTGCGCTACGACGACCGGGAGGTTCGAGTCGAACCGGTGCCGATCGCCATCGACACCGCCCACTATGCAGGCACCGCCGCCGACCCAGCGGTCCGAAAGCTCGGCGAGGACATGCGCCGAGATCTCGGCGATCCCCAGACCATCGTCCTCGGCGTCGACCGCCTCGACTACACAAAAGGCATCGATCTGCGCCTCCGGGCGCTCGAGCAGGTGCTCGATACCCACCCCGAGTTCCTCGGGAAGGTGTCGTTCGTTCAGATCGCCGTTCCGAGCCGGGAGGATGTCGACGAGTATCAGGAGATCCGCCGCCAGGTCGAGGAGATGGTGGGACGTGTCAACGGCCGATTCTCCGAGGCCGGGTGGATACCGGTCCACTACGTCTACCGGTCGATACCCTTCGATGAGCTGATCGGCGCCTACACCACCGCCGACGTCATGCTGGTGACGCCCCTCCGGGACGGGATGAACCTGGTCGCCAAGGAATACGTCGCCAGCCGCGTCGACGACACAGGAGTCCTGGTGTTGAGCGAGTTCGCCGGCGCCGCCGAGCAGCTGGAGGAAGCTTTGATCGTGAACCCCTACGACCTCGACGCCCTGGCCGACGCCCTGGCCCGCGCCGTCACCATGCCCCGCCAGGAACAACGCGAGAGGATGCGACGGCTGCGCCGGAAGGTCGCCCGCTGGGACGTGCACAAGTGGGCCCGGCACAACCTCGACGCGATCGCAGGCCGGAGGAGCCGCTGATGTGTGGGCGGTTCGCCACCACCGGCGACATCGACTTCTACGCCGACTACTACGCCGTCGACGAGGTGGCCACCGAATCGATCGACAAGAGCTGGAACGTGGCTCCGACAGACGAGACCTACGTCGTTGCCGAACACGACGGCAAGAGGAGGCTCGGCAAGATGGCGTGGGGCCTCATCCCCTACTACTCCGAGGACGCCCGCACCATCCACATCAACGCCCGCCTCGAGTCCGTGGCCGACAAGCCGGCGTTCAGCCGTGCACTGACCAAAAACCGCTGCCTGATCCCGGCGGACGGCTTCTACGAATGGGAGCCGAAGGAGAAGGGGCGCACCCCTCATTGGGTCTACCGAGCCGACGGCCACCCGATGACCTTCGCCGGATTCTGGAGCTCCTGGCGTGACCCGATCAGCGACACATGGATCCGCCGCTTCACGATCATCACCACGAAAGCGGAAGGGGTGATCAAGAACATCCATGACCGGATGCCCGTTGCACTGCCCGAGGACGTGTGGGACGCATGGCTCGACCGGGACCTGAACGACGTGGAGGAGGTCTTGTCGCTCATACGCCCGATCGATCCGGACCTGATCATGGAGCATCCGGTCTCCTCCCGCGTGAACAGCGTACGCAACAACGGGCCAGACCTCGTCGAGCGGTTCGAGGAATCCCTCTTCTGAGGGGCGCGCCGAAGCCCGAGTAGCCTCCAGGACCGATGGCTAGATTGCTCTTGATCCGCCACGCCCCCACGGCCGAGACCGGCAGGAAGCTGACCGGCCGCCTTCCTGGCGTGGAGTTGGGCGAGAAGGGACAACAGGTCGCCGAGAGGCTCGCCCAACGTCTCGCCGACCTGAAGCTGGACGCGGTCTACGCCTCCCCGATCGAGCGGACTTGGGAGACGGCCGAGATCGTCGCCCGGGCGCACGGCCTGACGCCGATCCGCGAAGACGGCTTGCTGGAGATCGACTTCGGCAACTGGTCGGGGCGGACCTTCAAGCAGCTGACGAGGCTCAAGCTGTGGCGAACGGTGCAGATGACGCCGAGCCGAGTCACCTTCCCCGGAGGGGAGGCGATGGCTGACATGCAGCGGAGGGCAGTGGCGACGTGCGAGCGTCTGGCAGCCTCGTCGCCGAAGGGGACGATCGCCCTCGTCAGCCACGCCGATGTCATCAAGGCGATCGTCAGCCACTATCTCGGCCAGCCGTTCGACCTGTTCCAGCGAATCGTGATCTCGCCGGCATCAGTTAGCGTGATCGAACTACCCCCCGAAGGACCGCCTGCAGTACTGGCGGTCAACGCCACTGGAGCGGAGGGAACGTGGCGATGAGAGACCTAGGACCAGCGGAGCGGTTCGTGGCCGGGGCCATCGGCGAGCCGGGCCGACGGCACTTCTACCTGCAGGTGACGGCTTCGGGCGAAGAACTGTGGCTTCACGCCGAAAAGCAGCAGGTCGCCACGCTCGGTTCCCAGATCTTCGCTCTGCTCGCCGCCGCCGGGATCCAGCCAGACCGGGATGCCGTCGAGGCACTCAAGCCGAGCCTCACTCTGGGTGATCCCGGCGATGAGATCTTCCCGGTCGGCGGCATCCAGTTGGCCGCCCTCGAGTCGGAGTTGGTCGCCGTGGTCATCACTTCGCTCGAAGACGACAACGAGGCGATCCGCTTCATCGTGGCCCCTGAGCAACTATTGGCGATGGCCGAAGTCGCTATGGAAGTCGTTGCGGCAGGCCGCCCGATCTGCCCTCATTGCCATCTCCCCGAGGACCCCGAAGGTCATCGGTGTCCCGCCACGAACGGCCACTTCGCAGACTGAGCTCCGTTCTCGGCGATGCCGGATAGGCTCGCCTCGTGGAGAAAGCCGCCACCCCTCCTCGCCTCGCACTGGTGTCGGTCGACGGCCTCCTTCCCGGAGCGTCCAACGCCACACTCCTCGCCCGCGACGAGCAGGGGCGCCCGTGGGTCTACAAGCCGGAACAGGGTGAGCGACCTCTGTGGGACTTCTCCTACGGCACCCTGGCGCGCCGAGAGGTGGCCTGCTACCGACTCTCCGAGGCGCTCGGTCTTGGAGTCGTCCCAGAGACGTTTCTCGCCGAAGGGCCATTCGGGACCGGATCGGCCCAGCGCTTCCTCGAGGAGGACATGGATTGGGATCCGCGTCCCCTGATCGTGGCGGCCGACCCGAGCCTGTGGCCCGTCGCCCTCCTCGACCTGTTGGCCAACAACGCCGACCGCAAGATCGGGCATCTCCTGCGGGAGCCCAACAACTCTCGCATCTGGGCGATCGACAACGGATTGACTTTCCACACCGACGACAAGTTGCGGACAGTCCTCTGGTCTTTTGCCGGCCACGAGATACCCGAAGACTTCGTCCGGCGGATCGATCCGGCGGCGATCGAAGCGGCGATCTCGGACCTCCTCACCCCCGCCGAGGTGGCGAAAACGGTCGAGCGCGCCCTCACCCTGCTCGAACAACCGGTGCATCCTCCCCCACCCCAGGACCGTCCGCCCATGCCCTGGCCCCTGTGGTGAATCCGGCATCGCCAGCGGCTCTGGACAAGTTCCCCACTAAGGAACCACCATCGGGTTACGCTATTTATCGATCAGAGACATTCCGCGGTGGAGCGGAAAAGGAGGAGGAAACATGGGAATCATCTGGACCATCGTCGTGGGCCTGATCGTCGGAGCTATTGCCCGGCTGTTGGTCCCCGGAAGGGACCCGATGGGATGGATCGCCACGATCCTCCTCGGTATCGGGGGCGCCATCCTCGGCAGCTTCGTCGCCAGCCTGTTCGACGACAACGAGGGAGTGTCGATCGACGTAGTCAACACAGGTTTGTGGGGATGGGTCTTGTCGATCCTCGGCGCCGTCGTGCTGGTGCTCATCTACCGGCAGGCACGCGCCAGGACATAACAATCGACGATTCCGCACGGAAGGCCCGAACCTTTGGGTTCGGGCCTTCCGTTTGTATGCCGATGATGTGGTGATGGGACTAGTCCGCCGTCGCCTGCTCGCCGGCATCACGTTGGCTTTGGCGCTCATGGCTTGTCTGAGCGTCTTCGAGCCGGCCGTCCTGCCTACCGCTACTACGACGCCGTCGACGACCTCCACTTCGCTTTCCACCACGACGACGTCGACGACCACCACGACCACTGTCCCGCCCACGACGACCACCACCATCGATCCCCGTCCACCGCAAGCTCTCGTAGAGCCCTGCCCAGCCCAGCCCTCCACTCCCCCGCCGATCGCCGGCGACCCGGTCACCGCATCCGTCGAGGCCACGCATTCCCTCGTGTGTGCTTCTACCGATGTCGTCGTCGCCCCGGCGGATGGCGACGTGACTCGGGCTACCCGAGTGGCGGATGCCCTGGGGGCGCCACTGGTCTACGCCACAGTCGACAAGCCGTACGACCCGACACCGCTGGGCGCGGCGAGGGTATGGACCGCAGACGCCGATGTCGTCGTCGGCGGCCCACATTCAGTCCTGCCCCTCCCCGACGAGGAAGGCCAGGTGCCGAAGCTGGCGGCGACCCTCGCCGACGGCGAAGTCACCGACGAGGCGGTCGCCACCGCGATGAAGTCCGCCGAACCCGCCGAGACACTCGTGCTCGTGTCGACTGAGGAACCGCTGCTGGGCGCCGCCGTGTCGGCGACGGCAGAGGCGATCGGAGGCGAGGCGCTCTGGGTGAAGCCCGGCGACCTCCGTCGGCGTCGCGGCCTCCGGCCGATCGTCAGGGAGGCGACCAATCGTCGCCTCGTGGGTGCCTTCTCCGAGGCGTCGCCCTGGCAACTGGACGTCCTGGCTGAAGCACCCGAACTGCCCGGAGGGGGCCACGTCCTCTTCCCCGGGCGACGCCTGGTGGCGATGTACGGGCACCCGCATACCGCCAGCCTCGGAGTGCTCGGTGAGCAGTCCGTCGACGAGGCGATCGCCCGGGCGGCGGAGATCGCCGCCGCCTATCAAACCGACGACACTCCCGTGATCCCGACCTTCGAGATCATCGCCACCACCGCTACAGCTGGCGCCGGAAGCGACGGCGACTATTCGGCGGAGCTGAGCGTCGACGATCTCCAGCCTTGGGTCGAGGCGGCCGGGAAGGCCGGCTACTACGTCGTCCTCGATCTGCAGCCGGGCCGCACCGATTTCCTCACTCAGGCGAAGCGTTACGAAGAGCTGTTGAGGCTCCCCCACGTCGGCCTGGCTCTCGACCCGGAGTGGCGATTGGGCCCGGACCAGCGTCATCTCCGCCAGATCGGGTCGGTGTCCGCTGAGGAGATCAATACCGTCGTCGATTGGCTGGCGAACGTCGTGCGAGAGAACAAGCTCCCCCAAAAGCTCTTGATCGTTCATCAGTTCCGGCTGACGATGATCACAGAGCGACAGGACATCCGCACTCCCCCTGAGCTCGCCGTCGTGATCCAGATGGATGGCCAGGGGCCATTGCAGACGAAGTACGCCACCTGGAGGGCGTTGCTGGCGGCCGGCGAAGGCGGCTGGTCCTGGGGGTGGAAGAACTTCTACGACGAGGACCGGCCGATGGCCTCACCGGATCAGGTACTGGACCTCGAGCCGCAGCCGGTCTTCATCAGTTTTCAGTAGCCGCGACGCCGGGCGTATGGCCCGTACCCGATGCCCCCGGTCGTGTCCCAACGATCGATGGCTCGGTAATCGGGGGTCCACGTGGCACGGCGCAAACCCCCGCTAGCCCGCACCATCAGTCCGATGATCACGCCGAACACGAATCCGCCGACGTGGGCCGCCCATGCCACCCCGCTGTTGGGGGAAGTGAAGAACTGGGAGATGAACCAGAAGCCCAGCAGCCACTTTGCCCTGATGTCGACCAACGTGATGAAGAAGAAGAACACGGCCGTGCGCACGGGAGCGTTCGGGAACCAAACCAGATAGGCGCCCATGACGGCGGCTATCGCCCCGGAAGCGCCGACCATCGGGATCGTCGAGTCGAGGTTGAGGATCACGTGCGCCCCCGTCGCCACCACACCACCGAGCAGATAGAAGATCAGGTAGCGCACGTGGCCCATGTGGTCTTCGATGTTGTTGCCGAAGATCCACAGGAAGAGGAGGTTGCCTCCCAGATGGGCGATGCTCCCGTGGAGGAACATCGACGTGAGGACCGAAAGCCAGACCGACTTCTGCGGGAACACAGGGGCGCTGTCGGGCGAGCCGGCGTCGCACGCCTCGGGCTGGATGGGCCCGCTGAACGTGGAGACGACTTCGTCCACGGTCAGCGGGCGCAGGTTCACGATCTCGCAGGGGATGGCGGCGTTCTCGAGCGTGAAAGCGGTCGCTTCATCGAACTCGAGGATGCCGTCAGGGGTATCGACACGAACGATCCCTGGTTGGCCGAGGGACGGCTGCCATGCGAAGTAGAGCCACAGGCAGACCCCGATGATCGCCAGCGTGACGATCGGGGTGCGCCGGGTCGGGTTCTCGTCTCTCAGTGGTAGCACCGGGGAGACGTTACGGCAGTCCGAGTGGATCTGGCGATTCTCTAGAGTCTCTTGCTCTCGACGCCTAACCGGAGGTCCTCTTGACGAAGTTCGCCTACTTCTGCGGTCACGAGCAGTTCCAGCCGGAAGACCTCGTCCGTCACGCCGTATTGGCCGAAGAGGCGGGCTTCGACATGGTGATGGTCTCCGAGCATTTCCATCCGTGGGTCGACGACCAATCCGCCGCCGGGTTCGCTTTTGCCACGATCGCGGCGATGGCGCAGGCGACCGAGCGGATCGAGTTCGTCACCGGTGTGACGACGCCGCTCTTTCGGTTCCATCCGGGTGTCGTGGCTCAGGCAGCGGCGACGCTGGATCGGCTTTCCAATGGCCGGTTCCGCCTCGGCGTAGGCACGGGCGAGAACATCAACGAGGGGCCGCTGGGATATCCGTTCCCCGCTTACAAGGAGCGCAACGAGAGGATGACCGAGGCGCTGGAGATCATGCGCCGGCTCCTCGACGGAGAGAAGCTCACTTACGACGGCAAGTACTACCGGACGGACCGGGCGAAGCTGTACTCCCCGCCCGTCCAGGACCACCTTCCCATCTACCTGGCGGCGGGCGGGCCGAAGTCTGCCGCGCTCGCCGGTGAGCGAGCCGACGGGGTGATCACGTCGGTGAAGGTGCCGGAGGAGACGGTCGAGAAGGTCGTCGAACCGCTCCAGAAAGCAGCCGAGACGGCCGGCCTGCCCAGGCCCACGGTGATCGCCACCCGGTGGTCGATCTGGGCGACAACCGAAAACGAGGCATGGACGGCCTTGACCTCGTGGAGAGGTTTGCGGGCGCCCGGCCGGCTGGAGGCGGTCGATCCTCAGGAACTGAGAGAGAAGGCCGACGAGTTGCCCCGTGAGGAGGTGCTGGGCCGCTACTCGCTGGTCTCCACCCCTCAGGAAGTGGTCGACACGTACCGCCCACTGATCACCGACCTTGGAGCGGATGTGGTCACGTTCCAGATGACCGCTCTGGACCAGGAGGAGCTGATCACCACGCTGGGCCAGCAGGTGCTTCCCGCCCTCAGAGACTGAGTCAGGTCGCCCTCGTCACCCTCTCGAGCAGAGCCAGAAGCGCCTGGTGGGTGGCCAGGTCGAGGTTCGGGTTCTGGGCCGCGACCTGCAAGGACGGCGCCGAGTCCCTGAGCATGGCGATGAGAGTGGCGGCGTTGGTGTTGG
>Ga0207873_1001513_pt1 | contig 21920 bp, 22 predicted proteins | sample BGWIniCompost_FD_187373 | JGI IMG/M metagenome (GOLD analysis project Ga0207873, IMG submission 187373) | Cellulose adapted compost microbial communities from Newby Island Compost Facility, Milpitas, CA, USA - BGW Initial Compost (SPAdes)... ...
TGCGCATAGTAGTGCTTCATCATCGGTCCTCCTCTCCTCAGACGCGCGCAGGTTAGCACACCCTAAGCCACGAGTCAATAGTGCGTACTGACTAACCTTCCGCGGCGGCGATGAACTGCTGACGGTCGAACTTCGGGCGCTCGTTTCATGGACCATCTTCAGCTGCCGACAACCTGCGCCCAGTCGCGCTCGTCGTCGTTCGAGAGCATCAATTCGGCGCAGTACCGCGACACGCGCACGCACTCTGCGTTGTTGTCCGGCGGGTAAAAGCCAGCGATGCCGGCGGCCTTGAGCGACGCGCGGAGATATTTGGGTATGTACTCGACGAGGACGGTCTGCGAACGCGGTCCAGTCCAGACGCAGCGTTCGCCGGTCCAAGCGCTGCACTCGCAGCGCACCGTGCGCGGCTCGACCGCAATGACAGTGTCCTCATCATCCGGGGCGGTGCTGCTCTTGTAGTAGACGGTTTCCACGAGGCTGTCGGCCAAAGCCTGAGCGATGCGCTCGATTTCGTGCTCGAATATGCCGTTGCAAAGCAGGTTGCCGTTGCCAGCCATCACCATGTAGGTCATTAGCGTGTCCTCCTCTCCTCAGACGCGCGCAGGTTAACCTTCCGCGGCGGCGATGAACGCCTGACGGTCGAACTTCGGGTCCGTCGACGCGAGCCGGTCGGCGACTTCCGCGACTAGCCGCTTGTGGTAGCGGTTGACCGCTCTCGCGGAGACGTAGCCCTTCGCCACATACAGCCGCGACACTTCGCCGTTGCGGGCCTCGGCCAGCATCGACGCGATCAGCTCGTAGTCCTTCTTTCGCATAGCATGTCCTCCTCTCCTCAGACGCGCGCAGGTTAGCACACCCTAACCCCCGAGTCAATAGTGCGTGCTATTCGGGGCCTTGACTTCGCGCGGTTAGCGGGCATTACTGGTTCCGTGCCAACTCACAGGGAACCGAGATACGCATGACAACAGCCGTCGATTACGTCCGGGCGGGCTGGGCATTGTGCGCCATCCCGCGAGGCCGAAAAGGCCCCGTAACACCCGGCTGGCAGCGGCGCGAGCGAGCGATCACGACGGTCGAGCAGGCGCAAAAACTCATAGAAAACATAGGGTTGTGCCACGCGTACTCAGGCACATGCGCCATTGACGTCGATCACTACGAGCACGCGAAACGCTGGCTTGCGGAGCGCGGTATCAATCTCGACGCGCTGATCGCCGCGCCGGATAGCGTGCAGATTGCATCCGGGCGCCCAGGTCGCGGGAAGCTATTGTATCGGCTCGCGACACCGCTGCCCAGCGTGCAGCTCGCGCCGTACGAGTCCGGTGGTCAGACTCATCACGCACTCGAGCTGCGCTGCGCGACCCGCACCGGCGCAACGGTGCAAGACGTGTTGCCGCCGTCGATCCATCCGGAAACGGGACAGCCGTATACGTGGCGCTATGGCAACCCGCTGGTCGCCGACTGGCGCTTCCTGCCTGAACTCCCCCTCGAACTGCGCAACCTGTGGCAGCAGTCACTGCGACCGTTGCGCGAGGAGCTGCCTGAGCCGACGGGCGCGACAGCCGATGAGATCCGCGCGATCCTCGCGCACCACGACCCGGACGCGCCATACGACGATTGGATTCGCGTCGGAATGGCGCTGCACCACGAATTCGGCGGCCACGACGAAGGTCTCGCACTTTGGGACGAATGGTCGAGCCGTGGCACGAAGTACCAGGGCACCGCGGATCTTGAAGTCCACTGGCGCAGCTTCGGCAATCATCCCGACCCGGTCACACTCGCCTCGCTCACACCGCCGCGCGTCGCCGATCCCGCGGACTTCGACACCGTCGACGAGGCCGAGCTGCTCGTCGACATGTCCCCCAAGCCCGAGCGCTTCCAGTTCCTGACGCGGCTCGAGGCGAAGCAGCTCCCGCGGCCGAGCTACCTCGTGCATGAGCTTCTGCCAGCGGGCGACGTTGGCGCGATCTACGGGCAGCCCGGCAGCGGCAAGACGTTCGTCGCGCTCGATCTCTGTTACGCCGTCGCGCTCGGCCGTGACTGGCGTGACAAGAGCGTGAAGCAAGGCGGCGTGCTCTACGTCGCGGCCGAGGATGACTCGGGCGTGCGCATGCGCATGGATGCCTACGAGCTGGCGCACGGGATCGATCCCGGCAGCGTGCCGATACTCACGCTCTGCGATGCACCCAACGTGATGGACAAAGACACGCAGCGCGACCTGCTCGCCGCGATTCGCGATGCGGCCGCACGCGTCGACGCGAAGCTCGTCGTGCTAGATACGCTGGCGTCGGTGACGCCCGGCGCCGACGAGAACAGCGCGAAGGACATGACGGTGCTGATTGACTGGTGCAAGCGCGTCCACAAGGCGACCGGCGCGCTCGTGCTGCTCGTCCACCACGAGGGGAAAACCGAAGGCAAAGGGCCTCGCGGCTCGAGCGTGCTCCACGGTGCGTTCTGCGTCGAGTTGTTGGTCGAGCAGTACGATGACCTCGAGCTGCGCAACATCGTCGTGCAGAAGCTGAAGAACGGGCCGAAGGGCGCGGTCTATACCTTTAGGCTCGATACTGTGGTGCTCGAGGCATTCGACGCAGGCGAGCCTGTGACGTCGTGTGTCGTCGCGCACGTCGAGGAATCGATGGACCGCGGTGCGCCGCGGCGTAAGAAGCTCGGCGAGGTCGAACAGATCGTCGTCGACGTCCTGCAGGATCTCGCTCCGCTGGGTGGCGATTCGCGAGTCGCGGTGAGCGATGTGATCGAGGAGGCGTCGCTGCGTCTGCCTCACGATCCGACGAAGCGCGATCAGCGACGCGCGCGGGCGAAGCGGGCGTTAGAGCGGCTGCAGGCGGCCGGGACGATCGAGATCGAGGCCGATACGGTGACGCTGGTATGAGGGTGAAAGTGCAAAAAAGTGCGAGTTCGAAGTCGCAAAAAACTGCTGCTACGTGCTACGTGGTGCTACACGTAGCATGGCGTAACAGCGTAGCAGCTGCTACGTCTGCTACGCGCCCCCTTTAGGGGGCGTAGCACGTAGCACGGGCTCGTAGCGTAGCAACTCGCAGAAATCTGCAGATTCGAGGCAGGCATGGAAAAGTCGCAAAAAACTGCAAAGCGGAAGCCGCGGTGCTCGCCGGAGGAGCGCGACCTCGCGGTCAGGCTGGTGGAGATCTACGGGCTGAGCGCGCGAGAGGTCGCCGCGAAATTCGAAGTCACAAAGCGAACGATCAACAACTGGCGGGCGCGAGCGAGGGCGTCGTGATGGCGAACGAGATTGAGCGCCATGGTGGTCCGCTGACCGACGAGGAGAAGGGCGCGTTCTTGCGCGCTTACGTCGAGCATCGGTTCAACTTCCGCGCGGCGTGCGAGGCGGTCGGTCGTCACTTCACGACGATGTACCGGCACCTCAGGAGCGACGCGAAGTTTCGCGCCGCGTTCGAGGAAGTGCGCGGCGCGCTCGGAGACGTCGCGCTCGCTGAAGCCGTGCGACGCGCGATCGACGGCATCGAGAAGCCGGTTCACTACAAAGGCGAGCGTGTCGACACCGTGGTCGAATACAGCGACGCGCTTTTGCTCGCGATCCTGCGCGCAACGCGCCCCGAGTTCCGCGATGCCGCGAAGCTCGAGCTATCCGGCCCCGATGGTGGCCCGATCGAGCTGCGCGATGAGGCGCAGGTTGCGGCGAAGCTCGCCGCGATTCTGTACGCGGCGAAGCGCCGCATGCTGATGGGCGACGCGCCCGACGTGATCGAGGGCGAGATCGTCGACGACAAGCCTAGCCTTGAGGACTTGGTGTGATGGCAAGTGCAATCAACGACGCGACGTGGCGTGCGATCGAGTGCTTCAACCGCATCGTTGAGCACGCGCGCGAAGATCTTAGCGATGCTAACGATGCGCTGAAGCTTCTGCGCGCGCATCTCGACGAGCGCATCGAGCAAACGCGTGCGCTTGAGGAGCTACCGCGACTCGAGGACCTCGTGTGATGGTAACGATGCGCTGCCTTAAAAGGCACGAAACTGTCCAATCTGAGCCTTGTAAGGCTAACGATGGGGGCCTGGTGTGATTGACGACCTCTCACCTGCCGAGATCCGCGATCTGCTGCGCTACATGACGCCGGAGGAGCGCGCGTTCGTGGAGCAGGTGCTCGCCGATGATCCGCTACCGTGGCGCCCGCTGCCCGGTCCGCAGACTCTCGCGTACTTCAGCGAAGCGGACGTCGTTGGCTACGGTGGCGCGGCCGGTGGCGGCAAGACCGATCTCGCGATCGGCAAGGCGCTCACCATGCATCGCAAGGTCGCGATCTTCCGCGAGCACGCCACCGAGCTGACGCCGGTCTACGATCGCATCAACGAGATCATCGGCCGCAACGACGCGCGAGATCGCTACGGGCGTTACATCCTGCAGCGCTACGATGGCGTGCCGCTGATGATCGAGTTCGGCTCGCTCGCGAATCCCGGCGACGAGACGAAGCACCAGGGCCACCCGAAAGACCTTCTCGTCCTCGAGGAAGCCGCGAACCTGCGCGAATCAGCTGTGCGCTTCTTGATGGGCTGGGTGCGCACCGTCGTCGTCGGGCAGCACGCGCAGACGCTGATGACGTTCAACCCGCCGACCAAAAGCGAGGGCCGATGGATCATCGACTACTTCGCGCCGTGGATCGACAAGCATCACCCAGTACCGGCCGATCCCGGCGAGCTTCGCTGGTTCGTGACGGTCGCAGGCCGGGACCATGAGGTCGCGGACAACCGGCCGCGCGTCGTGGTCGGCGGCCGGCTGACGACCGACTTCGATCCGCGCGAATGGCGCAAGGAAGACATCCTGCTGCCGAAGTCGCGCACGTTCATCCCGGCTCGCGTGTCGGACAACCCGTACCTGCTTGGCACGGCCTACATCGCGACGCTACAGGCTCTACCCGAACCGTTGAGGTCACAGATGCTGTACGGAGATTTCACCGCCGGACTCAAGGACGACGAATGGCAGGTCATTCCGACCGCATGGGTCGAGGCCGCGATGCAACGCTGGTCGAAGCGCGACCGCAAGACCGAGATGGCGTCGGTCGGCGTCGACGTCGCGCGTGGCGGCGACAACGACACATGCATCGCGCGCCGTCACGTCGACTGGTGGTTCGACGAGCCGCTCACGTATCCCGGCACGAGCACGCCGGACGGCCCACATGTAGCAGGGCTAACTATCGCCGCGGTGCGAGATCGCGCGCCGATCCACATCGACGTTGTCGGCGTCGGCTCGTCACCGTACGACTTCCTCGTGCAAGCGCGGCAGCAGGTGCTCGGCATCAACGGCGCCGAGCGCTGCGACGAGACGGACAAGTCGGGCCGGCTGCGATTCGCGAACGTGCGCTCGCGGGACTGGTGGCGCATGCGCGAAATTCTCGATCCTGAGAGCAACCTCGGCGTCGCGCTGCCGCCGGACAAGCGACTGCTGCGCGAGCTGACCGCGCCGCGCTGGCGGCTGGTCGGCGGCAAGGTGTATGTCGAGTCGCGCGAGGAATTGCTCGACCCGAAGCGCCTCGGCTGGTCGCCGGACCTCGCGTCGGCGTACATCCTCGCGGCCTACGACACGCCGAAGATCCACGAGGTCTTCGCGACCAAGCAGCCCGCCGGTCTCGCGCACGACCCGTACGAGGTCGCGTTCGGCGAGCCCGGCGCCGGCAGCTACGGCGACCACGACCCGTACAGCTAGCGGGCAGGCGGGAAAAAGTGGCTTGACGGGTTAGGACGCGCTTTCTACCGTCAGGGGCATGAAGGGTCTACTGCTCGCGATTGTCCTGCCGGTGCTTCAGGTCCACGAGGTGCCACGGGAGTACGTCGACTTCGTTTGCGCCGTGCGGCAGCTCGAGTGCGGCGCCGTGCCGGCGCCGAAGCTGCGATTCGACACGCTGCCGTACGGCGCGCTCGGCATGTTCCGCTTCACGGACCCCGACACGGTTTGGCTGCACCTGGGGCTGCGCGATCCGGTCTACGCGCAAGCGATCCTGGCGCACGAGGTATCGCACTACGTCGACTACCGACTCGGCCGCCCGATGGATCGCTGTACGACCGAGGCCGCAGCGTTCCGCGTGTACCACGCGTGGCTTGCGACCCATGGCGGCCTGGCGGACTACGCGCGCTATGACTGGTTCACGACGTACGGGTGCTACCGATGACGCACGAGGCGCAAGCAGTCAGCGGTTTCGCGGTGAGCGGCGCGTCTGCCGTCGCCGCGTTCGTCGAGTGGTCGATGCCCTACGTGCAGTGGAGCGCCGCGCTCGTCGCGATTCTGTCGGGCATCTTCGCGATTGCAGTATCGATCAAGCGATTGAGGGGCAAGTGATGTGTACCGGAATTGAGCCTGTCGTGCTTGCGTCAATCATCGGCGGCGCCTCGACGGCGGCGTCCGCGCTACTCGCGCCGGATGCGCCGAAGGTCCCGGCGCCGAGGCCGACGCAGCCGCAGCGACAGCCGAACGTGAACGCGTTGCGGCGACGCGCGACGCAAGGGCTTGGCACGAGCGACGTGCCGTCGACGGCGCTCACGGCGCCGGCCACCGCGCGCTCGACTCTGCTCGGGCAGTGACATGAGCCGCGAGGCGATCGATCGACAGCTCAAGCGCTGGAACGGGCTGAGGCTCGAGCGCTCGTCGTACGATCAGCACTGGGAGGAGCTGGCGCGCTTCTTCATGCCGCGCGCCGGGCGGTTCTTCCGCACGAAGCGCAACACGAAGGGCGGCAAGCAGCACCAGCACATCCTCGACTCGTCAGGCATCCGCTCGATGCGCGTGCTGGCCGCCGGGCTGATGGCGGGCATGACGTCGCCGGCTCGGCCGTGGCTGCGCCTCAAGACGCCGGACGATGACCTGAACGAGTTCCACGCCGTGAAGTCGTGGACGTCGATCGTCACGCAGCGAATGCTCGACATCTTCGCGGGCTCGAACACGTACCGCGCCCTGCCGATGCTCTACGAGGAGCTGGCCGTGTTCGGTACGGCGCCCGACTTCGTGCTCGCCGACTTCGACTTCGTGATTCATCACACGCCGCTGACGGTTGGCGAGTATGCGATCGCGACCGATGAGCGCGGCATGGTCGACACGCTCTACCGCGAATTCGAGATGACCGTCGCACAGTGTGTCGACGCGTTCGGGCTCGAGAACGTCAGCACCTGGGTGCGCAACCTCTACCAGCAGGGCCACGGCTACGACCGCTGGGTGCCGGTGATGCACGTCGTCGAACCGCGGCGCGATCGCGACGTGACAAAGCGCGACGCGCGCAACATGCCGTGGGCGTCGTGCTACTTCGAGATCGGCTCGCACGACGGCAGGTACCTGCGCGAGTCGGGCTTCCGCCGCTTCCCCGCGGTCTGCCCGCGGTGGCACGTGTACAGCGGTGACATCTACGGCTCGTCGCCCGGCATGGAAGCGCTCGGCGACGTGAAGCAGCTGCAGCACCAGCAGCTACGCAAGGGGCAAGGCATCGACTTGCAAACGCAGCCGCCGTTGCAGGTGCCGACCGCGCTGCGTAATCGCGGCGTCGCGGCGCAGCCGGGCGGCATCACGTATGTCGACGCGACAGGCCCCGGTGCGGGCGTGCGCTCGCTCTTCGACGTGCGCATCGAGCTGCAGTATCTGCTGCAGGACATCATGGACGTACGTCAGCGCATCAGCCGCGCGTTCTACGAAGACCTGTTCCTCATGCTCGCGACCACCGATCGCCGGCAGATCACGGCGCGGGAGATCGCTGAGCGTCACGAGGAGAAGCTGCTCATGCTCGGGCCGGTGCTTGAGCGCTTGCACAACGAGCTGCTCGCGCCGCTGATCGACATCACGTTCGATCACATGCTCGAGGCTGGCATTGTTCCCCCTCCCCCGCCCGAGCTGCAGGGCATGGAGCTAGAGGTCGAGTTCATCTCGATGCTCGCGCAGGCGCAGCGCGCGGTGGGCATCGCGAGCACTGATCGGCTGCTCGGCACGATTGCGAGCTTCGCGCAGTTCAAGCCCGAGGTGCTCGACAAGATCGATGCCGATCAGGTCGTCGACGTCTACGCCGACATGCTCGGCGTCGATCCGTCGATGATCGTCGGCGACGAGCAAGTCGCGATCATTCGGCAGGAGCGCGCCGCGCAGGAGCAGGCGCTGCTCGCCGCGCAGACGGCGCCCGCGGTGGCGCAGACTGCGAAGACGCTGAGCGAGGTCGACACGTCGCAGCCGAACGCGCTGACGCAGGCATTCGACTTGCTGGGGGCGTGATGCGTATTCCCTATCGGTTCGAGGTACTCGGGCGCACGATTCGGGTGACGCGCTCGCGCAAGGTCAACCTCGATGCGTTCGGCGAGTACAACAGCGAGCGCGACACGATCACGATTTATCGCACGGCGCGCACGCCCGAGCTGCAGGCGCACACGTTCTGTCACGAGCTGATGCACGTACTCCTCGAGGCCGCCGGCCGCCCCGACCTCAGCGATGATGAGGGGTTCGTCGACACGATGGGCGGGCTGCTACATCAGGCGCTCAGCACGGCCCGGTATCGGGGTGGGAAAAAGTGATTTGACGGCCGGGTTAGCGGTCCATAACTTGGGCAAAGTGGAAATGGATGTCGTCGATCAAGAGGACCAAGAGCGCCGCCGGCAGCAGGAGCTGTCGGACCTCGAATGGGTCATGAGCGACGGCCGCGGGCGCCGCGTCGTGTGGCGGCTCCTCGAGCAAGCCGGCGTGTTTCGGCTCAGCTACACGGGCGACGCGCTGAGCACGGCGTTCCACGAGGGGCAGCGCAATATCGGGCTGCGCTTGATGGCCGATTGCCTCGAGGCGGCGCCTGAGAAGTACACGTTGATGCAAACGGAGAACGGTAAGTGAAACAGGGACTGTCGGACTACGAGATTGAGCCTTTCGAGCCGTTGGTGGTTCGCGAGGGCGACGGCGGTGGCCAGGGCGACCAGGGCGGCCAGGGCGACGGCAGCCAGGGCGGCCAAGGCGACGGCGGCCAGGGTGGCGACAGCAAGACGGTGCTCGGCGGCGGTGACGCGCCGAAGGACGCCGGCGGTGCTCCCGAGAGCTACGAGCCATTCAACCTGCCGGAGGGTGTGAAGCTCGAGGGCGAGGATCTCGAAGCTTTCACGGGCTTCGCGAAGGAGCTGAACCTCTCGCAGGAGCAGGCGCAGAAGCTACTCGAGCGTGATCTCGCCGTGCGCAAGAGCATCGAGGAGCGCGTTAACGCCGAGGCGGATGCCGCGATCAAGGGCTGGCTTGAGGCGGCGCGCGCTGACAAGGAGTTCGGCGGCGAGAAGTTTGACGCGAACATCGCCGTCGCGCGCAAGGCGCTCGAGGCGTTCGGCACGCCTGAGCTGCGGGCAATGCTCGACTCGAGCGGCCTCGGCAACCACCCGGAAGCGATTCGCTTCATGTATCGCGTCGGCAAGGCGATCAGCGAGGACAAGCTGGTCTTGGGCGACCGGCGGCAGGAGGCGAAACGCTTCTACACCGCCTCGGATCACAACGTGTGAAGGGTTAGTTAGCGCTAACGGAGAAAGCAACCATGAGTCTCATTGCAAACACCCACCCGACGCTGACCGACGTCGTCAAGCGGATGGACCCGGACGGCACGATCGCGCGCATCGTCGAGATGCTTAACCAGAAGAACGCGATCCTCGACGACCTCGTCGTCGTCGAAGGCAACCTGCCGACCGGGCATCGCACCACGATCCGCACGGGCATCCCCGAGCCGACGTGGCGCATGATGTACCAGGGCGTCCAGCCGTCGCGCTCGACGACCGTGCAGGTCACGGACTCCATCGGCAACCTCGAGGCGTATGCGGAGGTCGACAAGGATCTCGCGAACCTCAATGGCAACACGGAAGCGTTCCGGCTCTCCGAGGATGCCGCGCACATCGAGGGCATGAACAAGGAGATGGCGGAGACGCTTTTCTACGGAGATGAGCGGCTCGCGCCGGCCGAGTTCACCGGTCTCGCGCCGCGGTTCAACGACTCGACCGCGGAGAACGCGTCGCAGCTGATCAACGCGGGTGGCACCTCGAACCTCACGTCCATCTGGGGCATCGTGTGGGGGCCGAACACGGTCCACGGGTTGTATCCGAAGGGCAGCACGGGCGGCCTCTCGTTCCGCGATCTCGGTGAGGTGACGATCGAGAACATCGACGGCAACGGTGGCCGCATGCAGGCGTACCGCTCGCACTACAAGTGGCAGTGCGGCCTGACGGTGCGCGACTGGCGTTACGTCTTCCGCATCTGCAACGTCGACACGACTGGCCTCTTCACCGAGACCAGCGGTGTCCTCGAGAACGCGAAGAAGCTCGTGCGGCTGCTCATCGAGGCGTCCGAGCGGCTCGAAGACACCACGTCGGGTCGTCCGGTGATCTACGCGAACCGTCGCGTCATCACCGCGCTGCGCCTCGGCATCCTCGAGAAGATCGCGACGAACCTGACGTGGGAGACGGTCGCCGGGCGGCGAGTCATCGTCTTCGACGACATCCCGGTGCGCCGCGTCGACGCGCTGCACAACAACGAAACGCAGGTGACGTTCGCCTCCTGATCGGCGGACTACGGTATCACGGAGACAGACACATGAAGCTCGACAAGCGAAGCACTTTCGGACTCGCTGCGGCCATCGGCGGCAGCACGGGCGTGCGCAACGTCGGTGACGTCATCCCGCTCGACGTCGATCGGGACATCGGAGCCGGCGAGCCGCTCTACCTCGTCGTGCAGATCGAGACGACGCTCGACGACACGTCCGGCGCGACCGCGACGGTGCAGTTCCAGCTCGTTTCGGACAGCACGGAGACGATCGCCGTCGACGGCTCGCAGACGATTCACTGGCAGTCGCCGGTCTACAACCCGGCCGATGCGCTCAAGGCCGGTCAGGTCGTCGCGGTCGTCGCGCTGCCGCAGGGCCAGAAGTACGAGAAGTTCCTCGGCTTCCAGGCGAACGTCGGCGGGGAAGCGCTCACGGCCGGCAAGGTCAACGCGTTCCTCGTTCGCGACGTCGCGAACTGGGTGCCGTACGCCGGCAACTCCTGGTGAGCGCCGTGAAGACCGTGCGCGTACGTGCGATCAAGACCGGCGGCGTTCCGCGCCGCCGGGCTGGCGACGTCTTCGACGCTCCGGTCGGCCCGGACGGCAAGCTGCGCGCGGACTACGCCAGCTGGTGCGAGGTCGTGCCTAAGGCCGAGGACGTCAAGCCGACGCCGACGCCGAAGCCGATCTTCAAGAAGGTAGGCGGGCACCTTGTTGAGCGGGACGGCGGCATCAGCGGGGGCGGCCAGCGGCCAGCGAAACCCGAGGATCTTGCTTGAATTGAGTTTGTCGCGGCACCTCCCTGTGAGCGACTCGAGGGCCGCCATCGCGCGGCCCTCATTTTTCGGAGGAGTCTATGGCTAGCCCTGTCGACGTGTGCAACCTCGCCCTCGCCCATCTCGGCGACGCGGCGAACGTGCAGGACATCAGCCCGCCGGACGGCTCAAGGCAGGCCGAGCTGTGCGCGATGTTCTACCCGGTGGCGCGGGATGGGCTGCTCGAGTATGGGTGGAGCTTCAACACTCGGCGTCAGCGGCTAGCGCTGCTCGACATCGTGCCGCCGATCGCGTGGCAGTACGCATACGCGCTGCCGGCGAGCTGTCTGCGTCCGCTTGAGCTGCGCGCGCTCCACTTCACCAGCGACGTTCCGGCTGCAGACTACATCGTCGAGGCGCTGCCTGACAGTAGCCGCGTGATCTACACGAATGTCGAGCAAGCCGAGCTGAAGTATGCGGTGCGTGTGACGGATCTCAACCGGTGGACGCCGGGCGCTGTCATCGCGCTGTCGTGGCTACTGGCGTCGATGCTGGCGGGGCCGCTGGTGAAGGGCAAGACCGGCGTGCAGCTCGCGCGCGACGCGCAGGCGACCTTTGCGCGCGTGCTCGCTGAGGCTCGCGCGAACGATGCCAACTCGAGCAAGCAAGACGACATCTACAAGAGTTACAAGCCGAGCTGGATCACGGATCGCTGATGTACGACATTCGCACACTGATACGATCGTTTGCTGCCGGCGAGATCACGCCGGAGATGCACGGCCGTGTCGATCACGTCAAGTTCCAGACGGGCCTTGCACTCGCGCGGAACTTCATCACGCTCCCGCACGGGCCGGCGATCAACCGCCCCGGAACGCGTTTCATCGGGCAGGCGAAGGCGCCCTTTCCGCGGCTCGTCCCGTTTTATCTCACGGACGGCACGGGCTATCTGCTCGAGGTCGGGCACCAGTACATCCGATTCTGGTACGGCGGTGGGCAGGTACTCGCAGCAGGCAGCGAGGTGCAGATCACAAATTGGCAGTGGTCGGGCGACGGCCACACGCTCACCGCTGCGTCACACGGGCTCGCGAATGGCACAAGGGTTTTTCTCTCGGGCGTGACGAACAACGGGCAGCCGGTGCTGACGCAGGGGCCGTTCTACGTCAGTGACGCGACGACGAATACGTTTCGATTGCGCTGGGGCTCACCGACCGGGCGCTATTACAACTACAAATCGACCGTGTTGACGTGGCCGTATCGTGACGCATTCGAGGGCGGCGTGGTCACTGAGGCGACGACGCAGCCGTATGAGCTGGCGACGCCCTACCACGCAAATGACCTGTGGTCGCTGCACTTCTCGCAGACTGCGGGCGTCATGACAATCACGAGCCATCTGTACGCGCCGCGTGAATTACGGATCATCTCGCCGTCGAACTGGACGTTGACCGAAGTCTCTTTCACGTCGCCGCTCGATCCGCCTTCCTCCGTGACTCTGACGTCGCCTGTCGCGCAAGGCGTTACAACCGACAGTATGCGGCAAGCGTATGTCGTTACCGCGGTCGACGAGGACGGAAACGAAAGCGAGCCGAGCGCGCTGCGGCAGACGCAGAACAACCTGTGGACCGCGGGTAACTACAACTCGATCAGCTGGACAACGGTAGCAGGTGCTGCGCGCTACCACGTCTACAAGGCAGAGGGTCCGGCGGGCACCGACTGGGGTTTCTTCGGTGGCTGGGCCTTCGGCTTGATTGGCGTTACGGAGGGCAACGCTTGGGTCGACAACAATATCGTCCCTGACTTCTCTCGCGTGCCGCCGGAGAACCAGAGCCTGTTCGAGAGCGCGGGCGACTTCCCTCGCGTCTCGACGTACTTTGAGCAACGGCGCTGGTTTGCGTCGACCGAGAATCAGCCGCAGAACGTATGGGCGACGCGCAGTGGCAGCGATTCGAACATGTCGCGACCGATTCCGCCGCAGGAGGATAGCCCGCTGTCGTTTCGCATTGCGGCCGACGCGGCTTTCGCCGTACAGCACATGCTTTCACTCGACGAGCTGCTGCTCTTCAGCGACGGCGGCGTGTGGCGTGTCTTCGCGCAGGACGGCGGCGCGATCTCGCCGTTCAACGTTGCGCGTCGGCGAGTCGCGAGCATTGGAGCATCAATACAGGCGAGCCCGATAGTCGTCGGCACACGCGTGCTGTTCGTCGCTGCGAAGTCGTCGCACGTCATAGAGCTGACGTACACCACGTCGCCCGACCGCGTGGGGTATAACGCCGAGGATGCGTCACTGCTTGCGGTGCATCTGTTCGACGGCTACAAGATCACGCATCTCGCTTATTCGACGCAGCCGTATACGATCGTTTGGGCGACGCGCTCGGACGGTGTGCTTCTAGGCATGACCTATCTACCGGGACAGGAGGTGCGCGGCTGGCATCAGCACCATACGGCGACGTCGACGGGTCCGAGTCGCGTCATCGACGTTGCTGTCGTGCCGGAGGCTGGCGACGTGGATGGCGTATACCTGCTCGTCGCGCGCGACTTCGGCAGCGCGACGAAATGGTTCATTGAGCGGCTCGAGCTGGCGAAGTTCGACGAGCCTGCGGATGCGTTCTACGTTGATTGCGGGCTAAGCTACGAGGGCTCTTCGCCTGCGACGACCTTTGGCGGGCTCGATCATCTAGAGGGCGAGCCGGTTGTTGCGCTTGCTGATGGTATCGTCGTGACAGATCTCGTCGTCGAAGACGGACAAGTGACGCTGCCGTTCGCGGCAACGAAGGTGCATATTGGCTTGCCGATCGTCGCGGATTTGCAGACGCTGCCGCTCAGCTACGACAGCGCGATCAGCGGGAACGGCGTGGGCACCACGAAGAACGTCAACAAGGTGCGGCTGCGGGTGAACAGATCCTCGCATCTTCTCGCAGGCCCGTCGTTCGATCGTCTGCGCGAGTTCGCGCAGCGAACCGACGAGCCGATGGGCTCGCCGCCGCGGCTCGTCACAGGCGTGGCGACAATCGACATCGAGCCGACGTGGAACGAGGAAGGGCAGGTGTGCGTGCGCCAAGACATGCCGCTGCCCGTCATGATCTCTGCAATCGCACAGGAGGTGGCCCTTGGAGATTAGGAACGCAACCATCGACGACGTCGACGCACTCGTCGAGCTTGGCGAGATGATGCACGCTGAGAGCCCGCGGTTTCGCACGTTGACGTACGACCCGGCTAAGGTGGCAGGCATCGCGCAGTATTTGATCTGCGATCCCGCTGCGCAGGTGCTCGTCGCGGAGCACGAGGCGCAGATCGTCGGGATGCTCGCCGGCATGATCGTCGAGCACTTCTTCGGGCCGGATTGCTACGCGACCGATTACGTGTTCTACGTGCATCCGGCGTACCGCGGGACGTCTGCGGCGCCGCGGCTGTACCGGGAGTGGCTGCGCATACTGCAGGCGGACGGCCGTGTCAAGGAGGTCTCGCTCGGCATCTCAACCGAGATTCACCCCGAGCGCACCCGGCGCTTCTACGAGCGCTTGGGGTTTCGCGAAACGGGGGCTATCATGGTTCGAGGGTTAGTGGACGATAACCATGTGTGATCCGCGTACTGCAGCCAGAACCAGCCTGTCGACGATGGCAGCCGGCGCGCTGGTCAGCGCGGCCGGCACGTTTAGCGACACGCTGTCGCGTCGTCGCGCGGCCCGCGCGAGCGCGGCGTTCGCCGAGCAGCGGGCGCGCGAGATCCGGCAGGCCGGCGCGGAAGAGGAAGCTGCGCACCTCCGGCGCGTCGGTCAGCTGCGCGGCCGGCAGCGCGCGTCGCTCGCCGCGGCCGGGCTCGATCTCACCGAAGGCTCTCCGCTCGAGATCCTGCTCGGCACCGAGCTGATGTCTGAGATTGACGCCCGCACGATTCGCGAGAACGTCGAGCGTGAGGCGTTTGCGGCCGAGATGGACGCGTTCAACTTCCGCACGCAGGCCGCGGCGGCGAATCCGTTCCTGGCCGGCGTCGGCAGCTTGCTGACGTCCGCACCGCTGGTCGCCGACCGCTGGTATCAGCTGCGTCGTAGCGGTGCGCTGCAGCGGCCGAAGAACAGGCAGCGGAGACGATAACCATGCCGCGCGTGCCGGTCTATGATGCTCCGCAGGTCGCCCGGCGTCCGTTGCCGAGCGTCGCCGTTCGCCCGGCGGAATCGCCGCTGCCGGAGCTTGGTCGTGCGTTAACGAGCGCGGGCGCGGCGGGGGCCGACATCGCAAAGCGCGAGCAGGAGCTGCGCAACGCCGACAGCGTGTTCCGCGCTGAGGCGGCGCTTACCGAGGAATACCTCGAGTTTGAGGCCGGCCTGCGCCAGCGCCGCGGGCAGAACGCGTGGGGCGTCACCGACGATGTGCGCCAGTGGTTCGACACCCGCGGCCGGCGCTACCTCGACGACTTGGAGAACGACGCGCAGCGCCTGATCTTCGAGCAGACGCTGACGAAGTTGCGCGAGCGCAGTGTGAGCGCAGCGGCGCAGTATGAGGCCGGCGAGCGGCGGCGTTCGCTCGAGGAGTCCGCGGCAGCGTCGATCAACATGGCGATCAACCGCGCGGCTGCACAGCACCACGACGACGACGCGATCGCCGAGGCGAAGCGTGACGTGCTGAACCGCATCGCGGTGCAGGCCGGCTTCAACGGCTGGTCGCCCGAGCGTCGCGCGGCCGAAGAGGAGCTGCAGCTGACCGCGTTTCACCGGCAGGTGCTCGAGGCGATGGCCGACACGGACCCGGAGCGGGCGCGCAAATACTTCGAGGCGAATAAGTCGGAGATCGCGGGCAGCGAGCATGACACGCTCGCGCGCATCGTGCGCACGGGCGGCTTGCGCGTGAAGGCGCAGCGCGAGACCGATCGGCTGATGGCGCTCGGCGAGAACGAAACCGAGACGCTCAAGCGCGCGCGAGACGAGTTCGAGGGCGAGGAGCGCGACGAGATCGTCTCGCGCATCAAGGCGCGCTTCGCCGAGCAGCGCGCGGCCAAGCAGCAGCGCGAGAAGGAAGTGGCGGACACGGCCTGGGACTACTTCGCGCGTGGCGGTAACCGGCTCGACGCGATCCCGTCCGCGGTTCTCGAGGAGCTGGACGGCCGCACGCTGCAGTCGCTGCGCGCGCTCGAGTCGGGACAGAAGGTCGAAACGAATTGGGACGTCTACTACGAGCTGCGCCAGATCGCGGCTGACGATCCGAATGCGTTCGCTGAAGCGGACCTGCGCCGCTTCTTCGGCGTGCTAGCCGAGCCCGAGCGCCGGCAGCTCCTGCAGCTGCAGGAGCGAGTACGCAACCCTGGCACGGCGCTCGATGTCGCGACGCTGCAGCAGCAGATTGCGACGTCGCTGCGCACGCTCAATCTGAAGGACGAGCAGCGCGGCCTGTTCGAGGCACGCGTGCAGGCGGAGATTGACGCCGCGCAACAGCAGCTCGGTCGACAGCTCAATTGGGAGGAGCGGCAAACGATCATCGATCGCTTGCTCATCTCCGGCGAGGTCATCGGCGGCGGGCTCTTTGGGTTGTTCGATCCTGATCGCCGGCTGTTCCAGGTGGCGCGCGACGACCTATCACGCTTCGAGTTCGGCATCGATCAGATCCCGGCTCGCGACCGTGAGAAGATCGAGGCAGCGCTCGAGCGCCAGGGCCTCCCGGTCACTGACGAAAGAATCATGGCGATGTATCGCCTCTTGTTGCTCAGGGAGTTCAGAGCGGAGCTATGACAGAGAGCATCTTCGACGTTGCCGCCCGCGCTCTAGCGGAGCAGGAACGCGGACAGCAGCCGGCCGACGAGTTCGAGGGCGCCGCGCGACAGCTCGCCGAAGCCGAGCAGCTGCGCCTGCGCACGTCACTCGCGCACGCCGTGGAGCGCAACCCGGACGGCTACGCGCGCGTGCGCGATCTCGCGAAGCGCACGGGGCTGCCCGAGCCCGTCGTCGAGCGCAACGTCGATGTCGTCGACCGCCGCGCCCGCGTGAACGAGTTCGAGCAGATGCTCCGCGACTTCCCGGTGCTGCGCGAGTTTCTCATGAGTGAGGAGTTCGCGGCGCTTGCACACGACGACCTGTCGGTGCTCGAGCGCATCGAGATGTACGGGCGCACGCTCGGCTCGGGGCTGATCGCGCTCGGCGGTACGGCGCCGAATGCGTTCCTCGAAGCGCTGACTCGCGCAGTGTCGCAGAACGTGACGGACCCGCTCGCGCGAGCGGGCGTACTGCCGGAAGATCCGCTGCGCGAAGCAGCCGACTACTTCACTCGTCAACGTGAGTATGGCCAGAGCTTGCAGCAGCGTGTCGCGGGCGATCGGCCGACGGATCTCAGTTCGACAGAGCAGGCTATCCTGTCGGGGATTGAGTCGGCCGGCATGAACTTCGCCGCGCTGGGCGCAGGGTTAGTGACTCGTAACCCGCAGCTCGCACTTTGGCTGATGTCGCTCGGCGCGGGCTCGCTCAAGTACGGCGACGCGGTTGCGGCGGGCAAAGATCCGAATCTCGCGTTTCATGCAGCGATCGGTGAGGCTGGCTTCGAGCTGCTGACTGAGATGCTGCCGGTCAGCGTGCTGTTCAAAGATCTCGAGCGCGGCGCGCCGTTCTACAAGGTCATCTTGAACCAGCTCGCGCAGGAGATCCCGCAGGAGCAGGCGGCGACGCTGCTGCAGGACATCAACGACTGGATGGTGCTGAACCCGGACAAGACGCTCGTCGAATTCTTGCGCGAGCGCCCCGAGGCTGCATATCAGACGCTCGTCGCGACGATCGTCGGGGCGGGAATCCAGACGGGCGCGATCACCGTGGCCGATCGCACGCTTGCGCGCTTCACGGGCGACGATATTCGACGTCGCCGCGCGCAGGAAGAGCTGCGGCGACTCACCCAGCTGGCGCAGCTTGCAAGCGAATCGAAGCTGCGTGCGCGGGCGCCGGACTCTTTCGCAGAGTTCGTGCAGCGCGCTGCCGAGGAGGTGGGCGATGTCACTGAGGTTTACGTCGATGCGCGCGTCTTCGGCGAGGTGCTCAATCAGGCCGGTATCTCGCCTGATGACGTATCTCCTGAAATTGCTCGGCAGTTTCGTGAAGCTGCTCCTATTGGCGGCGATATTCGCATTCCTGTTGGTGAGTTTGCTGCTCGCATCGCTCCCGAAGCCTACGGCCAAGAATTGCTGCAGCACCTCCGCACATCGCCGGAGGACATGAGCGCGGCCGAGGCAGCGCAGTTTGAGCAGGAAGTCGCGGCGCAGTTTCGCGAGGAAGCGGAGAAGGCGCTCGCTCAGCAGGAGGACAACGAGGCGTTCCAGACTGAGGCGCAGCAGGTCGAAGAGATTTTGCTCGGCGAGTTAGCGCGCGCTAACCGCTTCACGCCGGACGTCAACTCCGCCTACGCCGCGATGGTGCGCGACTTCTACGTCACGCTCGCTGATCGGCTCGGCGTGACGCCGCTGCAGCTGTACGAGCGCTACCCGCTGCGCATCGTCGCGTCGCCGGTGGCGGACCCGCTTGAGCAGCTGCCGCCGGAGCAGATCGAGGTCGATCGCAGCGCGGCCGAGCTTGGTGAGTTTCAGATAATCGGTCGCGATGAAGAGGGCAACGAGATCGCACACATGCAAGTGCAGGATCGCGGCGACGTGCTGCAGATCCGGCTGGCCGCGGTCAACGAGTCGCGTCGCGGCGAAGGGATTGGGCAGCAGCTGATTCGAGAGGCGTGGAAGCTCGCGCAGGAGGAAGGCAAGCCGCTCGTCTCTGATCGCCTGGTATCGCACATGCAGTTGCGCGTGTACGAGGCGTTGAAGCGCAAGGGGTGGACGATCGAGTACACGCCGACCGTCTATCAGGCCGGCAAGCCTACGACGGTAGAGGCCGCGCTACGCAGCCACAAGGCCCTTGGCGTTACGGCAGACGGCCCGGTCGTCACGCGCATCGAGCCGCCGGCTGCGGAGCGGCAGCAGCTGCGGCACGGCCGCGCGCAGGCGTTCCTCGCGGAGGACGCTCCGCCGTCCCCTGCTGAAGGCTTCATGCGCTTCCGCCACTTCGGCAACGTCCGCACGCCCGTGCTCGATCCGGCATTCATGGGCACGGGCATGCGCGGCGAAGAGCGCTTCCGTGATCCGGTGCGCTCGATCTCGCTGTACCCGGACACCGGCTTCATTCGGGAATCAGGAGTCGGCCCGATCGAGTACGTGGTCGACGTGCCGGCGCAGCGGCTCTACGACGCGAGTGCTGACCCGCTCGGCTTCATCGAGGAGTCGCAGGTGCCGGTCAGCTACACGATGGACCCGGAGACCGGCGAGCTGGTGCCGGCGCAGACGCGCTTCGACATGGACACGTTTGAGCGCTTGGTGCGCGACGCGGGATTCATCGGCTACTTCACGCCCGGCGCCGAGGGCAACCTGCGCGGACAGGCGCGCATCTTCGAGCCGATCGAGGTCGCAGGCGTCGACGAGAACGAAGCCGAGCGCCTAGTCACCGAAGCGCCCGGCGTGTTCTACCAATCGCCGATCGACGAGGTGCAGGGCTTCGCGACGATCAAGCCCCATCTCACCGAGCAGGAGCGCGCGCAGCTGCGCCGCGATACAGCGGCGCGGCTCGTCGAGATGTTCCGCCGGTTGCCCAAGGACATCGACTTCGCGGACGCCGCGCTCGCCGGCGCCGCGAAGCGCGGCTGGTATGCGAACGCGGTGCGCACATTGCGTCAAGTTTTCGGTGAAGTCGACGCGCCGCGCTTCGCCGCGCTCATGGCTGCGCTGTCGCCGCAGATCGACGTCGAGACGAACCTCCGGCACGCGGTGCAGATGTGGGTGAACTGGAACGAAGCCGGGCGCCCGACCGACCCGGAAGAGATCAACGCGATCCTCGATCGTTCGGTGACGGGCAAGCCGCTCGACGCGTGGCGTAACAACACCGTGCGCGCGCTGTCGACGCCGGTCGCAACCGACATCGTGCTCAGCGGGCCGAAGGTCGACAGCTTCATGCGCAACCTTGCCGGCAACGTCATCGAGGTTACGAACGACACGTGGATGGCGAACTTCGCGCTCGTTGACCAGGCGATCTTCAAGGGCAGCTTGCGCAAGTCTGGTCCCGGCAAAAGCCCCGGCTATCTTGCCATGAGCGCGAAGATCCGCCGGGTTGCGAAACGTCTTACGCGCGAGACGGGCCAGGAGTGGACGCCGGCCGAGGTGCAGGAAACGATTTGGAGCTGGGCGAAGACCGCCGTCGAGCTGGCGGACGCGGCCGGCGAAACGCGCAGCGTCGAAGAGCTGGTGCTCGCCGGCGAGATCACCGACGAGCGCATCGCGAGCGTACCGGACTTCGCGACGATGCTCGCGGGGAACGCGACGATCAGAGAAATATTGGAGGCCGCAGGCTATGGCGAAGCAATCAGAGCAGTCGAGATTGAGTTCGGTGGAAGCACTGTTGGTGAAGGCGCAGGAGCAGCGACAGTCACGCCTGCGCTCCTTCGGAGTGCGCGTCGCCTCGACGCCCTCCGGCAGCAGCGAGCCGCCGCAGAGTCAGAGACCCGTGAGCGAGGACGAGCTGAGCGCGAAGCAGCTCCGCGACCGGATGTCAGGGAGCCGGGCACCCCACTAGCTGGCCTGCCGGACTCGTCGCCCGGCCCGCTCGCGGCGATCCAGCAGCTCGCGGCCGACTACGTCGAAGCGAACCGCGAGCGGCTCGGCATCACGCTGCCGCCGCACACGCGCTACGTCAAGGTCGACCCGGAGCGCGCCGCGCGAATCGCGCAAGCCTACGACGAGGCCGTCCACGACCCGGACGACCCGGAGGTGCAGGCGGCGTACCGCGCGCTCATCGACGAGACGCTCGCACAGTACCAAGAGGTCAAGAAGCTCGGGCTCAAGATCGAGTTCATCGAACCCGGTCAGCCGGACCCCTACCCTGAAGGTCCGAAGCAGGTGTTTGAAGACATCCGCAACGGACATCTGTGGGTGTTCCCCACGGACCAGGGCTTTGGCACGCTGAACGAGACGTTCGAGCATCCGTTGCTCGAGCTGACGGATGAATACATCGGCGATCGCCGTCTCGTCGCGAACGATGTTTTCCGCATCGTCCACGATGTGTTCGGACATGCGAAGGAAGGCAACGGCTTCGGCCCGATCGGCGAGGAGAACGCGTGGCACTCGCATGTGCGTATGTACTCGCCGCTCGCTGCGCGCGCGATGACGACCGAGACGCGCGGGCAGAACAGCTGGGTGAACTACGGGCCGTTCGGCGAGCAGAACCGCGCGAACCAGCGCGAGACGATATACGCCGATCAGAAGGCCACGCTTCTGCCGGAGTGGGTGTCGACGCTCGGCATCGAAGAAGGTCACGAACAAGTCGTCGACATTGGCGAAGCTGCCCCGGCAAGTGGCGAGCAATTCGCCGCGGTTGACGATTTGCCGCCGCAGTTCGTCATGCTGTCCGCGGAGCGGTCGACGCTCTCGCCCGAGGAGAATGCGCGGCGGACAGAGCAGCTTGAGCAGGATCTTCGCGAAGCGGGCTTCGAGCCTCAGCGTGCGCGCGGCATGTACCAAGGTGTGCCTGAGGCGTCATTCCTGGTGCCAATCGCGGACGCGACCGAGCTGGCCGAGGTGTTGCAGCTTGGGCTCGAGAAGTACGAGCAAGAATCGGTGCTCGTTGTCGACGAGGAGCGCCGCGCGCGCCTCGAGTTCCT
>Ga0207873_1001515_pt1 | contig 21911 bp, 16 predicted proteins | sample BGWIniCompost_FD_187373 | JGI IMG/M metagenome (GOLD analysis project Ga0207873, IMG submission 187373) | Cellulose adapted compost microbial communities from Newby Island Compost Facility, Milpitas, CA, USA - BGW Initial Compost (SPAdes)... ...
CTTCGCCCGTCCGAAGCTCCAGCACCGGCACGCCCGGCAAGCGCGGCTGCTCATCCTCATCGAGAACAACCGCTCGTGGGAGCGCGTGATGACGTTTCGCGAGCCGGTCGGGGCCAAGCGACTCATCGAGACCTTGCGCCACCGGCTGGAGCAGCTCGATCTGCCCGGCGCCGCCGAGGGCTTGACGCTTGAGCTGATCGGTCTCGTCTCCGAGACCGCGCGCCAGGAGCGCCTGCCCGGCTCGTTCGTCGAGGCGCGCTCGCGGCGGCTACGCCCGCTCACCGAAGCCGTTCGTCAACTCAAGCAACGATACGGCGACTCGCCGATCTACCGCATCGTGGAGGTAGAGCCATGGTCGAGGATTCCGGAGCGCCGGCACGCGCTGATGGCGTACGACCCCTGAATCAGCCACGGCCGATCACGGTCGTGGCCTCCGCCGGCCGCCCCGTCGCGCTCATCGAAGGGGGCCGCCGGCGCCGGGTGGCAACGATTCAAGACAGCTGGCAGATCGATGACGAGTGGTGGCGCGAGCCGATCAGCCGCCGCTACTACCTCCTCCTCCTCGAAGACGGCGTGGTGCGCACCGTGTATCACGACCTGATCTCCGGCGCCTGGTTCGCGCAAGGGTATTAGCCGCGAGCCAGCCCGCGCGGCAGTTGGCGATGGGCAAATACAACGATTATGTCGAACTCCATCTGCACACCGCCTTCTCCTTTCTCGACGGCGCCTCGCTGCCGGAGGAGATGGTCGGCCGCGCCGTCGAGCTGGGCTACCGGGCGCTGGCGATCACCGATCACGATGGGCTCTACGGCGCGATGGAGTTCGCCCAGCTGGCGCACGCGGCCGGCATCCAGCCGATCACCGGGGCGGAGCTCACCCTCAGCGACGGCAGTCACCTGACGCTACTGGCCGCAACGGAGACCGGCTACGCGAATCTCTGCCGGCTGATCACCGAAGCGCACCACGCGCCGTTGGCAGAGAGCGCCCCGCGTCCCACTCCTCAGGAGGAAGAGAACGGCACTGGCGATGCGCACACTCCTGCCTTAGCCAGGAGTGTGCGCCGCATAGCGAGCGCCGACCGCGCTCCTCGGCTCGATCCAGACCTACTCCCCGCTCATGCCGAGGGGCTGATCCTCCTGACCGGCTGCCGGCAGGGCCGGCTTGCTCAGCTCATCGACGCACGGCGGTTCCAAGACGCGGAGCGGCTCGTCCGGGAGTACGTCGCCTGGTTCGGCGCTGACAATGTCATCGTCGAGCTCCAGCAGAACCTCGTCTTCGGCGACACGCCCCGTATCCAGCACCTCGTCCAGCTCGCCGATCACCTCGGACTGCGCTACGCGGCGACCGGCAACGTCCACTATCACGACCAAAGCCGCCATCGCCTGCAGGACGTCCTTGTCGCCATCCGCAACCGCACGACGCTCGACCAATCGCACCGGCAGCGGCGCCCCAACGCCCAGTTCTATCTCCGCTCTCTCACCGAGATGCGCAGGCTCTTCGCGCGCTACCCGTTGTCGCTCGCAACAACGCGCTGGATCGCCGAGCGCTGCGAGTTCAACCTCGCAACCGACCTGGCATACACCTTCCCTGACTATCCGACGCAACCCGGCGAGACGCCAGACGATGTCCTCGCCCGGCTCTGCTGGGCCGAGCTCGACCGCCGCTACCCGGAGGAGGATCGGGAGCGCGCCGCCGCGCGTCTCCGCGAGGAGCTAGCCGTGATCGCCAAGCACCGGCTGGCTGGCTTCTTCCTGCTCTACCGCGACTTGCTCGAGCTTGCCCGAGAGGTGGCGCTCGAGATTCGCGGCGCCGATTCGGCCCGCTCCTACGCCAAGCTGCCGCCCGGGCGCGGTCGAGGCTCCTCGGTCTCATCCATCGTCTGCTATCTGATCGGCCTATCGCACGTCGATCCGCTCGCCCACAATCTCTTCTTCGGCCGCTTCCTGAACGAGGAGCTCTCGTCCATTCCCGATATCGACCTCGACTTCCCCCGCGAGATCCGAGAGCGCCTAATCGAGCGCGTCTACGAGCGATACGGCCCGGACCGCGCCGCGCTCGTCTGCGCCTTCTCGACCTACAAGCTGCGCAGCGCCGTCCGCGACATCGGCAAAGCGCTTGGCCTGCCGCTGCCGGAGCTCGACAAGATCGCCAAGCTCAGTGAGCCTCGCTCCGCCAATGCGCTCAGCCACGAGCTCGACTTCATTCCCGGCTATGCCGAGAAGAAGGATCTGCCGCCCTGGCGCGACCTGGTCGAGCTCGCGGAGCAGCTCGCCGGTTTCCCGCGCCACGTCACTCAGCACGTCGGCGGCATGGTCGTCTCCTCGCGGCCCCTCTGCGAGATCGTCCCAATCCAGCCAGCCGCGATGGACGGGCGGTTCATCTGCCAGTGGGACAAGGACTCCTGCGACGACGCCAAGTTCGTCAAGATCGACTTCCTCGCGCTCGGCATGCTCTCGCTCGTCGAGGAATGCTTGGAGCTGATCGCGGCGGGAGGCAAACCACCCGTTGACCTGAGCCGGATCGACTTCAACGATCCAGCCGTCTACGACATGATCTGCGCCGGCGACACGATCGGCGTCTTCCAGATCGAGAGCCGCGCCCAGATCCAGATGCTGCCGCGCACTCGCCCCCGCACGCTCGACGATCTCGTCGTCCAGGTCGCCATCGTCCGCCCCGGCCCGATCGTCGGCGGCGCCGTCAAGCCCTACGTCGAGCATCGCCAGGTGCAGCGGACCAGCTTCCTACCGATCGAGCCGCACTACGACCATCCCTGCCTGGAGCCGGTCCTCCGCGAGACACACGGCGTGATCCTCTTCCAAGAGCAGGTGCTGCAGGTGGCGATGGCGCTCGCCGGCTTTTCCGCTGGTCAGGCCGACATGCTCCGGCGCTCGATGAGCCGCAAGCGCTCGCGGGAGGCTATGCTCCGCCTCTGGAGCGACTTCCGCGAGGGCGCCCTGCGCAACGGCGTTCCTCTGGAAGTGGCGAAAGCGGTCTTCAAAAAGCTCCTCGGCTTCGCCAGCTATGGGTTCCCCAAGGCGCACGCCGCTGCCTTCGCGATCCTCGCCTACCAATCGTGCTGGCTGAAGTACTACTACCCAGCCGAGTTCACCTGCGCGCTGCTCAACAACCAGCCGATGGGGTTCTATCCGCCGCACGTCCTGATCAACGACGCGAAGCGCCACGGCCTGCGCGTCCTCCCACCCGATATCAACCTGAGCGGCCTGCGCTGCTCCGTCGAGGGAAACACGATCCGGATCGGCCTCGGGTACATCAGTGGCCTTGGCGAGCAGAGTGGCACGCAGATCATTCTCGAACGGGAAGCCAACGGCCCTTACCGCTCACTCGCCGACTTCGTGCGACGCGTGCCGCTGCCAGCCGAGGCAATCGAGCGGATGATCAGCGTCGGGGCCTTCGATCGCTTCGGACTCGGCCGCCGGGAAGCCCTCTGGCAGCTTGGACTGTTCATCCCCGCCCGCCGCTTCGGCACGCGCAAGACGAACGTCAGCGGTCGCCAGCTGCCGCTCGCACTCCCCGTGGCGCAAGACGGTGTCGAGCTGCGGCCGATGGGCGCCTGGGAGCAAGTCGCCGCCGACTACGAGATCCTCGGCCTCTCGCCGCGCTATCACCCGCTCGGCCTGCTCCGGCACCGCCTCCCCGCCGACCTGGTGACGACCGCCGACCTGACCGAGCTCCCCGACGACACGCTCGTCCGCATCGCCGGACTGGTCGTCTGCCGTCAGCGGCCGGCCACCGCGAAGGGCATCACCTTCCTGCTGCTGGAAGATGAGCGCGGCCTCGTCAACGTCATCATCTACCCGAGTCTCTACGAGTCGCGCCGGCTCGTCGTCCGTGGCGAGCCGTTCATCATCGTCGAAGGAACACTCCAGAAGCGAGACGAAACGATCAATATCATCGCTCGCGCGGTTTCCCCGCTGGAAACCGACCAGCAAGAACTCACGCCGCCGGAAGCGGCGATCCCACAGGATGCGCCTCTCCACACCGAGCCCGAGCCAGCAACGGCGCTGACCTCGATCGCGCCAGCGGCGCACAACTACCGGTGAGCCGAAGCGAAAAACAGGAGTATGCCCGACGCTGCACGCGGCGGCGGTCAGACCTCCATTACCATCGGGAGGATCATCGGCCGCCGCCGCGTCTCGCGGAAGAGGTATTGAGCGGTCACCTCGCGGAGCTGCCGGCTAAGGTAGCCCCAGTCCTCAGGCTGGTGCCCATTCATGTAACCTGACAGCTCTTCGCGAAGATGCGCTTTGGTCGCCTCCAGGAGGTCGGTCGCTTCTCGGGCATGGACGAAGCCTCGTGTCAGAATCTCCGGACCGGCCACGATCTGCCCGCTCTGCCGGTCGACACTGACGACGACCATCAGGATGCCTTCCTTGGCAAGCGCCCGCCGGTCCCGAATAACGACCTCACCGACCGCGCCGACCGTCACGCCGTCGACGTAGACGTACCCGGCGTCGACGCGGCCGGTGACGGCCACCCGCTCCGGCGTGATCTCGATCACGTCCCCGCACTCAGCGAAGGTGATGCTGTCCTCCGGCATCCCACGCTCTAGCGCCAGATCGGCGTAGAGCGCCATGTGCCGATGCTCGCCATGGAACGGAACAACCGCGCGAGGGCTCAGAAACTCGAGCATCTCGCCTAGCTCGTCCCAACTGGCGTGGCCGGAAACGTGGACGAGCGCCCGGGCGCTGTAAATCACCTCGGCGCCTGCCCGGAAGAGCTGATTGATGATGCGGTAGACCGCTGTTTCGTTGCCCGGGATCGGCGTCGCCGAGATGATCACCGTGTCGCCGGCGCCGATCTGCACTTCCTTATGGTCGCCGCTAGCGATCCGCCCGAGCACCGCCATCGGCTCCCCTTGGCTCCCGGTGACGATGTAGGTCAATTGGTCGTCCGGCAAGGCAATGGCCTCGCGCTGCCCGATCAACACCCCTTCTGGATCCTCCAGGTAGCCGAGATCGAGCGCCACCCGGACATTCTTCTCGAGACTTCGGCCCAGCGTGACGACCTTCCGCCCGTACATCGCGGAGACATCAATGATCTGCTGGATGCGGGCGATCAACGAGGCGAAGGTCGCGATGAAGATCCGCCCCTCTGCCTTGGCGAACACCTCGTCGTAGGTCTGCCCGATGACGCTCTCCGACGGCGTGCGGCCCGGCGACTCAATGTGAACACAGTCAGAAATGAGTAGCCGTACGCCGCGCTCCCGAAACCGAGCGAGTGCCCCGAAGTCGGTCCGCCGCCCATCAATCGGCGTCGGATCGAGCTTGAAGTCGCCGGTGTGGACGATCAACCCGGCCGGCGTCGTGATGCCGAACCCGACGGCATCAGGGATGCTGTGGCAGACGCGGAACGGCTCCAGCCGAAATACGCCCGCCTCCAGCACCGGCCGGGTATCCGGATCGAACTCGATCAACTCGCTGCGCGGCAGGAGGCCCGCCTCCTCGAGCTTGACCGAAACCAGCCCGAGCGTCAGCTTCGTGCCGTAGATCGGGGCGGGAATCTCTGGGAGGAGATACGGCAGCGCGCCGATGTGATCCTCGTGGCCGTGCGTCAAGAAGATGCCGCGGACCTTGTCAGCGCGCTCGCGCAGGTAGCTGATATCCGGCAGGATGAGATCGATGCCGGGCTGCTCCTCTTCCGGGAAGCCGACACCGCAGTCGATGACGATGATGTCTTCGTTGTATTCCAGCAGAAAGAGGTTGCGTCCGACCTCGGCCAGTCCGCCGAGGAAGATCAGGCGAACGGGAACCGCCATGATCCGCTCGCTGCTAGCTGCTTGCCACGAGTCGGAATCCACGCGCGGGGGACTCTACCCGCGCGGCTATGCGCCAAACAGCCTCGCGTCCCAATCCTCGCGTCACAAGACACTCCTTGCATATGCGGAGAGCCGCTCGCGGCGATGGGCGAGCGGCTCACTAGAACAAGCTCATCTGCTGGGCCGGCTGATCCTCAGGCTCATCCTCTTCGGCTTTACGTGCTCGCTCCCGTTCGGCTTCCGCGAGAATCTTCGGGAGCTTTGCAAAGTCCTCCTCGATCGCCGACCGTAGCGATGACTGGTGAAGCGCTGCCGCCGGGTGGTACATCGGCACGACCAACCGGCCATTGACGCGCTTCGGCTGCCCGTGGATGCGAGAGATACGCTCTCCCGGAAACCACTTCGCCATGGAAAACCGGCCGAGCGTGACGATCACTTCAGGATCAATGGCCGCGATCTGCCGGTCAAGATACCCTGCGCAAGCAGTGATCTCGTCCGGGAGTGGATCTCGGTTGCCCGGCGGCCGGCACTTGACGATATTGGTGATGAAGACGTCCTCACGTTTTAGGCCAGCCTTCGCCAGCAACTCGTTCAAGAATTGGCCCGCGGCCCCGACGAACGGTCGGCCCTGCTGGTCCTCATGCCAGCCAGGACCTTCACCGATGAACATGATCCGCGTGCGGGGATTACCTTCACCTGGAACAGCATGCGTTCGTGTCCGCGACAGGTCGCATTTCGGACAAACCCGAACTTCGCTTGCGACTTGCTCGAGAATCGCCTCCGCACTTGCGTCGTCTGTCTCAGCCACGCTTCGCTCCGTGAGCCATCATCTTACCGACCCCTGAGCCCAGTATAACGGAGCCCCGAAACGCCGCCCAAGGCGAACGATGGGCCGTTCATTGGTCGCCGAGGAGGTCTTCCTCCCCCACTCGTGGCGGCCAGGGCCCGGATATGGGCGCACCATTCGCATCGATTGCTGCCGCGACGAGGGACGCAACTCGATCATCGGTGGCCGATTCCGCGCCCGCCGCGCCAGGTTCGGGCGACGACTCATCAATGTCCTGAACGTCCCCGTTCAGCTCATCGTCCGTCAGTGCCAGTGCGCGCGAGGCGAGCACGCTCCAATCTGGATGGTCCCAATCGAACGGGAGGATCGCCGGGTGGCCCCAGTTCCGGAAGAGCCAGCGATTGAGAATGTTCGTCTCGTCTATGCTGGCGTGGTCGAGCGCGGGCAAGCCTGCTTGTAGGTAGCGTTCCCAGGAGCGGGCCAGCCGATCGGCCAGGTCGGCCGGTGAGGTACGGCGATCCACTCGCAGCTGCGCCCACTGCCGCCCGCGCACCACCATCATGACTTCGATGGAACCTGCCGCGGCAGACGGCAGGACAAGAAGCAGGGTGTGACGCGCATCCCACGCTCGCCATTGCCGCTGCGCCGAGATCACCGTCTCGACCGCGCGCAAGTCGTTCCTGAGCTTCCGTGCTCGCTCGAAATCGAGTCGCTGCGCCGCCTGCTCCAGATCTTGCCAGATTCGCTCGACGAGGACAGTCTCCTCCCCGTCCAGGACGCGGATCACCTGCCGCACCATCGCCAGGTAGGCATCGCGGTCGGCCCGGCCGACGCACGGCCCCGGGCACCGGCCGAGGTCGAGTCGAAGGCAGGGAGAGCCGTAGCTCTTCGCGTTGCGGAACGATCGCGGGCAGGTTCGAAGCGGGAAGTACTCGTTGACCATTTCGACGGCGGCACGCGCGGCGGAGGTGTGCCGAAACGGGCCGAAGTAGCGCGCTCCGTCGTCCTTCCGCGCCTTGGCCAGGGTCAAGCGCGGCCACGGCGCGGCGACGTCCAGCCGGATGTACGGGTACTGCTCGTAGGAGCGCATGACGGTGTTGTAGCGCGGCTGATACCGCTTGATGAGCTGCGATTCGAGCAGCAGCGCCTCCAGCTCGGAGCCGGTCACTTCGACGTCGATCCGAGCGACCGACTCGACGAGGCCATCGAGTTTTCTCGTGTAGCCGAGCGGCTGGGAGTAATAGGAGCCGACGCGCTCGCGCAGGTTCTTCGCCTTCCCCACGTAGAGGATGCGGCCGGAGGCATCGCGCATCAGGTACACCCCCGGCCGCCTCGGAATGTCGGCCAGAAGTGAGCGATCGAGCATCGCCCGCGCACGGCCAACTCCATCCTTCGGACGGGAGACGCTGCCCGACCCAAGAGCTTTGAGCCGGTCGAGCGTGGTATGGCCGGTCTTGACCGCCTGATCGGCAAGTCTGAGCGCCGCCTCGCCCGCGAGAACGGCGTCGACAGCAGCGCGGTGGATCTTACGCGGCGCGAGGCCGACCGCCTTCGCCACGCGGTCGAGCGACGGCCGCCGGACCGACGGCAGGAGCCGCATGGCGAGGGCCATGACGTCGAGCCGTTCATTGATCAGGGCGGGGCGGCCGCACCTTGCCAGCTCCGCGTTGAGGAAGGAGATGTCGAAGGCAACGTTGTGGCCGACGATGAGCGAGTTGCCCAAGAAGCGCTCGAGCTTTCCAGCGATATCCGGGAAACGCGGCGCCGCGGCAACCATCTCATCCGTGATGCCGGTCAGCGTCGTAATATACGAGGGTATTCGCCGTTCCGGGAACACGAGGGTCTCGAAGCGTTCGACCTCGACTCCGTCTCGAAACCGGACTGCGGCGATTTCGATGATCCGCTGGCGCAGCGGCTTGAGCCCCGTCGTTTCGACGTCAACCGCGACGAACTCGGATAGGAGGCGCCCAGATTCCCCGCTAGCGACCTCCGCGACCGGCAGCGCCCAGTAGCCATCGGCCCGCAAGACGAGCGTGCCATCCGCTTCAAGGATTTGGCGCAGGAGCGGCTCCCAGAGAGACGTGGCGGTGCTGCTCCCGAAGACATAGGCAATGAGGCGATCGGGCGTCACCGCGCCGCCTTCGGATCGAACGAATTCGATTGCCCGGCGGACGAGGAAGCTGTACCCCTGCTCGGATCCCTCGGCGGGCGACGGGGTCCTTCCGTCGCTTTCGAAGTCGGCATCGGCGCGGGAGAGCATAGCCGGGCACTCCTGATCGGGGCGTCCGCCGGGAGCGGAAAAGCCCTGTGTTAGAATCTCTGTTCGAAGCGTACGTTCACTTCGTCCTCTCATGCAAGGGCGAGCGAAGCGGAGAAGGCGGCATGGCTGAGACCGAAATTCAACGGCGCGTCGATGAGCTGAGACGCAACATCGAGCGATGGAACTACGAATACTACGTGCTCGATCAGCCCACCGTCTCTGACGCTGAATACGATGAAGCCATGCGCGAGCTTCGGGAGCTCGAAGCCGCCTATCCCGAACTCGTCACGCCAGATTCCCCCACGCAGCGAGTTGGCGCCGCCCCGTCCACTGCTTTCGCAAAGGTCCAGCATCCGGTCCCGATGCTCTCGCTGAGCAATGTCTATTCTGAGGACGAGCTGCGGGCTTGGGCGCAGCGAGCGGCGAAGCTCGCCGGAGATCGACCGCTGACGTTCGTCACCGAGCCGAAGTTTGACGGACTCGCCATCGCCCTCACGTATGTCAAGGGCGTCTTCGATCACGGCGCAACGCGCGGTGATGGACTCGTCGGGGAGGATGTGACCCCGAACCTGAGGACGATCAAGACGCTGCCGCTGCGCCTGCATCCAGCCCAGGGACGGGACCTTCCGGAGGTCATCGAAGTCCGCGGCGAGGTCTACATGCGCAAGGCCGACTTCGAGGCGCTCAACCAGCGGATCCTCGCCGACGGCGGCGAGCCCTTCATGAATCCACGCAACGCCGCCGCCGGATCGCTGCGGCAGCTCGACGCGCGCATTACCGCGTCGCGACCATTGCGGTTCGTCGCTTACGGGATTGGCTACATTCAGAACGGGTTCACGATTCGATCCCACTGGGAAAGCCTTGAGCTGCTCCGCGAGCTTGGCTTCCCTACGCCGACGGACGCGCAGCGAGCCTCGACCGTCGACGAAGTCTGGGAGCAGTGCCAAGCGTGGCAAGAGCGGCGCGACCAGCTCGAATTCGAGATCGACGGCGTCGTCATCAAGGTCGACGATCTCCGCACGCAGGAAGAGCTCGGCTTCGTCGGGCGTGAGCCACGCTGGGCGACAGCGTACAAATTCCCGGCGATCCAGAAGACGACCGTCGTTGAGGACATCGTGATCAACGTCGGCCGCACGGGCACGCTCAATCCGTTGGCAATCCTCCAGCCGGTCAACATCGGCGGCGTCATCGTCAAGCGCGCGTCGCTGTTCAATGAGGATGAGATCAATCGCAAGGACATCCGAATTGGCGATACGGTCGTCGTGCAGCGCGCCGGCGATGTGATCCCGTACGTCGTCAAGGTGATCAAGGAGCAGCGTACCGGGCACGAGCGGCCGTTCGTGATGCCGGAACACTGCCCCGTCTGCGGCGCTCCGACGCACCGCGACCCCGGCACCGCGATGCGCTACTGCACCAACGTCGCCTGCCCCGCGCAGCTGAAGCGCCACCTCGAGCACTTCGTCTCCCGTACCGCGATGGATATCGACGGGATGGGCGTGAAGATCATCGACCGGTTCGTCGAGCTCGGCTGGCTGCACGACATCGCCGACATCTACAGCCTCGACTACGACGCGATCGCCAAGCTGGAGGGATTCGGAGAAAAGAGCGCTGAGAAGCTGAAGGCTTCGATCGAGGCAAGCAAGAACCGGCCGCTGGCGCGCGTGATCCATGGTCTCGGCATCCGGCACGTTGGAGAGCGGACAGCGGCGCTGCTCGCGCAACGGTTTGGCTCGATCGATCGCTTGATGAACGCCACGCTTGAAGAGATCAGCTCGGTCGAAGGCATTGGTTCTGTTGTTGCGCAAAGTGTCTACGACTTCTTCCAAGAACCGCGAAACCGGGCTATCATCGAGAAGCTGCGCAAAGCGGGCGTCCGCCTGGCAGATGAGGCGCGTTCGGCGGTCAACGGTCAGTTGCCCCTCGCCGGCAAGACGTTCGTGCTGACCGGGCGCTTGTCGAGCATGACGCGCCAGGAGGCGGAGGAGCGACTCCGCCAAATGGGCGCGAACGTCTCTGACTCGGTCTCGAAGAAGACGGCGTATGTCGTCATCGGCGAGGATCCGGGGAGCAAGGCCGAGCGCGCGCGGAAGCTCAACGTGCCGACAATTGGGGAGCAGGAGCTTCTCGAGCTGCTCGGCGCCAAGAGCGGCTAACCGCGAGCGGCGTACGCGCCGCTGGTTTCAATGCCCGGCGCCGGGAGCGCATCAGGCGCCGAGGAGCGGACCTCGTTGTGGCTTGCAGCGTTTGACGGATTACTCTTGGCTGCGGAGGCGGAATGATGAGCGGCTATTCAATGCCCACGCGGGAGGATGACCCAGTCCACACAGTTCGCACGATTGCCCGCTTGGCGCAAATGCTCATCGAGCTGAGAGACGAGTACGTCTCCCGTCCCCGGCCGGAAATCCTTCAACAGATCGAGCAACGACTCGATGATCTCCTCGCTCTCCGCGAGGAGCTTCGACAGCGCGTAGCTGGACAAGCCCGCGACCACGAGGAAGCGCGTTAGGGACTCCCCTTGCCAATAAATGCTCCCTCTTGGAGTGTGATGTCTTTAGACGACGTTGGTCGTTCCCGGTTTCTGGAGCGGAATTCCCTGAGCGCAGAGCGGGCAGTCGGCCGCGTCCCAGGACTCGATGTCCACCGTCGCCAGCGGGACCAGCGGAACATCGCCAAACGTGACGCGGCCACCGCTGCGATCCACCAGCACCGTCACCGCCACGACCGTCACCGGCTCTCGCTCCAACGCCGCCAGCGTCTCCCGCACCGAGCCGCCGGTCGTCAGGATGTCGTCTACGACCAGTACGCGCTGTCCTGGCTGGAATCGCGTCCCACGGCGAAACTCTCGGCCGGACGCCCCATCGGAGGTCCGCTCCGCGTAGGCCGCCGAAACGCCGAGTTGACGCGCGACCTCGAACGCCAGGATGACCCCGCCCGTCGTCGGGCCAACGACGACATCAATGCCGGCGTCCCGGTAGCGATTCGCGATGTGGCGACAAACAGCCTCCGTTTCTCGCGGCTGGCGAAGCAGGTCAAACTTTTCGATGTACCGATCGCTGTGCCGGCCCGACGCCAGGAGGAAATGCCCCTCCTTCAGCGCCCCGATCTGGCGAAGGCGATCCAGGACGTCCTGCTCGCTTGCCGAAGGATGTGCCCGCTCCATGTAGCTCCCCTTGTCCTTCCCAAACGCTCGGCGACGGAGTTTGCCGCCGCCGATTTGCCGTGTCCCTACGGCACGTAATAGAACGCGACGCCCAGCATGATGTAGACGGCCAAGAGCTCAGCCCCCTCAAGCCAATGTGATTCGCCGTCAAACGAGATCAGCACCGCGATCAGCGTGGCAGCGACCAATGCCATCAGCTCATAGCCGTTGAAGATCAGTGTCATTGGCTGGCCGAGCACCACACCGGCAAAGACGAGCACCGGCGTTACGAAGAGCGCGACCTGCAGGGCGGACCCCACCGCGATACCGAGACTCAAATCCATCTTGTTTGCATGGGCTACTTGCACGGCGACCAGGTGCTCCGCGATGTTGCCGACAAGTGGAATGAGCATGACGCCGATGAACAGCTCGGAAAGCCCCCAATCCTCCGCCGTCGGCCGAATCGAGCCCACCAGCACCTCGCTCATGACGACGATCGCAACGGTCGCAATGGCAAGCGCGGCAATCGCCCGGCCCAGTTTCGCCCTCGAGGGACGATCTACTGTCTGTGCCTCGACTGTTGCTCCCTGTCGCAGTGAGTAGAGCAAGAACAGGGCGTAGATCACGATCATGACGATCGCGACGCCGTCGCTCAAATCCTCGATCGCTGATTCGGGAAGTGGCCGCGTCCGCTCACTGATAGAGAAGATGGCCGGAATGAGCAGCGCCAGCACCGCGAGCGCCATCAAGGTCACGTTGGCGCTAGCCAAGCGGGGATCGAACCGCTGCGTTCCGTTTTTCAGGCCACCGATGAGAATCGAGAGCCCCAGGACAGCCAGAATATTCCCGACGATCGAGCCGGCGATGCTCGCCTTGACGACGTCCACCAATCCCTCGCGAAGCGCGATGATGGTGATAATCAACTCGGCTGCATTGCCGAGCGTCGCGTTGAGAAGCGCGCCAATCTGTGGCCCAGTGGCAGCGGCGACTTCTTCCGTCGCACGGCCCAGAATCGCGGCGAGCGGAATCATCGCCAGCGCCGAGGTGATGAAGACGGCGCTGTGCCCGCCGTAACCACCCCACTCAAGAATCAAAGCGACCGGAACGAGCACCAGCAGCGCATAGAGAAACCGCATACTCCCCGATCCCTCGTCGCCGCGGGTGCCCGTCCCGCACGCTCAGATCGTCAGTAGCCGAACCCTGTTCGGCGGTAGGCCGACAGCGGCTGGACACTATAGACGTCGCTCGCCTTCGCCATCGCCGCCACCATCGCCTTGGCGGTGTCGATCGAGGTGATGCACGGTATGCCCCGCTCCACCGCCGCGCGCCGGATTTCGAGACCGTCGAGGATCTCCTTGTCCGCCGGCCCCGGCGTGTTGATCACGCCGTGCACGGTTCCCATGCGGATGACGTCGAGCACATCCGGCTTGCCGCGGCCAATCCGTTTTGTGACTCGTTGGACTGGCATGCCCGCCCGCTGGATGAGCGCGGCCGTACCCTCGGTCGCGTAGAGCTTGAAGCCCATCTGTACGAGCTGGCCGATCATCTCGAGCGCGTCCGCCTTGTCCTCGTCGGCGAGCGAGATCAGGATCGAGCCACGCGGCGGCAGCGCCAGTCCGGAGGCAATGAGCGCCTTGTAGAACGCCGGCTCAAAGGCGAGGTCAACGCCCATTACCTCGCCCGTGGATTTCATCTCTGGCCCGAGATGGACCTCGACTCCGCTCAGCTTTGCCATCGAAAAGACCGGAGCCTTGACGGCCACAAGGGGCTGGCGCGGCCAGAGGCCGCCACAATACCCCTGCTCCCGCAGCGTCTTGCCGAGCATGATGCCGGTCGCCAGCTTGACGAGCGGCACGCCCGTCACTTTGCTGATGAACGGCACGGTCCGCGAAGAGCGCGGGTTGACCTCGAGGACGTAGATCCGGCCAGCGTGGATCACGTACTGGATGTTGATCAGACCGCGTGCGCCGATTTCCAGCGCGATCCGCGTCGTGTAATCCACGAGTGTTTCGATCTCGGCCGGGAAGAGGTTGATGCCTGGGTAGACGGCGAACGAGTCGCCGGAGTGGACGCCCGCCCGCTCGATGTGCTCCATGACGCCCGGGATAAGCACCTCTTGCCCGTCGCAAACAGCGTCAACCTCGACCTCTTTGCCGAGCAAGTACTTGTCGATCAACACCGGGTGCTCCGGTGTCATCGTCGTCGCGTTGCGGATGTACCGGGCCAGCTGCTCCGGTCCGTAGACCACTTCCATCGCCCGGCCACCGAGCACGTAGGACGGGCGGACGAGCACTGGGTAGCCGATCTGGTCCGCGACCTCCTCAGCGTCGGCGAGCGACGTCACCGCCGCGCCGTGCGGCTGCGGGATACCGAGCCGGCGCAAGAACGCCTCGAAGCGCTCGCGGTCTTCCGCCAGATCGATGGAATTCTGCGAGCTTCCGAGGATCTCGACGCCGCGTTCCGAGAGTGGCTCAGCGAGGTTAATCGCCGTCTGTCCGCCGAACTGGACAATCACCGGCGGCATCCCGTTCGCCGGCCGGCGCGCTTCGTGGCGCAGGATCTCGTGGACGCTCTCCACGTCCAACGGCTCGAAATAGAGCCGGTCGGAAGCGTCGAAGTCGGTCGAAACCGTCTCCGGGTTGGAGTTGACCATGATCGAGGCGACGCCCGCTTCTTGCAGCGCCCGCGCCGCCTGGACCGAGCAATAATCGAACTCGATCCCCTGCCCGATGCGGATTGGCCCTGAGCCGACAACGAGCGCTCGCGGCCCCTCCAGCGGCGTTGCCTCGTCCTCCTCCTCGTACGTCGAGTAGAAGTACGGCGTCGCCGCGGCGAACTCACCCGCGCAGGTATCAACCATCTTGTAAACGGGCCGCATGCCGAGCTGGTCCCGCATTGCTCGCACGGACTCGGCGGTCGTCCCGGATAGCCGTGCGATTTGGGCATCGGAGAATCCAGCCCGCTTCGCCTCCCAAAGCAATTCACCCGCCAGCGGCTCGGACTGCAAGCGCCGCTCGAGGGCGACGATGCCCGCCATCTTGTCGAGGAACCAGCGATCGATCCGGCTCCACTCGTGAATCGTGTCTGTTTGCACATTGCGCCGGAGAGCGGCCATCACCGCCCAGAGGCGCAGATCGTTCGGCCGGCGGATCAGATCCTCGAGACGCGCGTCGTCCCAATTCGGATCTTCCCAGCCGAGGTCTTTCGCCGTCGTCTCCAGCGAGCGAACGGCCTTCTGCAACGCGCCTTCGAACGACCGGTCGATCGCCATTACCTCGCCGGTCGCTTTCATCTGCGTGCCAATCGTGCGATCGGCCCGCTGGAACTTGTCAAACGGCCACCGCGGAATCTTGACGACAACGTAGTCGAGCGCCGGCTCGAAGGCGGCCGTTGTCTTGCCGGTGACGACGTTGCGCAGGTCAGCGAGCCGCTTGCCAATCGCGATCTTGGCCGCGATTCGCGCGATCGGATAGCCCGTCGCCTTGGATGCGAGCGCGGAGGAGCGGCTGACGCGCGGGTTGACCTCGATAACGGCGTACTCGAACGAATCAGGATTGAGCGCGTACTGGATGTTGCATCCCCCCTCGATGCCCAGCGCCCGAATGATCTTGAGCGCCGAGGTGCGGAGCATCTGGTACTCCTTGTCCGAGAGGGTCTGCGAGGGAGCGACGACGATGCTATCGCCTGTGTGGACCCCCATTGGGTCCAGGTTCTCCATGTTGCAGATCGTGATGCAGGTGTCGGAGGCGTCCCGCATCACCTCGTATTCGATCTCTTTCCATCCAGCCAGCGACCGCTCCAGCAATACCTGGTGAATAGGACTGGCATTGAGACCGCCGGCGACGATCCGGTCGAGCTCATCGAGCGTGTGCGCGACGCCGCCTCCCGTGCCACCGAGGGTGAATGCCGGCCGGATGACCATTGGCAGCGGCACCTTCTCGGCGAACGCGCGCGCCTCTTCGACGCTGTGGACGATCGTGCTCTCGACGACCGGTTCGCCGATTTGCTGTAACAGATCCTTGAAGAGCGCCCGATCTTCCGCCTTCTTGATCGCCTCCAGCGGCGTGCCCAGCAGCTTCACGCCGTACCGGTCGAGGATGCCCATTTCGGCGACCTGGACGGCGAGATTCAAGCCGGTCTGGCCACCCAGTGTCGGCAGCAGACCATCGGGACGCTCCCGCTGGATCACGCGGCGGATGACGTCCGGAACGAGCGGTTCGACGTAGACGACGTCCGCCACGTCATCGTCGGTCATGATCGTCGCCGGGTTGGAGTTGACGAGGATCGTCTTGACGCCCTCTTCGCGGAGAGCGCGGCAGGCCTGAGTCCCGGCGTAGTCGAACTCGGCCGCCTGGCCGATCACGATCGGCCCCGAGCCGATCACGAGAACACTCTTCACTGACTCGCTCACCGCGCCGCTCCCGCTGCCTGCCCCTCGACCAACGCTAGAAAGCGATCGAACAACTCGCTGTTATCCCACGGCCCTGGGGATGCCTCAGGGTGGAACTGGACCGACATGACCGGACGCGAATCGTGGGCGAAGCCTTCGACTGTTTGATCGTTCAAGTTGATGAGCGCCACCTGCCAGCCATCCTCGCGCGGCAGCGTCTCCCCAACAACTTGGTAGCCGTGATTCTGCGACGTGATCGTCACGCGGCCAGTCCGCAAGTCCAGCACCGGGTGGTTTCCGCCGCGGTGCCCGAACTTGAGCTTCTCCGTCTCCGCGCCGAGCGCCCGCGCCAGGAGCTGGTGCCCCAGGCAGATGCCGAAATACGGGAGACCGCTCTGTAGCACCTCGCGCACCACGTCGAGCCCTTCGTCCAGGTTGGCCGGATCGCCAGGACCGGGGGAGATAATCACGCCATCCGGTCGCAGTGCCATGATGTCAGCGTAGGGAGTGCCGTAGGGGACCACGGTCACGCGCGCGCCGCGCTGAACGAGCGAGCGGACGATGTTGCGCTTGACGCCGCAGTCAACCACCACGATGTGCGGGCCGGTCTGCGCACCCACGGTCTCGATCCCATCAGCCGCGACGAAGTCCACGACATCGCGCTCACCCGGCAGCGGCGCACGCCGCGCCATCTCGACGAGCTCTTCGTCCGTGAACTTGTGGGCGTCGTGCACGAGGACGGCGCGCATATCGCCCACCGACCGGATATGCCGCGTCAATGCGCGCGTATCGACGCCGTAGATGCCGGGGATGCCCCACTCCTTCAAGTAATCGTCCAACGTTCCGGTTGAGCGCCAGTTGCTCGGCGTCGTGCAGTGCTCACGCACGATCAAGCCGGAAATCCAGGGACGCCGGGATTCGTTATCGTCTTCATTCACGCCGTAGTTGCCGATTAGCGGATAGGTCATGCAGACGATCTGCCCGCAAAAGGAGGGATCGGTGCAGACCTCTTGATAGCCAGTCATCGTTGTCGTGAAGACGACTTCGCCCTCGGCTTTGCCCGGGGCGCCAAACGCGCGCCCACGAAAGATGCGGCCGTCGGCGAGAGCCACGGCCGCATCGTATTCGGGACGATACGAAGTTGATTCGGTCGCGGGCGTCTCAGCGCTCGAATTTGACTTATCGAGATGCTCACTCATGAAACACCACCCGTCCATCAACGAGCGTGTACCGGACACGCCCGCGGAGGCTCATTCCCAATAATGGCGTGTTCTTGCTCTTCGTCCGCAGCGATTCCGGCGTGACTGTCCACTGCCGGTCGGGGTCGAAGACAACCACGTCAGCCCGAGCTCCGGGACTCAGCGTGCCACCTCCCCGCGCCAGGAGTCGAGCTGGCTCGCTACTCATTCGATGAATGGCTTCGCTCATCGTGAGATGGCCGGAGCGCACGAGCGCCATCATTAGCGGCAGCGCGAACTCGAGTCCGCTCAGGCCGAACGCCGCCGTCACGAAGTTGCGCTCCTCCTTCTCCGCGGGAGAATGCGGAGCGTGATCGGTCGCCACCACATCGATGATTCCGGCACGGAGCGCGTTCAGCAAGTGCAGTGTGTCCGTTGGCGTCCGCAGCGGCGGGTTCACCTTCGTGTTCGGGTCGGCCGGCGCCGCATCCGCCCCAGCCGGCTCGCTTACGTTGAGCAGCGCACGGCTGCCGCCTACCCAGGTGTCAGCCATCGTCAGGTGGTGCGGCGTCACTTCCGCCGTCACCCGGGTTCCATTCGCCTTGAACTGGCGCACGAGCTCGACTCCCCGCCCCGTGCTGACGTGCAGGACGTGCAGCCAGCCACCCGTCAGCCGCGCCAGCATCAGATCGCGGGCAATGATGATCTCCTCGGCTTCGGCGGGAATTCCAGGGATGCCCAGCCGCCGCGAGACCTCGCCCTCGTGCATCGCTCCGTTGGCGAGCGGCTTGTCCTCGCAATGGACCATGATCGGAAGGTTCAGCCGGCGACTCATTTCCAGCGCATGCCGCATGATGGCGCTGTTCGCCGTCGTGTCGCCGTCGTCCGAAAAACCGACCACGCCGGCCTGCGCCAGGCTGACGAAGTCGACTGCTTCTTCCCCTTTGCGCCCACGAGTGATGGCGCCGACCGGGAAGACGCGGACCACGCCTTCTCGCCGGCACTGCTCGCGCAGGGCCCGGACGATCTCGACGTCATCCAGCGCCGGATCGGTGTTCGGCATGCAGCAGATCGTGGTGAACCCACCGGCCGCCGCCGCAGCCGTCCCGGTCGCGATCGTTTCCTTGTGCTCTCCACCGGGCACCCGGAGGTGGACGTGGAGATCAACGAATCCTGGCGCCACGATGCAGCCCGAGGCATCGAGGACCGGCAACGATGGGTCTTCGGCATCGATGGCGGCGATGCGGCCGTCTCGGATCACGACATTCGCGATCCGGTCGATGCCGGCCACAGGATCGACGACTCGGCCGCCTCGAATCAGCCAGGCACTACCCTCCATATGCACCTCCGTGGAGGCAGCCTGCCCACCAAGAAAAAGCCTCCAAGGCCCGTCGCAGACCTGGAGGCGTTGTGTTAGGCACCGTCAATCGTCGTTGTGGCACGTGGTTTCCTCACTCAGACCGAGTGGTCGCCGTAGTATAGGCGATGGGCGACCGGCGCGTCAAAATCGGCTCGCCCTGAGACGGGCCCGGATAGAGCGGCGACCCGCTCAACGCGTCGGGCGCTAAGTAAATCTCAGATGCCTATAAGGAAGCGCGATGTCTCGAATCCCCCGTAGTGGCGCAACGCAGCGACGTGCGAGTTCGATTGCCGCCGACAACGGCCCAGACACCGTCGTCTCTCGCGAGAAGCTCGCCGCGGTCGCTGCCCGGCTGAAAGCACAGTATGGGACTCCGCGATGGCAATCGGAGGGCGATCCCATCGCGGTCTTGGTCTCCACGATCCTGTCACAGAGCACAACAGACCTCAACACGGAACGTGCTTTCCGGTCGCTGCGCGAGCGGTTCCCAACGTGGGAAGAAGTCCTGGCCGCTCCGACCAGCGAAGTCGCAGAGGCGATCCGAGTCGGCGGCCTCGCGGATCAGAAAGCGCCGCGCATACAAGAAGTGCTGCGCCGCGTCCTGACCGGCGATGGAGCCACGATGGTGGACGAGTTGGAGACGCTGCCCGTCGCTGAAGCGCGCTCGCGCCTCGAATCGCTCCCTGGAGTTGGCGCCAAGACGGCGTCGTGCGTTCTCCTCTTCAGCCTTGGCCGGCCCGCGTTCCCGGTGGATACGCATGTCCACCGCGTCAGTCGCCGCCTGGGGCTCGTTCCGCCAAACGCGAGTCCCGTTGCGACACAGAATCTCATCGAGCCGTTGCTTGGCGGCGATCGGAACGAGGTATATGCTCTTCATATGAACCTGATCGCGCACGGCCGGTCGGTCTGCCGCGCGCCACGCCCACTTTGCGACCAGTGCTGTCTGACCGACCTGTGCTCCACTTATCGTGAATCACGGATCAAAGATGCTTGAACGTCTCACCGCTCATCCCACCGGCGGCCGGACCACGCTCTACCTCGTTCGACATGGCCGGACCCAAGCTAACCATGAGCGGCGGCTCCTGGGCAGTACGGATGCTCCCCTCGACACGCTTGGGATCCAACAGGCTCAGCGCATCGCCGAGCGCTTGGCGGCCGAGATTCGCGCTGACGTCTTACTGACGAGCCCGCTCCAGCGGGCGCTCATGACCGCGCAAGCCATCAGCGAACGCATCGGGCTCGAGCCAAGAACGATCCCAGGTCTCGCCGAGATGAATTTCGGCGACATGGAGGGCCTCTTGTTCGACGAACTCCTGGCTCGCCATCCGGAGCTGGCGAAGCGCGCGCTCGATGCTTCCTCCGGCGACTTTGCCTGGCCGAACGGAGAATCGCTGCTCGGATTCCATCAGCGGGTCCGCTCGACGTTCGCGTCTATTCTCACCGAGTACGCCTCGCATTCCGCGGTAGTCGTGACGCACGGCGGCGTTCTGGGCTCCCTCCTCTCCCAGCTCGAGGCGCGGCCAGCCAACGACTGGCGGACCTATACCATCATGAATTGCAGCCTGACGCACGTCGAGTTCAACGGCGACGGCGCTCAGGTGTACGTGATCAATGATTGCCGGCACCTGGGAGACCTCGCTGAGGCCGTGCTCACCCAGGAGGCGTCGTGAGGCTGACCGTACTCGGCGGGAGCGCCGCGGGCGTCAATACCGGCGCAGGTTGCAGCGGCTATCTCCTCGAATCCACGTCCACGCGGATCGTCCTCGATCTCGGGCCGGGGACGTTGCTGGAGCTACGCAAGCATACGGATTTCCGCCGGCTCGACGGGATCGTCATCTCGCATTTTCACCTGGACCATGTGCTCGACGTGGCCGCGCTTCGCTTTTCTCTGGCCTACAACCCGATCGCACCGCCCTCCCCGATTCCTTTGTGGCTCCCGCCGGGAGGACAGGCGCAACTAAGAGCGTTCGCGTCGGCTTTCGCCGAGCCAGGAGAGGAGGATGCATTCTTTTCGCGAGTGTTCGATGTCGAGGAATACGATCCTCGGCAAGGCCTCGAGATCGGTGACTTCCAGCTGCGGTTCCAGCCTACGGTCCACTACATTCCCTGCTGGGCGATCCGTGTCTCCTCTGCCGACGGGTCGACTGACCTTGGGTACACGGCGGATACCGGTCCCGCTACGCCGCTCGCCGATTTCTTCGCCGGTGTCGACGCAGTAACCGTAGTCGCCCGCTTCCAGGCGCTTCAGGGTGCTGTCGATCTTGCCGATCAGCTTGCGGTAGCGGTCGCGGGTACGCAGTTCCAGCGAGTTCTCGGTTTCGCGGGTCGCGCGCTCGGCTTCGTCGCCTGGGGCATCGAGCACGACGCGTTCCGCGCCGGCGACGAGCCCGTCGACGAAGTGCACATGACGCTCTCGCTCCGGTAACGCGCGCGGGCGACGAGGGCGGCGGGCGCGGCTGCGCGGCGCTTCCGCTGCGCTACAGCTCACGGCATGGACGAGCTGCGCGAGCACTTGCGCGTGGCGACCGAGATCGCGCGCGAAGCGGGCGAAGTGCTGATGCGGGGGTGGCGGCGCGCGCCGGCCGTCCGGAAGAAGGGCACGTACGACCTCGTCACGGACTTCGACCTGCGCTCGGAAGCTCTCTTGCGCGAGCGGATGAGCGCCGCGTTCCCGCGCCACGCGCTGGTGGCGGAGGAAGGGGAGGATCGCCCCGACGGCGATCTCGTGTGGTACGTCGATCCGCTCGACGGGACGACGAACTTCGCGCACGGTCACTTCTTCTTCAGCGTGAGCCTCGGGCTGGCGCGCCGGGGCCGGCCCGTCCTCGGCGTGGTGCTGACGGACGCGAAGGGGTGAGGCATCCCCCGGCGGACCCGGTGCCCCGGCCGCCCCGGAGTGGCTAACACCCCTCCAGGACCAGCCGCACGTCCGTGACCGCCTCCTCGCCGATGACCTGGTTCCCGCTGTCGACGAAGCCGCCGGGCGCGAGGTCGCACGATCCGTGCGCGAAGACACGCACG
>Ga0207873_1001521_pt1 | contig 21860 bp, 20 predicted proteins | sample BGWIniCompost_FD_187373 | JGI IMG/M metagenome (GOLD analysis project Ga0207873, IMG submission 187373) | Cellulose adapted compost microbial communities from Newby Island Compost Facility, Milpitas, CA, USA - BGW Initial Compost (SPAdes)... ...
AGGGGTGGGTGGGGAGTGGCCCGGGCTCGGGTGGGGAGCAGGGGCTGGTCAGGGGACGACCACGATCTTGCGGCCCACGCCGGAGGCGAACTGGTCGAGGGCCTGGGGGTACTGGGTGAGGGGGAGGCGGTCGCTGATGAAGACGTCGGGGTCGAGGACGCCGGTGGCGAAGAGTTCCGCCGCCCGTTCGAAGCTGTGCAGCACCGCCATGGAGCCGGTGATGGTGATCTCCTGGTTGTAGATGCGGTACGGGTCGATGGTGACCCGGGTCGCGTAGTCGGCCACGCCGAACTGGAGGAAGGTGCCGGCCTTGGCCACCCGGTCCAGGCCGTCCTGGATCGCCGCCGCGTTGCCCGTCGCGTCGATGACCAGGTCCCAGCCCTGGGGGCGGTCCAGTTCGTCGGCGCCGGCGGCGGCGGAGGACACACCCAGCTGGACGGCGGTGCGCAGGCGGTCGGGGTTGATGTCCACCATGTCCACGCTGGCCGCGCCGGTGCGCTTGGCGAGCTCCAGCATCATCAGGCCCATCGTCCCCGAGCCGTAGATCAGCACATGGGCGCCGATGCGGGACTGCAGGACGTCGTAGCCGCGGACCGCGCAGGACAGGGGCTCGATCAGGGCCGCGTCCTGGGTGCGGATGTGCTCGGGGAGCCTGACGCAGTTGGCGACGGGAGCCACGGCGTACTGGGCCGCGCCGCCCGCGGTGGTCACGCCGATCGCGGCCCAGCGCTCGCACATGTTGTTGTGGCCGTTGCGGCAGTAGCGGCACTCGTAGCAGTAGAGGGAGGGGTCCACCGCCACCTGGTCGCCCACCGAGACCTCGGTGACCTGGGAGCCGACGCCCACCACCTCGCCCGCGAACTCGTGGCCCGGCACGATCGGCAGTTTCGGGGCGAACTCGCCCTGGAGTATGTGCAGATCGGTGCCGCACAGGCCGCACGCGGCGACCTCGACGACGACTTCCCGCGGTCCCGGCGTCGGGTCCGGGACCTCGGTGACGACAGCCTTGCCCACGGACTCGATGACGGCGGCCTTCATTTGACGGCTCCCAACGACAGGCCCTGGACGAGTTTGTCCTGGGCGGCGAACCCCGCGGCGAGCACCGGCAGGGAGATGACGAACGATGCGGCGCACACCTTGGCCAGGAACAGGCCCTGGCTGGTGATGAAGCTGGTGAGGAAGACGGGGGCGGTCTCGGCGACCACGCCGGTCAGCACCCGGGCGAACAGCAGCTCGTTCCAGCTGAAGATGAAGCAGATCAGCGCGGTGGCCGCGATGCCGGGCAGGGCGATCGGGGCGACCACCCGGGTCAGCACGGTCGGCAGCCGGGCCCCGTCGATCTGCGCCGCCTCGATGATCGCGACCGGGACCTCGGACAGGAACGACTGCATCATCCAGACCGCGATCGGCAGATTCATCGCGGTGTAGAGGATGACCAGGGCCCAGATGTTGTCCAGCAGACCGGTGTTCTTGGCGAACAGGTAGATCGGCAGCAGGCCGGCCACCAGCGGCAGCATCTTGGTGGAGAGGAAGAAGAACAGGACGTCGGTCCACTTCTTCACCGGCCGGATGGACAGCGCGTAGGCGGCCGGCAGCGCCAGTGCCAGGGTGAGCAGCGTGGACATCACCGATGCCGTCATGGAGTTGATCAGCGAGGGCCAGGGGCTGGCGCCCCCGGCGAGTCCGAAGAACTCGCGGTAGCCGTCCAGGGTCAGCGCGGCCGTCACGGACGGCGGGTTGGTCGCGGCGTCCGCCTCGGAGTGGAAGGACGTCAGCACCATCCAGAGGATGGGCAGCACGAACACGATCCCGGCCAGCCAGGCGACGATGCCCAGGGCGGCGCCGCGGAAGCGGCCGCGGGGGCCGCCGGCCCGCCGGGGTGCCGGGGCCGGCCGCGCGGCAGTGACGGTGGCCATCAGCGGGACACCTCCTCACGGAACAGCGACGACACCACGCGCAGCGCGAAGGTCGCCAGGATGATCGAGCCGATCACGACGATGACGCCGGCCGCGGAGGCGAGACCGTTCTCGTGTGCCTGGTAGAAGGTCTGGTAGATCGTGTACGGCAGGTTGGCGGTGCCCAGGCCGCCGGAGGTGATGGTGAACACGGCGTCGAAGTTCTGCACGATGTAGATCGAGCCGAGCAGCACGCCGAGTTCCAGGTAGCGGCGCAGATGCGGCAGCGTGATGTGGACGAACACCTGCCAGTCGCCGGCGCCGTCCATCCGGGCCGCCTCCACCAGCTGCGGGTCGCGGCTCTGCAGTCCGGCGAGCAGGATCAGCATCATGAACGGGGTCCACTGCCAGATCAGCGCGGCCTCCACCGCCATCAGCGGCATCTCGGAGATCCAGTCCGGCTGCGCGGCGCCCTCCCCGCCGATGGCGGTGAGGATGCCGTTGAAGAGCCCGTACTCGGGGTTGAACAGCACGTGCTTCCACAGCAGCGCGGCGGCGATCGGCACCAGCAGGAACGGTGCGATGAGCATGGTGCGCACGGCGGCCCGGCCGCGGAAGCGGCGGTCGAGCAGCAGCGCGAGCAGCAGCCCGAGCAGCAGGCTGACCAGCACCACGGTGACGGTCAGCAGGATCGTCGTCCACACCGACTTGCGCAGATCGGGGTCGCTGAGCACCTCGCCGTAGTTGGCGAATCCGGCGAAGCTGCGGTCCTCCGGATACAGCGCGTTCCAGTCGAAGAACGAGATCACCAGGGTGGCCACGAAGGGCAGCTGCGTGACCACGATCATGAAGATGAGCGCGGGCAGCAGCGGGGCCCGGGTGGCCCAGGCGCGGAGTCGGTCGGGGCGGCGGGCCGCCGGCCGTCCGGGGACGGCGGCGACCCGGGCCTCAGTCGTGAGGGTCATGATGCCTCGTACTTCTCGGCGACGGCCTCGGCGAGCTTCTGCGACTTCTTCAGGGCGCTGTCCACCGACTGCCGTCCGGCGATGGCGGAGCTGATCTCCTGGGAGACCTTGGTGCCCAGGTCGGTGAACTCGGGGATGCCGACGAACTGGATGCCGGGCGCGGGCCGGGGCTGCACGCCCGGGTCCTCGGGCTTGGCGGCGGCGATGGCGTCGCGGGTGACGTCCGCGAACGCGGCCGCCTCCTTGCGGTACTCGGGGATGTCGTAGGTCGAGGAGCGCTTGCCGGCCGGGACGTTGGACCAGCCGACCTTCTCGCCGACGAGCTTCTCGTACTCCTTGCCGGAGGCCCAGGCGATGAACTTCCAGGCGTTCTCCGGGTTCTTGGACGCCTTCTGGATGCCCCACGCCCAGGTGTAGAGCCAGCCGGAGCTCTCGGTCTTCTCCACCGGGGCCGGCACGTAGCCGATCTTGCCCTTGACCGGGGAGCCCTTGGCCTCCAGGGAGCCGGCGCCGGCGGTGGCGTCGTACCACATGGCCGTCTTGCCCTGCGTCATGTTGTTCAGGCACTCGGCGTAGCCGGACTGGGCGGCGCCGGCCTCACCGTGCTCGCGGACCAGGTCGACGTAGAACCGGGTGGCCTCCTTGAACTCCTCGGAGTCGAGCCGGGCCTTCCAGTCCTTGTCGAACCAGGTGCCGCCGAAGGTGTTGACCACGGTGGTCAGCGGTGCCATCACCTCGCCCCAGCCGGGCAGGCCGCGCAGGCAGATGCCCTTCATGCCGGGCTCGGCCCCGTCCACCTTCGCGGCCAGCTCGGCCACCTGCTTCCAGGTGGGCTTGTCCGGCATCTTCAGGCCTTCCTTCTCCAGGACGTCCTTGCGGTACATCAGGAAGGAGGACTCGCCGTAGAAGGGCTCGCCGTAGAGCTTTCCGTCCTCGGCGGTGAGCGCCTTGGTCATGGGCGGGAGAATGTCGTCCTGGTCGAAGGCGGTGTCCTTCTCGACGTACTCGTCCAGGGAGTGCAGCCACCCGTTCTTGGCGTAGATCGGGATCTCGTAGTTGCTGAGGGTGGCCACGTCGTACTGCCCGGCCTGGTTGGCGAAGTCCTGGCTGATCTTGTCCCGGACGTCGTTCTCCGGCAGCACCGTGAAGTTGACCTTGATGCCGGTCTCCTTGGTGAAGTTGGCGGCGGTCAGCTTCTGCAGATCCACCATCTGCGGGTTGTTCACCATCAGGACGTTGATGGACTCGCCGCCGGAGGAGCCGGACCCGCCTGCGCCCGAGCAGGCGGCGAGCGGAGTGATCAGCGTCCCTATCGCCGCCACGGCGATCAGGGTGCGTGGCGAGCGTCGGCTCTGGGTTCGCATGGGATGCTCCAGGGGATTTCAGTGCAAATGTGATGTACGGGGACGTACGGGACCGTGGAGGGTCACAGGCGGTGGTTCTCGAAGGGTGCTTCCGGTTGTGCCGGGACCGTCAGACGCGGATCATCTGGGGCCCCAGCAGGGAGTAGCGGTGGGCCTCGGCGGCCGGCAGGAGGGTGCTGGTGACGATCGCCTCGAGCGTGCCGATCTCGGCGAATTTGCAGAAGCTGACCGCTCCGAACTTGGTATGGACGCCCGCGAAGACGACCCGTCGTGCGGAGCGGATGGCCTGTGCCTTGACCTCGCTGACCGCGGGGTCGGGCGTGGTCAGGCCGTGCTCGCGGGAGATGCCGTTGGCGCCGATGTAGGCCAGGTCGATGACGAAGCCGGCGAGCATCTTGGTGGTCCAGTGGTCGACCGTGGCGAGCGTCCCGGAGCGGACCCGGCCGCCGAGCAGCAGGACGGAGATCGTGCCGGTCTCCGCCAGTGCTCCCGCGACCGGCAGGGACGCGGTGACCACGGTCAGCGGGCGGTCCCTGGGCAGCGCCTCGGCGATGAGCTGCGGGGTGAAGCCCTCGTCGACGAAGACGGTCTCGGCGTCGCCGAGCAGATCGGCCGCGGCGGCGGCGATACGGCGCTTCTCGGGGACATGGCTGGTGGAGCGGAACGCGAGCGTCGTCTCGAAGCCGGCGCTCTCCACCGGGTAGGCACCGCCGTGGGTGCGGCGGATCAGCCCGTGGTCCTCCAGGGCACGCAGATCACGGCGGACGGTCTCCTTCGCCACACCGAGGTCGGCGGCCAGCGCGGTGACGTCCACGGAGCCGGTGGCGCGGGCCAGGCGGACGATCTCCCGCTGGCGTTCCTCCGCGGTCCTGGTCATGGCGTCACCTGCCTCTCCGTCGCGCTGCCCGTTCGGGCCCTGGATTTCCTTGTGGGAATTTGTACAGCGGGTGCCAGCGGGTGACCAGGCCTGTTGCCCGTACGGTCCTGCCCGATTGTGCCCGTTCGGACCGGCCGCTGCCCGACTCGGACACGGGCCGCGAGGGCCGTGCCCGATACGTGGCGGGGGCGGCGTTCTCGCTGGTGGGGCGGGGCGCGGGGCCGGTGCCGACGGGGCGGCGTGCCGGAGCGGTGCGGGGTGATCGCGGTCAGGTGAGGTGACCGAATGCGCCGTGAACGGGCCCGTTCCGTGCCCGCCCGCTCGGGCGGGGGGATGCGCTTTCGGTCAGGGCGATCAATGCGCTCGGTACGGCTGATGCGGCCGGTGCGCCTGCCCACCCGGGGTCATTCGTGTTCCGCCGACGGCCGGCGCGCCTCCGGCGTGGTCCTCCCGGTGCGTCCGCCGCCCAGGGCCGCCGCGGTGACCGCCAGGGCCGCTCCGGTGGCCATCAGCAGCAACCGGTGGCCGGTCAGCTCGACCAGTGCCGCGCCCGCCGCGAGTCCCACTACGTTGGGCGTGAACACCACGGTGCCGGCCGTCGCGGTGACCCTGCCGAGCAGCGCGTCCGGCGTCTCGCGCTGGACCGAGGTCAGGGTGGCGATCAGCACCGCGGGCAGCCCGGCGCCGATCGCCGCGCTGCAGATCAGCGCCAGCGGGTCGCTCGGCACCGCGCGCAGCGCCACCGCCACGGCCAGCAGGGCGATGCCGTACGCCGCGAATCGGCGGGCGCCGAGATGCCGCAGGGCGGGACCCGAGCACAGCCCGGTCGCCACCGAACCGGCGCCCTGCACCGCGTAGAGCACGCCCGCGTACTCGGGGGAGTGGCCGAGGTCCTCGACGACCGCGTAGACCAGCGCGCCGCTGAAACCCGCGCACAGCATGGTCACGCCGCCCCCCAGAGCCAGCGCACGCAGCAGGGGATGTGCCCGCAGATGGCGGACGCCCTCGGTGATCTGCCCCCGCCTGCCCCCGGCCGGCGGCGCCGGACGCTCCTCGCGCACCCGCAGAGCGGCGTACACCGCGGTGGCCAGGACGAACGTGAGCGCGTCCAGCAGGGCCACGCTCGCCCCGCCGTACGCCGCGTAGACGCCCGCGCCGGCCAGCGGGGCCAGCAGCTTCATGCCCTCGGTGGCGGTCATGCGCATTCCGTTGAAGTCGCCGAGCAGCGAGTGGTCCACGGCGGACGCCACCAGCGCCGACTCGGCGGCGTCATGCACCACGCCCGCCGCCCCGTACACGAACAGCACCGTGAACAGCAGCCACAGATCCCCCGGCGAGTCCACCGTGAACAGGCTGAGCAGCAGCACGGTCAGCAGCAGGTTCGTGCCCATCAGCAGCGGCTTGCGGCGCATCCGGTCGGCGAGTGTGCCGAGCAGCGGTCCTGCCAGGGTGGGGGCCCACATCGCGAGCATGCACAGGGCGGCGAGTCCGTCCGAGCCGGTGAGGTCCTTCACCCACACTCCGGAGGCCAGCCAGAGCGCGGAGGTGCCGAAGCCGGAGATCACGACTCCGGCGAGGTAGAGACCGGCGTTGCGGTCGCGCAGCACCCGCACCGCGGTCCAGGTCGTCATCGTCGTCATGCCTGGTCATCGTGCGGCTAAGGACCCGCCGTGCGGATCGGGAAGGTGCCTTAGCCGCGGCGGTGCACCAGGGCGGGTCCCGGTGCCGGGATCGGTGTTCCTCCCAGGTCTCGCGCCACGTTCCTCCCGGCTCCCCGGCACGGGACCCCGGGCTCCCCGGGCTGCTCCCCGGCACGGGACCCCCGGGCTCCCCGGGGCGTCCCTCCCGGGCTCCCCGGTACGACTGCGATTCCGTAACACGAGCAACACCTGAACTCGATGCGGCACGGGCACAATCCAGCCAGCGTTGTCCGTGCACGATCACTCAGGACCGAGGAGCAGCCCGCCATGTCCGATGCGCCGTCCGACGCCACCCCCGGTGCCCCGTCACCCGCAGCCCCCGTCGCCTCGCCCGACCCGGACAAGCGGCCGGACGGCGGCAACGCCCTCGACCGGTTCTTCCGGATCACCGCCCGGGGATCCACCTTCGCCCGGGAGATACGCGGCGGTTTCGCCACGTTCTTCACCATGGCCTACATCCTGGTGCTCAACCCCCTCATCCTGGGCAGCGCCAAGGACAAGTTCGGCGAGCAGCTCGACCCCGTCCAGCTCACCACCGCCACCGCCCTGGTGGCCGCGGTGATGACGGTCATCATGGGCGTCGCCGGCAATCTGCCCCTCGCGCTGGCCGCCGGGCTCGGCCTGAACGCCGTCGTCGCCTTCCAGGTGGCCCCGCTGATGAGCTGGGACGACGCGATGGGCCTGATCGTGCTGGAGGGCCTGCTGATCTGTGCCCTGGTGGTGACCGGGCTGCGCGAGGCCGTCATGCACGCCATCCCGCGCCCCCTCAAACAGGCGATCAGCGTCGGCATCGGCCTGTTCATCACCCTGATCGGTTTCGTCGACGCCGGTTTCGTCACCCGCATCCCCGACGCCGCGAACACCACCGTCCCGGTGCAGCTCGGCGGGAGCGGCACCCTCACCGGCTGGCCCATGCTGGTGTTCTGCCTCGGTGTGCTGCTCACCATCGCGCTGCTCGCCCGCAAGGTGAAGGGCGCCATCCTGATCAGCATCGTGGTGATGACGGTGGTCGCCCTGGTCGTCAACTCCCTCGCCGAGGTGCGGACCTGGGGCCTGACCACGCCCGAGTGGCCGGAGAAGGTGGTCGGCGCCCCCGACTTCGGACTGCTCGGACACTTCAGCCTGTTCGGTGCCTTCGGCCAGGCCGGTGCGGTCACCGTCGTCCTGCTGGTGTTCACGCTGATCCTGTCCGACTTCTTCGACACCATGGGCACCGTGGTCGGCGTCAGCGCCGAGGCCGGGCTGCTGGACGAGGAGGGCAGGGTGCCCAATCTCGGCCGGGTGCTGCTGATCGACGGCGCCGCGGCCGTCGCGGGCGGTGCCTCCTCCGCCTCCTCGGCGACCTCCTACATCGAGTCCGCGGCCGGTGTCGGCGAGGGCGCCCGCACCGGCTTCGCCAATCTGGTCACCGGCGGTCTGTTCGCCCTCGCGCTGTTCCTGACGCCGCTGCTGACCATCGTCCCCCTCCAGGCCGCAGCCCCCGCGCTGGTGGCCGTCGGCTTCCTGATGATGGTCCAGGTCAAGCACATCGAGTGGGACCGCTTCGAGATCGCCGTCCCGGCCTTCCTCACCATCGCCGTGATGCCGTTCACCTACTCCATCACCAACGGCATCGGCGCCGGCTTCATCGCCTACGTCGTCATCAAGACGGTCCTGGGCCGGGCCAAGGAGGTCCACTGGCTGCTGTGGGGCACCTCGGCGCTGTTCCTGGTGTACTTCGCGATCGACCCGATCGAGCAGCTGCTCGGCGTCAAGTAGCGGCCGGGCGGACCACGAGCGGCGCGCACAGCGAGGGAGTACGGCGACGGGCCGCCCCCGGGGGGAAGGGGGCGGCCCGTCCGTTCAGACGCCGCTCGGTGCGGTCGGGTTCACTCGCCTCCCGCACTTTTCTCTCTTCCGCGGGACAGCGGGTGGCCGAGCCCGGTCCGTCAGCGGCTCCCCGCGGTCCTCAGTCCCTCAGCGCCGCCTCCATGGCCGCCCTGGCGACCGGGGCCGCCAGGCCGTTGCCGCTGACCTCCGAGCGGGCCGCGTCGGACTGCTCCACCATCACCGCCACGGCGACCTCCTTGCCGGTCGAGTCGGACTTCGCGTACGAGGTGAACCAGGCGTACGGGGTCTTGCTGTTGTTCTCGCCGTGCTGCGCGGTGCCGGTCTTGCCGCCCACGGTCGCGCCGGGGATCCGCGCGTTGCCGCCGGTGCCCTCCTCGACGACCGTCCGCATCGCCGACTGGAGCTGCTGCGCGGTGCCGGAGCTGACGATCCGCTCGGTCCGCGCCTCGTCCCCGTAGTCGCGCAGCACGTCGCCGCCGCCGTCGGTGACCCGCGAGACCATGTGCGGCGAGACCAGCTCACCGCCGTTGGCGAGCGCCGCCGACACCATCGCCATCTGCAGCGGGGTCGCGGTCACGTCGAACTGGCCGATGCCGGTCAGCGCGGTCTGCGAGGGGTACATGTCCGAGGGGTACACGCTCGGGTAGGCGCGCACCGGCACGTCCTGCTCCTCGTCGTTGAAGCCGAACTTCTCGGCCATCGCCCGCACCGTGTCCTCACCGAGGTCGACGGCCATCTTGGCGAAGACGTTGTTGCAGGAGTACTGCAGACCCACCCGGATCGAGGCGTCCTCGCACGGGGCGTCCGGGTTCTCGTTGGTCAGGTTCCGGCTGGTGCCCGGCAGCGGATAGGGGTCGGGGCTGTCGGTCTTCTCGTCCACCGACTCGTACAGCCCCTCCTCCAGCGCCGCCGCGGCGACCACCAGCTTGAACGTCGAGCCCGGCGGCAGCGGCTGGCGCAGCGCCCGGTTGGTGAGCGGCTTGTCCGGGTCCTCGGTGAGCTTCTTCCACGCCTGGCCCGCGGTGTTGGCGTCGGTCAGCGACGTCGGGTCGTACGACGGGGTCGAGACCGCCGCGAGGATGCGGCCGGTCCTCGGGTCGATGGCGACCGCCCCGCCCTTCTTGTCGCCGAGCGCCTCGTACGCCGCCTTCTGCACCGCCGGGTCGATGGTGGTGACCACATTGCCCGGGTCGGCCCGCTTGCCGGTGACGGTGTCCGTCACCGTCTTCAGCCGGTTGTCGGTGCCGTTCAGCACGTCCTCGTAGATGCCCTCGAGCTGCGTCGGCGCATAGGCCTGCGAGGCGTATCCGGTCACCGCGGCGTACAGGGGGCCGTCGCGGTAGGTGCGCTTGTACGCCAGGTCGCCGCCCTTCGTGCGCGCCGAGCCGGTGACCGGCTCACCGGCCACGATGATGTTCCCGAGCGGGGCCGCGTAGGTCTCGATCACGTTCCGCCGGTTGTTCTTGTCGTCCGCGAGGGCCCGGCCTTCGTAGAACTGCACCCAGGTCGCCCGGAACAGCAGGGCGAGCACCAGGAGCAGCACGAAGACCGAGGCGCGCCTGATCGTCTTGTTCATGCCGTGGAGACAGACGAGCGGCACGGAGCGGATCGTTCCTGTCCGGCCGGTTTCTCATCGATTGTTCATGTGTGCAGCAAGCCCGCCTCGTAGGCCGCGACGACGGCCTGGGTGCGGTCCCGGGTGCCGGTCTTCGCCAGCACCGACGCCACATGGGTCTTCACCGTGGCCGGGCCCACCTCCATCCGCCGGGCGATCTCCGCGTTGGTCAGCCCGCCCGCCATGTGCCGCAGCACCTCGGCCTCTCGCGCCGTGAGCCGCGCCACCCAGGCGGGAGGTGCGGCGGTGGGGTGCGCGTGTTCGGTGGCGAGCCTGCGCACCGCCGCCGGGAACAGCAGGGTGTCGCTGCGCGCCACCAGCCGGACGGCCTGCACCAGCGTGTCCGGTTCCGCCCGCTTCAGGAGGAACCCGGCGGCCCCCGCACGCAGCGCGTCGTAGACGTACGCGTCGTTCTCGAACGTGGTGACGACCAGGACCCGGGGCGGCCGGTCGAGGGAGGCGAGGATCTGCTCGGTGGCCCGGATGCCGTCGGTCTGCGGCATCCGTACGTCCATGAGCACCACGTCGGGCCGCTGGGCGCGCACCACCGACACGGCCTCGGCGCCGGTGGCCGCCTCGCCGGTCACCTCGAGGTCCGGCTCGGCGGACAGGATGGCCCGCAGGGCGGTGCGCACCATGCGCTCGTCGTCGGCGACGACGACCCGGATCGGCCGCGGGCTGCTGCTGGTCGTGGAGGTCATGGGGTCCTTCCGTCACGGTCTTCGTCACCGCTTTCCGCGCGGCGCGTCCCGTCGCCCGTCCGGTCGCCCGTCTCGCCGTCCGGCCCGCCGTGCGGAGCCTGACCGGTCTCGCGCATCACGTCCGGAGCCTGACCGGTCTCGCGCATCGGCAGCCGCACTCGCAGCCGCCAGTCGCCGTCCCGGGGGCCGGCGTGCAGGGTGCCGCCCAGCAGGCGGGTGCGTTCCTCGATGCCGGTCAGACCGCGGCCGCCCTCCGGGCGGGGGACGGCGGTGTCGCGGAGCGGGTTCGTCACGGTGATCTCCAGGCCGCCGTCGCGCACCCCGACCGACACGCTCACCGGTGCCCGCTCGGCGCCGTGCCGGAGCGCATTGGTCAGCCCTTCCTGCACGATCCGGTAGGCCTCGCGGGACAGCACCTGCGGCAGCCGGTGCGGGTCGGTGGCGAGCGTGGCGGTCACCCTCACCCCGCCCGCCCGGGTCCGCTCCAGCAGGCCGTCCAGGTCGGCGGCGAGGGTCGGCGCCGGCGCGGTGCCGGGGCCGTCGCCGTCGCGCAGCACGCCGAGCACCGCGTCCAGTTCGCCCACCGTGCGCCGGGAGGTCGCCTCGATCGCCGCCAGGGCCTCCCGGACGAACTCCGGGTCGGTGTCCAGGACCCGGCGGGCGGCGCTCGCCTGGAGGGTGACCGCGCTGAGCGCGTGCCCCACGGAGTCGTGCAGCTCGCGGGCCAGCCGGTTGCGCACGGCCAGATCTGCGGCGCGCCGCTCGGCGGTGGCCAGCCGGTCCTCGGGCGTGGGCCCGAGCAGGGCCGGCGCCCACCGGGCCAGCAGCGCGCCGGCCCCCGCGGAACAGGCCGCCAGCGCCGGCAGTGACACCAGGCCGACGGCCGGCGCGAGCGCCAACGCCCAGGGCCGGTCCATGAACGCGGGCAACCAGGGCGCCATGTCCGTCAGCCCCGTCAGAAACGGCAGCACGATCAGCGTCACCGCGAACGGCGGCAGCACCAGCGACATCCCGGCGACGATCCCGCCGACCGCCACGTGCAGCGTGAACCACAGCGCGGTGCGCCGGCGGGCCGCCCAGCTGCGAGCGGGCTCGTGGGCGAGCCGGTCCGCGTCGATCCCGCACAGCATGCGCACCGCCGCGGCCTCCAGCGGCCGGGTCAGCGGGAAGAGCGAGGTGACGGCGGCGATCGGCAGCCCGACGAGGAACGCGAGGAGCTGCCCGGCCAGCGGACCGAGCAGCTCCTCACGCACGGCCGGTCCCACGATCACCTCTCCGACCAGCACATACGGCATGGCGAGCGCCCCGCCCAGGACCAGATGGACCCAGCGCAGTCGCGCCCGCCGCCCGAACAGCGCCCGGAGTGCCGCGCTCATGGGGACGGCCGCAGGTAGGAGCCCGTCCGCTCGCCGCCCGCGCGTCGTGCGATCAGGCGCACGGCCAGGGCCGTCACCAGGAGACCGGTCATCATCTGAGCGGCGTAGGTGAGCTGCATGGCCGTGGTGGGCCGGTCGGCGGCGTCGGTGAGGGCGAGCCAGGCGACCGACTGCCAGCCCGCCCAGCAGACCGCCGCCGCGGAGGAGACCCAGGCCAGGAACAGGGGCACCTTCACCGGCAGCGCGCCCGCCCGGGGGAAGGCCAGCAGCAGGCCGGCCGCGGCGGCGCAGGCCAGGAAGACGGCGTGCTGGGCCTCCACCAGACGGAAGGAACTGGTCCGGTCCGCGAGCCGGCCGGCGGCCAGGCCGGTCGTGGCGCCGCAGGCCCACAGCAGGCGCAGGGTCAGCGGCGGCAGGGCGAGCACGGCGGCGGCCACGGCCGTCCGCCGGCCTGTCCTGCCCGGCAGTGTGCGCGGCAGGTCCCGCATCCGGCCCCGCCACGACCGGCCCCAGCGGTCGCGGGCGTAGAGCGCGAACAGTGCCCCGAGGGCGAGGCCCTGCACGAGGAAGCCGCCGTAGACGACGAGATACACCCAGGCGTGCAGGAAGGGTTCGCTTCCGTCGTCCGACGCGCCGGACCCGTTCGAGGAGCCGCCGAGCGCACCGAGCAGCAGTTGCACCGGCAAGCCGGTCATGATCGGCGTCAGCAGCCCGGTCGCCACCCACGCCGGGACCGCCAGGAGCCACGCGGGCAGCCGGGCGCCCCAGGGCCGGGTGAACGCCAGCGCCAGCACGATCACACAGGCGTCCATCAGGAAGGTGACGCCGTTCGCCACGGTCAGGGCCGTGCGGTGCTCGAGCAGCACGCTGCCGTCCGGGACCCCCACCGTGCTGCCGGCCAGCCAGGCCGCCTTCAGGGCCAGGTACGGCAGGCATGCGGCGACGGCGATCGCCCGCAGGACGCCCCGGGTGCGCCCGGCGGGGGAGCGGCCGGTCCGCGCGGGCACGGCGTCGGCTTCGGTCATGCGTCCACGCTGCCGTACCGCCGTCCCGCGCGCGTCCTGCCGTACGACGATCCGCATCCCCCGCACGGCGGAGAGGCGCGGGCTCAGTCCTCCAGCGTGAGCACGAGTTCCTCGATCTCGGTGCCCCGGGCCGGCGCGTACGACATGACGCTGCCGGACACCTCGAAGCCGCACTTCTCCAGCACCCGCCGCGACCGGGCGTTGTCCGCGGCGACCCGGGCGAGCAGCGGGCGTTCCGGCACCTCGGCCAGCAGCGCCCGCAACGCCGCCGTGGCGATGCCCCTGCCCCAGTGGGCGCGGTCGATCCAGTACGTCACCTCGCGCTCGCCCACCTCCCCGTACACCGAGGCGTGGCCGACCACGTCCCCGTCGAGCAGCACGGTGCGGTTGACGGTGCCGGGCGAGGCGAGGATCTTCGCCCAGTGGGCGTCGAAGGCGTCCCGGTCGGCCGGGTCCTCGGGGGTGAAGGCCGCCATGCGCAGGGCCTCGGGATCGTTCAGCAGCCGGTAGAAGACCGGCAGATCGCTGTCGTGCACCTCGCGCAGGGCGATGTTCATGGGTCACAGCCTCCGGGTGGCCAGGGTGAGCCGGTCGCGTGCGTCGAACAGGGCTTCCTTCACGGTCTGCTCGTGTGCGGGGGTGAGCCGGGCGACGGGCACCGAGCAGCTGATCGCGTCCCGCGCGGGGGTGCGGTACGGGATCGCCACGCCGAAGCAGCGCAGCCCGAGGGTGTTCTCCTCGCGGTCCACCGCGTACCCCGTCCGGCGCACCTGGTGCAGCTCCTCGATGAGTTTCTCCCGGTCGGTGATGGTGTTCTCGGTGAGCGCGGGCAGCGTCTCGGGGAGCATCCGGCGCACCTGCTCGTCGCCGTAGGTGGCCAGGATGGCCTTGCCCAGCGAGGTCGAGTGGGCGGGCAGCCGGCGGCCGACGCGGGTGAACGGCCGCAGATGGTGCCGGGACTGACGGATGGCCAGATAGACCACGTTGGTGCCGTCGAGACGGGCCAGGTGGATGGTCTCGGCGGTGTCGTCGGAGAGCCGGTCCAGGGTGGGGCGGGCGGCCGCGACGACCTCGTCGCCGTCGATGTAGGAGGTGCCCACGAGCAGCGCGCGCACGCCGATGCCGTAGCGCGTGCCGGTGGCGTCGGTCTCCACCCAGCCCAGGTCGACCAGCGTGCGCAGCAGCATGTAGAGGCTGGACTTGGGGTAGCCGGTGGCCTCCTGCACCGAGGCGAGCGAGTGCATCCCGGGGCGTCCGGCGAAGTACTCCAGCAGCTCGACGGTCCGTACGGCCGACTTGACCTGACCCCCGCCGCTCGCCTGGCCTGCCGGCATCGCCCCTGCCCCTTCGTCCGCCGAGGAACTATGGATATAGTCTCCAGGCGAGTTCACACATGGAGACAGCGTTCAGCATATCGAACGTCCCCAGGTCTGGAGGGACCGCGGTGGCAGCAGCATCAGTCTGGAGTGTCGACCCCCGAACCGGGAAGCAGCGCGAACAGGTCGCGGTCGAGGCCACAGCCCAGGAGGTGGACGCTGCCGTCCGCGCCGCCCACGAGGCGCGGGACGCCCTGGCCGACCGGGGGGTGCGCGCCGCCTTCCTGCGCTCCTGCGCCGACGAGCTGGAGGCGGCCAGGGAGGGGCTGGTCGAGACCGCGGACGCCGAGACCGCGCTGGGCCCGGTCCGGCTGAACGGAGAACTCGCCCGCACCTGCTACCAGTTGCGCGCCTTCGCGGGCATCGTCGAGGAGGGCGCCTTCCTCGACGTGATCATCGACCACCCGGACGACTCCGCCACCCCGCCCGTGCCCGACCTGCGCCGCTTCAAGGTGCCGCTCGGCGTGGTGGCCGTCTACTCGGCCTCCAACTTCCCCTTCGCCTTCTCCGTCCCCGGCGGCGACACCGCCAGCGCCCTCGCGGCCGGCTGCCCCGTCGTGGTCAAGGCCCACCCCGACCACCCGGCGCTGTCCGAACTGGCCGCCAAGGTGCTGCGCCGGGCCGCCGCCCGGCACGGGCTGCCGGACGGGGTGCTGGGCCTGGTGCACGGCTTCGACGCCGGTCTCGAGCTGATCCGGCACCCGCTGGTCGCCGCAGCCGGGTTCACCGGCTCGGTGCGCGGCGGGCGCGCCCTGTTCGACGCGGCGGCGGCCCGCCCGGTGCCGATCCCGTTCCACGGTGAACTCGGCTCCCTCAACCCGGTCGTCGTCACCGAGGCCGCGGCCGCCGAACGGCCCGAGGAGATCGGTGCGGGACTGGCCGGATCGATGACGCTGGGCGTCGGCCAGTTCTGTGTGAAGCCGGGACTGGTGCTGGTGCCGTCCGGCCCGGGCGGCGACCGGCTGGTCAAGTCGCTGACCGACGCGGTCAGCAATGTGGAGTCCGGGGTGATGCTCGACCACCGGATGCGGGACAACTTCGTCGCCGGAGTCGCCGAACGCACCCGGCTGGACGGCGTGGAGTCCCCGCTGACCCCGGGCGCCGGCGGCGAGCACACGGTCAGCGCGGGCATCCTGACGGTGCCGGCCGGGAAGCTGACCCGCGAGGGCGAGCACGACCTGCTGCTCGAGGAGTGTTTCGGACCGGTCACCGTGGTGGCTCGCTACACCGACGAGACCGAGGTGCGGGCGGTGCTCTCCCGCCTGCCCGGCAACCTGACGGCGACGCTCCAGCTGTCCGCCGAGGAGGCCCAGGGGCAGGGGCGCGGAGCGGAACTCCTCGCCGAGCTGACCCCGCTGGCCGGGCGGGTCCTGGTCAACGGCTGGCCCACCGGAGTCGCCGTCGCCCATGCCCAGCACCACGGCGGCCCCTACCCGGCCACCACCTCCACCTCCACCTCGGTGGGCGGCACGGCCATCGAGCGCTGGCTGCGCCCGGTGGCGTACCAGAACACGCCCGAGGCCCTGCTGCCCCCGGAACTGCGGGACGACAACCCCCTGGGCCTGCCCCGCAGGATCGACGGGCGGCTGGAGCGCTAGCCGGGAGCCGCGGCCCGGCGGCACCGATCCGGTCCGGCCCGGCGCCGCCGCCCGGCGGGCGGCGCCCGAGACGTCATGATCGGAAGCCGGCGGACCGCCGGCTCCCCGGAGGCCCGAACCGCCCCGCCCGCCGACGCCCCCGGCGTGGCGGCCCTGCACCGGCGTGCCCGCGCCACGTACTACCCGGAGCGCCTCCCGGACGACGGCCTGGACTGGCCCGCCCGTCGGCGGGAGGCGATCGAGCGGCCGGACGGGCAGGTGCCGTGCGCGGCGCGGGGCGCGAGCCGGGCCGGCATCGACTCCTTCCGCCCGCCCGGCGGCGCAGGTCTCCGCACGGTGACAGGGTTCCGGTTCCAGGCCGGCAGCGGCCGCCGGCGCACCGGCATCGGCGCCGCCCTGCACGCCGCCTGCGTGGCGCTGTGGCGGACCAGCGGCCACGCCGAGGCGGTGCTCGAGGTGCACACCGGCAACCGGCGGTGAGGGCGCCCGGGAATGAGAGCTCACTGCTTGAATGTTCACGCAGTTGCGGAGGGTGGGTCTCCGTGTGCCGAGAACGAGTGGGAGAGTGCCGCCGCGATGCGTGTGGAGATCTGGTCCGACATCGCCTGCCCCTGGTGCTACGTGGGCAAGGCCAGATTCGAGAAGGCGCTGCGGGACTTCCCGCACCGGGACGAGGTCGAGGTGGTGCACCGGTCCTTCGAGCTGGACCCGGGGCGGGCCAAGGGCGACATCGAGCCCGTGATCACCATGCTCACCCGCAAGTACGGCATGAGCAGGGAGCAGGCCGAGGCCGGCGAGGACAGCCTCGGGGCGCAGGCCGCCGCCGAGGGGCTGCCCTACCGGACCCGCGGACGCGACCACGGCAGCACCTTCGACATGCACCGGCTGCTGCACTTCGCCCGCGAGCAGGGACGCCAGGGCGAGCTGCTGGACCGGCTGTACCGGGCCAACTTCGCCGAGGAGCGCTCCGTCTTCGGCGACGACGAACGGCTCGTGGAACTCGCCGCCGAGGCCGGGCTGGAGTCCGGGGCCGCACGCGCCGTGCTCGCCGACCCGGACGCCTACGCCGCCGCGGTCCGCGAGGACGAGCGGGAGGCCGCACGGCTCGGCGCCCGCGGGGTGCCGTTCTTCGTCATCGACCGCACCTACGGCGTCTCCGGCGCCCAGCCCGTCGAGGTGTTCACCCGGGCACTGGGCCGGGCCTGGGACGAGCGGACCCCGGTGCGCCTGATCGACGACGGCGGCGGCTCCGGGACCGAGGCCGAGGCCTGCGGTCCGGACGGGTGCGCCGTACCGCAGCCATAGGGCCGGAACCGGCGGCCGCAGCATCCCTGAAGGGGTGTCAGAGGCGCAGGTCAGAAGCCATGCATAAGCAGTGCTTAGGGATACTGCGCAGATCTGAGCAATGGACGGGGAGTGCGGCGGGCCGCAGAGTGGTCTCATGGAGACCTTCGAGAGCCTCGTCCGTGCCGAGTTCACCCCGAAGACCACATTCCTGAACACCGCCAGCAACGCGCTGCTGCCGGCCCGTACCGTGGCCGCCCTCGACCGCGCCGCCCGGCTGCGGGCCGAGGGCGGGGCGCTCGATCCGCTCTACGCCGACGTGGAGGCGTGCCGGGCCGCGTACGCACGGCTGGCCGGTGTTCCCGTCGAGCGGGTGGCGGCCGGGGCCTCGGTCGCGCTGTTCACCTCGCTGGTCGCGGCCTCGCTGCCGCCCGGCGCCGAAGTGCTCACCGCCGAGGACGACTTCACCTCCGTCCTCAACCCGTTCCACGCCCGCGGCGACCTCAAGGTGCGGGCCGTGCCGCTGGAGCAGATCGCGGAGGCCGTGCGGCCCGGCACCGCGCTGGTCGCGGTCAGCGCCGCGCAGTCCGCCGACGGCAGGATCGCCGACCTCGACGCGCTGCGCGAGGCGGCACGGCAGCACGGGGCCCGCACCTATGTCGACTTCTCGCAGGCCGCCGGGTGGCTGCCGGTGGACGGTGACGCCTTCGACTACTCCGTCACCATCACGTTCAAGTGGCTGCTCGGCCCGCACGGGGCCGCCTTCCTGGTGGTGCCGGAGGACTTCGGCGACCTGATGCCGGTGCAGGCCGGCTGGGTGGCCGGGGAACGGCCGTGGGAGAGCTGCTACGGTCCGGTCGCCGACCTCGCCCGCTCCGCACGGCGGTTCGACTCCAGCCCGGCCCTGTTCACCTACGCGGGGCTGCGTGCCTCGCTCACCCTGGTCGAGGAGATCGGCATCGACACCGTCCGCGCCCACGACCTGGCGCTCGCCGACCGCTTCCGGGCGGGACTGGCCGAGCTGGGCCACGAGCCGGTGCCCTCACCGGGGTCGCCCATCGTGTCCGTGCCCGGACTCGGCCGTCTCCAGCCGGAGCTGGCCGAGAAGGGCATCGCGGTCTCCGACCGGGCCGGCAACCTGCGGGCGTCCTTCCACCTCTACAACACGGCCGCCGACGTGGACCGGCTGCTGGACGCGCTGTCCGGCTGAGCGGCGGGCGTCCGTCCAGCGGCACGGCAGCGGGCCGGTGCCTCCCTGTCCCACACGAGGAGGCCCGGCCCGCGGTCCTGATGCGCCGCAGCGACTACGGCGGCGACGAACGCGCCGTCATGTCACCGGCGCCGATGTGCCCTTGTACGGCTGTGCGGTCACTTCACCGGTGTGAAGTCCCGAGCCCCGATGAACTCGGGGCGCCGGACGGGCGCGGCGAACGGCTCCACCGCAGCGTTCTCGACGCTGTTGAACACGATGAAGACGTTGCTGCGCGGGAACGGGGTGATGTTGTCCCCGGAGCCGTGCATGCAGTTGCAGTCGAACCAGGTCGCCGAGCCGGCCTTGCCGGTGAACAGCTTGATGCCGTGCTCGGAGGCCATCGCGGTCAGCGCCTCGTCCGAGGGCGTGCCCGCGTCCTGCATCTGCAGCGACTTCTTGTAGTTGTCCTTCGGCGTGGCACCCGCGCAGCCGAGGAACGTCTTGTGCGACCCCGGCATGATCATCAGTCCGCCGTTGGTCTCGTAGTTCTCGGTCAGCGCGATCGAGACCGAGACCGTGCGCATCCGGGGCAGACCGTCCTCGGCGTGCCAGGTCTCGAAGTCCGAGTGCCAGTAGAAGCCGCTGGCCCCGAAGCCCGGCTTGACGTTGATCCGCGACTGGTGGACGTAGACGTCCGAGCCGAGGATCTGCCGGGCGCGGCCCACGACGCGCTCGTCGCGCACCAGACGCGCGAACACGTCGCTGATCTTGTGGACCTCGAAGACCGAGCGGATCTCCTTGGACTTCGGCTCGACGATGGAGCGCTCGTCGGCCCGGATCTCCGGGTCGGAGACGAGCCGGTTCAGCTCGTTCCGGTAGACGGCGACCTCGTCCTCGTCGATCAGCTGGTCGATGGCGAGGAAGCCGTCACGCTCGTAGGCCCCCAGGTCGGCCGGCGTGATCGGGCCGGGGGCGTCGGGCGCGCCCCAGACGACCGGGTCCTGGCGCGGGGTGAGCACCTCGGTGGTGCCGCGCGTCGGGTACAGGTCGGGGACCTGGGTGCCGGTGGTGGTGGTCGCGGTGGTCATGAAACCTCACACCTCCTCGGTGAGCAGCGGGTAGACGCCGTTCTCGTCGTGGTCCTCCCGCCCGGTGACGGGCGGGTTGAACACACAGATGCAGCGGAAGTCCTCCTTGACGCGCAGCGTGTGCCGCTCATGCCCGTCCAGGAGGTACATGGTGCCGGGCGTGATCGTGTACGTCCGTCCGGTCTCCTTGTCGGTCAGCTCCGCCTCGCCCTCGATGCAGACGACGGCCTCGATGTGGTTCGCGTACCACATCGACGTCTCCGTACCCGCGTACAGGATCGTCTCGTGCAGGGAGAAGCCGACCTTCTCCTTGGCGAGGACGATGCGCTTGCTCTCCCAGGTGCCGGACGCGGACTTCACATGCCGGTCGGTGCCTTCGATCTCCTTGAAGGAACGGACAATCACGGTGCTGCGATGCCTCCTAGATGGTGGTGGTGGCCGTCGGTGACGGCGGATGTGCGACCGGCCGTCAGGCGGTCTCGCGGACGGACCTGGCCAGCGTGGTCAGGCCCTCGTCCAGCTCGTCCGGGGTGATGGTCAGGGCCGGCAGGAGCTTGACGACCTCGCTCTCGGGACCGGAGGTCTCGATCAGCAGGCCGAGTTCGAAGGCGCGCCGGGCGACCCGCTCGGCGCGGGACTTGTCGTGGAACTCCATGCCCCACACCAGGCCGCGGCCCCGGTACTCCTTGACCTCGTCGGCGTTCTCCTCGGCGATGGCGGCGAGCGCCTGCTCGACCTGCTCACCGCGCTTGCGGGTCTGCTTCTCCATCGCCGCACCGTCGGCCCAGTAGGCCTCCAGGGTGGCGGTCGCCGTGACGAAGGCCGGGTTGTTCCCCCGGAAGGTGCCGTTGTGCTCGCCCGGCTCCCAGACGTCCAGCTCGGGCTTGAACAGGGTCAGCGCCATGGGCAGGCCGTAGCCGCTGATGGACTTGGACACGGTGACGATGTCCGGCGTGATGCCCGCCTCCTCGAAGGAGAAGAAGGCCCCGGTGCGGCCGCAGCCCATCTGGATGTCGTCGACGATCAGCAGCATGTCCTGCCGCTCGCACAGGTCGGCGAGCGCCCGCAGCCATTCGGGCCGGGCCACGTTGATGCCGCCCTCGCCCTGCACCGTCTCGACGATCACGGCGGCCGGCTTGTTCAGGCCGGAGCCCTGGTCCTCGAGGATGCGCTCGAACCACAGGAAGTCCGGGACCTGGCCGTCGAAGTAGTTGTCGAACGGCATCGGCGTGCCGTGCACCAGGGGGACGCCGGCGCCGGCCCGCTTGAAGGCGTTGCCGGTCACGGCGAGGGAGCCGAGCGACATGCCGTGGAAGGCGTTGGTGAACGAGACGATCGCCTCGCGCCCCTTCACCTTCCTGGCCAGCTTCAGCGCGGACTCCACGGCGTTGGTACCCGTCGGGCCCGGGAACATGACCTTGTACGGCAGGTCGCGCGGGCGCAGGATCCAGTTCTGGAAGGACTCCAGGAAGGCCCGCTTGGCGGTGGTCGACATGTCGAGCCCGTGCGTGACACCGTCACGCTCCAGGTAGTCGATCAGGGCCCGTTTCAGGACGGGGTTGTTGTGCCCGTAGTTGAGTGAGCCTGCTCCGGCGAAGAAGTCGAGGTACTCGTGGCCGTCCTCGTCGTACATGCGGCTGCCGTGCGCACGGTCGAAGACGGTGGGCCAGCCGCGGCAGTAGCTGCGCACCTCGGACTCGAGGGTCTCGAAGACGCTGAGGTCGGGCTGGGTGATGGTCACGACGAATCGCTCCTCAGGTGGCGTGGGAGGTCAAGAGGAAGTCGGGCGGTCGGGAAGTCGTGCGGGTGTGCGCTCGGTGCCGGTCGGCGCCGCTGGTCGGCGGGCGTCGGCCGGCGGTCGGTCGCTGGTCGTCGGTCGGCGTCGGGGCGGGCGGCGCGCTGTGCGTCCGTGCCGGTCGTTCGCGCTGTTCGGTCGGTGGCCGGTCACGCGGCGGCCCGGCGGCCGGCCGCCGG
>Ga0207873_1001523_pt1 | contig 21842 bp, 18 predicted proteins | sample BGWIniCompost_FD_187373 | JGI IMG/M metagenome (GOLD analysis project Ga0207873, IMG submission 187373) | Cellulose adapted compost microbial communities from Newby Island Compost Facility, Milpitas, CA, USA - BGW Initial Compost (SPAdes)... ...
CCGCCATCAACGAATACCTCGCGATGGACAATCAGCGGCTGCAGCACGACATCAGCGAGGTGAAGGAAGCCCGGGCGCTCTCGCGTGACATGACCTTCGAAGAGTTCTGCAGCATCCACCCGGAACCGGACGGCTGGACGAAGTTCATTGCTGACCTGAAATGGCAAGCGGGTTACTCCTGCCGCAAATGCGGGAATGAGTCGTATAGCCTCGGCCGGACGCCCTTTAGCCGGCGTTGCACCCGCTGCGGCTACGACGAGTCGGCAATCGCCAACACCCTCCTTCAGGGTACACACCTGCCCATCGAAAAGGCGCTTTATCTTGTTTTCCTGGTCTACAACTCGCAGGGTGCTATCTCGTCCCACAAACTCTCGGAGTTGCTCGACATCCGTCAGAGCACCTGCTGGTCGTACAGCTCACGTATAAAATCCATGTTGAAAGAGCGTCAAAAAGCCGGTTTAGTGGAGGCTAATGGCTGGAGCGACATCATTATCACGCAACCAGTACCTGTCTCCTGAAAATTTTATTTCGTTGACTAACAATAACTTACACACACAATCCCATCCCGTTCGCCCCATCGTCGTCGCAAACGTTGTCACGGCATCTTTCTGATTATCAAATAGTTATTCATCTAAGAGCCTTCCGCTTGTTTGCCATTTGAACGTATCAGCACGACGTCCGAAATGCGGGTTGCAATCGATTTAAGCGGCTCTATTTCAAGGCCTTCATTTTTGCGCATAAAGCGTATCATTACTTGTAACTACCTAGCTATCAACTTGTTGTATGGATTTTTTGCTTGAGAATTTTGACTTTTATACGATTTCTAATTCATCATTAAAAATCAGCCTATGAAAGTATTGTTACGGAGTATTTGGCATGACCACGCACGGGCAGTCCTACTGGTCTTTTGCCTGTTGGCCGGGGCTCTGACGGCCATGGCACAGGGGACTGTGGTAACCGGCTCGGTCAGCGATGCGGAGACAGGGGACCCTCTCCCAGGGGTGAACATCGTCGAGAAGGGAACGGCAAACGGAACGACCACCGATTCCGAGGGTAGGTATTCGCTTTCGGTAGCGGGTCCTGAGGCTCGACTGGTCTTCAGCTTTATCGGCTATGCGACGCAGGAAATTGTCGTTGGCGCCCAGTCGGCGATCAATGTATCGCTCGCCCCGGACATTGCCGCGCTTGAGGAAGTTGTTGTGGTTGGTTACGGTGAGCAAAAGAAGAGCGTCGTGACCGGCTCGATCTCTCAGGTCACGGGTGAGAGCCTGGTCAAGGTGCCGAACGGTCGTATCGAGACGGCACTGCAGGGTCGCGTCGCCGGCGTGACGATCGCGCAAAATTCAGGACAACCTGGTTCGTCGTCAACAATCCGCATTCGCGGTGTGACCACATTTGGCGACGCCGGAAATAACCCGCTGTGGATTGTCGATGGAATTGTAGTTGACGCGGGAGGTATTGGTTACCTCAATCAACAGGATATTGAATCTATTGAAGTCCTCAAGGATGCAACCTCAGCTGCTATTTACGGTACACGCGCTGCAACTGGTGTAATCATCATCACGACGAAGAAAGGAAAAGCCGGAAAGTTCTCCATCGATTACAATGGCTTCGTGGGCGTATCACAGCCTGCGAGGAAACTCGATCTTCTGAATGCAGAACAGTACGCCACAATCATGAACGAGCGGTCTGTTGGGGGCGGGGGTCCGATCGTGTATCCCAATCCCAGCTCATTCGGTGTAGGAACCGACTGGCAGGAGGCAATTTTCAACAACAGCGCTATGCGGACGAACCACCAGATCAGCCTGAGCGGGGGTAACGATAAGTCACTCTTTTATGCCTCATTGGGTTATCAGGACACTGAGGGAATTGTGGCGACTCCGATCTCAAACTTTGAGCAGTTCAATGTTCGGTTGAATTCGACGCACAAACTTTCGAAGGTATTTACCCTCACGCAGACTCTTGGTTACACCCACAGCAAGTCGATTGGCATAGGAAACACGAACAGCGAGTTTGGTGGTCCGCTGAGCTCAGCGCTGAATCTGGATCCGATCACACCCATCTACGAAACGGATCCGGCAAAGCTTTCTAATTCCAGCTTGTATCCGGCACATGCTGTACGCGATGCGAATGGCAATGTGTTCGGTATCTCGCAGGCGGGTGTTCAGGAAATGTCGAATCCTTTGGCTTACATCCAAACGCGTCTGGGACGTTACAACTGGGATGACAACTTTGTCGGCAACATCTCACTGGAAGCAGCGATCACTGAAGAAATCAAGTTCAAGTCTGTCTTTTCCGGTAAGATCGCTATGTGGGGCGATGAAGGCTTCACCCCTGTACACTTCTTGGGTGCCGGTGGCGGACTGAACGTGCAGATCAATAGCCTCTCGCGCAATCTTCACGAAAGGAAGAACTGGAACATTGAGAACTACGCCACCTACACGAAGTCGTTCGGTGAACACGACTTTTCGCTCCTTGTCGGGCAAGGTATTTACGTAGAGAATGTCGGCGGAGGAAACAGCTTCACGCTGCAGAACCTGCCTACGAACGATTATCGCGACGCATCGTTCGGCTTCTTCAGTGAATCGTCGGTTTACACGGCGAGTGCTTACACGACTGATGGTAACCTCAACAACAACGTTCACAAACTTGCTTCCTTCTTTGGAAGGGTTACCTATGCATTCCGTGAGAAGTACCTGTTCAGCGGAGTGCTTCGTGCGGATGGAAGCAATCGCTTTGGTAAGAACAATCGCTATGGGGTCTTCCCCGGTGCTTCGGTCGGATGGAATGTTTCGAACGAACCGTTCTGGCGTGCTAACAATGTCGTCAACTACCTGAAAATCCGCGGTGGATTTGGTGTCACCGGAAACGATGCTATTCGCGACTATGGTTACCTCGCACTTGTTGAGCCCGGGTACAACTACAAGCAGGGCAACGCCGTTCTCGACGGGTATGCGCCGTCATCGCTTGATAACCCTGACCTGAGATGGGAAGAGACGACGCAGATTAACGCAGGTGTGGAGGCGACGCTCTTCAATGACCTCGATCTGACCGTCGACTACTACATCAAAAAGACAAGTGGAATCCTTCGTCCCATTGCAATTCCCGGATTCGTCGGTGTAACGACGTCACCTGTGGGCAACGTGGCAGACATGGAGAACTCCGGCATCGAAGTTGAGTTGAAGTATTCGCGCAACCTGGGTCCCGTAAGTTTTACTGGGTCGGCTAACTTCGCCACCCTCAGGAACAAGGTTACCCACGTAGCAGACGATGTTGACTTCATCGCCGGTGATGCGGGATTCCAGACCATGGGTTCCATAACGCGCATCCAGGTCGGTCATTCCTACAACGAATTCTTTGGATACGTGTCGGATGGAATATTCCAGAACCAGGAAGAGATCAATTCATATCGCAATGCCGAGGGCGAACTTATCCAGCCCAATGCACAGCCTGGAGACTTCCGGTGGGTTGACGTGAATGGTGACGGTATTATCACTGCCGACAACCTTGACCGCGCGTTCCTTGGAACGAGCCTTCCGAAATACACCTTTGGTGTCACCCTGAATTTCGCTTACAAGAATTTCGACTTGATGGTGTTTGCCAACGGTGCAGGTGGAAACAAGATCTTCCAGGGCCTGCGTCGTCTCGACATCGCCAACGCGAACTACACGACAGCAGTGCTGAATCGGTGGACCGGGGAGGGTACGTCGAACGACTATCCGCGCCTCTCTATCACGGATCCTAATGGGAACTTTGGCCGCATGTCGTCCTTCTATCTCGAGGACGGCGACTACCTGCGCTTCAAGATCGTCCAACTTGGCTATCGCATTCCTGAAAACGGAGTGTTTGAGAGACTCGGTATCGGAACGTTTCGCGTGTACGTGACCGCTGAGAACCTGTTGACCTTTACCCGGTATACAGGCTTCGATCCTGAAATCGGCGGCGGTGTGTTTGGAATTGACAAGGGCCAATATCCTCAGGCAAGGTCGTTCCTGTTCGGAGTTCAAATTCAACTTTAAACGCAGAGATCAACAATGAAAACGATAACTATCAGATATTCACTTGCTGTTCTCCTTGCTGTAACGACAATTACCTCATGCGATGACTTCCTGGAAGTGGCGCCCAAGGGGGCGTTCCTGACGGAGAACTATTATCAGAATCGCGAGCAGGTATTCGCCGCGTTGGTTGCTACCTACGATGCGTTACGGAAGAACACTGGAGGTTTTGAGAACATGGTAGCCATGATGAATGCGGGTTCCGACGACCACGTGGCAGGCGGCGCATCGCCTTCGGATGGTTTGCAGCTTCACGTCTTTGATGACTTTGCGCTCACGCCGGACAACATGGCGACGAGCTACTGGGATGATCACTATCAGGGTATCTTCCGCGCGAACATTCTGCTTCAGAAGATTGAAGGGGTAAATATGGACGAAGCAGAGAAGGCCCGAATCATAGGTGAAGCAAAGGCACTTCGGGCGCTGTACTACTTTAACCTCGTGAGAATGTTCCGAAACATTCCACTTCTGCTTGAGCCGCTAACGGCTACGAACATGTATGAGGTAGAACAGGCTAGTCCTGATGCGGTCTATGATCAGATCGAGGCTGACCTGATCGATGCAAAGGCCGCCCTTCCTGCGACCGTGCCTGCGGATGAAAAGGGCCGTATCACCAAAGGTGGAGCACAGGCGCTGCTCGGTAAAGTATACTTATATCGCGGAAAGAACGCTCAAGCTGCTGCAGAGTTTGCTGAAGTGAATGGTGAGCCGGGAGGAACCAGCATTTACGGCTACAAACTGTTAGACAACTTCGCTGACCTATGGGAATTCAGCAATGTTTACAATTCAGAGTCGATCATCGAATGTACGCACAGTAACCTGTCGCGCAACGACTGGGGATTCTGGGGATCGGGACGCGACGAAGGCAACACGCTGAACGTGATGGTGGGAATCCGTTCCTACTCCAGAGTAAATGATGCCAGCAGCGCGCCTGAAGCAATGCCCGGCGGATGGAGCTTTAACACCTTTACGCAAAGCTTCTATGATGCCATCAAGGACGACCCGCGTTTTGAGGCAACGGTCTTTGACATCGCTGCATACGAGGAGGCGGGCGATGTCACGTATGTTCATGGAGATGAAGATCTGGGCTACTACCTGAACAAGTTCATGCCTCGGATGGAGGACGTATCGACCCTTGGTGGTGCGGTGGATTTGAACTACCAGCAGCACAGCTACATCATCCGTCTTGCTGATACCTATCTCATGGAAGCAGAAGCGTTGGGCGCAACTGGTGAGAGAGCACAGAAGCTGCTTGATGCTGTGCGTGCCCGTGTAGGACTTCCTTCCGTGCCGGTTTCAATGGATGCAATCAAGAGAGAGCGCAGACTTGAGCTTGCCGGAGAGGGCCACCGCTTCTTCGACCTCGTTCGTTGGGGTGATGCAGCTACCGTTCTTGCCGCGGATGGTTTTGTAGCAGGGAAGCATGAGGTGTTTCCGATTCCTACAAAGGAGCTCAACGGCACCAAACTGAAGCAAAATCCAGGGTATGAACAATAAAATGAAGATCGTCATGAAAGCAAGAATATTGGCTACCCTCTGCCTGTCGGCTGTACTTACGCTCACAGGCTGTCTTCCGGAAGATGTCGGATTGGGCAACGGACTCAGTGATACGTCTTTGGATGCATCATTCACCATCGTTCCGGATGCGAATTCACCAAATCGCTTCACACTGAAGGCATCTAATACGGATTACATCATGTCGAAGTGGGAACTTGGCGATGGCTCGCCGGCCTTCATCGGCAAGATGGAACAGGAGGTATTCCTCCCCGATGCCGGCACGTACACGATCACCCACTACGCTGTTGGAAAGGGAGGATTTATGGCCACCGCCTCACAGGAACTGACGGTGGAAACTTCAGATCCGAACGCCGGTAACATTGTCCTTGGCGGCAGGCTAGACTCCGACGAAGACATCGCACAATGGACGATCCTGCAGATCAGCCCTTCCGGTACATCGTGGACCTTTGCCGATGGCAAGGCGACGGTGACTGGCGGTGGATGGAATCAGCAGGGATTCTATCAGGCGATAGAAGTTATCAAGGACAAGACCTACACCATCGACATGGTTGTATCATCCACCAGTGGTGTTGTGAACACCTGGTTCGAAGTATTTTGTTCAACTACGCCGCCGGTACAGGATAACGATTACAGTGCAGACGGCATCAAGCGCAGCGTCAACACCTGGGCTGGTTGTGGTACTGAACCCTTTGCAGGAAAGATTTCCGTCGTTGGATGTGGCGACAACACGGGTACCTTCACGGCTCCTGTTGACGGGACCATGTACCTCGTAATTAAATGCGGTGGTGAAGACCTGAAAGATGGAATCTCCGTCGACAATATTGAAGTCAGGGGAATGTAAAAATCTTGCCTCGCACCCTTTGTCCCTAAAAGGAGTCTGGGTGCGAGGCTAAGGTGAATGGTATTGATTGTTTGACTAAAATTCTAACTGGTTTACGCATGTGCCTGGGGATGGTGCGTTGGTTCGTCATTGGCTGTTTTCTTACCTCATGCCTGAGTTCGTCTCAGGAGTCTTCCACAATCGACAACGGTAAGGAACCGGACGGTCCGGTCATTTCACGATGGCTGACATATGCCGACCGATCGCATCTCCTTTCCCAGGCTTCTGATCTGGCGTTTTACAAGGCTCCAAAGACCGACCCCGCTATATCCATTGATACCACGAAGCGATACCAGAGCATTGATGGCTTTGGTTATACCCTTACGGGCGGGAGTGCATGGCTCTTACACACTAAACTGATACCATCAGCCCGTGCTGGCCTACTGAAAGAGTTGTTCCTCACCGACGGTCAGGGTATAGGCATAAGCTACCTCCGTGTCAGCATCGGGGCATCGGACCTTGATGCGAATGTTTTTTCTTACAACGACCTTCCTGCCGGCGAAACTGATGTGACGCTTTCGAAGTTTAGCATCGAACCGGATCGCGCACACCTGATACCGGTACTTAAGGAAATCCTCGCGTTGAATCCCGACATCAAGATCATGGGCAGTCCGTGGTCGGCACCTGCGTGGATGAAAACAAACCAGGCCGTCAAAGGCGGAAGCCTAAAGCCTGAGTACTATTCCGTTTACGCGAATTATTTTGTGAAGTACATCCAGGCGATGAAAGAGGAAGGCATAACCATCGATGCTATAACGGTGCAAAACGAACCCGAACATCCCGGGAATACGCCGAGCATGACGATGACGAGTGCCGAACAAAATGTGTTTATCAGAGATCACCTCGGTCCAGCCTTTAAGGCTGCCGGCATCGAAACCAAGATTGTCATCTTCGATCACAACTGCGACCATCCGGAATATCCGATCGCTATCCTTAATGACCCGGTTACCCGCACCATGGTCGACGGCACTGCATTTCACCTGTACCTGGGCGACATCAGCGCGCTCAGCACAGTTCACAATGCACACCCGGACAAGAACATCTACTTCACGGAACAGTGGACGAGCGGTGAAGGTGACTTCGGCGGAGATCTTCGCTGGCACGTAAAGAATCTCATCGTTGGTGCACCCCGAAACTGGAGCCGAACGGTGCTGGAATGGAATCTCGCTGCTGACGAAAACTTTGAGCCGCACACCGACGATGGAGGTTGCACGCTTTGCCAGGGCGCATTGACCATAAACAGTCTAACCGGTGCAGTTGCCCGCAACGTTTCATACTACATCATCGGGCATGCATCAAAGTTTGTCCCTCCGGGTTCTGTCAGAGTTCACAGCAACATTGTGAACAACCTGCACAACGTTGCCTATTTGACCCCGGAAGGCAAGATGGTGCTCATCGTCCTTAACGACAACGACTCCGAAACGGCTTTCAACATACACCTAGGCGACTACGCTGCGTCAGCATCACTACCCTCGGGTGCGGTTGCAACGTATGTGTGGCAATAGTGCCACATCCGCCTTTGTTCATTCAATTTTTCTAGCGCCAGGAGCAGTGAGACTGCTCTGGCATTCAAATTTCCTCTATCCTTCGAAGTAAGCGCATGCAACCCTTACTTGCCGGTTAAGGTACTGGCAAAGAGTGCAATTGCGTTGCCGCGCCGAGCGTTATTCAGTTGTTACCTTACCTATGAACCTAAGCAGAAGAATTAATGACATACGGCGGGCTGTCGTCTGGAGCCTTACCCGATACATCGGCACGAAGAGTCGACCGAACGGTACCATCGTCCGAACGGAAGTCCGCCGCGTCCTGGTCACGCGACCCAATCATAGGCTGGGAAATCTCCTTTTGATTTCACCCTTGCTGCAGGACATTGAGGCGACGTTTCCCTTTGCCAGGATTGACCTGTTTGTAAAGGGAACCCTGGCGCGTCACCTTTTTTCAGAATACCGTAGCATCGACACCATCATCTCATTGCCATCGAAACCTTTTATCTACCTTCCACAATACATCCTCGGATGGATACGGATGCTGTTCCGCAGGTACGATTTGGTTATCAGCGCGGCGTATCATTCTTCGTCCGGCCGGCTTTCTACCAAAATAGCACGTGCCCGGTTCAAAACGTTTGGCGACGTGCCGGCATACGTCAAGAGTTCTTACCCGGACCATCAACACAATGCAAAGCATCCGGTGTATAGCCTTAGAAATTACCTGGACAGCGCGGCCACCGTTTCCCGCATGACTTCCCCCATACCGCTTCTCAACCTGCGCCTTACTACCCAGGAGTGTGAACGCGGCCGGCGACTATTGCGGACGCTTGTTCCAGAGGCAAGACCCGTAATCAGCATCTTTACCTACGCCACAAGAGACAAGTGCCTTTCGCGGACATGGTGGCATGAGATGCTCGCTGCCCTTCAGCACCGATACGATACCATCATTGAAATCCTGCCGGCGGAGAATGTATCACAGGTTGACTTTGCTGTTCCGTCGTTTTACAGTCGCGACGTTCGCGAGATCGCTGCTGTGATTGCCAACACGGATGTTTTCATCGGTGCCGACAGCGGGATCATGCACCTGGCAAGTGCCGCGAACACGCCGGTGGTTGGACTGTTTGCCGTAACGGATCCTGCAGTGTATGGTCCGTATGGCAATGCAAGTGTGGCCATCGATACGAAGATGGCGTCTCCGACGCATGTCGTCGCCGCCGTCGAATCCATTTTGCGGGCAACCGTGCGCCCGCACAAAGTGATTGGACACTAGCCCGCGAAAGGACGAAACCCGTGCCACCGATATCGCAAACGGATTAGGTATAAAAGGAGCATTAAGGCTGGACAATGTTTTCGCTCCTTGATAAGTTTGGGTATATATTAACCTAAACTTGTGAGAGGAGGCTTCCGTACGGAAGCCTCCTTGTTGTTGCACATACCTTACGTCCCTGAGAGAGCGGCTAATGTGCAGCCTCTCATCCTGAAATCTGAATCAAATTTTTATTGTGGGTATTTTGGACTTATCTTCGCCCACGAATTTTTTGGACCAAAAATTTTTTTAATGGCACTGTTAGAGAAGCACCTGTACGTTAAGAAATCTACACTACCCAATTCCGGCAAAGGTTTGTTCACAAAAGTATTTATTCCCAAGGGAACGCGTATCGTGGAATACAAGGGAAGGCGCACCGTGTGGAAGGACGTAAAGGACGATGACGGCAAGAACGGGTACATTTTCTACATCAACAGCAAGTGTGTGATCGATGCCCTGCCTACGGTCAATGCGCTGGGCCGCTATGCGAACGACGCAAAGGGATACAGCCGGGTTAAGGGAATCACGAACAACAGCGAGTACGTTGTCGAAGGAAAGCGATGTTTCATAGAAGCCACAAAAGACATTCCGGCCGGTAGCGAAATCTTCGTCGGGTACGGTGCGGAGTACTGGAAGACCATGAGGGACAACTGGAAACTCGAGCTCGCCGAGAAGAAGGCTAAAAAGAAGAAGTCGAAAAAAGTCAAAAAGAAGAAATCCACGAAAGGGAAGTCAACAATGAAGAGATCGGCCCGGAAGAAGCGCTCAGCAACGACGCATAAGCGCGGCTGACGAGACCTACGGCCTTCGTCGCAACTCCTCTACCTTTTCATACGCGCTGGCCGCGTATTCGTCAAATCCCACGCGGAGCGCCTCCTCAATATATGCGCTCCATAATTTTACCGACGTGTTGTTCAATTGCACGGCCTCGGCCAGGGTATTGTACGCCTTTAGATGATCACTGCTGTGCTCCCGGTAATGCCGCGCTGCAGCGATGACGCCTTCCTCAAAGAAGGGATTGTATGTGCCTACGATTTGATAGTTCTTTTCTGCGAGAACGCTATCACCGTTCGCTTCTGCAACCAGGGCCTGGTATAGGGTTTTCTCCAAATATCTGTCCGGAGGAAACTCAATGCCTTCGTTTATTGCCCTGACAATCTTGTCGGTTTCCCGTCGTTCGGCAAGCAGGAGCAACTCAAAGTGGCGGATATCATTGAACAGGTTTTCGTCGGTAAGCTGGAGTCCTTCCAACTGGTTAAAATAGCGGATGGCTTTGTGAAGGTTGGTTCGCTCGAACTGCCTCCGGCTCATGTCGAGCAAAGCGTTTGCCTTGTAGTTATTGTCTGTGAATGTCGGTAGGATGCTGTCGAACAACACGGTGTCTCCAACGCCGATCCGGTAGCGACAAAACTGATACTTGAGCGGGTCTGTAAGCGAAGACGCCTGTGGGGCTGGCATTCGAAGAATCTGTGTGATTTGTTTCGCGATCTCAATTTCTGCATCGGAGCCATGGGCAAGCACACTATCCCACGCTGCAAGCGCCTCCGTAACATTGCGGTCTTCCGTCAGGGCGATCGCTTTGTAAAGGCGAGCTCTCTTGTAGTTCTGGCTTACGGCATAGTTGAAGAAGCTTGCTGCCCGTGCAGGGTTACCCTGTTCGAGTGCCCACAGACCCATTGTGTAGTTATAGTTTCCTTCATAGGTACTGCTGATGTACACCAACTCGGCCATAATGTCGAGTGCCCGGGTGACGTTGTGCTGATAGTAATAGCCAATTGCGACCGGAACCTTAAGCGCTTCCATGAAGTCGGAGTTGACCGAATCGTCAGCGAGGGCATATGCTCTTGCCAACGTCGCAGAGTCGAGCTTGCCGATATTTTTCAGCAGGTAATTATTCAGCAGGGTGGCACTGTGGAGGTTGAGTTTGGAAGAAGCGAACGGGTTCAGTTCGCGGCTGAACGACTGACCCTGTGCATTCGCGATCGCGAGCGCATTGGCGAGTGTTCCCGTGTAGGTGTCATCGAATAGCGCGAGCGTCGAATCTGCACCCATGGGAAGAAATTCCAGTGCAGACAGACCGAGGATGTTTGCTTCGGCTGTGGGCTTTGCTTCCGTCGCATCGCGGGCTTCGCTGAAGAGGTACAGGGCCGAATCGATGTTGAACACCTTTGCGTATGCGTAGCCAAGGTTGTTTTCCAGTACACCCGATCCAGGAACCCGTGACTGTGAACGTCGCAGGTTTTTGATCGCGTCGAAGTATCGGGTTTGCCAGATCTTCAGGTTTCCGCTGTTCACGAGGGAAAAGGTGCTCGGTCTCTTTCCGTTGGCGAGATCAAGATGGCGTTCGGGTTCTTCGAGGTTGTAACGATTCTGCGTGAGCTTGGCCATCGCATAGTTTGCATGATGGCTTTGGAAACCGTACGAACGCGCGCGGTCGAAATGCGCCCGTGCCAGTTCAATATTGTTCAGTTTCAGATCCAGGTCTCCGAGGTATGTGTAGAATCCCGACACTGCATCGTAGACGTAGACGCGCCAGCCCACGTAGAAAACAAAGCCCAGTGTGGCAATCAGTCCCATAAACTGGAACGTGAACCAGGGCATCCTCGTGGGTTTGTAAAGTACCTTATGCATTGGCAGGTTGCTGCCAAGGAGGGATGCGAAGTTAGACAGCACGTAGAGAACAAAAATGAAACTGAATCCCAGGTGTGAAAAGACGATAATGTCTTCCATCACATTGAGTGCTGCGTCGTTGGCATTCCCCAGCAGTCCACCAATAGTACCAAACGCAATCGTTGCTGTAGCGAGATACAACATCGCACCGGCAGGACTGAACGAGAGTATGTTTTCGTAAGTTGATTGCCTGTCGCGAAAACCCCAGATTCCCAGCACTGCAGAGACTGCCAGCAGGAGATAGGCATTCAGGTATACGAAGTTCCAGTTGATGATATCAAGTTCGTGCAGGGCGGTCACGAGCAGGTTGGCCAGATAGATTGTTGTCAGTATGAAGAAGTGCTGGATTCTCGATGCTCCTGAACGACTGAGGATGGAGATCAGAGCGGCGAGTATTTCATGGCTTACCAGGAGAATAAACAGGATCGTAATCACTACTGCCGCGGGGTAGGCGGTTACCGCGAGGTGCATAAATGGGTAGTCAACGCGGCTGCCCAATGCGACGACCAGTGTAAACATGGCCATGGCGGCAGCAAAGACGATCGCCCGACGCGCAACGTCAATGCCGGGACGGATCATGTTGAAGTAGATGGCGATCCCACCAAATACAACGAGCGTAACCACGAGGGGTATCTCGTTTAGTTGTCCGAATACTTCCAGAACCCTCAGACGCAGGCTGTACCAGATAAGGATGAGCAGCGCCATTGCTGCGATGAACCAGAATCGGTCGAACGTTGTGATGACGGCAAGCAACACGACGACGCCAATGGCGAGCATGATGAGATAGAGATTCACAGCCACCATGTTCGGGTCGATCATGCTGCCGTTGAAGTATTCCAGGATGACGTAGTTGTCGCCGGGAACAGACAATTCGAAAGGTCCGAGGCGGTACGTGTCGAGCGTGGATTCCAATACCTTTTGTTCCTGGATTTTCTCCCAATGCAGGATCGCGTCGACACCGCGGAAGTAGGAGAACATGTAGAAGACGACCGCCAGGGCGAAGGCGGCAGCCATACCGTACCAGGCGTACCGATGTTCAGCTTTCCAGGATTTCCAGAACTGCGTGCGTTCGATCATTTTAAGAGTAATCCCGCGCGTCAGCCATCAATTACTTTGGGCACCCTGAAGTAGGTATCATCTTTGGCGGGTGCGTTCTGCAGCGCGCGATCATGGCTTAGATGAGGCCCGACAACGTCGTCGCGAAGGGCGTTGATTTCAGTTGACATTGTGGTAAGCGGCTCAACGCCGGTCGTGTCGACCTCGCTGAGTTTCTCTACCCAGCCTACAATGGCTGTCATATCCGCCATCATTCGCTCAGCATCCTTTTCATCGAATTCCAGCCTCGCCAGGTGAGCGATCTTATCCAGTAACGGGCGGTCTATTTCCATAATTCCATTCGTTCAGTTCGTTCCGGATGACCTCATGAACGCGTGCTTTCAGTTCGTCTATTTGGTCCAGCCGGAGTCCTTCCGTGGGTATTGGTTCATGGAAGACGGCAACAACGCGTCCCCACGTCAGCAAAAAAGTATCGTCGGGCAAAATTATCCAATTGAAGGGTATTGTGACAGGCACTATGGGAATTTGTTTTTCTATCGCCAGGCGAAAAGCCCCATCCTTGAAGGAAGCAAGCCTCGGCGCATCCTTGGACACGATACCGCCTTCAGGGAAGATCGTTAGGCTTTTTCCTTCGTCGATCGCCTGCGACGCGCGGACCAGCGATTCGTACCTGCTCCTCAGCCTGTTGCGGTCGACGGTAATGTGAAGTTTCCGGTACATCCATCCGAAGAGCGGCACGCGCTGCATTTCAATCTTGCCGACAAAAATGGTGTTGCAGATGTTGAGTCCCACTGTGGGAACGTCGAGGTATGAAAAGTGATTTGGACAAAAGATATATTGCTTACCGCGCTCCGGCGTAAATCTGTAATGTACTTTGACAGGCAATCCCACGAATGCAAAAAGCGCACGAGCCCACCAGCGATTAAAAATGCCTATGAGGGCATGTGCACGAGGAAACATCATTGGAATGCACAGCAACGGCAGGAAGAAGAAAAACAGTATCGTGAATACGACCAAACCGTAGCCGGTATGCACGTAGCGCAACCCTTTTACGATCCAGTCTGTCCATTGCGTCCTTAGGTCTTCCGCCTGGAGCTTCCCTTCATTGATATCCCGCACTTCCATTGATCCAAAAATACAGGGTTATTTAAGGAATTATTCCCTGATAATCAACCGCAGGGAGACGGGGCGCTTTTCCTGAAAATAAGTAACAAATACCGGCATACGGGGTATTTTGCCCTGTCATGAATTAGTCCATTTTCGGATTCGGAGGTTTAAGGATAACTTGCCCTCTGTTCATTAACCTAAACGTGCTTAATTTCATGAAAGCTGCCATTGCGGGCTTCATCTGCGCCGCGATTTTATATATTCCTTCCGTCTACGCTTCGAGTGACGATCCCGTCCGATTTACGGTCGACATGACCGGACCTTCTACCGATACGTTCCTCATTACGGTCGACGTACCCCGGCTTGGAAAGAATAACAACATTTACCAGTTCGCGTCTACTGCACCGGGCGCGTACCAGGTAATGGATGTTGGCAGGTTCGTTGCCGACTTTCGCGCGTACGATGCGCGCGGGCGACAAATTCCCGTGACGCAGGTGCAGACGAATCAATTCAGAATAGAAAAACCCAAAAAAGTACGGCGCATCACGTACAAGGTGGCCGAAACGTGGGACACTCCGGTGCGCGAAAATCCGATTTACCGAATGGCAGGTTCAAGCCTGGAGAATGACCACGCGCTCCTCAATATTCATACACTGCTGGGATATTTTCACGGCATGCAGGACGCCGACATGGAAATCGGTCTCGTCCATCCTCAGGGATGGACCGTAGGCACTGCACTGGAACCCGGTGAGGGCGGAAGGCTGTTTGCGCCCGACTTCGACTTTGCCGTGGACTCTCCGATACTGCTGGGGCGCCTGTCATCAACGTCGATGGATGTCGACGGAAAGAAGGTTGAAATATTTACGTATTCAAAAAATGATCTCATCAAGTCGTCAGACCTGATGAACGAAATGCGGGATGTATTCATCGCCACGAGCAAGTTTGTCGAGGGCTTTCCTATCGATCGGTATGTGCTGCTCTTCCACTTTGACGATCAGAATGTCGGCGCATGGGAACACTCTTACAGTTCTGAATATGTATTGAAAGAGGCGCCCCTTGAAGAAGGTTACATCAACCTGATCAACGGTGTCGCCGCTCACGAGATTTTTCACATGATCACGCCGCTGCATATTCATAGCGAGGTCATCCGCCAGTTCAACTTTGTGACGCCATCGCCATCTCAGCACCTTTGGCTGTATGAAGGCGTTACCGAGTGGGCGAGTGATATGATCATGCTTCGCGGGGGACTGATTACCCTTGACGAATTTTTTGATCAAATCTCAGAGAAGCTTGCGATTGATGAACTTCATGACAAGGAAGTCAGCCTGCAGCAACTCGCACTCATGGCTTTCACGGAGGAAGGACGCGCTCAGTATGGCAACATCTACAACCGCGGAGCGCTGGTTCCCCTTCTGATGGACATCCTTCTTCTTGAAAAGTCGGGAGGAAAGAGGGGACTTCGCGAAGTTATCCTGGAACTGACGAAGAAGTACGGATCGGAGAAGCCGTTCTCCGAGGATGAATTCCTTGACGAATTTGTTGCCGTCACGCATCCGGAAATGCGAGTACTCATCGACCGCCATATTAAGGGCGCGTGGCCATTGCCTATCGGGGAATATTTCGCAAAACTCGGAATCAAGTATTCGCCAGTCGTTTATTATGAAGATACTATTGCCGACCGTGGCCATGGCGTCCAGTATGACGGTCAGAAAATGGTAGTAACCGAAGTGCGTGAACGAAGCGAACGAGAAGGGTTGAGGGAAGGAGACGTTGTAGTGGCAGTTAATGACATCACCGTGGCGAGAGAAAACTTTCCTGAGCTTGTTGGTGTCCTTCAAGGCATCGAACCCGGAGATACTGTCACCTACACTGTCGACCGCCCTGAGGGACAAATAAAATTGGACCTTTCCGTTGGCACGCAGCAACGGTCCGAGCATCACGTTTTTCAGCTGATGGAAAACGCGTCACCCCAACAGGTGGCGTTGAGAGAGGCGTGGATGAAACCGCTACGGTAGAAATGTTTCCCCGGTTAAGAATCTTTCAGCCAGCAACAACCCCGCCATGCTCACGGCGTCTGTGATCTTTCCATCAAGTACCATCTTCACCGCCTCGGAGAGCGGAAGTTTCTTCACTTTCAGGTCTGCTTCGCTTTCTTCGGGATTGTTAACGCCTTCTGTTATGTTTGTCGCCAGATAGATCCAGCCGGTTTCGTCGGTGACGGAATTGGAGGTGTGTATTTTCGAAAGCAACTTCCACGACCTTGCCGTGAGTCCGGCTTCTTCAAGAAGCTCACGTTGCGCGCATGCGAGAAGTTCTTCTCCTTCCGGCGCTCCGCCTTCAGGGATTTCCCATGAATACTCACTGAGGGTGAAACGATACTGTCCGACAAGCCAGGTGTTGCCATCGCTGTCGACCGGTACGACGCCCACCGCGCGATTTTTGAAATGAACTTTCCCGTATGTTCCGTTGCCCCCGCCCGGATTGATGACCTTGTATTCGGTCACGCGAATCCAGGGGTTCTCGTAGATTTCTTCTGAGGAGAGTATTTTCCAGGGGTTCATGTTAAAAGTGTTGAAGTGTTAGAGTGCTGAAGTGTTCAAGTTGTGTAATGACACAGATCAGGGCCTTGTCGTGAAGTTGAGAGACGTTGAACGCTTGCGACGTTTGTAAAGTTGTTAGGGACATTTTTTCTGTAAACTATGGAAATCTTTTTATGTTTGCCTTAGCGCGATCGGGATGCTGTATTCAAATTTTTCCAGCGATCAAATTGAAGCGGGCTGCGATGAAGCGGGGCGTGGGTGTCTCGCAGGCCCGGTTGTCGCCGCCGCAGTAATCCTACCCCGTGGTTATCAGCATGAGGGATTGAACGATTCAAAGCAGCTTACGCGCGAGGAACGCGAAGCACTGCGAATAGATGTTGAACGAGATGCGCTTGCGTGGGCGGTCGCCGAAGTCGACAATTACGAAATTGACCGCATCAACATTCTGAATGCCTCCTTCGAAGCCATGCATAAGGCTATCGCAAGCCTTCCCATAAGACCAACGCTGTTGCTCATTGACGGGAATCGATTCAAGCCATATCCCGGCATTCCCCATGAATGTGTTGTTAAGGGTGATGGCAAATTTCTCTCTATCGCCGCAGCATCAATTTTGGCGAAGACGTATCGCGACGAGTTGATGGCCAGGATGGCGCGGGAGTATCCGGGCTATGGATGGGAAACCAATGTCGGCTATCCCACTCCGGAGCATCGCGAAGGAATCCGCTTGCTCGGCGTGTCGCCCCTCCACAGAAAATCCTTTACCTTGCTGCCCGCCCAGCTCGAGTTGTTTGAAGAAGGCAACGAATGAACCCGCTGCGGCGTCAACCCGTTTTACCGACAGATGTGTCTTATTGTTTTGTCGCTCAACGAACATCCTGATTACCCGCTCATTGTGGCGGCAAACCGGGATGAGTTCTACGAGAGGAAGAGCGCCTCGGCAGCATTCTGGAGCGACCACCCGGAAATTCTTGGCGGACGCGACCTGGTGGCCAACGGCACCTGGCTGGCGATGCACCGCAACGGTCGGGTGGCGATGGTCACCAATTACCGCGACCTTACCCGGTACAGGCCGGATGCTCCCTCCCGTGGGGGACTAGTTACTGATTTCCTGCTATCCGAGCAGCAGCCTTTAGCCTACCTGGAAGACGTAGCCCGCCGAAGTCACCTTTACAATGGGTTCAACCTCATCGTCGGCAATCCCCACGAACTCTATTATTATTCCAACTACGGCAATGGCATAACGGCCATACCGCCCGGACTGCACGGAATCAGCAACGCCCTGCTCAACACGCCCTGGCCGAAGGTGCGAAAGGCAACGCAAACCATTGGCACGCTGATCCGGGATCGGGTAGGCAATCCGGATACCTATCTGGATGCCCTGTACGACGATGTAACGGCACCGGATAATGAACTTCCGGACACAGGAGTTGGCCTGGAACGGGAGCGGCAGCTGTCGTCCGTATTCATTAAGAGTCCGGGCTATGGTTCAAGAAGCTCGACAGTCATTCTCGTAGATCGGAATAATCAGGTCCGGTTTTCGGAGCGGGTGTACAATCCTGCGGATTTCTCGTATTCCCGACAAGCATTCACCTTCCGGGTAGGCTCCGGTGCCGTCCCCCGGATATCATAAAAGCGACCGGAAAACGGGTAACTTTTCTCAAATTGCGGCGTCGTGTGTAATGATGGCGGACAGAAGCAAACTAATTGGGCATGAGAATCATTGAAACCCACAACCTTTCCAGGATTTACGTGATGGGTAATACGGAGGTAAAAGCACTCCAGTCGGTGTCGATAAACATTGATAAGGGAGAGTATGTAGCGTTTATGGGACCCTCCGGTTCGGGCAAATCGACGCTGATGAACATAATCGGCTGCCTTGACACACCCACAGGCGGAACATACATGCTCAACAACCATCTGGTCAGCGAAATGACCGAAAATGAGCTGGCAGAGGTCCGAAACAAGGAGATCGGCTTCGTGTTCCAGACGTTCAACCTGCTCCCCCGCGCATCCGCACTGGAAAATGTGGCGCTCCCGCTGATTTACGCCGGGTACAGCAAATCGGAGCGTGAAGAGAAAGCCATGGCAGCACTGGAAAGCGTTGGACTTGCAGACCGGTCGCACCACAAACCCAACGAACTCTCCGGAGGTCAGCGGCAACGGGTCGCCATTGCACGCGCGCTGGTAAACGATCCTTCCATTATCCTGGCAGACGAACCCACCGGAAACCTTGATACCAAGACTTCGTACGACATCATGCACCTGTTTCAGGAGCTTCACGACAAAGGAAACACCATCATCATGGTCACCCACGAAGACGATATCGCGCATTATGCCCATCGCATTGTGCGATTGCGGGACGGTCTGATCGAGTGGGACCGCAAGAACGACAACATCACCCGTACCGAACCCGTGATAGCCTCCTGACGCTTGCGCGTCCAAAAAGATTGTAACTTGGCTACCACCGCGGCAACGCGGCGTTGGTTCTCACAGCATGAAGATTTATACCAAAACTGGCGACTCCGGGTCTACCGGACTCTTCGGGGGAAAACGCGTGTCCAAGGACGATGCCCGGATCGAAGCCTATGGCACGATTGACGAACTCAACTCGTGGATGGGCCTTTTGCGCGATCAGGAGGTGAACCGGTCACGACAGGAATTCCTCGCCGGCATTCAGGATAACCTTTTCGTCATTTCGTCCATGCTCGCCGCCGAACCGGGAAACGAAAAGATCAAAATACCTAAAATTGATGAGGGCGCCGTCGGCATGCTCGAGGCGGCCATCGATGAAATGGACCGGTCGCTTCCGGAGATGCGGTCGTTTGTTCTTCCGGGAGGACATCAGTCGGTTTCTTTCTGCCACATAGCCCGCACCGTATGCCGCCGCGCCGAACGGAGGATCGTGTCGCTCTATGCCCGAGAGGAAGGAGACCGCTTGCCGCTGGTCTATCTCAACCGGCTGTCCGACTACCTTTTCGTCCTGGCCCGCGCCATGGCGCAGGAGTTGGGCGCGACAGAAACACCCTGGAAACCCCGCTATTCCTGATTTTTTCGGCCAAAAGAAGTTAACTTGCCCGTCGTTAACCGTTATCGTAAATGATCGCAGCACAACGAATTGAGATTCAGAGAGTAGAACGGTCACGTGTCGCGGAGTTCGACTTTTCGAACATCCCTTTCGGCAAGTTTTACACCGATCACATGTTCATGGCCGAATTTCGCGATGGTGTATGGAAGGACCTCAGGATCGTACCCTACGGAAAGATTACCATAAGCCCCGCGTCGCCGACGCTTCACTATGCCCACTCCATATTTGAAGGGCTGAAGGCGTACAGGTCGGATTCCGGCGAGGCGCTTGTATTTCGCCCTCTGGCGAATCTGCAGCGACTAAACCGCTCGGCTGAGCGCATGTGCCTTGCGACGGTACCTGAAGATCTATACATGGAAAGCATGCGCGAATTGATTGCGCTTGACCGCGACTGGATACCGCGGCAACCGGGTGCGTCCCTGTATATCCGCCCGTTCCTGTTTTCGGCAGATGAATACATCGGCATTCGTCCTTCGGTCGATTTTACCTATATGGTCATCCTTTCGCCGGTCGGGATGTATTACTCCGCTCCGGTTAAGGTGAAGATAGAAACCCACTACACGAGGGCTGCAGCGGGTGGCACTGGTTATGCCAAGACCGGTGGTAACTATGCGGCTTCTATTTATCCAGCGCTTCTCGCACAAAAGGAAGGATATCATCAATTGTTGTGGACAGACGGCCGGGCACACGAGTACATTGAAGAGTCGGGCACCATGAACGTTATGTTCGTGATCAATGATACGCTTATCACACCGGAGCTTACCGACTCAATACTTCCCGGAATCACCCGTGATAGCGTACTTACGCTTGCGCGTCACTGGGGTTGGAAAGTGGAGGAGCGGAAAGTCGCTGTTAAGGAAGTCGTTGAAGCTCTGGCGTCTGGAAAGATGCAGGAAGCATTTGGCGTTGGTACGGCAGCAACCATAGCGCATATTGAGGCCATCGGCCATGAAGGAAGAGATTATACTTTGCCGCCGGTTGCTGAACGCACGTTTGCCAACAGGTTGTACGAAGAACTCGAAGGAATCAAGCGGGGAACACGTCCCGATCCGTTCAACTGGATGGCGCGGATGTAATGCGAAGTAACTGCATCAGCTTTTTCCTGTTGATGTGCTTGTGTTGCGCATTCGATGTACGTGCGCAAAATCAGTTGCTCTTATTGAAGAATCAGGATGTCCTGCTTCGTTTACGGGCGGGCGATGAATTTGCATTTCGAGTTAAAGGATCGAAAGACGTACGCCGCACATATATCAACGCTTTATCTGACACGGCTGTAGTCACACATCGCGATACCGTTCCGTTCCGGATCATCGACCGCGTGTATTTCAGAAGCGAAACGTTCGTTCATCGTCTCGGACTCTTTCTCATGATTGGTGGCATCGGATACTTTGCCATTGATCAACTCAATAATGTTGTGGTGCATGGTGAAGACGCTCGTCTCGACGAAAGTGTAACCACGACTTCACTTGCCATGGTGGCCGCTGGCGTTCCCATGCGCTACATTGGCCGAAACTCCCGAAAAGTCCGCGGACGCATCCGGCTCCACATGGCAACGCCGGAATCGCCGTTTTATCGGGACGCCGGTCCGAGAGGGTATCAGTCGCCTTATATTCCGAAGTAGGCAGTAGGTAGTTGGCAGTATGCAGTGGTAGGCAGCTTGCAGTTGGCAGTGTTACGGTCAAGCGGTGACGATCAAAAAACGCGAACGATGAGTTAGCCCTAATTTACCGACAAGGCTAGAACGTTATCATTACCAACGTAAACACATAAGCACATAAACACATAAACACGTATATTTGCGGCTGATTTAAGAAACCATGACAACAGAACAACTGAAAGATTTGAAGGCTCGCGTTTCCGCCTTGAGGAGGTATCTTTGACTACGATCGTAAGATTGTAGAAGTACGCGACGAAGAAAGAATCACCCAACAAGCAGATTTTTGGCAGAATCCACGCCAGGCAGAAGCAATGCTTCGCGAACTGCGCGCGAAGAAGGTGTGGACTGACGCTTTCGAGAAGGTAAGCAAGTCTCTTGACGACCTCGAAGTGTTGTACGAATTCCACGAAGCCGGCGAAGTAGGCGAAGAGGAACTCGACCGCGAATACACCAAGGCGCTGGCGGAGGTTGAGGAACTCGA
>Ga0207873_1001524_pt1 | contig 21813 bp, 22 predicted proteins | sample BGWIniCompost_FD_187373 | JGI IMG/M metagenome (GOLD analysis project Ga0207873, IMG submission 187373) | Cellulose adapted compost microbial communities from Newby Island Compost Facility, Milpitas, CA, USA - BGW Initial Compost (SPAdes)... ...
ACTTCGGCCACGGCCGGCCCCGTTTTGTTGCCTCGAGAACAACAATTCTGCCGGGTCGGCCGTGCGCCTCTCTCCCCTCAGTTGGGAGAAGAACCAAAAGAAAACCCGCCACGCGGGCGGGTTTTCCGAAGATCGTGTTCGCCGGGAGGCTTACTTGATCTTGCCTTCCTTGTAGATCACGTGCTTGCGAACGACGGGATCGTACTTCTTGATCTCCATCTTGTTCGGCGTGGTCTTCTTGTTCTTGTCGGTGGTGTAGAAGTGGCCGGTGCCGGCCGAGGAGATCAGGCGGATCTTGTCGCGCTTGGATGCCATGGTTCAGTCCTCCTCAGATCTTCTCGCCGCGGGCACGCAGCTCGGCCAGGACGGCGTCGATGCCCCTCTTGTCGATGGTGCGAAGGGCGGCGGTGGAAACGCGCAGCTTCACCCAACGGTTCTCCGAGGCCACCCAGAAGCGGCGCTCATGCAGGTTGGGAAGGAAACGGCGGCGGGTCTTGTTGTTGGCGTGCGAGACGTTGTTACCGGTCCGCACGGCCTTGCCGGTGACTTGGCAAACTCGGCTCATGTTGCGACTCCTGGGTAAGGACTGGCCACCCATGGCCCGGATGGCTTCGGCCCCGCGCCCGCCGGCCGGGGCCGCGGACGCTGCGATGCGGGAGGTGTAGCGACGCTCCGCCAGGGCCTGGGGATCGCATTCCCGGGCCATGGCCGATGGGGCGGATGCGGAGCGAGCCGCGCATTATGCCTTTCAGGTCCGGCACTTATCAAGCAGGAACGGGCTCGGGCGCAGGCGGGCGCGGAGGCGCGCGGGCCGCGCCAGGGTAGAGCAAAACGTCGCCGAATCAAGGCATTATGCCCGCGCCACAGTGCCAGGCGAGCGTCTCGGCTGGCGCCTGGCCAGCTCGTGCCGGTCCGCGCCGGGCCGGGTCAGCCGCCGCCGGCGTCGGAAGCGCCGGCGCTCGGCCGCCAGCCGTGGTGGCGGATGTCCAGCCACAGGCTGTAGGCAGCCGTGAAGGTGGGAAACAGGTTCTGCAGCACGCCCACCGAGTCCTGCTTGGCCGAGAACATGAAATAGCTCAGGGTCATGACGCTGCCCAGCAGGCTCATGTACCAGAACATCCGCGGGATCACCGGTTTGCGAGCCCGGCGGCTGGCGATGAACTGCACCAGCCAGCGGCCGCCGAACATCAGTGCGCCGGTGTAGCCGATCAGCTTCCAGGGGGTCACGTGCAGGCCGGTCCAGGCCAGCCACAGGATTTCCTGGTTCATGCCTTCACTCCAGTTCGCGCACGCCGGTCAGGCGGTTGCGCTTGATCAGCCAGGCCACGCCCATCAGGTCGCGAATGCCTACCAGGGCCCGGCCCAGGTTGTTGTACTTGGAGCGGCCGGCGGCTCGCGGGCGATGGTTCACCGGCACGCTGACGGTCTTCCAGCCGGCCCGCTGCATCAGCGCCGGCAGGTAGCGGTGCATGTGGTCGAACCAGGGCAGGTCCAGGAAGGCGGCCCGCTCGAACAGCTTGGTGCCGCAGCCGGTGTCAGGGGTGGCGTCGCGCAACAGCCGGGCTCGGATGCCGTTGGCCAGCCGCGAGGCCCAGCGCTTGCTGCCGCTGTCGCGACGGGCGATCCGCCAGCCGGCGTAAAGCTTCACCTCGGGCGGGCCGGCGTCGCGGGCGGCCAGCAGCTTCGGCAGGTCGGCCGGGTCGTTTTGGCCGTCGCCGTCCAGGGTGGCCACCCAGGTTGCGCGCGCGGCCTTGACCCCGGTGCGGATGGCCGCGCTCTGGCCGCTCTGGCGCAGGTGCTGCAGTACCCGCAGCTCCGGTGTGCGGGTCTTGGCGGCGCGCAGCTCGTCAACGCTGCCGTCGCTGCTGTGGTCGTCCACCACGATGATCTCGAAGGCGAGCCGACCGCGCAGCGCAGCGGCTATCTCGTCCACCAGGGCACCGATGTTGCCCTGTTCGTTGAAGGCGGGAACGACAACCGAGAGTTCGGGCGGGTACACGGCGTGCGAAGCCTTTCGGAGAGGTTGCGAAGGCGCGATTGTCGCGCCGCGCATATTAAGGAATTCTGTACCGGCCTTACTCCGGCCGTGTGGGCTCAGTAGCGGTCCGGGCCGAAGTAGTCGGGCACCAGTCCACCACCTCGGGCAGGCCGCGTTCGATGCCGGTGCGCGGAGCGAAGCCGAAGGCCGCCGCCGCCGACGTGTCCGCCATGGTCTCGGGCATGTCTCCCGGCTGCATGGGTTCGTAGCGCTTGCGGGCCGGGCGGCCCGCGGCCTGTTCGATCACGGCGATGAAGCGTTCCAGCTCCACCGGCGTGTGGTTGCCCAGGTTGAACAGCCGGTGCGGCGCACCGTCGCCATCCCCAGCGCTCGGCGGATGGTCCAGGGCGCCCAGTACACCGGCGACGATGTCGCCGACATGGGTGAAGTCGCGGCGCATCCGGCCGTGGTTGTAGACGGCGATCTCGCGCCCGGCCAGCACCGCCCGGGCGAACAGCACCGGCGCCATGTCCGGCCGACCCCAGGCCCCGTAGACGGTGAAGAAGCGCAGGCCGGTGCAGGCCAGCCCGTACAGGTGGGCATGGCTCCAGGCCATGGCCTCGTTGGCCACCTTGGTGGCGGCGTAGAAGCTCAGCGGCCGGTCGATGCGCTGGTCCTCGCGGAAGGGCGGGATGGCGCGGCCGCCGTACACCGAGGACGAGGAGGCGTAGACCAGGTGCTCCACGCCGTGCCGTCGGCACAGCTCCAGCACGTGGGTGAAGCCGAGCAGGTTGGAGCGGGCGTAGGCGCGCGGATTCTGCAGCGAGTAGCGCACGCCGGCCTGGGCCGCCAGGTGCACCACCCGGGTCGGTCGTTCGCGCTCGAACAACGCCGCCAGGGCATCGTGGTCGGCCAGGTCGAGCTCGGCGATCGGTACCTGCGGACACAGCACCGCCACCCGGTCGCGCTTGATCGCCGGGTCGTAGTAGTCGTTGAAATCGTCCAGGCCGAGCACGCGCTCGCCGCGCGCGGCCAGGGCCCGGCAGGTATAGGCGCCGATGAAACCGGCGGCGCCGGTGACCAGCACCGTCATCTCAACGTTCGCCGCGCAGGCGCTCGAGGATGCCTTCCAGGGCGTCCAGGCCGTGGTAGCTGATCACCAGCTTGCCGCGGCCGCCGCGGCCGTGCTGCACGGCGACCTTGGCGCTGAGCTTCTCCGACAGCTCGCGCTCCAGGGCGGCGATGTCGGCGTCGATCTTCTTCGCCGACTTGCTGGCCTTCCTGGTCGGCACCTGGCCGCGGGCCAGCTGCTGGGCCCGGCGCTCGACCTCGCGCACCGAATAACCCTCGGCCACGGCCTCCCTGGCCAGCTGCAGGGCGGCCTGCGGCGCCAGGGTCAGCAGGGCACGGGCGTGGCCCATCTCCAGCTGCTTCTTCTCCAGCATCTCGCGGATGCCGTCGGGCAGCTCGAGCAGGCGCAGCAGGTTGGACACCGCCGCGCGCGAGCGGCCGACGGCCTCGGCGGCCTGCTGGTGGGTCAGGCTGAACTCGTCGATCAGGCGGGAAAGCGCCTGCGCCTCCTCCAGCGGATTGAGGTCCTCGCGCTGGATGTTCTCGATCAGCGCCATGGCGATGACGGCGCGGTCGTCGACCTCGCGCAGCACCACCGGCACCTCGGCCAGGCCGGCCTGGGTGGCGGCGCGCCAGCGGCGCTCGCCGGCGATGATCTCGTAGCGGGCGCCGTCGCCGTCGCGGCCGATCTCGCGCACGACGATCGGCTGGATCAGGCCCTGGGCCTTGATGGACTCGGCCAGCTCGGCCAGCTTCTCCGGGTCCATGCCGGTGCGCGGCTGGTACTTGCCCGGCTGCAGGCGGCCGATCGGCAGCGTGCGCAGGCCCTCGCCGGCATCGGCTTGTTCGGCGGCGGGCGCGGCGCCCTTGTTGCCGGTGCCCAGCAGGGCTTCCAGGCCGCGGCCCAGGCCGCGCTTCTTGCTGCTCATGCGGTCTCCTCAAGCACTTTCTTCTTCTCCCGCCGCACGATCTCGCCGGCCAGGCCCAGGTAGGCGATGCCGCCGCGGCTGGCGCGGTCGTAGCCGACGATGCTCTGGCCGTGGCTGGGCGCCTCGGCCAGGCGCACGTTGCGCGGGATGATCGAGCGGAACACCTTGTCGCCGAAGTGCCGGGTCAGCTCGCCGGACACGGCATTGGCCAGGTTGTTGCGCACGTCGAACATGGTGCGGACGATGCCCTCGATCTCCAGCGACGGGTTCAGCCGCGCCTTCAGCGCCTCGATGGTGTCCACCAGGGCGCTCAGGCCCTCGAGGGCGAAGTATTCGCACTGCATCGGCACGATCACGCCGTCGGCGGCGGCCAGGGCGTTGAGCGTCAGCAGCGACAGCGAGGGCGGGCAGTCGATGATCAGGTAGTCGTACTGGCCGCGCAGGGGTTCCAGGGCTTCCTTCAGGCGCTGCTCGCGGCCGGCCTCGTCCATCAGGCGGATCTCGGCGGCGGTCAGGTCGATGTTGGCCGGCAGCAGGTCGTAGCCCTCGGGCGAGGCGACGATGGCGGCGCGGGCATCGCATTCGCGCAGCAGGACTTCGCAGCTGGAGCGCTCCAGCTCGCGCTTGTCCACGCCGGAGGCCATGGTGGCGTTGCCCTGCGGATCCATGTCCACCAGCAGCACCCGGCGCGGCACCGCGGCCAGCGCGGCGGCCAGGTTCACGGCGGTGGTCGTCTTGCCGACTCCGCCTTTCTGGTTGGCGATGGCGATGATGCGGCCCATGCTCTCTCCTCGCGTCGGAACGGGGGATTATGCCGGTTGCGGCGGCCGCCGGCCCACGATCACCAGATGCCGCTCCCCCGGCAGGCCGGGAACGGTCAGCGGCTCGATGGCCTCGACCTGCCATTCCGGCGGCAGGGCGGCGATCTCGGCGTCGGGGCGCTGGCCCTTCATCGCCAGCAGGCGGCCCTCGGGCGCCAGCAGGTGGCCGCCGACCTCGAGGATGCCGGCCAGGGTGTCCAGGGCGCGGGCGGTGATCTGCGGGTAGGCGCCGGGTTCGTCCACGGCTTCGGCCCGCGCTTCCAGCACCCGGGCATTGGCCAGGCCCAGGCGGCGCACGGCCTCGCGCAGGAAGCGGGCCTTCTTGCCGTTGCTCTCGACCAGGCTGACCTCGACGTCGGGCCGGGCCATGGCCAGCGGGATGCCGGGCAGGCCGGGGCCGGTGCCCAGGTCGGCCAGGCGGCCGGGGCGCAGGAAGCGCCACATGGCCAGGGAGTCGAGCAGGTGCCTGGAGACCATCTCCCGCTCGTCGCGGACGGCGGTGAGGTTGTAGGCGCGGTTCCAGCGTGACAGCAGGGCCAGGTAGTCCAGCAGGCGCAGGGCCAGGGGCTGGGGCGGCAGGCCGAGGGCAGTCAGGCCGGCTTCCAGCTCGGGAAGCAGGGGCGAGTCAGGGGTCATGCCGGGAATTATGCGCGATGCGCGGCGCGGACCCGGCGGGGCCGGCGTCTGGCGAGGGACGGGTTTCGGCAGGCCGGCGGACGCGCCGGCGGGCCTTCGCGGGGCTCAGGCGCGCTGCAGGCCGTCGATCGAGCAGCGGATGACCCGCAGGCCCAGCTTGCCGACCCGGCGGTTGAGCTCGGACTTGAAGGCCTCGGCCAGGGGGCGGGTGGCGTCGGCCAGCGCCGACAGCGAGGCCAGGGTGTCGCGGGCCTGGTCCATCACCAGGGCGTCGACGCGGTCCAGGGCCTCGCCGGCCTGGGCCGGGTCGAGGATCTGGTAGTAGAGCTCGGCATGGGCACCGCCGTCGGCGGGCACGTCCAGGTGGTGGCCGATCAGGCAGACCGGCTCGCCCAGCTGGTCCAGCCCCGGAATGGTCCAGTGCCAGCCCGGCCCCAGGGCCCCCACGAAACGCCCGAACCGGTGCTTGGTCACCACGGCGTTGTCCGGTACCCGGCGGAAGCCGGTGAGCCAGGCCAGGCCGGCCAGGGGCAACGGGCGGGGCAGGAGGGGGCTCATTTTTCTTCTTGGGGAACCGGGGGTTGGGATATTTTGCTGAAGTATAGTCTTGGAAACGTGACCGGTTTCACAATACGGACACGTCAGACTTGACTCCCGATTCAGGAAGGGGGCCGGGCCGCATCCCGCGGCCCGGCCGGGTGGGGCCGGACAAGGCCGGTCGGCGGCACGGACAAAGGGGTATGGGGTGATGGATCCGCAGAAGAAGAAGCAGGGCCTTTCCGGGGCGGGCATCGCCGCCGTCGTGATCGGCGTGCTGGTGGTCGGGGGCCTGGTGCTGGCATTGCTGGCCTGGGGCGTGATGGGCCTCCGCGGCGGCCCGCGCGAGGGCGAGCGCATCACCGACCAGATGGGTCGGCTGATCGAACAGGCGGGCAGCGGTGAACTGGCGCCGGTGGACAGGATCGAGCTCGAGTCGTATTCGGGCGGCGAACGCGGCCGCGCCGAACGGGTGCTGCAGCGGGTGCTCAACGAATCGATCGCCATCCAGAACGAATACCTCGCCGAACTGCAGAGGATCGGCTGGGACCGCGTGCTTGATCCGGTCCGGCTGGACGGCGATCGCGACATGACCGAGTCGAACAGGATCCTGGCCGGCGGCCGCGAGGCCGCGACCCGCCTGTGCCGGGAGCAGGAATCGCGACTGCTGGCGGCGGCGCGCGAAGCCGTGCAGGAGGCCTACCCCAATGCGGCCTCCCGCCAGGAGGTCCTGGACGGCATCGAGAAGGGAATGCGCGAGGCCGCCGGCCCGCGTCAGGAAATCTGCAGGATGGAGCTGGCCATCATCGACGAGGTCGCCGGCATGATGGGCGTGCTCGAAAGCGATCCGGGCTGGACGGTCGATGGCGAGTACTTCATGTTCACCGGGGACGATCACGTCGAGCGCTTCAACCGCCACCTGGATGCCATGCAGGCCCTGGTGCAGCAGCAGGACGCGCTGCGCCGGGAGAACATGGACAAGGCACAGCAGGACCTGCGCAAGATGGGCCTGTAAGGCCCTGCCACGCCATTCGGCGGCTGGCCGTCCGGCCGGCCGCCTTCACGTTTGCAGGACAAGAACAGAGGTCAGTCCGTCGTCATGCCCACCGTCCTCGTCACCGGCGCCACCGGTTTCCTCGGCCAGCACCTGGTCCGCGCGCTGATCGCGGCCGGTCAGCAGGTGCGTGCGCTGTCGCGCTCCCCCGAGGGCGATGCGCTGCTGGCGCGCCTGGGCGCCGAGCCGGTGCGCGGCAGCCTCGGCGACGCCGCTTCGCTGCGCAAGGCGGTGGCCGGCTGCCAGGCGGTCTTCCACACCGCCGCCGACACCAGCACCTGGGCCCCGGGTGACGCCGCCCAGACCGACACCAATGTCGGCGGCACGGTGCGCCTGCTGGCGGCCTCGCGCGACGCCGGCGTCAGCGCCTTCCTGCACACCTCCAGCGTCTCGGCCTATTCGCACCTGGTGCACGGGACACTGCGCGAGGACGTGCCGCAGCGCGGCGGCGAATCCTGGATCAACTACGAGCGCACGAAGTACGAGGCCGAGCGGCGCGTACGCGAATCCGGCCTGCGCTGGGTGGTGTTTCAGCCCTCGCACATCCTCGGTCCCGGCGACCGGCACAACTGGTCGCGGCTGATCCGGCTGGTGGACCAGAACAGGCTGCCCGGCGCGCCGCCGGGCTCGGGCGCCTTCGCCGACGTGCGCGAGATCGCCCGGGCGCAGGTGCGTGCATGGCGCGAGGGCCTGGACGGCGAGGCCTTCCTGCTCGGCGGCGAGCACGCCAGCTTCCTCGAGCTGATCGCCGAGATCGGCCGCCAGCTCGGCCGGCGCACGCCGAAGCGGGCGACGCCCGCCTTCGCGCTCAAGGCCTGGGCGCGCGTGCTGGACATCGCATCCCGCTTCACCGGCAAGGCGCCGGAGATCACTCCGGCCGGCGCCATGTTCACCTGCCACCACCTGCGGGTGGATTCCTCGAAGGCGGAACGGATGCTGGGCTACCGCAGCACGCCGCTGCCGCAGCTGCTGGCCGACACCATCGCCTGGCTGCGCGCCGAAGGCCTGGTGTCGCCTCAGGACCTCGCTTCGAAGTAACGCGCCAGGATGTCCTCGGCCGAAGCAGGCGGCGAGAACAGGTAGCCCTGGCCCTGGTGCAGGCCGAGCAGGCGCAGCTGGTGTCGCTGCTCCTCGGTCTCGATGCCCTCGGCGATCACTTCCAGGCCGAGGGAGTCGGCCAGCAGGCGGATGGCGCGGACGATGGCGGTGGAACCGCCGCTCTCGCCGCTGCGCAGGCCGGCGACGAAACTGCGGTCGATCTTCAGGCCGTGCAGCGGGAAGCGGTGCAGGTAGCTGAGCGAGGAATAGCCGGTGCCGAAGTCGTCCAGCAGGGTCAGCACGCCGGCCTCGCGCAGCCGGCCCAGGCAGGCCTGCACCATTTCCGGCTGGTCGAGCAGGGCGCCCTCGGTGACTTCCAGGCGCACGCTGGCCGGCTTCACGTCGTGCCGCGCCATCAGCTCGAGCAGGCGCTGGTCGAAATCCGGCGCGCGCAGGTGCCGGGGCGAGACGTTGAGCGTGGTGTAGGTCTGGCCGCGCGCCAGCCGCAGCACGTCGCGGCAGACCCGCTCGTAGATCTGCCAGTCCATGTGCTCGAGGCTGCCGGTTTCCTCGGCGATGCCGATGAACTCGCCCGGCGCGGCCAGGCCGCGCACCGGGTGGTGCCAGCGCATCAGCGCCTCGAAGCCGACCAGGTGGCCGTCGGCCAGGTCGAGGATGGGCTGGTAGTGCGGCACGAACTCCTGGCGCAGCAGGGCCCGGCGCAGGTCGCCTTCCAGCTCCAGCAGGCGCAGTGCCGCCTTGTGCAGCTGCTCGTCGAACAGGGCGTAGCGCTGGCGGCCGGCGCCCTTGGCGCGGTACATGGCCACATCGGCGTCGCGCAGCAGTTCTTCCGGGCTGCGGTAGCGGCTGTCGACGATGGCGATGCCGATGCTGGCCGAGGTGTAGAGCTCCTTGCCGGCGATGCGCATCGGCTCGGCCAGGGACTGGATGACCCGCTCGGCCACCGCCACGGCGTCCTCGGCGCTGTGGATGCGGTCGAGCACGATGGCGAACTCGTCGCCGCCCAGGCGCGCCACCATGTCCGGGTCGCGCACGCAGCGGCCGATGCGGCGGGCGGCTTCCTTGAGAAGTTCGTCGCCGACCAGGTGGCCGACCGAGTCGTTCACCACCTTGAAGCGGTCCAGATCCAGGAACAGCACCGCGAACAGCTGCCCCGGATCGCTGCGGTAGCGCGACAGCGCCATGCCCATGCGGCCCAGCAGGTGGGCGCGGTTGGGCAGGCCGGTCAGGGTGTCGTGCATGGCCTCGTGCTTGAGCTTGAGTTCCATGCGCTCGCGCACCGATATCTGGTCGCGCAGCTCGCGGTTGGCGTCGGCCAGTTCGCTGGTGCGGGCGGCCACGCGCCGCTCCAGCTCGGCATAGGCCTCGCGCAGCGACTCGTTGGCCTGGCGCCGCTCCAGCGCCTGGGCGATGTGGAAGGAGACGAAGCTCAGCAGCTCCTGATCGCGCTGGCTGTAGTAGTAGTCCGGCGTGTAGCTCTGCACGGCGATCACGCCGACCACCTTGGCGCCGACCTGCAGCGGCACGCCCAGCCAGCAGACCGAGGGCGCGCCCGAGGTCTGTACCCGGCCCACGTCCACCAGCCGGCGGATGTCCTCGTCGGTGGCCAGCAGCGGCGAGCCGGTGGACAGCACGTATTCGGTCAGGCCCTTGGCCAGACGGCGGCGCGGACGCTTCTCGTCGCGTTCGTCGACGGAGTAGGGGAAGTCCAGCTCCTGGCCGTCGGCGGTGAGCAGGGCGATGAAGAAGTTGCGGGCATCCAGCAGGCCGCTGACGATGCCGTGCACCTCGGCGTAGAAGGCGTCGACGCTCTCGCTGCGGCTGGCCTGCTCGGCGATGCGGAACAGGGCGGCCTGCAGGCGTTCGCTGCGCTCGCGCTCGGCGATCTGCTCGCGCAGCTCGCGGGTGCGCTCGTCCACGCGCCGCTCCAGCTCCTCCTGGGCGTCGCGCCGGGCCAGGGCGGTCAGGATGTGCTGGGCCACGTAGCCGAGCAGGGCGCAGTCTTCCTCGGTGTAGCGCCATTCCGGGTCGTAGCTCTGCACCACAACGGCGCCACGGACCACGCCTTCCTCGACCATGGGCACACCCAGCCAGTCGACGCTGTCCGGGCCCAGGGTCTCGTCGCGGGTCACCCCCAGCGCCTGCCGCACCTGGTCGGAGGGGCCCATGGCGGGCTTGCCGTGGCGGATCAGGGCGAGGGTCAGGCTGTTGGCCATCCTCTCCGCCGGGATTTCCTCCTCCGGATCCGGCTCGACCGGGTCCTGGCTGTCGGCGAAGTAGATGAAGCGCATCGTGTCGCTCTCGGGCGAGTAGCGCACGATGTAGAAGTTCTCGGCGTACATCAGCCGGCCGACGATCTCGTGCAGGCCGCGCAGCACCGCCGCGGTGTCCTGGCCGGAACTGGCCAGGTCGGAGATGGCGAACAGCGCGCGCTGCAGCCGCTCGGCACGGCCCAGGCGCTCCACGTCCACGCGCAGGCGCTGGATCTCGGCCTCGAGTTCGGCCAGCCCGCGCTCGCGCTGTCGCGCGTCGGGCATGACCTGGCCGGATGTGAGCGACGGCGATGGCATCGGTACGGCTTCCTCCCCCTCCCCCCGGGGTCGGCCGAGTGTATCAGCCGGCCCGGGCGGGTCCGTGCGCTTCGTCGAGGATCGCGGAGGTGGCGCCGAGCGCGACCAGGCGGCCGCGGTCCAGCACGGCGGTGCGCTCGGCCAGGGCGCGGGCGGCGTCAGGATCGTGGGTGATGAACAGCAGGGCCAGGCCGTGTTCGCGCTTGAGCCGGCCCAGCAGGGCCAGCACGCCGGCCCGGTGGTGCGCGTCCAGGGCCGACACCGCCTCGTCGCAGACCAGCAGTTCCGGGTCGGTGGCGAGGGCGCGGGCGATGGCCACGCGCTGGCGTTGGCCGCCGCTGAGCTGATGCGGCCAGCGCTCCGCCAGGGCCGGATCCAGGCCGACCGCCGGCAGCAGTTCCAGTGCCCGCGCACGCCGGCCGGCGGCATCGGCCAGGCCGTGGATGCGCAGCGGCTCGGCGATCAGCTCGTGCACGCGCATGCGCGGGTCCAGCGAGGCGGTCGGGTCCTGGAAGACGACGCCGATGCGGCGGCGCAGCGCCCGCAGCCGTGGCCGGTCGGCGCCGAGCAGGTCCTCGCCGTCCAGCAGCACGCGGCCGCCCACACCCTGCCGCAGCAGGCGCAGCAGGGCGCGGATCAGGCTGGACTTGCCGCTGCCGCTTTCACCCAGCAGGGCCAGGCATTCGCCGCGGTGCAGTTCGAGCCGGACATCGGACACGGCCGGCGCCGCCGCGCCGCGGTAGCGCACCGACAGGTTCTCGAGCCGCAGCAGGGAGGGACCGGGCGCAGGCGCCGGCGGCGGCGGCAGGCGGGCGGCGGCCAGCAGTTCGCGGGTGTAGGCATGGGCGGGGCGTTCGAACACCCCGGCGGCGCTGCCGCGCTCCACGCATTCGCCCTGCCGGAGCACCGCCAGTTGCTGGGCATGGCGGGCGACCAGCGGAAGATCGTGGCTGACCAGCAGCACCGCCAGGTCCTGTTCCCGGCGCAGGCGGTCGAGCAGGGCCAGGGCCTCGCCGGCCAGGCGCGGGTCCAGGGCCGAGGTCGGCTCGTCGGCCAGCAGCAGGGCCGGGCGGCCGGCCAGGGCCAGGGCGACCAGCACGCGCTGGCGCTGGCCGCCGCTGAGCTGGTGCGGGTAGCGGCGGGCGAGGGTTTCCGGCTGCGGCAGTTCCAGGCGATCCAGCAGCTCCAGGGCGGCGGCGCGGGCGCCGGTCCGGTCCAGGCCACCGTGCAGGCGGAGGGCCTCCCCCAACTGGTCGCCGACCTGGCGCAGCGGGTGCAGGCTGGCCAGCGGGTCCTGCGGAATCCAGGCGATGGCGCGGCCTCGCAGGGCCAGGTGTTCGGCTGAACCGAGGGCCAGGGTCCGCGTGCGGCCGTCGGCGCCGCCGAGCTCCAGCTCGCCGCGCATCCGCAGGCCGGCCGGCAGCAGGCCGAGCAGGGCCAGCACGCTCAGGCTCTTGCCGCTGCCGCTTTCGCCGACCAGGCCCAGGCACTGGCCGGGACGCAGCTCCAGCGTCAGCGGACCGAGCAGGCGGCGTTCGCCGGCGAAAACTTCCAGGCCGCGAAGATGGAAGCCGCGTGGCGCGCTGGTGGACGGAAGCGGCGTGTTCATGCCGGCGCCCCGCGCACGTCCAGCCAGTCGCGCAGGCCGTCGCCCAGGAACTGGAAGGCCGCCAGCGTCGCGACCAGGAAACCGGCCGGGAACAGCAGGGTCCAGGGTGCGGTGTCGAGTTCCTGGCTGCCTTCGGCCAGCAGGGTGCCCCAGCTGGCGGCCGGCTCGTCCAGGCCCAGGCCGAGGAAGCCGAGGAAGCTTTCCACCAGGATGGCTTGCGGCAGGATCAGGCCGAGGTAGACCAGGGCCAGCGGCAGCAACTGCGGCAGCAGGTGCCAGCGCAGCACCTGATCGAAGCGGGCGCCGGCGGCACGCGCGGCCAGCACGAACGGTGCCTCGCGCAGCCGTGCCGCCTCCGCCCGGGCCACCCGCGCCAGGTCGATCCAGACGTAGGCGCCGATCGCCGCCAGCAGCAGCCAGGCCGAGCGCCCGAACAGGGCCAGCAGCAGGATCACGATCAGCAGGAAGGGCAGGGCCGAGAGCACATCCAGCACCCGCACCATGGCCCGCTCGACCCAGCCGCCGGCGTAACCGGCCACCGCGCCCCAGGCCAGGCCCAGCAGCAGGGCCATCACCGTGGCCAGGGCGCCCACCATCAGCGAGACGCGGCCGCCGGCCAGGGTGCGGGCCAGCACGTCGCGGCCGATGGCGTCGGTGCCGAACCAGTGGCCCGACTGCAGCGAGGGCGGCGCCGACAGCATTTCCCAGTGCGGCCGGTGCGGATCCGGCAGGTCCAGCAGCGGCGGCGCCAGCCAGCACAGCAGGGCCAGCAGGCCCAGCAGGGCGAGGCAGGCCCGGGCCTGTGCCGGCAGGGAACGGAGTGTGTGCATGAGCGGCATCTTAGCCGGCGGCAGGGGCGTATCATGGCCGGGGTCGCACCAGGAAAAACGGAGCATCGGATGCCCTTCCCCCAGACCCGTCTTCGCCGCATGCGCCGCGACGATTTCTCGCGCCGGCTGATGCGTGAGCACACCCTGACGGTGGATGACCTGATCCTGCCGGTGTTCGTGCACGAACCCGCCGGTCGCGAGGCCGTGCCCTCGATGCCGGGCGTGGAGCGGCTGTCCATCGACGAGCTGCTGAAGGTGGCCGGCCAGGCGGTGGAACTGGGCATCCCGGCCCTGGTGCTGTTCCCGGTGACGGCGCCGGAGGCCAAGTCGCTGGACGCGGCCGCCGCCTGGGATCCGGACGGCCTGGCGCAGCGGGCGATCCGCGCGCTCAAGCGCGAGTACCCGCAGCTGGGCGTCATCACCGACGTTGCCCTCGACCCCTACACCAGCCACGGCCAGGACGGCCTGCTCGACGAGAGCGGCTACGTGGTCAACGACCTGACCCTGGATGCGCTGGTGAAGCAGGCCCTGTCGCATGCCGAGGCCGGCGCCGACGTGGTGTCGCCCAGCGACATGATGGATGGCCGCATCGGCCGCATCCGCGAGGTGCTGGAGAACAACGGCTTCGTCAACACCCGTATCCTCGCCTACAGCGCCAAGTACGCCTCCAGCTTCTACGGCCCCTTCCGCGACGCGGTCGGCAGCGCCGGCGCCCTCGGCAAGGGCAACAAGTTCACCTACCAGATGGACCCCGGCAACAGCGACGAGGCCCTGCGCGAGGTCGCGCTCGACCTCGAGGAAGGCGCCGACATGGTCATGGTCAAGCCGGGCATGCCCTACCTGGATGTGGTGCGTCGGGTGAAGGAGCGCTTCGGCGTGCCCACCTACGCCTACCAGGTCAGCGGCGAGTACGCGATGTTGAAGGCGGCCGCCCTGAACGGCTGGCTGGACGAACGCGCCTGCGTCATGGAGGCGCTGCTGGGGTTCAAGCGTGCCGGCTGTGATGGCGTGCTGACCTATTTCGCGCTGGACGTGGCGCGATGGCTGAAGGAGGGATGACATGTCGCACCGCTATGCCGTGTTCGGACACCCCGTGGCGCATTCGCTGTCGCCGCGCATCCACGCCGCCTTCGCCGCCCAGTTCGGCATGGCCCTGGAGTTCGCGGCCATCGACGCGCCGCCGGACCAGTTCGAGCAGTTCCTGGCGCGTTTCGCCGCCAGCGGCGGCCGCGGTGCCAGCGTCACCCTGCCGCTGAAGGAACTGGCGCTGCGCCTGTGCGCCGAGACCAGTGCCCGCGCCCGCCGTGCCGGCGCGGTCAACACCCTGCTGCACCGTGACGACGGCAGCTGGTACGGCGACAACACCGACGGCATCGGCCTGGTGCACGACCTGACCGAGCGTCATCGCCTGGACCTGCGCGGCCGCCGCGTGCTGCTGCTCGGCGCCGGCGGCGCCGCCCGCGGCGTGGCGCCGGCCCTGCTCGATGCCGGCATCGGCGAGCTGTGGATCGTCAACCGCACGAGCGAGAAGGCCGACGCCCTGGCCGACGCCCTGGGCGAACCGGGCCGCGTGCACACCCGCTACTGGAAGGACCTGGGTCAGCTGGGCGGTTTCGACATGCTGGTCAATGCCACCTCGGCCGGCCGCGGCGGCGGTGGCCTGGACCTGCCGTTCTCGCTGGCGGGCAACCGCGCCCTGGCGGTGGACCTGAACTATGGCGAGGCGGCGGTGTCCTTCATCGCCTGGGCCGGCGCCGCCGGCATCGAGCACCGCTTCGATGGCCTGGGCATGCTGGTCGAGCAGGCCGCCGAGGCCTTCGCGCTCTGGCACGGCAAGCGGCCGGACACCGACGAGGTCTACGACGCCCTGTCCAGCCGCGCCGACGCGCTGCAGACCGCCGACTGACACCACTGCTTCGAAGCAAGGCCGCGCCGGCTGCGCGGCCTGGTGGTGCCTACAGGTACTCGTCCTTCAGCCGCACGTAGTGCTTGGCCGAGTAGTAGAGCTGCTCGACTTCCTCGTCGGACAGCATGCGCGCCGGCTTGGCCGGATTGCCCAGCCAGAGTTCGCGGCTGCGCACCGTCTTGCCCGGCGGCACCACCGCGCCGGCACCGACGAACCCGTGGTCCTCGACGACTGCGCCGTCCAGCACCGTCGCGCCCATGCCGATCAGCACCGCGTTGCCGATGGTGCAGGCGTGGACGATGGCGCCGTGGCCGATGGTGACGTCGTCGCCGATGATCGTCGGCCAGCCGCCGGGGCGGGTGTAGGGGCCTTCGTGGGTGACGTGGACGATGCTGCCGTCCTGGATGTTGGTGCGGGCGCCGATGCGGATGTGGTTGACGTCGCCGCGGATCACGCAGCCCGGCCAGACCGAGCTGTCCTCGCCGATGTGCACGTCGCCGATGACGGTGGCGGCCGGGTCCACGTAGGCCCGGGCGCCGAGGGTGGGCAGGATGCCCTTGTAGGGTCGGAGGTTCATGCGGCGCATTGTAGCGGCCGGCGAGCCCGTTGCCGGATGCCGGAAACGCAACCTGACCCCGTTCCGAAGTGAACCTGACCCCGTTGGGGATAAGATGCGGGCATGGATACTCCTTCGCCCTTCGATGTCGACCTTGGCCGGATGCTGGAGCGGCTCCGGCAGGCGCACCGGCACAGGCGGCCGGACTATCGCCAGCGCATGGACGACCTGGCCCGGCTGGCCGACACGGTGAAGCGTCATGCCGACGAGCTGGTGCGGGCGGTCTCGGGGGATTTCGGCCGGCGTTCGCGCCACGTCACCCAGTCGGCCGACCTGATGACGACGCTGGGCGAGATCCGCCACCTGCGCAAGCACCTGCGCCGCTGGATGCGGCCGCGGCGGGCGCCGGTCAATGCCGCCTTCCTGCCGGCGCGGGGCGAGCTGCTGCCGCAGCCGCTGGGCGTGGTCGGCATCATGGCGCCCTGGAACTACCCCATCCAGCTGCTGCTGATCCCGCTGGCCGATGCCATCGCCGCCGGCAACCACGTGATGGCCAAGCCCTCGGAGTTCGCGCCGCGCACCGCCGAGGTGCTGGCCAAGGTGGTGTCCGAAAGCTTCCCGTCCGACCGGGTGATCCTGGTGCAGGGCGATGCCGAACTCGGTGCCGCCTTCAGCCGGCTGCCCTTCGACCACCTGTTGTTCACCGGTTCGACCGCGGTCGGCCGCAAGGTGATGGCGGCGGCCGCGCCCAACCTGACGCCGGTGACGCTGGAGCTGGGCGGCAAGTCGCCGGCGCTGGTGGCGCCGGGCTATGACCTGCGCCATGCCGCCGCACGCATCGCCGTCGGCAAGTGCTTCAACGCCGGCCAGACCTGCGTGGCGCCGGACTATGTGCTGGTGCCGCGGGCGCAGCGCGACGAGTTCGCCCGCCTGCTGCTTTCCGAGCTGCGCCGCCTCTACCCGGGCCTGAGCGGCAACCCGGACTACACCGCCATCGTCAATGCCCGCCAGGCCGCGCGCCTGCGCGACATGCTGGACGAGGCGCGCGACCACGGCGTCACCGTGCTGCAGTACCGGCCGGACCAGGAACCGCCGCCGCCGGGCATCGAGGTGTTCCCGCCGACCCTGCTGCTGGATCCGCCGGAGCACCTGCGGGTGATGCGCGAGGAGATCTTCGGTCCGCTGCTGCCGATCAAGGGCTACGACAGCCACGACGAGGCCATCGCCTACATCCTCGACCGCGACCGGCCGCTGGCCTTCTATCCCTTCGACCGCGACCGGCGCCGGCTGCAGCGCAGCCTGGAGGCAGTGGTGGCCGGCAGTGTCTGCGTCAATGACACCCTGATCCAGTTCGGCCAGGACGAGCTGCCGATCGGCGGCGTCGGCGCCAGCGGCATGGGCCGCTACCACGGCGAGGCCGGCTTCCTCACCTTCAGCCATATGCAACCGGTGATGCGGCAGTCGCGCCTGAACGGCATCGGCCTGTTCGACCCGCCCTACGGCCGGGTTGCCGATTTCCTGCTGCGATGGCTGATGCGCTGAACGGACCGTTCTTCCCGTTGAACCGGCGGCCCGCCGCCGCCATCTGGACCCCATGGACAAGACCAATCCGCTGCTCGACCAGGGCGACCTGCCCGCTTTCTCCGCCATCCGCCCCGACCATGTGAACCCGGCCCTGGACCAGGTGCTGGCCGACTACCGCGCCGAGGTGGAACGGCTGGTGGCCGATCCCGGTGCCCGCGACTTCGCCCGCCTGATGGCACCGCTGGAACATTGGGAGGAACGCGTCGGCCGGGTGTTCTCGCCGGTCTCGCACCTGCACGGGGTGAAGGATTCGCCGGAACTGCGCGAGGCCTATGGCACCGCCATCGAGAAGCTCACCGAGCATTCCACCGAGCTGGGCCAGCATCGTGGCCTCTACGAGGCGGTGAAGGCGCTGCGCGAATCGCCGGACTTCGAATCGCTCGACCGCGCCCGCCGCACCCTGGTGGAAGACAGCCTGCGCGGCTTCCGCCTCAGCGGCGTCGCCCTGGAGGAGCCGGAGCGCTCGCGCTTCAAGGCCATCCAGGCCGAGCTGAGCAAGCTGGAAACCGGCTTCGAGGAAGCCGTGCTCGACGCCACCGATGCCTGGACCCGGCCGCTGGCGGAAGCGGAGCTGGCCGGCCTGCCGGAGTCGGCGCGCGAGATGCTGCGCGGCCAGGCCAGGGACAAGGGCCAGGACGGCTGGCTGGCCACGCTCAAGGGCCCGGTGGTGCAGGCGCTGCTGATGTACGCCGATACCCGCGCCCTGCGCGAGGAGATCTACCGCGCCTACAACACCCGGGCTTCCGACCAGGGCCCGCATGCGGGGCAGTTCGACAACAGCGAGCGCATCGCCCGCATCCTGGCGCTGCGGCACGAAGCGGCGCAGCTGCTGGGCTTCCCCAGCAAGGCGCACCTGTCGCTGGCCGACAAGATGGCCGGCACGCCGGAACGCGTGCTGGACTTCCTGCGCGGCCTGGCGGCGCGCGCAAGGCCGGTGGCCGAGCGCGAGCTGGCGGAGTTGCGCGAGTTCGCCCGCGTGGAGCTGGGCCTGGACGACCTGCAGCCCTGGGACGTGTCCTGGGCTTCGGAGAAGCTGCGCCAGCGCCGATTCGACTTCAGCGAGGAGCAGCTCAAGCCCTGGTTCCCGCTGCCGGAGGTGATGCGCGGCCTGTTCACCGTCGCCGAGCGGGTGTTCGGCGTGCGCCTGGTCGAGCGCAGCGGCGTGGATACCTGGCATCCGGACGTGCACTACTTCGACGTGCTCGATGCCGACGGCACGGTGCGCGCCGGCGTCTACCTCGACCACTACGCCCGCGCCGGCAAGCGCGGCGGCGCCTGGATGGACGTCTGCCGCTCGCGCCTGCGCGACGGCGAGGCCGAGTTCAGGCCGGTGGCCTACCTGACCTGCAATTTCCCGCCACCGGCCGAGGGCAAGCCCAGCCTGCTCACCCATGACGACGTGGTGACCCTGTTCCACGAGTTCGGCCACGGCCTGCACCACCTGCTGACCGAGGTGGACTGGCCCAGCGTCGGCGGCATCAGCGGTGTCGAGTGGGACGCGGTCGAACTGCCCAGCCAGTTCATGGAGAACTTCGCCTGGAAGCGCGAGGCCCTGGACCTGTTCGCGAAGCACTGGCAGACCGGCGAGCGGCTGCCCGACGAGTTGTACGCGAAGATGCTGGCGGCGCGGCATTACCACGCCGGCCTGTTCCTGGTGCGGCAGCTGGAGTTCGCCCTCTACGACTTCCGCCTGCACCTGGAATACGACCCGGCCCGCGGCCCGCGCACGCTGGAGCTGCTGGACGAGGTGCGGCGCGAGGTGGCGGTGGTGGTGCCGCCGGCCTGGCACCGCTTCCCGCACGCCTTCACCCACATCTTCTCGGGCGGCTACGCGGCCGGCTACTACAGCTACCTGTGGGCGGAAGTGCTCAGCGCCGATGCCTTCGCCGCCTTCGAGGAGGCCGGCATCTTCGACCGCGCCACCGGCGAGCGCTACCGCCGCGAGATCCTCGCCGTCGGCGGCTCGCGGCCGGCGCTGGAAAGCTTCATCGCCTTCCGCGGCCGTGAACCCGAACCGGAGGCGCTGCTGCGGAGCTACGGGCTGGCGGCTTAGTTTCTTGACGCGGATCCCCGCGGTAGATCATGTAGACGTCGGCGCGCTGGTAGTGGCTGCCGGGCTTGATGCCCGGCTGGCGCTCGAAGCCGACGCTCTCGTACAGCTTCAGGGCCGGCTGCAGGGCGGAGTTCGATTCCAGGAACAGCTCGCGGCCGCCGAGGCGGTGGTATTCGGCGATGGCCGCCTCCATCAGCCGGCGGCCGATGCCGAGGCCGCGGTGGCCGGTGGTCACCGCCATCTTGGTCAGCTCGTAGACGCCGGGTGAATCCGGCATCAGCGCCACCGTGCCCACGACCTCGTCGCCGACCAGTGCGAAGAGGATGGAGCCGCCGGGATCGAGGATGTGCTTCTCCGGGTCCGACAGCACCGCGTGGTCGATCGGCTCGATGCGGAAGTGGCGGGCCAGCCATTCGGCATTGAGCCGATAGAAGTGCTCGCGCAGTTCCGGCGAGAAGGGCACGACGCGGACCTGCGCCTGGGCCTGCTGGCGCAGGCGGCCGGCGACTTCCTCGGGCAGCGGCTCGGCATCCAGGCTGGCCTCGTAGTCGGACAGGGCCTTGAGCAGGTCGGTGCCGGCGGCGGCCAGGCGGCGTTCGATGGAGGTGCGCATGGCCTGCCAGAGCGGCCAGGCCTTGCGCAGTTCCTCGCGGGCGCGATCGGTCAGCTCGAGCACGCGCTGGCGGCGGTCGCCGCCGGCGACCCGGCGCACCAGGCCCTCGCGGCTGAGGCGGTTGGCCAGCTGGCTGACGGCCGAGTGGGTCAGGCCCAGGGACAGGGCGGCGTCGCCGACGGTGCAGGCGCCCCGGTCCTGCAACAGGCGCAGCAGCGGGAACCAGCGGGCCTGCAGGCCGACCCCGTGCTCCCGGTAGATCTGGTCCACCAGGTCGTAACAGCGGTCGCTGAGGACCTTCATGCGGCTGGCCAGGGCCAGCGCACCCTGTTCGGCTAGAAAGCTCAAGACAGCCTCCGGCATGTATTACGTAAGCGCTAACGTAATACCGGCCGCAGGGCCATGCAAGTGGCCTGGTGCCCTGGGGGAGGGGGGTTTTGACGCGGATCTGCGCGGATGGGCGCGGATAGCGCAGGAACAAGGAATGGGCCCGCGAACGGACCCATCCGTTGCCGCGTTCGCGATCCGGCCCCTGTGCTCAGGTCATCCGCCGCAGGGTGTCGTCGCGGCGGATGAAGTGGTGATACAGGGCAGCGGCCACGTGCAGGCCGATCAGCCAGTAGAAGGCGGTGCCGATCAGCTTGTGGATGTCCTCGAGCTGGTGCGCCAGTGCCTCGTCGGGGGCCAGCAGGGCGGGGATGGCGACCTGGGTGAAGGGGATCAGCAGCTGCTTGCCGTCCACCCAGGCCGTGGCCAGGCCCAGCAGGGGCTGCACCAGCAGCAGGGCGTAGAGGGCCAGGTGGATGAGCTTGGCCGGGGCCGCCTGCCAGAGCGGCAGCGGTGGCTGCACCGGCGGCGCCGGCTGCCGGAAGGCCAGCAGCAGCCGCGGCAGCATCAGGGCGAAGATGGCCAGGCCGACCCAGAAATGGCCCTGCACCATCGCCGCGCGTTCGGCGGTGCCGCGCTCGAAGATGCCGCGGAACTCGATCAGGACGAAGACCAGCACCATGGCGATAAAGATCAGCCAGTGCAGGCGGCGGCGGGCGGCGGAATAACGGGCTTGGCTCATGGCGGGGCTCCGGTGGATGCGTTCATGCTGCGCCCTGTCCCGGGACCTGCCTTGACCAGCCTCAAGGGGAGATTGCTGGCAATAGCGGTTAGCATTCGCGCATGGACAAGCAATGCCTGATCGCCAGCTGGAACGTCAACTCCCTCAACGTGCGCCTGCCGCACCTGGAGGAATGGCTGAAACTGCGCGCGCCCGACATCGTGGCGCTGCAGGAAACCAAGCTCGAGGACAGCCGCTTCCCGGATGACGCCCTGGCGGCCCTGGGCTACCGCAGCGTCTTCGCCGGCCAGAAGACCTACAACGGCGTGGCCATCCTCGCCCGCGAGTCGCCGGTGGACGTGCAGGTCGGCATCCCCGGTTTCGGGGACGAGCAGAAACGGGTGATCGCCGCCACCGTCGGCGACCTGCGCATCGTCAACCTCTACGTGGTCAACGGCCAGGACGTCGGCACCGAGAAGTACGAGTACAAGCTGCGCTGGCTGGCGGCGGTGCGCGACTGGCTGGAGGCCGACCTGCAACGCTACCCGCGCATGGTGGTGCTGGGCGACTTCAACATCGCCCCGGACGACCGCGACGTGCACGATCCGGCCGCCTGGCACGAGAAGATCCTCTGCTCCACGCCCGAACGCGAGGCCCTGCAGCGCCTGTTGGCCCTGGGCCTGCACGACAGCTTCCGCCTGCATCACCAGGACGGCGGCGTCTACAGCTGGTGGGATTACCGGGCGGCCGCCTTCCGCCGCAACCTCGGCCTGCGCATCGATCTCTGCCTGGTCAGCGAGGCCCTGCGCCCGCACTGCGTGGCCGCCGCCATCGACCGCGAACCCCGCACCTGGGACCGCCCCTCCGACCACGCTCCCGCCCTGGTCACCATAAAGGGGTCGGAGTAAAGGGTCAGACCCTCTACTCTGACCCCGGGGTCAGACCCCTGACTCTGACCC
>Ga0207873_1001525_pt1 | contig 21804 bp, 21 predicted proteins | sample BGWIniCompost_FD_187373 | JGI IMG/M metagenome (GOLD analysis project Ga0207873, IMG submission 187373) | Cellulose adapted compost microbial communities from Newby Island Compost Facility, Milpitas, CA, USA - BGW Initial Compost (SPAdes)... ...
CCGGTCATCGCGTACGGACGGACCAGCGGCTGGTCGCCCTCGTCCTCGTACGGCTCCGCGTACGGATCATGAGAGGCGGTGGGCGGGGTCATGAATCCTCAATCCTCCGGACGTGACAGCAAGTCGGTCAGTCGTGCCGTCTGGGTGTGGGCCGGTGGGGGGAAATTGTGGCGGCCGGACGGTGATGTGGTGAGACGGGTGGTGCCGGGGCCGTTCAGTGGAGCAGACTTCCCTGTAGTTCGGCGCGCAGGTCCGGGGTGAGGACCGCTCCCGCGCGGTCGACCAGGAGCGCCATCTCGTAGCCGACGAGGCCGATGTCGCAGTCGGGGTGTGCCAGGACGGCCAGGGAAGAGCCGTCGGAGATGGACATGAGAAAAAGAAACCCCCGTTCCATCTCCACCACCGTCTGCGCGACGTTGCCGCCCTCGAAGATTCTCGAGGCGCCGGCCGTCAGGGAGGTCAGTCCCGAGGCGACGGCGGCGAGCTGATCCGCGCGGTCGCGCGGAAAGCCCTCGGACAGCGCCAGCAGAAGGCCGTCGGCGGACACCACGACGGTGTGGGACACCCCGGGGGTGTTGTCCACGAAGTTCGTGATCAACCAGTTGAGATTTTGTGCCGCCTGGCTCATCGGGCTCAACTAACGCTCCTGCTGGTGAGTGGGCCGCGGGAAGCTCCCGGTCTGGGAGGCCCCCGCCTGGCGGCCCTGTGCGATTCCCCGACGGAGATTGGTCAGCCGGCCGCGCACGTCGTCGGGCGCACGCGAGACCTGCGGACCGCTCGTGTGGGTCTGCTGCTGAGCCGTGCCCGGGACGAGGTTCGCCCGGGGGACCCGGCGCGGCAGGCCGGAGGTGGTGACACCGCCCGCGGCCGGCTTGCGGACGCGTTCGGCCTGCCGGACCAGCTCGTCGTTGGGCGAGCTGCGCCAGGCAGTGGTGGAAGCGGACCGCTGAGGGCCGGAGGCCCCCTGCGGCTGCTGCTGGGACTGCTGCGGAGCGGCAGCCGGGGCGCTGCCGTTCTGCGACTGCGCCAGACGCTCCCGACGGCCCCGGAACCAGTTGGTCTCCAGGGTGTCGTAGAGCGGGGTGCGTCCGTCGCCGGGACCGCTGGCCGGGGGCAGCGCCTCCGGCTCACGCGGCGCCGGCCGCTGCTGCGGGGCCTGCGGGGCCCCGTTGACCTGCGGACGCTGGTACTGGCCCGTGGTGGAGCCGTCCTGGGCCTGCGCCTGGTACTGGCCGGTGGCGCCGGCGGAGTAGTTCTGCGTGGCGAACTGGCCGGTGTCGGCCGGGTTCTGCGCGCCCTGGCGGCCCGCGGGGGCGCCGTAGACGTCGCCGCGGACGAACTGGCCCGTGTTCTGCGGGTCGCCCGCGCCGGGAGCCTGGGCACCGGCGGCCTGACGCTCGTCGTAACGCGGGATCTCGGCCGTGGAGCCGGGGCCCTGCCGGTCGTCGACGCGCGGCATGGCGGCCGTGCGGGAGACGTCCGGCTCCTCGTGGCCGCGCGGCGCGTCCAGCGAGGCACGCGGCACCGCGGGCTCGGCCCGCTCGTCGCTCCAGCTCGGCGTGCGCGGCTGCTGCTGGTCGCCGCCGGGCAGTTCGGGGCGCGCACCGCCGCGCGGCGGCAGCTGCGGCCGACGGCCGCGCTCGGGGCCGTTGCCGCCCCGCTGGGGCGCCTGGCCCCGGCCGCCGGAGGCGTTCTGGCCCTGCGTCCCGGCCGGGCCCGCGGCCTGCAGGCCCTGCGGGGCGCCCGGCGCCGGACGGCCGCCGCCGAAACCGGCGCCCGCGCCGGCGGGGGCGGGACGGCCCTGCGGCGGACCGGCCGGGGGCGCGGAAGGAGCCGGGGGAGCGGCGGGAGCGCCCTGGTCGAACGGGGAGCCGCCCTTGGACGGGCCCTGCGGGCCGCGCGGAGCGCCCGGGCCACCGCCCGGCCGTCCGGCACCGTCCCGGCCGGGCAGCGCGGCCCGGGCACCCTGGCCCGCGCCGAGGCGCCCGCCGGGCGCACCCGCGCCCACGGCACCGGCGGAGGACTGACCGCCCGCGGCGGCGCGCCGTGCGGCAGCGGCGCCGGCGGCGGCCTGCGCGGCGGCCGGACCGCCGCCGCCACCGGGCTGGCCGGGCTTGCCCTGCGGCTTCTTGCCGCCCTGGGCGACATCGACGGGCAGCATGACCAGCGCGGTCGTACCGCCGGAGTCGGAGGGGCGCAGCTGGATGCGGATGCCGTGGCGCTGGGACAGACGGCCGACCACGAACAGACCCATGCGGCGGGAGACCGACACGTCCACGGTGGGCGGCGAGGCGAGCCGCTCGTTGATCGCGGCCAGGTCCTCCGGCGACAGACCGATACCGGTGTCGTGGATCTCGATCAGCACCCGGCCGTCGGGCAGGGCGTGACCGGTGACCTTGACCTTGGTCTGCGGCGAGGAGAACGAGGTGGCGTTCTCCAGCAGCTCGGCGAGCAGGTGCACGAGGTCGTTGACCACGCGGCCGGCCACCTCGGTGGACGGCACGGCGGCCAGCTCGATGCGCTCGTACTGCTCCACCTCGGAGGCGGCGGCGCGCAGCACGTCGACCAGCGGGACCGGGCGGGTCCACCGGCGGCCCGGTTCCTCACCCGCGAGAACCAGCAGGTTCTCACCGTTACGGCGCATACGCGTGGCGAGGTGGTCCAGCTTGAACAGCGAGGACAGCTGGTCCGGGTCGGCCTCGCGGGACTCCAGCTCGGAGATCAGCGACAGCTGGCGCTGGATCAGACCCTGGGAGCGGCGCGAGAGGTTGGTGAACATCGCGTTGACGTTGCCCCGCAGCAGGGCCTGCTCGGCGGCGAGGCGGACCGCCTCGCGGTGCACGTCGTCGAAGGCCGCGGCCACCCGGCCGATCTCGTCGCGGGAGTGCACACCGACCGACTCCACGGACGTGTCGACGTCCTGCGGGTCGGACTCGGAGAGCTGCTTGACCAGCTCGGGCAGGCGTTCCTGGGCGACCTTGGTGGCGGTCTCCTCCAGGCGGCGCAGCGAGCGGATCATGGAGCGGGCCACCACGAAGGCGCCGACCAGCGACACGCCGAGGACGAGGAGGATCAGGGCACCGGAGATGATCGCGTCGCGCTCGGTGGCGTTGCGCAGCTCACGGGCCTTCTGCTCCATCTCCTCCAGCAGCGTGTGCTCGATGAACTTCATCTGCTGGATCTTGGTGGAGCTGTCGTCCAGCCAGTCGCGGTAGGAGCGCTTGCCCGCCGCGGCCAGACCGTCGGCGGAGACCAGGGCCCGGCCGGCGTACTTGTCGGTCGCCTTGATGGTCGGGTTGCCGTCCGTGACCGGCGCCAGCAGCTCGGCGGCCTTGTCCTCGCCGTAGATGCTCTTGAAGGCGTCCAGCTCGGACTTCTCGCTGTTGCGCGCGCCCTCGGCGTAGAGGCGGTCGTTCTCGGAGAGCTTGCCGGCGGTGTTGTTGTTGGCCGGCAGCGCCGCCGCGATGGCCGCGCGCTGGATGGAGGCGTACTCCTTGGCGGTGGAGAACGACGCCAGCGCACGGGTGCGCTTGATCATGTCGGGGTTGCTGGTCGCCTCCGCCATGTCCTGCGAGAGGTCGATCAGGTTCTCGATCAGGCGGTGGTAGGCCTCGACGGTCTGCGTGGAGTTGTTCTTCTGGGCGTAGGCCGTCTTGCGGACCTTCTCGATCTGCTGCAGGTCGCTGGCGACCTGGACCAGCTTCTCGCGGACACCGCTGAGCTCGCCCTCCTTGTCCGCGTCGTCGACCTCCTCGGTGGAGTCGACGAAGTTCTTCATCGCCCGGTCGGTCTTCTCGCGCAGACCCTTGACCGTGAAGTCGGTGGCGCTGCCGTTGTGCGCCAGCGGGCCGGCCGACTGGTCGCGCTCCTCCTGGAGGGCGAGCGCCAGCTCGGTGGCCTGCTTGGTCATGTCCGTCAGCAGCTTCATGTTGTCGAGCTGCTGGATGTCGTTCATCGACTCGTTGATGCGCAGCGCACCCAGCGAGGTGGCCGCGACCACGGGGAGGGCGAGCAGCGACACCAGACGGGTGGAGATCCGCCAGTTGCGCAGGGCTATTCGCGAACCCGGGCCGGTGGGGGCCTTCGGGGGCCGGGGAGCCGCCGGGGCCGGGCCCGGAGCACCCGCGGGCGCGGCGCCGCCGGGGCGCGCGCGATCGCCGCCGTCACCGGAGCCGGCCGGGCCCTGGTTCTGGGCGTGCTGGGGCGAGGAGCTGACGGCCATCGGGCCAGTCCCGCCGTGCTCCGGCTCGGCCGAAGCGCTGCCATCCCTCTTGAAACGTCCCTGCACTAGCGTCGCAACCTCTGGACCAGGCGCCTTGCCGGGTGAACGGCCAGGCACGGTGTCGGCGTCAGGGGGCGCCCTGAAAGCGCCCCCGTGGTGGTCGTGGATGACCGGCGCTGGCTCCCCCTTCTCGCCGCCACTTCGGCGCGTCTGTGCGCCCCCTGTGCGCCGGCTCGATCCTGCGGCGGTCCGTGGAATTCCAGCACAGTGCCGGATCTCCAACAAGGCCCGTGGACGAGGCCGTGACACACATGACGAGGAGTGAGGGCGCGGTCACCTGCCGTGAGGGAGAACTTGGGGTAAACGGGGCAGGCTGGGGCAACTTTCCCTGGCCGTCGGGGCGTCGCACAGGTGTCCCAGTCGCGATGATCAGGAGCGGAATGACGGCTTCAGGGGTGCAATGTCCGATTCCGGAGGGCGGGGGTGGGCGTCGGAATGACCGGTTTGTCCGTCGATTCGTGAGGAAACTCACACGCCGATCATGGCTGCCGGGCGCCGTCCGTACGGAATTGAATGTTTAGCCTGACGCTTTACAAGATGGATGCATCTGTAACGGCACCAAGCACACAGAGGACAGGGTCAAGTCAACAGTGAAGACGACGATGATGTTCCACAAGATCGCCAACCCGCGGCGCACGACGCTGGCACACCTCGAGGACACCGAGGAACTGCAGACGCCGGTCCAGCAGGAGCACCCCGTCGAACTCCCGACCCAGACAGCGAACCCCAAGCGCACCATCCTCACGGAGATCCCGGCCACGGCGGGTGCCGCGAACAACTGACACCAGTCAGTACGCGCACCGGCGTCGGATTGCTCAGACGAAACGCAAGGGGCGCCCGGCCACCGCGGGGCGCCCCTTCATCATGCCTCCCGCGTGCCACGCTCCCCATGCGCCCCGCGGCCCCCGCGCCGGTCATGGTCGAGGCCCGAGCGCGCCGCCGCGCTAGCCTGGAGCGTCAGACTCCAGCCGCATCAGTCAAGGGGCCAAGCATCCCGTGCGCATCGCCAGATTCTCCATCGACGGGAACGTCGCCTTCGGCGCGGTCGAAGGCGACCGGCAGGACGAGCTCGTCCTGGACATCATCAAGGGCATCCCGTTCGCGGACTTCGAGCTCTCCGGCACCAAGGTCCCGGTGAGCAAGGTCAGGCTGCTGCCCCCGGTGCTCCCCAACAAGGTCGTCGCCTTCGGCCGCAACTACGCCGAGCACGCCCGTGAGCTGGGCAACGAGGTCCCCGAGGCCCCGTTCGCCTTCTTCAAGCCGGCGACCTCCGTGATCGGCCACGGGGACGAGATCCAGTACCCCTCCTTCTCCCAGGAGGTGCACCACGAGGCCGAGCTGGCCGTGGTCATCGGCCGGATGTGCCGGGAGGTCCCGCGTGAGCGCGTCGCCGACGTGATCTTCGGCTACACCTGCGCCAACGACGTCACCGCCCGGGACGTCCAGCGGCGGGAGAAGCAGTGGGCCAGGGCCAAGGGCTTCGACACCGCCTGCCCGCTCGGCCCCTGGGTGGAGACCGGCCTGGACCTGAGGGCCGCCTCCGACCTGACCGTCCAGCTCACCGTCAACGGCGAGCAGCGCCAGCTCGGCCGCACCAGCGAGATGATCCACTCGATCGAGGATCTGATCGTCAACATCTCCGAGGCCATGACGCTGCTGCCCGGCGACGTCATCCTCACGGGCACCCCCGCCGGGGTCGGCCCGCTCAACGTCGGCGACGAGGTCGCCGTCACCATCGAAGGCATCGGCACTCTCACCAACAAGGTTGTCAAGCGTGGCTAGCGCACCCGTACGCGTCCGTTTCTGCCCCTCACCGACCGGCAACCCCCATGTGGGCCTGGTCCGCACCGCCCTGTTCAACTGGGCGTTCGCCAAGCACCACCAGGGCACCCTGGTCTTCCGCATCGAGGACACCGACGCGGCCCGCGACTCCGAGGAGTCCTACACCCAGCTGCTCGACGCGATGCGCTGGCTGGGCCTGGACTGGGACGAGGGCCCCGAGGTCGGCGGCCCGCACGCGCCCTACCGCCAGTCGCAGCGCATGGACATCTACCGGGACGTCGCCCGGAAGCTGCTCGACGCCGGCCACGCCTACCACTGCTACTGCTCCCAGGAGGAGCTGGACACCCGCCGCGAGGCCGCCCGCGCGGCCGGCCGGCCCTCCGGCTACGACGGCCACTGCCGCGAGCTGAGCGACGCCCAGGTCGAGGAGTACAAGGCCCAGGGCCGCACCCCGATCGTCCGCTTCCGGATGCCCGACGAGGCGATCACCTTCACCGACCTGGTCCGCGGCGAGCTGACCTTCACCCCGGAGAACGTCCCCGACTACGGCATCGTCCGGGCCAACGGCGCCCCGCTGTACACGCTGGTCAACCCGGTGGACGACGCCCTGATGGAGATCACCCACGTGCTGCGCGGCGAGGACCTGCTCTCCTCCACCCCGCGGCAGATCGCCCTGTACAAGGCGCTGATCGAGCTGGGCATCGCCAAGGAGACCCCGCGCTTCGCCCACCTGCCGTACGTGATGGGCGAGGGCAACAAGAAGCTCTCCAAGCGCGACCCGCAGTCCTCGCTCAACCTCTACCGCGAGCGCGGCTTCCTGCCCGAGGGCCTGCTCAACTACCTCTCCCTGCTCGGCTGGTCCCTCGCCCCCGACCGGGACGTCTTCACCCTGGACGAGATGGTCGCCGCCTTCGACGTCACCGAGGTGCAGCCCAACCCGGCCCGCTTCGACCTGAAGAAGTGCGAGGCGATCAACGCCGACCACATCCGCATGCTGGATGTGAAGGACTTCGCCGAGCGCTGCCGCCCCTGGCTGCAGGCCCCGCACGCCCCCTGGGCGCCGGAGGCCTTCGACGAGGAGAAGTGGCAGGCCATCGCCCCGCACGCGCAGACCCGCGTGAAGGTGCTGTCGGAGATCACCGACAACGTCGACTTCCTCTTCCTGCCCGAGCCGGTCTTCGACGAGGCCAGCTGGAACAAGGCGATGAAGGAGGGCAGCGACGCCCTGCTGCGCACCGCCAGGGAGAAGCTCGAGGCCGCCGACTGGAACTCCCCGGAGTCCCTGAAGGAGGCCGTCCTGGCCGCGGGCGAGGCGCACGGTCTCAAGCTCGGCAAGGCGCAGGCCCCGGTCCGGGTCGCCGTCACCGGCCGCACGGTCGGCCTGCCGCTCTTCGAGTCCCTGCAGGTCCTGGGCAAGGAGAAGTCACTGGCCAGGATCGACGCGGCGCTGGCGAAGCTCACCGGCTGATCCTCTGCCGCTGTTCTCCGTCTGCCTCGAGGGGCGGTTCCCGGTGGTCCGGGAGCCGCCCCTCGGCGCCTGCGGGTACCGTCTCCCGCATGAGCATCCGAGCCGTCGTGTGGGACGTGGACGACACCCTCTTCGACTACACCACCGCCGACCGCGAGGGCCTGCGCGCTCATCTGCGGGCCGAGGGGCTGCTCGCCCGGTACGGCTCCGCCGAGGAGGCGCTGACTCTGTGGCGGGAGATCACCGACGCCCAGTGGGCCCGCTTCGCCGCCGGCGAGGTGGACTTCGTCACGCAGCGGCGCGACCGCACCAGGGTCTTCCTCGGCCGGGAGCTGACCGACCAGGAGGCCGACGACTGGTTCGGCCGCTACCTGGTCCACTACGAGGCCGCCTGGAGTCTCTTCCCCGACGTGCTGCCCGTGCTGGACGCCCTGGCGGCGACCCACCGGCACGCCGTGCTGTCCAACTCCAGCCTGCCGGTGCAGGACCGCAAGCTGCGCGTGCTCGGCGTGCACGACCGCTTCGAGGCCATCCTGTGCGCCGCCGAGCTGGGCGTCTCCAAGCCCGAGCGCGGGGCGTTCCTGGCCGCCTGCGAGGCGCTGTCGCTGCCCCCCGAGCAGGTGGCCTACGTCGGTGATCACCCGGAGATCGACGGGCGGGGTGCCGCCGAGGCCGGGCTGCTGTCGGTGTGGATCGACCGCACCGGCGGCCGGGCCGCCGTCGGCCCGCCCGAGGGTCCGCGCCGGATCGCCTCCCTCGCCGAACTCCCGCGGCTGCTTTGCGGCGATACTCGTTTTGGAGCGCCGCGCTCCTTCAGGTAATGTTCTTCCTGCGCCGCGGGAAGCGGGCCGACAGGCCCCGGACCGGGGCGCGGAACTAGAACAAGGACCCCTCCGGGGCTTGCGTTCCAGTGGCCTATGGTGTAATTGGCAGCACGACTGATTCTGGTTCAGTTAGTCTTGGTTCGAGTCCAGGTAGGCCAGCTCGCAGAGCTCATCTGCACCCGCGGATCATCATCCGCAAGCCCCCGTTGTGTAGCGGCCTAGCACGCTGCCCTCTCAAGGCAGTAGCGCCGGTTCGAATCCGGTCGGGGGTACAGATCCTTCCCGCGGGAATGGTTCGGGTAGCTCCCGCCGTTACCGATGCAGGATCGCTAGGGCCCCCGTTGTGTAGCGGCCTAGCACGCCGCCCTCTCAAGGCGGTAGCGCCGGTTCGAATCCGGTCGGGGGTACTGACTGGTCTAAACCACATTGGTCTATGGTGTAATTGGCAGCACGACTGATTCTGGTTCAGTTAGTCTTGGTTCGAGTCCAGGTAGACCAGCTCGGACCTGCGGAAACGCAGAGTCCACGCCCCCGTTGTGTAGCGGCCTAGCACGCCGCCCTCTCAAGGCGGTAGCGCCGGTTCGAATCCGGTCGGGGGTACATGTCCCAAGGGGCCTCCGCTTCGGCGGAGGCCCCTTCGGCGTGCCCGCGGCGTCCGCCCGGCATCACGTCCCGCACCCGGGCCGCTCGATGAGTGTGGCCAAGGTCTCCATGCCGTCCGGATGCCGTCCGGATGCCGTCCGGAGCGACGCCGGGCCGCCTGGTGCGGCAACTCCGCGCGACGCGCCACGCGTTCCCCTCCCGGTGTGCACAGCCCGTACATGATCCGCCGCAGACCGTGTCCGGCCTCGCCTGCGCGGAGCGCGTCGGAGCGCAGGGGAGAGGCTCCGCGGCCACGCGGGCACAGGACGACGGGGGCGGAGCCGCCGCGGCGTTGAGGCGGCCCCGCCCCCGTACGCCGAGTGGCAGGGACAGAGGCAGAAGGGCTGAGGAAGGGCTCTCAGGAGCGGCGCAGCGCCTCGGAGAGCCGGGCGGCGGCGTCGATGACCGCCTGGGCGTGCATACGGCCCGGGTGGCGCGTCAGGCGCTCGATGGGGCCGGAGACCGAGACGGCGGCCACCACGCGGTTGGACGGGCCGCGCACCGGCGCGGAGACGGACGCCACGCCCGGCTCGCGCTCACCGATCGACTGGGCCCAGCCGCGGCGGCGCACACCGGACAGGGCGGTGGCCGTGAAGCGGGCGCCCTGCAGGCCGCGGTGCAGCCGCTCCGGCTCCTCCCAGGCCAGCAGGATCTGCGCCGAGGAACCGGCCTTCATGGTCAGCGTTGAGCCCACCGGGACCGTGTCCCGCAGGCCCGAGAGACGCTCCGCCGCCGCGACGCAGATGCGCATGTCGCCCTGCCGGCGGTAGAGCTGGGCGCTCTCGCCGGTGACGTCGCGGAGGTGGGTGAGCACCGGTCCGGCCGCGGCCAGCAGCCGGTCCTCGCCCGCCGCCGCGGCCAGTTCGGCCAGGCGCGGGCCGAGGATGAACCGGCCCTGCATGTCGCGCGCCACCATCCGGTGGTGTTCCAGCGCCACGGCCAGGCGGTGGGCCGTGGGTCGTGCCAGTCCGGTGGCCCCGACCAGACCCGCGAGGGTGGCCGGACCGGACTCCAGAGCGCTCAGGACGAGTGCCGCCTTGTCCAGAACGCCGACGCCGCTACTGTTGTCCATGCAACGATACTTGCGTCTCACTCTGTGAAACGCAAGTTCAATTTTCCGTGGAACACGCCACTCTGGAATCACGAAGTCACACCGGCCCGTGGACATCAGGGCCCGGCGGCGGACGCCCGGAGTCAGGGGTGCGGGCGCCGTCTCCTCAAGATCTCTAGTTGGGTCGGCGCCGTTGCCGGCCGGAGGGAAAGCGATGGGTAGGACACTCGCGGAGAAGGTCTGGGACGACCATGTCGTCCGGCGCGCCGAGGGCGAGCCCGACCTCCTCTACATCGATCTGCACCTGCTGCACGAGGTGACCAGCCCGCAGGCCTTCGACGGTCTTCGCAAGAGCGGTCGCACGGTGCGGCGGCTCGACCTGACCATCGCCACCGAGGATCACAACACCCCGACCCTCGACATCGACAAGCCGATCGCCGACCCGGTCTCCCGTGCCCAGCTGGAGACGCTGCGCAAGAACTGCGCGGAGTTCGGCGTGCGCCTGCATCCGCTGGGCGACGTCGAGCAGGGCGTGGTGCACGTGGTGGGCCCGCAGCTGGGCCTGACCCAGCCGGGCATGACGGTCGTCTGCGGCGACTCGCACACCTCCACGCACGGCGCCTTCGGCGCGCTGGCGTTCGGCATCGGCACCTCGCAGGTGGAGCATGTGCTGGCCACCCAGACGCTGCCGATGGCCCGCCCGAAGACCATGGCGATCACCGTCGACGGTGAGCTGCCCGAGGGCGTCACCGCCAAGGACCTGATCCTGGCGATCATCGCCCGGATCGGCACCGGCGGCGGCCAGGGCTACATCCTGGAGTACCGCGGCTCCGCCATCGAGAAGCTCTCGATGGAGGCCCGCATGACCATCTGCAACATGTCGATCGAGGCCGGTGCCCGCGCGGGCATGATCGCCCCCGACGAGACCACGTTCGCCTACCTCAAGGACCGCCCGCACGCCCCCCAGGGCGCCGACTGGGACGCGGCCGTGGAGTACTGGCGGACGCTGCGCACCGACGACGACGCCGAGTTCGACGCCGAGGTCGTCATCGACGCCGCCGAACTCTCCCCGTTCGTCACCTGGGGCACCAACCCGGGCCAGGGCGCACCGCTCTCGTCCGCCGTCCCCGACCCCGCCTCCTACGAGGACGCCTCGGAGCGCCTGGCCGCCGAAAAGGCCCTGGAATACATGGGGTTGGAGCCCGGCCAGCCGCTGCGCTCCATCAAGGTGGACACCGTCTTCGTAGGCTCCTGCACCAATGGCCGCATCGAGGACCTGCGCGCCGCCGCGGAGATCCTCAAGGGCCGCAAAGTCGCCGACGGCGTACGCATGCTGGTCGTCCCCGGCTCCGCGCGGGTGGGTCTGCAGGCCGTCTCCGAGGGACTGGACGTGGTCTTCAAGGAGGCCGGCGCCGAATGGCGGCACGCGGGCTGTTCCATGTGCCTGGGCATGAACCCCGACCAGCTGGCCCCCGGCGAGCGCTCCGCCTCCACCTCCAACCGCAACTTCGAGGGCCGGCAGGGCAAGGGCGGCCGCACGCATCTGGTGTCGCCGCAGGTGGCCGCCGCCACCGCCGTGCTGGGCCACCTGGCCTCGCCCGCCGACCTGTCCGAGACCGCCGCGCCCGCTGGAGTCTGATCAGTCATGGAAGCATTCACCACCCACACCGGCCGGGCCGTGCCGCTGCGCCGCTCCAACGTCGACACCGACCAGATCATCCCCGCCCACTGGCTCAAGAAGGTCACCCGGGACGGGTTCGAGGACGGGCTGTTCGAGGCCTGGCGCAAGGACCCGGAGTTCGTGCTCAACCGGCCCGAGCGCCAGGGCGCCACGGTGCTGGTCGCCGGTCCCGACTTCGGCACCGGCTCCTCGCGCGAGCACGCCGTCTGGGCGCTGCAGAACTACGGCTTCAAAGCCGTCATCTCCTCCCGCTTCGCCGACATCTTCCGCGGCAACTCGCTGAAGAACGGCCTGCTCACGGTCGTGCTGGAGCAGCCGGTCGTGGACGCGCTGTGGGAGCTCACCGAGAAGGACCCGCAGGCCGAGATCACCGTCGACCTCGAGGCGCGCGAGGTGCGCGCGGAGGGCGTCACCGCCTCCTTCGAGCTGGACGAGAACTCCCGCTGGCGGCTGCTGAACGGGCTGGACGACATCTCCATCACGCTGCAGAACGAGGCGGACATCGCCGCGTACGAGGCGAAGCGCCCGTCCTTCAAGCCGCGCACGCTCACGGTCTGACCGCGGTCCGGCCGCCCCCGGCGGTCCGGCTCCGGCCGTACGGCGGTCCGCCCGGTTCGGTTGCGGCGGTCCCGCTCGACTCCGTAACCGGGAGGGCCGTCCGGCACCCCGGCGGCCGGCCGACGCCGAGCGCCGAAGTCCCCGTTGCGGGTCGGTTTTCGGCCACCGCGACACCCCGCCCGTACCCCCGATCGGTCTGATCGGGGGTACGGGCTTTTCGCTGCCCGAATCGCCCCGCGCGCCGCCTCGCCCGTCCTCAACGTCCCACGTTATGAAGGTGATTGGGCGGGTACACGAGTCACCGGACCGCGACCGGCGGCTGTGCCCGACTGGGCCGTTGGAGGCGGCAGTTGCCCCCTGCGCAGGCGACAACTCGCCCCAGATGGCACAATCTGTGCATGGAACACGACGGCCAACTCGAGCTCTATACGGCGGTCGCGGTCCGGCTCAAGGAAGCGCACTCCCGAGTGCGTGCACTGCAAGTCCCGGAGGGCGTACGGATGGCGCTGACCCGGAAGCTGCTGGTCATTACGGCCGCGGCCAAGCACGATCTCGCCGGTGCGGCAAGGCGTCTGGAGCGGTTCAACGCGGACCTGGACGAGGGTCGATTCCCCGAAGCGGAACGCTGAACCAGTCGAGACAGTCGAGTTCGTTGCGGCACAAGGGTGATTAGCCCGTTTCGTGTTTGATTTGCGGTATATATCTGCCTAACGTGCGAAAAAGCTTGAACACTTTCGTTCTGGCGAGGTCTCCGAAGGGGAAGACGTGAACAAGGCGCAGCTCGTAGAAGCGATTGCCGACAAGTTGGGTGGCCGCCAGCAGGCCGCCGACGCTGTCGACCATGTCCTGGACGCCATCGTCCGCGCGGTGGTCGCGGGTGAGCGGGTCTCGGTCACCGGCTTCGGTTCGTTCGAGAAGGTCGACCGTCCGGCCCGCTACGCCCGGAACCCCCAGACGGGCGAGCGGGTTCGGGTCAAGAAGACCTCGGTTCCGCGCTTCCGTGCGGGCCAGGGCTTCAAGGACCTGGTGAGCGGCTCGAAGAAGCTGCCGCGCGGCGGCGAGGTCGCCGTCAAGAAGGCGCCCAAGGGCAGCCTCTCCGGCGGCGCCTCCGCGACCGTGAAGAAGGCCGCCGCCAAGAAGACGACCAAGGCCGCCGCCAAGAAGGCGACCACCAAGAAGACGGCGGCGAAGAAGACCGCCACCAAGGCCACGGCGAAGAAGACCACGGCCAAGAAGGCACCCGCCAAGAAGACCACGGGGACCGCCAAGAGCGCCCCCGCGAAGAAGACGACCAAGGCCGCCGCCAAGAAGGCCCCGGCGAAGAAGGCCACGGCCAAGAAGGCACCCGCCAAGAAGTCGACCGCGCGCAAGACCACCGCCAAGAAGACCACCGCCCGCAAGAAGTAGGACGCGGGCACAGCCGAGCGGTACTCACGCGCCGGGCCGGACTCCCCACGGAGCCCGGCCCGCGGCATTTCCTCCCCGCACCCGCCCCCTGCGGCTGCGCCCGCCCGCCTCCGCCGGCTGCTCGAACCGGCCTCCTGAGCTGCGCGGGCCCGGTTCGCGGACGCCCGGACTCAGAACGTCTGGAGGGTCACCAGGGTGATGCGGCGGTTCTCGCCGTCGCCCTCCGTTTCGATGCGGACCCGCTGGCCCGGGCGGAGCAGGCGCAGGCCGCCCGCGTCGAAGGCGGGGGCGTCGAAGGGGACCGGGGTGCCGTCGTCCAGCAGTACCTGGCCGCTGCGGCTGGCGGGGTCGAAGGTGTATGCGGTGGCCTGCATGGCGGCAGCCTACTGCTCGGCCATCAGCAGCCGCGCGGCGGCCGCGGCCGTGTGCGCGCCGACGCCCAGCGCCAGCGCCGCCCGCAGATCCGCCCCGGTGTCGACGTCCTGCCGTACGGAATCCACCGGGTCCGGCAGGAGTTCCACCGCCCCGGACGCGCGGTGCCGGGTGCGGGAATCCGGGCCGAACAGGGGGCGCAATGCGTGGTCCGGTGCCGCCGAGAGCAAGGTCGTCCCGGTGCCGGCGGCATCGGCGAGAAAGGCGCGGGGAAAAGCGGCGGCGCATTCCAGCGCACGGGCCAGTTCCCGCGGGCGAAGGGCGGGGAGATCGGCGTTCAGGGCGGCGAGCGCGCCGGCGCCGCGAGCGCGCACTTCGCGGGCCGCGTGGTCCAGCGCGGCGTTCAGGCCGGCCCGCGGCGCGTCGGGGACCACCGCGGCACCCTGCGCGGCCAGCTCGCGCGCGGCCAGGGTGTCGTCCGTGACGACCACCACATCCCGCACCGCCGCGCAGGCCAGCGCGGCCGCCACCGTGTCCTGGGCGAACGCCAGCGCGAGACCGGGACGCAGCCTGTCGTCCGCGGTGTCCGACAGCCTGCTCTTGGCCTGAGCGAGCGGTTTCAGGGGTACCAGCAAGGTCCACTGCACGTGTGTTGTGTCCCTCTCTCGTCGCGGCCATTGTCACCCGGGGCCTGAGGTGACCGCGGAGTCGGGGCGTACGGTGTTCTCGACAGACCGGCGGCCCGGGGCGACACTTGTGCGGCCCGCCTGGCCTCCGGGTCCAGGCCCCAACCAGGCCCTAGAGGAAGGTGTCCTTGTGCCGCGCCGCAGAATCGGCTTCTGGTACCGCTTCGCCGCGGTGATCTGCAAACCGCCGCTGGTGCTCTTGCTCAAGCGGGACTGGCGCGGAATGGAGAACATTCCGGCCGAGGGTGGATTTATCACCGCGGTGAACCACAATTCGCACATCGATCCCCTCGCCTACGCGCATTTCCAGTACAACACCGGACGCGTTCCGCGATTCCTGGCGAAGAGCGGGCTTTTCAAGAAGGGATTCGTGGGAGCCGCCATGCGCGGCACCGGGCAGATCCCCGTCTACCGGGAGAGCACGGACGCGCTCAGTGCCTTCCGGGCCGCGATCGAGGCCGTGGAGCGCGGCGAGTGCGTCGCCTTCTACCCCGAGGGCACCCTCACCCGCGACCCGGACGGCTGGCCCATGACCGGCAAGACCGGCGCCGCGCGGGTCGCCCTGCAGACCAGGTGCCCGGTCATCCCGATCGCCCAGTGGGGCGCCAACGAGGTGCTGCCCCCGTACTCCAAGAAGCCCCGCATCCTCCCGCGCAAGACCCACCACGTGCTGGCCGGACCCCCGGTGGACCTGGAGCGCTTCTACGACCGGGAGATGACCCCGGAGCTCCTCAAGGAGGCCACCGAGACGATCATGGCCGCCATCACCCGCCAGCTGGAGGAGATCCGCGGCGAGAAGGCTCCCGACACGCCCTACGACCCGCGCCGCGAGCGGATCGAACAGCGCCGCAAGACCCGCGCGCAGGCCCTGCGTGAGGGCATCCAGGACGACGACCGCGCCGCCGCACAGGAAGAGGGGCTGGGCAAGTGAGCACACCGGTCAAGGCGGCCGTCTTCGGCACCGGGTCGTGGGGCACGGCCTTCGGCATGGTCCTCGCCGACGCGGGCTGCGACGTCGTGCTGTGGGGGCGTCGCCAGGAGCTGGCCGACGCCGTCAACTCCACCCGCACCAACCCCGACTACCTGCCCGGCGTGGAGCTGCCGCAGAACCTGCGGGCCACCACCGACCCCGCCGAGGCCGCCCGCGACGCCGACTTCACCGTCCTCGCGGTGCCCTCGCAGACCCTGCGCGGCAACCTCGCCGAGTGGACCGGGCTGCTCGCCCCCGGCACGGTCCTGGTCTCCCTGATGAAGGGCGTCGAACTCGGCACCACCATGCGGATGAGCGAGGTCATCGAGGACGTCGCCAAGGTCGGCCCGGAACGGATCGCCGTGGTCACCGGACCCAACCTGGCCCGTGAGATCGCCGCCCGGATGCCGGCCGCCGCCGTGGTCGCCTGCGCCGACGAGCGCGTCGCCCGGCGTCTCCAGGCCGCCTGTCACACGCCGTACTTCCGCCCGTACACCAACACCGACGTGGTCGGCTGCGAACTGGGCGGCGCCGTCAAGAACGTCATCGGACTGGCCGTCGGCATCGCGGACGGCATGGGCCTCGGCGACAACGCCAAGGGCTCCCTCATCACCCGCGGGCTCGCCGAGACCACCCGCCTCGGCGTCGCCCTGGGCGCCGACCCGATGACCTTCTCCGGACTCGCCGGACTCGGCGACCTGGTGGCCACCTGCTCCTCGCCGCTGTCGCGCAACCACACCTTCGGCACCAACCTCGGCAAGGGCATGACCCTGGAGGAGACCATCGCCGTCACCAAGCAGACCGCCGAGGGCGTCAAGTCCTGCGAGTCGGTGCTGGAACTGGCCCGCCGGCACGGCGTCGACATGCCCATCACCGAGACGGTCGTCGGCATCGTCCACGAGGGCAAGCCGCCCGTGGTCGCCCTCAAGGAGCTGATGTCGCGCAGCGCCAAGCCCGAGCGACGCTGAGCGACACCGCCTCCCGGGCGCTGTCTCAGCTCCCTACGGACGGGTACGCTCATCGCGATATGAGCACCGAGAACCTCCCCCAGCAGCCCGAGCAGCCGGCGCGCAAGCCGCGCGTGGCCGTCGTGTTCGGTGGGCGCAGCTCCGAGCACGGCATCTCCGTGGTCACCGCCGGCGCCGTCCTGAAGGCCATCGACCGGACCAAGTACGACGTCCTGCCGATCGGCATCACCAGCGACGGCCGCTGGGCGCTCACCGCCGACGAGCCCGAACGCATGGCGATCGTGGAACGGCGGCAGCCCAGCGTCGAACAGCTCGCCGAGACCGGCGAGGGAGGCGTGGTGCTCCCCGTGGACCCCTCCAGCCGCGAGGTGGTCTACAGCGAGCCCGGCTCGGTGCCCAAGGCGCTCGGCGAGGTCGACGTGGTCTTCCCGGTGCTCCACGGCCCGTACGGCGAGGACGGCACCCTGCAGGGCCTGCTGGAGCTCTCCGGCGTCCCCTACGTGGGCTCCGGGGTGCTCGCCTCGGCCGTCGGCCAGGACAAGGAGTACATGAAGCGGGTGTTCACCTCCTTCGGGCTGAAGGTCGGCCCCTACGTGGTGATCCGGCCCCGCGAGTGGCAGCAGGACGAGTCCGCCGCCCGCAAGAAGATCATCGACTTCGCCGGCGAGCACGGCTGGCCGCTGTTCGTGAAGCCCGCCCGCGCGGGCTCCTCCATCGGCATCACCAAGGTCGACGACCTCTCCGGCCTGGACGAGGCGATCGCCACCGCCCAGGCGCACGACCCGAAGATCCTGGTCGAGGCCGCGCTGCGGGGCCGTGAGATCGAGTGCGGCGTGCTGGAGTTCGAGGACGGGCCGCGCGCCTCCGTGCCGGCCGAGATCCCGCCGCCGGAGGACCACGCGTACTACGACTTCGAGGCCAAGTACATCGACTCCACGCCCGGCATCGTGCCCGCCCCGCTCACCGAGGAGCAGACCGCCGAGGTGCGCAGGCTCGCCGTGGAGGCGTTCGAGGCGGCGTCCTGCGAGGGGCTGGTGCGCGCGGACTTCTTCCTCACCGAGGACGGCGAGTTCGTCATCAACGAGATCAACACCATGCCGGGGTTCACGCCCATCTCGATGTACCCGCAGATGTGGCAGGCGACCGGGGTGAGCTACCCGGAACTGGTGGACCGGCTGGTGCAGGCGGCGCTGCGGCGGCCGACCGGCCTGCGCTGAGCCACCCGGCCCGTCGGCAAGGCGACGGGGAGCCGATCAGGAGGCGATCCCCACGGGGATCGCCTTCTTGACGGGCGCGGCCAGATCGATCAGCACCCCCGTGCTGTCCCGCCCGTCGGTCACGGTCACCTCGACGTACGCCTCGCGCCTGGCGGTGGTGAAGCGGTAGGTGTCCTCGCCCCGCTTCTCCATCAGCCAGTCGACGCCGTTCACTCCGCCCGGCACCGCGTCGGGGTCGCGGCCCTCGGCCACCTCGGGATCGACCATCTTCGGGGGTCGCTCCACGCCGCAGCGCAGTATGATCGCCTCGCCGCCCCAGCCCGCGGTCAGTGCCGAGGCGGGCTCGGGATCGTCGCGACTCTCACCGTCCACTTTCGCCGGCAGCGCCTTGTCCAGGTTCTGACACAGCTTGGTGACCTTCGCGTCCGGGCTGGGAACCGCCACGGACGCGTCGTCGTCCGTTGAGGAGCAGCCCGCGACGGTGATCAGCACCGCGAGCGCGGGCAGGACGGCGTGCCGGTGACGCAAGGAGTTCACCGGCACAGGGTAGACGGGGGCTACAGATGGACGACCGGGCAGGTCAGAGTACGGGTGATGCCGTCCACTTGCTGGACCCTGGCCACCACCATGCGACCCAGGTCGTCCACGGTGTCGGCCTGGGCGCGCACGATCACGTCGTACGGTCCCGTCACGTCCTCGGCCTGGACGACTCCGGGAATCTTGCCGATCTCGTCGGCGACGGAGGAGGCTTTGCCGACCTCCGTCTGGATCAGGATGTACGCCTGTACCACGGAACCTCCAGGGCGGCCACGAGGATCATGTGGGGAAAAGGAACGCCACGGTATCGCGTCGCCGCTCGCCGCGGGGAGACCTGCGGGCACCGGGCCTTGCGCGCCGGGGTTCAGGCACGACAGAAGTTGACGGTCACTTCGACCGTAGCGAGAGCGCAGACGCCTCGCGACCGGGCACGGACAGGGACAGAAGGGGAGAAAGGGCAATGAAGGGCACTGTTGGTGAGCTCGGTGAGTTCGGGCTCATCAGGGAGCTCACCTCCCGTCTCACCACCACACCGGCGGTCCGGGTCGGCCCCGGCGACGACGCCGCGGTGGTCGCCGCGCCCGACCGCAGGGTCGTGGCCAGCACCGACATCCTGGTGGAGGGCCGGCACTTCCGCCGCGACTGGTCCACGGCCTACGACGTCGGCCGCAAGGCCGCCGCGCAGAACCTCGCCGACATCGCCGCGATGGGCGCCGTGCCCACCGCGCTGCTGCTCGGCCTGGTCGTCCCGGCGGACCTGCCGGTGACCTGGGCCGCCGAGCTGATGGACGGGCTGCGCGACGAGTGCCAGGTCGCGGGTGCCGCCGTGGTCGGCGGCGACGTGGTGCGCGGCGACACCATCACCGTGTCGATCACCGCGCTCGGGGATCTGCGCAACCAGGAGCCCGTCACCCGGGCCGGCGCCCAGCCCGGCGACATCGTCGCGGTCACCGGCTGGCTGGGCTGGTCCGCGGCCGGGCACGCGGTGCTCTCCCGCGGCTTCCGCTCCCCGCGCGCCTTCGTCGAGGCCCACCGGCGCCCCGAACCCCCGTACCACGCGGGTCCGGCGGCGGCCGGACTCGGCGCCACCGCCATGTGCGACGTCAGCGACGGGCTGATCGCCGACCTCGGGCACATCGCCGAGGCCAGCAAGGTGCGCATCGACATCCGCTCCGGGGCCATCGACATCCCCTCGCAGATGAACGACATCGGCCAGGCCGTCGGCGTCGACCCCATGCAGTGGGTGCTGACCGGGGGAGAGGACCACGCGATCGTGGCGACCTTCCCGCCGGACGTGAAGCTGCCCGCCCGCTGGAAGGTGATCGGCGAGGTGCTCAACCCCTCGGCGCTGCCCCAGGTGACGGTCGACGGGGCGCCGTGGACCAGCAAGGGCGGCTGGGACCACTTCGGGGACATCGAGTCATGACCGGGCCCACCGACAGCGCGGCCGCCCGCCAGGCGCCGCCCCGGGTGCTGACCGTCGCGGGCTCCGACTCCGGCGGCGGCGCGGGCATCCAGGCCGACCTGAAGACCATGCTGGCGCTCGGCGTGCACGGCATGAGCGTCCTCACGGCGGTGACCGCGCAGAACTCGCTCGGCGTGCAGGGCGCCTGGGAACTGCCGGTGGAGGCCGTGCGCGCGCAGTACCGCAGCGTCGTCGACGACATCGGCGTCCAGGCGGTCAAGACCGGCATGCTGGCCACCGCCGAACTCGTCGAGGCCGTGGCCGAGTTGCTCGCCGGCACCGATGCGCCGGCGGTCGTCGACCCGGTGGGCGTCTCCAAGCACGGGGACGCCCTGCTCGCCTCCTCCGCACTGGACTCCGTACGGACCAGGCTCCTCCCGGTCGCCACCGTCGCCACCCCCAACCTCGACGAGGTGGCCCAGCTCACCGGGATCCGCGCCGGAACGGAGGACGAGATGCGCCGTGCGGCCGCCGCCGTACTGGCCTACGGCCCGCGCTGGGTCGTCATCAAGGGCGGCCACCTCCCCGGCGACGCGGTGGACCTCCTCACCGACGGCTCCGAGGAGCACTGGCTCCGCGCCCCCCGCCACGACAACCGCCACACCCACGGCACCGGCTGCACCCTCGCCTCCGCCATCGCCGCCGAACTGGCCAAGGGCCGCCCCGTCCCGGAAGCGGTCGCCGCGGCCAAGGACTACGTCACGGGCGCCATCGCCTCCGGCTTCGCCCTGGGCGCGGGCATCGGCCCGGTGGACCACGGCTGGCGCTTCAGGCAGCGGGGGGCCTGAGCGGATCGCCCGGGAGCCGGTGCACACGGTCCCGCGGGGAGCGCGGGGTGTGCGGCGGGGCGCACGGAGCGTGGTGCTGAGCTCTGCGGCACGGCACCGGCACAGGTACAGCAAAAAGCCGGTCCACCTGAAGGTGGACCGGCTCAGTGCGGCGAACCGGCTGTGGTTGCGCGCTCAGCGATTGCGTCAGCGCGAGACCTTGCCGGCCTTGATGCACGAGGTGCAGGCGTTCACGCGCTTCGGCGTCCCGCCGACCACGGTACGCACACGCTGGATGTTCGGGTTCCAGCGGCGGGACGTACGGCGGTGCGAGTGCGAGATGTTGTTGCCGAAGCCCGGCCCCTTGCCGCAGACGTCGCAGTTGGCAGCCACGGGTCACTCCAAAGACTTCAGATGCACTTACGGTGGATCCCGGCATGCCGGGATCAACACACGGGCCCCGGTTACGGAGCCCCTGGGGATCCGAGTGGCGTTGCCAGGGGAGACGCCCGATCAGGATCGGGCAACCGGAGCAGCATACATCGGCTGCACCCGTAGAACGAAACTACCATGGCTGCCCGGGGACCCGCCCACGGCCCTCTTCCGGCGATCAGGCCCCCACGGTCTACGCTGCGTGCCACGTCCAGCTCAGGGAGGCGCAGGTGGCGCAGGTGCCGCAGACGTTCTTCGATGCTCCCGCGGTGCGGACCTGGTGCGGTCTGGCGCTCGAGGCGCTGGGGCGCTCACGCGAGGAGATCGACGCGATCAACGTCTACCCCGTGGCGGACGGCGACACCGGGACCAACCTCTTCCTGACCGTCGAGTCGGCCGCGGCCGCCGTCGAGGCGGTGTTCGCCGGCCACGAGGCGGGCGTCGGCGCCGGCACCGGGACGGAGTCCGGGACCGGGCCCACGCTCGCCGACACCGTACGGGCCATGGCGCACGGCGCGCTGATCGGGGCGCGCGGCAACTCCGGCACCATCCTGGCGCAGCTGCTGCGCGGCATGGCGCAGGTGCTGGCCGCGGACGAGACGCCCGGTGCCAGTGCCGACGGCCCGCAGCTGCGGCTCGCGCTGCGGCAGGCGGCCGACGCCGCCCGCGAGGCGGTCGCCCACCCGGTCGAGGGC
>Ga0207873_1001531_pt1 | contig 21740 bp, 20 predicted proteins | sample BGWIniCompost_FD_187373 | JGI IMG/M metagenome (GOLD analysis project Ga0207873, IMG submission 187373) | Cellulose adapted compost microbial communities from Newby Island Compost Facility, Milpitas, CA, USA - BGW Initial Compost (SPAdes)... ...
AAAAGCCTGTCGGGAAGCCGGTAAAATGGCGATCGAAGGCAAAGAGTACACGGTGGAAGACGGAGATATTATGCATTTCCGCTTCAATGTTTAAAAAGATGGGAAAAAATTGATTTCCGTTGCTGAATTTTTGTTAGTTTTATAATTCGCACAGGCTCAAATGAATAGGCGGGTTGCCATGTGTTAACTTTTTAGCCCCTATAATTTTTTCGGATTTTGAGAACCAGGATAATTTTTTCGCTTAAGAACAGGGGTGCTCATGTGCCTTTTCACCATCAGTACCTTCTGGCTCAGCTGATCAAAGGGATCTTGCTCTTTGGGTCAAATCCTGCATATAAGGACTACACCCGTTTCAACTTTTCGGGACTAAAGGGTCAGACCAAGATCAGCCGAAAGGGTCTCCATTTTTACTCATCCAAAGTCACCCTGGTGTTCGCGTGCCAGGACAAGGAATTTATGGACTACTTCCTCGAACGTCTCTTTGAACAAAAGGAGATCGTGGTGGGAACACTCCAGCTAATTCCCGACAGCACTGAGATCGAGGAACCGGTGGTCATCAGCGAGGAGACCAAGTTCTTGTGTATTTCGCCTATCGTCCTCATACCGCCATCGTTCAATGACGAAAGAGCGAAGAAGTTCATCGCCCCGGAAAGCGATGAGTTTTCAGACCTGCTCTACGAGTCGACCATAGCCCGCATGGAAGAGGCAGGGCAATACACGGCCGAGCAGCTTGCGTCGTTCTATCGCTTCCAAATACTTCCGGATGCCGACTATATCAACCGGATCCAATCCGCACACAAGAAGTTTGCCCGGATATATCCGTTGTACGACAACGACATCAAATTCGAAGTACGCGGCTACACATTCCCGTTCACGTTATACGCGGCTAAGGAGGTGCAGCAGTTTGTGTACGACAACGGGCTGGGTCACTTTGCGCACAAAGGATTTGGCATGCTGGATATTGCGCATAACGACTCCATCCGTCGCGAGCGACAACATGAAATGAACTACGCTTAGCGCGGGTTCTCCTGAAGGCTCATGTAACCGATCAGCAGGTCAGCGTTGATGTTGAACGGTCTGTGATAAACGAATATCTCGTATAGGTTTTCCGTTTCGAAGTGTGATCCTTCGAAATGCAGGGGTGAAACGTCCGGTGACTCGACAACATACTGGTAATCATACCAGCCCTGTTTGAGCAGGATCGCCGCGTGATAGCTTTTTGTCGCAGCATCATATTCCATCCGATTGTATTCATCCCTGTTCCAATAGTTGAATGCGCCGGTGACATAGACATCGCCATTTACTTTCTCAGCCTGCAAGGTGAAGAATACTTCAACGTAATCGGCCGCGAGCGGATCGCGATAGTCGAGATTCTCAATGGCGAACTGTCCGTTCAGGTCGTTGTACTGCGAATACGCTTCATGTTCACGACTACGGTCGGGCTGAATGTACACCCGATAGGGAAAGCTGTTCTTGTCAACAGAAGCAACGAAGCGTCCTGGATAGTTTACAGACCTTAGGTCAAAGAATCGAAACTCATTCCCACCTTTAAACATCTGTTCAGGGTCAAAGAATCGATACTCCAGTTCACGCAAATCCTCACGCACAAATGCCGGGCGGATGTCCTGCGCGAGGTTGTCCCACCGCATGTTTTGACGGATCGTGACGGAGACGTCCAGCATGGGATTCTGGATCTCCACATTCCGGTAGTTAACCTTGAAATGCAACTGCTGATTCAGGCCGGTGGCCCGACCCGGACCCACGAGCCCTCTTTCGCGGCCAATGGTGACAAGCTTGTCGAAGACCATGAACCGTCGCGAAAGGATGATATCGTCCCGGTCACCCTCGCGATAGACGACGACGACATAGTTGCCGGGAAGGCGTACCGGGGGCAGATTCAGCCGGTAATGGACGTATGGAACGGTCGTGTCGATGGAGAACTCGTATTCCGTGACGGGGACCTCATTATATACTGTCATATACTCCAGGGCGGCCAGGTTGGACGGTGTCCAGTCGCGATTACAGTGCACAATACGGGCGTAATAGCGCTGCACAGGCTGGTCTATGTCGTCAAATTCCAATACCAGGTTGCTTTGGCCCAGAGGGATCACAGCAGGCAGAAACTCGTTTTCCCGGGCTCCAAAAGCGGGGTATAGCTGAACGGTCTTGATTTGGGACTCGTAGGTGCGGTCCCGGAGCTCCAGTTTCTTAGTGTTACCCTGGAAAATTTCCGAACTTTGGTTGTTGGAGGGCGCATACCCGCCTAAGAGCCACGCTGTGGCGGTGAAAAGGAGGGAAATCGGCGTCAAATTCAGCATGGAACGGTTTGAGCGCGTTAATTTCGACAATTCAACGTGGGAAGCATAGCCGTAATTTCCAACTATTCCGTATAAGGCTGTGTCCAATAAATCAAGCAACCCCTCCATCCCACGAATGCTCAATGAATCAGAGCTCATTGAAGGCTGCCGTAAAGGCGACAGGGCCTATCAGAAGGCTTTGTACGACCGTTACTGCCGGAAAATGATGGTGGTTTGCCTGCGGTATTCCCGCTCAACTGCCGAAGCGGAAGACATACTTCAGGAAGCATTTGTGAAAGTCTTTCAGGGTATAAAGGATTTCAGGCAGGAATCCCGCCTCGAAACCTGGATAACCCGCATTATGGTCAATACCGCTTTAAACGCACAACGCAGGAAACTTTACCTGTACCCTATGGTTGACGTCGAGGAGATCAATCTCCCGACAGACGAACTGGTGTTGCCCGAACTGCATTTCTCCCAGCTTCTGGAGTTTATCCAGGAGTTGCCACAGGGATGTCAGATCGTCTTTAACCTTTTCGCCATCGAGGGATACAGTCATAAAGAGATTGCGGAGTGCCTGGGCATTTCGGAAGGCACGTCCAAATCCCAGTATGCCAGGGCAAAGGCCCTGTTACAATCGCGCCTGCTAAAGGAGTCGTCCTATTACAAGAAGTATGGAGAGGCAAAAATTTGAGGAGTCGTTTAGGAAGTCCTTCGACAATGCTGAAGTCCAGCCCTCAGAGAAGGTTTGGATGAACATTGAGCTTGACCTGGAGCGTCTCGAACGTGGCCACATGAAAAAGCGCCTTACGTTCTTTAAGTTCCTGGCGGCGGCTTCTGTCGTGTTTGGCCTTGGTCTGGCCGGCACCGGCCTGTACCTTCTCAGCGTTAACCGCACAACGCCTGCTGACCTGACGGCGCAGCAGAAGGATACAGCACCCATACGAAGCGAGGGAGAAAGTGGCGAACAACCGTTGTCCAGCGAACCTTCGGTAATAGCTGACAGTGAATCATCATCGATAGCCTCTGCCGAGACACCAACGGAATCTTCTTCCCGAAGTTCTGATGAACGGTCTTCTGTATCTGAAAGGTCTTCATCGTCTGATCAGCCTTCGCAATCCTCAGCGTCTTCATCAACACCGCGTCAGTCACTTGCATCTGCCAGCGACCCTCAGCATGCGAATGCAACTGACTCACGAGATGTGGTGACGACGATTGATCGCGCAGCGGTTCAGGAAGCGACGAGCCAACGTCTGGCCTATGCTGATGGGGCTGTAGCCGTGAACGATCGGCAAGTGGGACAGTCGGCTATTCCCGCGTTCCGCGACCGGCCGCTGCCTCCGCTGGTAAAGCAAAAGACGATAGTGCCTCATTTTCCGAAGACCGAGCCTGATCAGGTCGATTTGCTGCTGGCGAGCATTGCCATGGAAGAGCGGGCAGAGCGTGAACGGAAAAAGTATGACGATGAACGCATTTGGACGTCGGTAGGTTTTTCAGCCGGAACGTTTAGCAACAATAGCACGGGCACGGTGCAACCTCCCATGCTTTTTGCAGGAACAAGCAACATGACCGCAGCCAACAATACGCTGGCCAGCGAATCCCGCGCTTCAGGCGTTGCGTACTCAGTAGGTGTGAACGTGGGTGGCCGCATTGCATCGCGGTGGGTACTACAGGGAGGCATTAACTATATCACACAAAATGCATCGTTTACGTCGGATGCGGTACTGACCGATGACTTCCTGAATTTTTCACCGGTGTACTCCGCTGAAATCACGAAAGCTGCTGACGCCTCGGCACGTGTGGTGCCAACTGCACCTTACGGCGTAAACAATAGCATGGAGTTTTTGAGCATACCGATCCAGGCAGGGTACCTGGTAGTGAATCGTGCCTTCGGCATACAGGTTATGGGAGGAGTAGCTACTGACTTGTTCATTCAAAATACCCTCGAGCCGCAGAGTGGCAACCTGGCGAAGGTTACAAACGGAAACGGAAGTGATTCACCCTATCGCACTATTAACTTTAGTGGCCTTGTAGGCACGGAGTTCAGCTATCGCTTTGCCGATAAGTATCGCATCTCGCTGAACCCTGGATTGCGGTATCCCTTCAATTCGATGTACAAGTCTGACGTGGGCATCTCGGCAACGCCGGTGACGTTCGACGTAGGGTTGCGGTTCCGTTATATTTTTAACTAGCCTTCCAACCCCCAGGCATTTGGTGGTGTCTAAAGGGGCAAAGACACATACATCGTATGGCTCCCCTGGAAACCAGAATCCAAAAAAGGCTGCACGTCTCCCTCTACGCGCTGCTTTTTCTAACTGCACTGCTTGGACTTAGCGTAGTGCTGGAGGGATGCTCAGATCAATGCGAAACAACGGCCGAATATGTGTACTTCGAGCCGGTCTACATGTCCCTGGAGGACTTTCGTGCATCTGTAGAAGTCACGGGCCCCAAGGCCATTGAGTCTATGGGTCGTATTTATTTCAAGGATGATTATTTGTTCATCAGTGAGCCCGGCAAAGGCATACATGTAATCGATAACCACGATCCGAGGACGCCGAATCAGGTGAAGTTCATCAGCATTCCGGGAAACAACGACCTCGCGATCAACGGCAACATCCTATTTGCCGATAGTTTCATCGACCTGTTGTCGTTTGACATCAGCGATCTGAACAATGTTCAGCTTGTCGGCCGAAAGGAAAACGCATTCAGCGTTTATAACAATACGGGACTTCAGGCGGATCCCGATAAGGGCATTTTAACTTCCTGGGAAAGGAAGGAACAGCATATTGAAATCGCGGCTTGCGATGTGGCTCTCCAGCCTTGGGGTGGGTTTTATTATGAGGACGGCATAGCGGTGCCACATTATGCGGCTAAGGATTTCAACTCGATGGCTGCCATAGCACCGGGGACTGGCTCTGGCCCCGGTCTTGGCGGCTCATTGGCTAGAATGACGCTCAACGCGGGACATCTTTACTGCCTGGACAGCTACCTGCTGAAAACAGTAGCCATCGAAAACCCCGCGAACCTCGTCGCCATTGACAGCCTGCAGCTGGGCTGGGATATCGAAACGATCTTTCCGTATGAGGACAAGTTGTTCGTCGGCTCGAGATCCGGAATGTACATCATCGACGTATCGAGGCCTACCAAACCGGATCTTATCAGTACCTATGCCCACGTTGTTAGCTGCGACCCCGTAGTCGTGTCAGATGGCTACGCTTATGTAACCCTCCGTTCGAATAATTTCAACTCCGATGTCTCGGCATTCTGGTGTACGGGAGGAGTGAACAACCAGCTGGAGGTCATTGACATCAGCCGCCCGGAAAGACCTACTTTGTTGGCCACCTATGAGATGACAAACCCCCACGGACTGGGCATAGATGACAACATGCTGTTCGTTTGCGACGGCGACGCTGGACTGAAGGTATATGATGTAACCAACAAGCTCAAGTTGGATGAGAACATGCTCGCCCATCATCCGTTCGTGACGGCACTGGACGTGATCCCTTACAACAATGTGCTGATGATGATTAGTGAAGAAGGCCTGTATCAATACGACTACTCCAACAAAAAGAAGCTCAAACTACTGAGCCAAATTCCAGTAACACAGTAAGCATGCGGTATCTCGCGCTGCTCGTCATATTGGTCGCGACTCTTCCGGCGCAGGCACAGGATGATCAACAACCAGCCAGATATTACAATCGCACTTCAACAGGTATTCTCGTCGGAGGTGAGCCGCGCTACCTGACCGGCGGCGTGACCACCATTCACGGTATCAGCGTTGGACCCTTGGCTATGGGTATAGGTGTGGGAATTGAGGGGTACCAGCGCTGGCGTACCGTGCCGATCTTTGGAAGCCTTTCTTACCATCCGGGTGACACGCGTGAAAGTGGCCCCTTCATTCAACTCAACATGGGCCATACCAACTGTAAGTTTCTTCCGGAGCAGGAGTCAATCAGAGTTGACGGGAGAGACTGGGGCTTCATGTTCAGCACCCTGGCAGGTTACCAGATTGCCGCCGGAAAGTTGCTGGTGAACTTCAGCGCCGGGTACCAAAAACAAAAGCTGAGAGCCAAGTACTCAGCAGGATTGGCCTTCGTCTCCTACACCCTGGAAGAAGAGGCAGATCGATTCGTGTTTAAGATAGGAGTGGGGATGTAGATTTTGATTTTAGATTTTTGATTAGTGATTTGCGATTTGGGGGTTACTAAATCATAACCATAAATCTAAAATCATTGTTTTCCGGGGAAAGTCGGGGATATTGGACCCATGCTTCGACTTCGCTCAGCAACCGTATTCCCGGCTTCCGTGAAATGATTGTGGTCAAATTCCTGTGACTGGACGTAGTTGAAGTCATCGAAAGATTGATACACCGATTATAGTATGTGTCAACATCCGGATGCTGAGCGAAGTCGAAGCCGGGTTCAAAAGTTTTCCCCGGACAACACTGAATCTAAAATTCACAAATCACAAATCACTACTCTACTCTTCAATCCTCGTAGCCAATTCCTCCCACTTCCGGTTTGCGTCATCCAACCGTTGCTTGATTCCTTCGTACTCTGATTTCAGTTTGCCTGCTTTTTCGAAGTTGGTGAACACTTCCGGCTGCGCCATTTCTTCCTGTACCTCTTTAAGACGCTGTTCCAGTTGCTCAATGTCGGTTTCGACATCGCGGAGTTGACGCATCAGTGAAGCTTTTTCATCGGGGGCTTTTTGCCGGCGAGCAGGCTTTGGCTTTTCTGATGCCTTCTTCTCCTCAGCCGGTGCCGGCTTTTGAACAGGACGAGCCACGTTCCGCAGCCAGTAGTCGTATTCTTCATACGTGCCGGGATATTCCTTGATTTGCCGATCTTCAATGTACCAGATCTTGTTCGCAATCTGGCTTACAAAGTGCCGGTTGTGCGACACGACAATGAAGCTTCCTTTGTACTGCTGTAGCGCCTGGATCAGGATGTTCTCTGAAATAGAATCGAGGTGGTTCGTAGGCTCGTCAAGTAAAAGGAAGTTCGCTTCTGATATGAGTGTCTTCGCCAACGCTACGCGTGATTTCTCCCCTCCGGAAAGGACCTTGATTTTCTTGTATACGTCGTCATCAGAGAAGAGAAAGCACCCGAGCACGTTGCGAAGTTCCTGCTCCGTCTTGCCTGAGCCCGCCTGCTTCAGTTCGTCGAGTATCTCGTTATCGATTTGCAACGCCTCCAACTGGTGCTGGGCGTAAAATGCGGGAATGACGTTGTAGCCGATGGTTCGTTCGCCCTCGATGGGCTCCGTTCCGTAAAGAATCCTAAGAAGGGTCGATTTACCTTTGCCGTTCGCGCCAATCAGGGCAATCTTGTCGCCGCGTTCGATGGTGGCGGAAGCTTTCTCTAGCAAAACGAGGTCGCCATATGCTTTGGTAACATCTTTTAGGGAGACGACCATGCGACCGGATTGTTGCTTGAAGTGAAAGCGAAAGTTCACAACCGCAACATCGTTTACGACTTCCTCTACCCGTTCCATGCGCTCCAGGGCTTTTATTCGCGACTGAACCTGGCGCGCTTTGGCTGCCTTCGCACGAAAGCGTTCAGTAAATCGCTCCGTCTGCCTGATCTTTTGCTGTTGGTTCTCGTAAGCGTTCTGCTGGATCCGTTGGCGTATTTCTTTTTCCTGGAGGTAATAGGAGTAGTTCCCTTCGTAGGTCACCAGTTGTTGATTTGTAACCTCTACGGTCTTCGTCACCACGTTGTCGAGGAAACGGCGGTCGTGCGAAACAATGAGCACGGCTCCATCATAGTTTCTCAGGTAGTTTTCCACCCATTCGATGGAAGGGAGGTCAAGGTGGTTGGTGGGCTCGTCGAGCATGAGCAATGACGGGCGCTCCAGGAGGAGTTTGGCAAGCATTACGCGCATGCGCCATCCTCCGGAAAACTCGCGTAGCGGACGATGGAGGTCGCTTGTTGAAAAGCCAATCCCTTCCAGTACCTCTTCAGCCTTAGCCTGCATGCTGTAGCCGTCGAGTTGTTCGAATTTTTCCTGGAGTTGGCTCAGTTTGTGGACCAGGTCTTCGGAGTACTCCGTTTCCAGTTGTCGGATGACTTTCTCAAGTTGACGTTGCGTCTCTACTGCGTCGCGGAAGGCCTCCATCGCGACGGTGAGAATCGCGTCGTCGGACTGATAGGACAACAGATCCTGGTTCAGGAAGCCTATTGTGCAGTCGTTGCTTTTGCTGATGCTGCCTGAAGTGACCTGTATGTCGCCGTTGATCAGGCGGAGCAGCGTTGTTTTTCCCTTCCCATTTAGCCCGATCAGACCGATACGGTCTTTCGGGCGGATAAACATGCTCGCATTCTCGTACAGGGGTCGTCCGCCGATCAGGTAAGTAATGTCCGATACGGAAATCATGGCCGCAAAAATAAGGATGTTTTGCGGTTTCCTCAGGATGCCATGATTTCACGTAGCGGACACGCGATCGGAGCTCGTTGGGATTACAATTTCCGCACCCAGATGTTCCTGTAGCTTACGAGGTTTCCGTGGTCTTGCAGCCGCAACGGTGCATCACCGTGTTCTTTGTACAACGGGAATCCGATGTATTCGGTGGCGCCGAGCAACGCAACATGGTTGAGCAGGAGAACGCCGTTGTGGATTACCGTTACGTACGCAGGAACCACCACGCGGCCATCAGCACCGAACCGTGGAGCGGTGTATATGATGTCGTATGTTTGCCATTCTCCCGGCTTTTTGCAGGCATTTGCGAGTGGAATGTGCTGCTTGTATACAGAGCCTGCCTGGCCGTTTATGTAGGTCTTGTTCTGATAGTTGTCCAGAACCTGGACCTCGTAGCGTTCCTGCAGGAATACCCCGCTGTTGCCGCGGCCCTGGCTTACTACTGACGGGTCAGTGACGGCAGGAGCGCGCCACTCGATATGCAACTGTATGTCGCCAAACGACTCTTTGGTCCTGATGTCGCCTGTTCCCGGAGCCACGGTAATTGCGCCGTCTTTGACGGTCCACTTCGCCGGACCACCGTTGACTGATTCCCATCGGCTCAGATCGCGGCCGTCAAACAGGACGATGGCGTCGGAGGGAGGGTCAGCTGGTGTCGCTCCCGGTGTGACAATCTTGGGTTGTGGTTCCCATACTTCTGTGGATTCCGGTGTACGCTTATCGTTCTGAGCGAAGCAAGCGGAACATGTGAATGCAACGACTGCGGTAATGTTAAGTATGCGTCTCATAGGTTTACATTGTGGTTCAAAAATCGTCAGCAATCTTATCGATTTTGCTCTTGCGGTCTTCCACCATCATGCGAGGAATAAGAAGTGATCGATATTCCAAAAGCAGGTTATTCTTGGAGTGGGATTTATATGTGAGCAGCACGGACTCACCTCGCCAAAAATACTGGTTGTTTTTCGCATCGTAGGTGGCTCTGCCGAACAAGCCTTCCAGGGCCTTCATCAATCGTGGATCCTTCTCTGTGATCAGCGTAATGGTTTCAATGAGGTTTCGGTACGCACCGAGTTCTACGCTCTTTATCCTGACATCGCCGATTGAGGTGTATTCGGGGTGTTCGACGGCATAGGTCTGCGACGGATAGACATTCTCCTTAACCGTGAATTCTTTTTTCAACCTGGCGCCTTTTACCGAGTCCGCGCGGGTGCCGAGACGGATGTCCTTGAACCCATTCCGGCTGTCAAGGTCCGCGGTCGACTGTGCTACGACGCTGTACACCGACAAGGTTAGAATCAGAGCAATGCAATACCGGAACACCATCATCTATTGACTTTCTACAAATCGGATAGGCACTGTTACCCTGACGCGATCCCATTGAAACGTCATCTCAGCGCGATCGTTGTTCTGGTCCAGGGCAATGGTGAACGCTTCCACAACCTCCGGCGACTCCTGAACCGGGGCGTCAAAGCGAAATACATCGAGTTTTGGGTTATAATTGTACGATCCCCAGAGGTTCAACTCGCGGTTGATAATTATCGTCCACTTGATGCGGTCCGGGATCGTAAAAATGGAATACGTTCCGGCCCGAAGCAGCAGGCCGTTGACGAGGAGGTCGCCGGTAAGCGTAATCTCGGTCGCCTCATTTGCGCCGGTACGCCAAACTTCACCGTAGGGGACAAGGTTGCCGAAAATCTCACGCCCCCTCTTGAAGGGTTGTCCGTACGTGATCTTCACATACGTGTCTTTGTAGCGCATCCGCGCCATGGCCAGGGGACTCAGGCGCGATTCCTGGGCGTACACACTAACCACGCAAAGCCATATCACGGATGTTACGACCCACTTAGTCATGGCGCCTAAGATACTTATTTCACAGTTACCGACAACAGTGATACATTCCGGCGGAAGACCGTACGGAATTACTTATTTTGCCGCGACAACCTAAGTAAGATGAGCAGGCCTGCATTTGACGACATCTACATGGAGCTGGCGGTTAACCTGGCGCGCCGTTCGCACTGCATCAAACGACACGTCGGCGCTGTGCTCGCCAAAGACACACGGATTATTTCCATCGGTTATAACGGTCCGCCGGCAGGGACACACAACTGCGATGAGGAATGGCCCGAGACCGGATGCCCGCGCGACTCAAAAGGGGGATGTTCACTTGCTATCCACGCGGAGCAGAATGCAATCCTTTATGCCGTCAAGAATAAGATGTCGGTGGAAGGAGCTACTTTGTACGTTACGCTATCGCCCTGCCTGGCGTGCGCCCGGATTATCTACACCATGGGTATCGCGCGATGCATTTACCTGAATTCGTATGCCGAGCACAAGGGGATTCCGTTGGATGAAGGAGTCGAGTTTCTTCGGAAGTTCGGGGTCGTCACCGAAAAGTATGCGGGCACCCTGGCCAATGTCACTCACATGATCTGACTGGGCCCCGGCTGATTCCCGAAGCGATATCTATGGGGTTAACTCCGTAGAGCCGCACAACGGTACGTCTCCGGAAGATAGTCGATGGTTTTAACAGAGACGCACGACCGTGCGTCTCTACTAGTGATCTCATTTGGGGATATCCCCCAAACATCCAGTAACAGTATGTAGCTCAGTTCTTGATGCTTTTCTCCAGGTCGGTGAGAAGTTTTGCGGTAACGCCTTTGGTCTTTTTTTCGCGCTCAGCAGTGAATACTTTGATTGCCCGGCCAACCATCTCGTAGAGACCGGACGGGTTCTTGTCATAGCTGTAGCTTCCCAGGCACCAGTCCAGGTCAGCTTGCAGTTGTGCGTCAAGGCTCAATTCCCGCAGCTTGGCCAAAGCAGTCCGTGCTGCTGTTTCAATGTCGGGAGCCTTCTTTGCAGTGGCCCTCGTTGAAGCCTTTGCTGGCGTTTTCACGCTTGTCTTCGCGTTAGTCTTTGCCATGGTATAACTTGATTGGTGATTTATTGCAGACAAAATTATAACCCCCTCGAGCGAGTTCCCAAAGTAAGACAAGATATATTTCTGCAACCGAATGAATTGTACTCCAGCGCGAGATGGATCCCTTGAAAATGCAGTGTTGACGCGGGTTTATGAGAAGGGTGGGAAAAACAAAAGGGAAGTAATCTGATTACTTCCCTTTGCAAAGCTCTTAGGTTCGCCCTAATTACTTCTTCTTCTTTGCAGCTTTCTTAGCCGCCTTCTTGGCGGTCTTTTTCTTAGCTGCTTTCTTAGCGGATGTTTTTGCCATAGCGTTTAAATGTGTTAAAAAAAAGTTAAACGACGTGAAAAGTTAAAATAAAAATCTTATCTGCAAAACTTTTTAGGCAAAAATTTTGATAGCGTGTACTTGCCGTGATGACAAAAGTGGCGTCGACTTGTACAAACTCAAGGATGAATCACATTCACTTCGGGTTGAAGGGTAACTCCGAATTTATCTTTCACTGACTCCCGAATCTTCATCGCGAGGTTCCAAATCTCCGATCCATCACCTCCTCCATAGTTTACTAACACCAACGCCTGATGCTTGTGAACACCAATGTTTCCAAGGGTTACGCCCTTCCATCCACATTGTTCGATGAGCCAGCCCGCGGGCACTTTGGTTAGTCCACCTTCACCAGGAAACGTTGGTACGTGTTCAGCCTTACTTCGAATGAATGCAAGGGTGTCTGCATCAACGGATGGATTCTTAAAGAAACTTCCTGCGTTACCGATCGTCGCGGGATCAGGAAGCTTGCTCCTCCGAATGGAAATGACCGCCTCGCTGACGTCCCTTACCCCAGGTGAGGTCACTCCATGTCGTGCGAGTGTCTCCTTAATCGCACCATACGAGGTGTTTATAACATGATTCCTCCGGGTCAATCTTAAAGTAACACTTGATATGAAGTGCCGTCCCTTGAATTCGTTCTTGAATACACTCTCCCGGTACCCGAATGCACATTCTGCATTGGAAAACCGCTTTGTCTCGCCCGTCGTCATGTCGATCGCGTCAACATAGACGATGGTCTCGCGGATTTCCACCCCATAAGCTCCAATATTCTGCATCGGCGCAGCGCCAACCGTGCCGGGTATAAGCGACAGGTTTTCCACACCTCCCCAGTCGCGTTCCACTGCATAGCGAACGAAGCCATGCCATTCCTCACCGGACCCGACCTGCAACGTCACTGTGTCGTCATCCTCACCAACGACGTTAATCCCTTTGATCTCGTTCTTGATGACAAGTCCATCGAAGTCGCCTGTGAGCAGGATGTTACTGCCTCCGCCAAGAATCAGAATCCTGTTATTTCTGAATGCATCAGTGGCAATCAGGTCAACGAACTCCCCCGGTGAACTGATGCGGACAAAAAGCCGAGCTTTGGCAGAAATGTGAAAAGTATTGTAAGGTAAAAGATCGACGTTGGCCTCGAAGTGCACCATGAACACAATTTGAACACGGCAAGGTGTAAAAAATGCCTGTATTGTCCAACGCCGGTAGGTCCGTGCTATCGCCGGACCTTCTCCGCCAACTCTTCCTTAGGCAACTTGAAGAGGCAGATGCGAGGGAATCTTCCCGCGAGGTACGCAGTGCCACATACCAACAGCCCGTCGTCTTCGGTGGCTATCACCGACGCAACTTCGAAGGGATTTGAAAAGCCCAGGTAATGCGAACCCAGCAGAGCACCCGTGGCTTCGTCATAAAACAGAAGGGCAATCTGTTTCGACCGGGTTTCACTCGCAAACACGAGGGTTTGCGTGCCGTCAATAGTCGTCCGGAGTATCTTTACGGTAGCATTAGGTACCAGCTCGGGAAGGGTGTTGCCGGGATAGTCCACCGATGAGGTGATGGCATTCGGTGGCAGCACCACGTTCGGCAGCAGAAAATTGTCACCAAAGTTAAATCGTGCAGCCGCGAACTTTGTACTTACTATCGGCAACACCGCGCTAAAGCCTCCATCGTCATGCTGCCCCTGGACGACACCCATGGGTTCTTCGCTGTTAAGGTCTGTAAATACCAGGGAGAACGTGTAGTTGTAGAACCCGTTAAAGAAGTAGGCGCCGCCTGGTATGCGACCCGTTTGGAATGGAAACTTTTTTCCACCGCCGATAAAGTGGTTGATAATGGGCTCGTCCACTTCGTCGCCTACGCCAATGTCATAGCCCTGGGAGGCGGTAACTACGCCATCAGGTCGTACCAGCGATAACACAGACAGTTTTTCCATATGGTCGTAACTCAACAGGAGAAACTCATTCCCTTGAAGCGATGCGGCGGCGGGGTAGGTGAGTCCCGCCTGCAGGGGATTGACCGCAATGTCTTCCAGGTTCTCGCTGACGCGCACAAGATGAGTCTGCACGGTCAACTCATCCATACAAAAAAAGTAATGATTTCCGTCGGCAACCATTAATTCGCCTACCGGATTTACATACTGGACATCCAGTTCCTGTGCAGCTTCAAACTCTCCGCGGGAATTTACCTTCATGAGGTAAATTCCAGTAAAGTGCGACTCGGGCAGGCGCCGTTTTGCTAATACGAGATAACCACCGTCCGTTGTCTGGGCAACATCTATCGGTATGATACTCTCATTGAAACGGTTGTCATCGTAGAGCCTGGCGAACTTTTCTTCTTCCAGTTCCGGGGTGGTCTCCTCAACACAGGAAGTGAAGAACATCACCAGTACCGGGAGGAGCCACAAGGTTAGCAGGAATCTCCTGTACATAATTTTCTTACTTATTGTCAACGGCCTTATACGCATTTCCAAGAAAACGTAGCGGGAATACGCACCCCACTGAAATTACGATGTTGTCCATCGTCATGTCATCCATGGCGTCGCCGACGCCGGCAAGGCGATCATTGCCATATCTGTTTGCGGGAGAAACAATGTTGGTCAGCCCGTATCGATAGGATATATCCAAACTCAGGCGAATATTTCCCTGATGATAGTGAGCCCCCACGCCGCCCATGAGTCCGTAAAAGGCCGGCGCAAACAAATCTTTGGCTCCAACGATGATGGGATCACCTGAAAACTCGTGTTCACCTCCGGAAGCATAATCAGTACCGGAAATTGTGACTTCCTTACCTGCATTAATGAGCAGTGCAGCGAAAGCTCCTGCCTGAATAAAGGGACGCAAGCGCGTGGCAGTAATATCGTAACGCACGAGCAAGGGTATCACCAGGTGTTCTGTCTTCTGTGTCTGCCGGTAATGAAGTTCAAGCGAGTGACCCGCGTTCTCCGGATCGCTCCAGGCGTAATAATTGGAATACACAAACCTGGAGCGACTGTACGTAGGCTGCAAACTCAGGGAAAGCTGTCGGAAGTAGAACGTTCCTTCCAGTGTTACCTGGGATCCGTAGCTCTTGAAGTCCTCGTACTCCTTGAGCGCGTCCGCAATAGGGTAGTTGGCCGGTGACACTCCTGAGAAATGCTTTGTCACGATGGCCTTCGTGAGATTAGTCCCCCCTTTGAGTCCCAGCCACCATTGTTTTTCCAGGAACTTGTTTTCCTCACGCTGCATGCGGTCCTTCGTCATATACGAGACGCGGTTCTTCTTTCTGCTCCCGCTTTTGTTACCGCCGGGCTGACTGAATGCGGAGGTCAGGGAGAAGGACACCAGGGCGATGAGCAACAATCCTTTCATGGCGTTACTTTATGATGACAAGTTTCTTGGCTTCATTGTAAAACCCTGCCCGCATGCGGTACACGTATGTTCCGGCGGGAACACCCTCAAGACTCACCTCAACCCGGTGTTCTCCGGGATTGTAGACACCATTGATCACTTCGCGTACTCTGGCACCCATACTGTCGAAGAGTTCAACGGTGACATTGCCGGAGTGATTGATCCGAAAGTGAATAGTGGTCTTCTCCCGGGCGGGGTTAGGGTAACATCCCTCGAGGATGAGTCGGGCACCAATAAAATCATCGACGCTCGTGATAGTCTGGGAGGCGAGTGGTAGTGGCTCATAGAATCCGTTACCATCTTCCTTTGGACCATCGATGAAATTCTTGAAGAAGATGTCGGCATTGATGCGGTCTTCGTCGATGAGCATCCAGTCTTTGAGCAGGTTCGCGTATACCTGGCGATAGTCGTACTGCATCGCCACATTTGCCTGATTCATGTCGGGCACCACCCCCACAACGCCGGGTTTGACTCCTTTACCGAAGATGAAGATCGGTCCACCCGTACCGTGGTCAGTACCGTAGCTGCCGTTGGAATAAATGCGGCGTCCGAATTCTGAGGTGGTTACCGTCAGTACGCGATCTTCCAGCCCTTTTTGTCTCAAGTCTTCCTGGAAAGCCTGCATGGCCGTCGAGATGTGGTACATCAATGCCGCGTGAACGCCCATGGTCGGGTCGTAGCTTTCAACCTGCTCGGCGTGCGTGTCAAAGCCGCCAATCTTTACCAGGAACACTTTCGTTTTGCATCCACCGTCAAGCAGGCGTGCAATGAGTTTCAATTGTGGTGTAAGCGGATTGCGTTTACTGCCTGCCGGTGCGTTGTATGGATACGTTTCAGGATACGTGACCGTGCTCTCCCTTCCGGCGAGGTATACATTGTAAAGGCGTTCGGCGTAGTCTTCCGATTTATCCTCGAGTTGCAATATCCAGTTGAGTTCCTGCCAGTAAGGCGACGGGTTTAAAATTTCCGGTGGAAATCCACGTCTGTCGATATCAACATCGTCAAAGCCTTCCAGCGTGTCTACCAGTTCAAAAAAGCGCGCAGGGTTGTCGATTGAAATCGAAGCCGGGATATTGCCATCCTGATGGAATATCAATGACACGTCACTTCCCATTTCAATTGCGAGCGGATCAGGCATGGAGGCATTGGGAAAGTCATCGGGGTACGTTTCCGGCTGGAATTCCTGCTGGAGGTAACGTCCGAGCCATCCTGATCCGTAGTAATCATCTGCGCCGCCTCCCATGAACCATATGTCGCGGCCTCTGAAGTGGGAACCATTATTGTTCTTATAGCTCACGCCCTGTACAAAAGCCATGCGTCCCTGGTCGTACATGGCTTTCATCGACTGCATGGCAGGATGCAAGCCAACCTGGGCTTCTGTGGGTAACGTGCTGTCGAGCGGGATGACTTTCTTCCTTGGGATGGCAATGTTCGCACGCCTCGCATAGTAAAGGTCGTACGCGTCCAATGGAATCAGACTGTTGAGGCCGTCATTACCCCCGTGCAGCTGAAGGATGATCAGTACGCGGTCGTTGGTGCTCTGCTCTGCCAACTTGGACAACGGATTATCAGCCATCAGCTTGATGGGTATGTTCGCGATCGTGAAGGGAACACTGATCGCGACGGGAAGCTTCTTGAGGAAATTTCTTCTCTTCATAGCGCAGGGGTTTACGCAAGCTGATACTCGGGCGACTGCATCATGGCGTTCAAAAGGTTCTCGAGCTGTCCGCGAACGGTATCCATGTTACTCTGCGTGTTCCAGTTCGAAGTCCAGTTAGCCTCTTCCGTTCCCGGTGGATAGATGTCCGACAGAAAGGCCCGCAGAAAGTAGTTCATACGCTCTGCGGTAATGGTAGCGTTGTCGTCTAGATCCGGATCAAAAGTCAGGTTGTCGGTAACCGGCAGAATGTATCGCGCAAGTTCAATGACGAGTGAGCGGGCGTCGGCGATGGTGGCGTTGGGGAACGTCGACGTGAAGAAGTCTACAGCCTGCACCTTTAACATGCCAGGCTCTGTGATATTGACCAACGATCGAATGAAATCGTAGCGACGCGTGAGGTAGTTGACGGTAATCCAGCTTCGGTGATAAACCGGATATTGACAGTACGCATCGTAACCGGAGACATCAAAGGGTTCGTAGAACGACATACCCATGTTATTGATCTGGTCGACAATCATCCCCGTGACTTCATAGAACTGGGAAGGGGAAGACATGTCGGGAATGGGTACGTTCATGAACCGCAGCGTTCCTGTCACCAGATCGAGCGGTGACTTGATAATCGCTCCGAAGTTGTCGTCGCCAAGCCCGGCGGCAGCCTCATAGAAATGTTGACTGCGCAGCAGGTTTTCCACAACGGGTTGGATCTTGTAACCGCTGGAAACGAAGACGTCTGCCATTTCGGAGATTACGGACGACTCGATGGCATTGGCGCTGACAGGATCGTGGGGAGCAAAGACAAAGAAGCGATAGATCTTGCGACATATGTGACGCGCCGTTTCAGGCTGCGCATAGATCATCTCGATGAGTTGGCTGATTTCATCCAGGGCGCTCGCCTCTGTCGGATTTCCTCCGTTAAGTAGCGCTGGGTCTGGTTGAATTGTGGCATTGCCGAATCGGTCGCTAAAGACTTTCGGACCGTTATCGTGTGCGCTCGCATTGTTGACCGACCCCCTCACGCGACCCCTCGGCAGGTTCGTGTCCGGATCTATCGTGGAAAAGTCTTCATCGAATTCCCATCCGGATAACACGCGGGCCGCCTCGCGGACATCTTCTTCGCGATACACGACATAGTCCCCTTCGCCGGTACCCGGAGGCAATGCACCTTCGAGTCCACGCCCAATGCTGTATAGCTCGAGAAGTTCGCGGGCATAATTCTCGTTAGGCTGACCTTTCACGTTCAGGTTTCCGTCGAGAAGGCGAAGCATCGCATTATCAACGCTGATCTTTTTCGTCAGTGTCTTGAAGTTTACTTCCGGGTCAGCGTTCATTGCGTCCAGCGCGAACAGGCGGAAGAGTTGGTTTTGAAAATAAAGTGCCCGGCTGCTGTTGATCTTGCTTTGGATGGCTGTGAAATGAGTATGCAGGAAAAACACCATCTTTTCACGGGCTGACCACGCCAATGCCTGCGATGGCGCCACACCGACAGCGAGCATTTGCCCGATAAACCAGCGTTTGAAATATTCCTGCAGCTCTTCGTCACTACTGTTCGCGTTGGTGACGCCAGTTGTTACCCATTCAGTGTTTGTTGCGGGATCTACGGGAGGCGCAGGGTCAGGCAGTGTTTGCCGGAAAAGTTGTGCAATCGCCTGCGCCGGAGTCAGTGCAGCAAAATTGTCGATATCCTGACGCGTGGCGCCAAACGTGGCACGACGCAGCAGGTGGGCCGCGCGCTTCACGCCCAAGGGGCCGGTATACTCAGGAAGAGGCATGTTTAGGGGTTTTGGCATCCATGCAGCATAGCGCTACACGGCACCGCTATATATGATGATTCCAGCATTTTTGAGGTGGTTCGGGAGACGAACTGCATTAGGGGACGGTTATTGATAATATTTCGCCTTTGACGCCGGGGTTACCGTGAATTGTGCTTTTTCTATGATTACATTCGTCGAAAGATTATGAAGATTATCGAATGTCCACGGGATGCCATGCAGGGCATTGAGTCGTTTATCCCAACGGCCTCAAAGATTGCCTATATTAACCAGCTGCTGAAGGTGGGTTTTGACGAAATTGACTTCGGGAGCTTTGTTTCGCCAAAGCACGTCCCGCAAATGCGCGACACGGCCGAGGTCGTTAGCGGTCTCAATTGGAAGCAAAGCCGCAGCAAGCTGCTGGCCATCGTGGCCAACGTCCGCGGTGCAAAAGACGCATGCGCATTCGATGCCATATCACGGATAGGCTATCCGATGTCGATTTCGGAGACATTTCAAAAGCGTAATACCAACAAATCCATCTCCGATTCCCTGAATGAACTCGATCAGATCGGAGAGATCGCTGCCGCCAATGGAAAAGATCTTGTGGTCTACATCAGCATGGGGTTTGGCAATCCGTACGGCGATCCATATGATAGTGATATCGTCCTCCAGTTTACAGGAATCCTTGTGGCCATGGGTGCCGCTGTCGTGTCGCTTGCAGACACCGTTGGAAAAGCTGATGTTGAGCAGGTCACAGATCTTTTTGCGGCAATTTCCAGGGAATATCCCAATGTCGAAATTGGCGCCCACCTGCATTCTACGCCTCACACCGCCGCTGCGAAGGTAGAAGCGGCCTATCGCGCAGGTTGCAGACGCTTTGACGGCGCTCTGATGGGATATGGCGGATGTCCCATGGCGGAAGACAAGCTGGTCGGTAACGTCGCAACGGAAACTATCATTGCGGTATTAGAGCAACACGGCGAGGAAACAGGCCTGGATAAGGAGCAGCTGGCTACGGCGCTTCGTATGGTACCTGAAATTTTCCCAAACCGCTGAAAATGTTACACCCTACCAATTCCTGCCGGAATAAGGGTTAAATTGGTATACTACTTTTTAGCATACCGTTTTCGACAGATGAAATTTTTGGTTACGGCAATCTGCACCCTGATATCCCTTGCAGTACAAGCCCAGAGCGCAAAGGACTACACGCAGAAAGGAAGGGAACTGTACGAACGACGTGAGTATATGGAGGCGCTCCTGAATCTCAACAAAGCGATTGAGATCGATAAGAATTTTGCCCAGGCCTATTACGTTCGGGGTAACATCAAAGACGCGTTCGATGATCGCCATGGAGCGATGAAAGACTACAACATGGCGATCGAAAAGAATCCCCGCTTTGCAGAAGCCTTTTTCGCCCGTGGGAACGTGAAAATGAAACTCCAGGATTACTATGGTGCAATTTCGGATTTCTCGGCAGCGATCAGCATCAATGAAAACTATATTGAAGCATACTTCAATCGAGGCAAGGCACGGCAATACCTGCAAGCTTACGAGGATGCGATAACTGACTGTACCAAGATAATCGAGATCAATCCTTCCAACCACGATGCCTACTACATGCGCGGCATTGTACGCCTCGAGTTTGGCGACTTGAAAAATGGCTGTCTCGACCTGAGTAAGGCCGGGGAGTTGGGCGATGTGCATGCCTATGAGGTGATCAAGGAGCGGTGTAATGGACCGGAGGTGACTAAGGAGTAGGCACTGATACCGATTACCTCCCTGCGAACGGCACCAACACAAATTACTTCCGCGAACGGACGAGCCTGAACAGCTTTCCGGGTAACGACTGGACTGCTCCGCGGAATTCCAATGTCAACAGGATGGATGCCAGCTGTGGGATGGGAAGGTTGGATTTCCAGCTGAGTTCATCGATCACCAGCGTTCCGCCGTTTTCGTGCAGTGTAAGCAACACCTTTCGTTCGGTTTCTTCGAACTCGTCGAGATTCAAAGAGGGTTGAGGCTCTTGCGGTGACTCCTGGTTCCAGTTCATCATGTACTCGAGATCGGCGCTGGAAGTGATCAACGACGCCTTATTGGTTTTGATCAGCTGATTGCAGCCATAGGAATAACTCTGTCCAATGTTCCCGGGAAAGGCGAACACATCCTTGTTGTAGCTGTTTGCAATGTCAGCGGTGATGAGCGCACCGCCGGTTTCACCCGCTTCGACCACGACGAGAGCATCGGACAGTCCCGCGATAATCCTGTTACGTGCCGGAAAATTGTGCGCATCGGGCTTGGTGCCCAGCGGGAGTTCACTGACAAGTCCTCCCTCGGCTTCCATACGCATGGCAACTTCGCGATGTACGGATGGGTAAATCACATCGACACCGCTGCCAAGAATACCCACGGTTGGAAGCCCGCAGTCAAGCGCCTGCCTGTGTGCCAAGATGTCGATGCCGTATGCAAGACCGCTAACGATAAGAGGCTTGAGAGGCTTTAGTCCGTTGACAAGCTCTTCAATACAATGCCTTCCGTAGTTGGTGGATCTTCGTGTGCCTACGATGCCTACGGTCTTCGCCGCATCAAGATCCATGTTGCCCTTGAGATACAGCAGGGTGGGAGCGTCGTCGATGGAGCGCAGGCGACGCGGGTAGTTTGCATCGGTGAAAAACACCAAAGTAACATTGTTGCGTTCGCATTTCCTGATCTCCTGCTCGGCGCGGGCAAAGGCTGATCCGGTCTGGATCAGCATCGCCGTCTTACGCCCGATGCCGGGAATTTTTTGAAGTTTCCCCCTGGGAGTTTGGAACACCTTTTCGGCTGAGCCGCAATATCCAACGAGCTGCCGAATGAGGTAGTCGCCGAGGCCTGGAATGAAATGCAGCGCAAGGAGAGAGAGTCTTGACTGATCCATGCCGGCGCTAATATTCAGCGTTCCGGCCTAAAATCCAATAGCCCGTTAGCGAAGATTGTCGCGCAGATCG
>Ga0207873_1001533_pt1 | contig 21736 bp, 20 predicted proteins | sample BGWIniCompost_FD_187373 | JGI IMG/M metagenome (GOLD analysis project Ga0207873, IMG submission 187373) | Cellulose adapted compost microbial communities from Newby Island Compost Facility, Milpitas, CA, USA - BGW Initial Compost (SPAdes)... ...
CCGACGCCCGTACGGACGGCCGCGTCACCGGGATCCGTAGATCCCTACGACGCGGCCGTTCCGCATCTCGTCACATCGGGTCGTCGTGGGTTGTCGGTGGCGTCACGTAGGCTCGCTGGTGTGCGGACACGTGATCCGGGCGGACACGTGCACCGGGCGGATGCGCACGATCCACGTCGAGGGAGGGGGCCCCGTGCTCATCGACACCTACGGCCGAGTGGCGACGGACCTGCGGGTCTCCCTGACCGACCGCTGCAATCTGCGCTGCACCTACTGCATGCCCGAGGAGGGCCTGCAGTGGCTGGCCAAGCCCGACCTGCTCACCGACGACGAGATCGTCCGCCTCATCCGCATCGCGGTCACCTCCCTCGGCATCGAGGAGGTCCGCTTCACCGGCGGTGAGCCGCTGCTGCGCCCCGGCCTGACCGGCATCGTCGAGCGGGTGGCCGCCCTGGAGCCCCGCCCGCAGATGTCCCTCACCACCAACGGCATAGGTCTCCGGCGCATCGCCCCCGCCCTGAAGGAGGCGGGTCTGGACCGGGTCAACGTCTCCCTGGACACCCTGCGCCCCGAGGTCTTCAAGGCCCTCACCCGCCGCGATCGCCACCGGGACGTCCTCGACGGCCTGTACGCGGCCCGCGAGGCCGGCCTCACCCCGGTCAAGGTCAACTCGGTCCTGATGCCGGGGCTCAACGACGACGAGGCTCCCGACCTGCTCGCCTGGGCCGTGGAGCACGACTACGAGCTGCGTTTCATCGAGCAGATGCCGCTGGACGCCCAGCACGGCTGGAAGCGCGACGGCATGATCACCGCCGGGGACATCCTGGCCTCTCTGCGCACGCGCTTCGAGCTCACTCCCGAGGGCGAGGAGAAGCGCGGCTCGGCCCCGGCGGAGCGCTGGCTGGTCGACGGCGGCCCCCATGTGGTCGGCGTGATCGCCTCGGTCACCCGCCCCTTCTGCTCCGCCTGCGACCGCACCCGCCTGACCGCCGACGGCCAGATCCGCACCTGCCTCTTCGCCACCGAGGAGACCGATCTGCGCGGTGCCCTGCGCTCCGGGGCTGACGACGAGGAGATCGCCCGCATCTGGAAGCGGGCCATGTGGGGCAAGAAGGCGGGCGCCGGACTCGACGACCCGTCCTTCGTCCAGCCGGACCGCCCGATGTCCGCCATCGGCGGCTGACCCGCCCGCGACCGGTCGCCGGCTCAGCCCTCGGGCCGGTCCCGTCCTTCCCCCTGCTCCTGCCGGTTCTGCCACTCGTCGAACGGCACCACGTCCTTGAGGAACCCCCGTACGCCCAGGAACCGGGACAGATGCTCGCGGTGCTCCTCGCAGGCCAGCCAGGTCTTGCGGCGGTCCGGCGTGTGGATCTTCGGGTTGTTCCAGGCGAGCACCCATGCGGCGGGGGCGCGGCAGCCCTTGGCGGAGCAGATCGGCGTCTCGGGGTCAGGGTTGATCACCGTCCGACCCTAACCCGTTCGGCCCGCGGAAGGCCCGGGAAGGCCCGGGAAAGGGCTCGGCGAAAGGCCCGGGAAAGGGGCGACGCCGAGCAGCCACGGGGGGAGCTGCCCGGCGTCGGTCCGTCGCTCCGACGGGGGATGCGGAGCGCGTACGAAGTATGTCACGGGTCACCCCGCCGCTGGCACCGAAAGAGCATGATTGATCTGAGCTTTTCTTGAGCTTGGCGGGGAATCGGCTTCCGCTCCGGCCCGCCGTGCTCCCGGGTCCCGGAACTCACGAAGCCTCGGGCCGCTGCGTTCCTGCGCCCGGAGTCGGCTCCGGCGCCACTTCTTCCGCGCCCTCCCCGGCGGCGCCGTCATTCCTCCGGGGCGGCGTGATCATGGGCCGCAGCGGCGGTGTGATGAAGGTCGAGGGGGTCGTCGGCGCGTTCTCACGGCCCGCGTTGGCGATCACCACCGCGATGTACGGCAGCACCAGTCCGAGGACCAGCGCGACGACCGCGACATACCGCTCCACGTTCCACAGGCAGGCCGCGAGGATGACCGAGATCGTACGGATGGTCATCGAGATCACGTACCGGCGCTGCCGCCCCCGTACGTCCTCCTGGAGGCTCGCCCGCGCACCGGTGATCCGGAAGACCTGGGCGTCGCCGTGCTGTTTCCGCATCACACTCACCATCCGCCCGCGCCTCGGAGAACATCACCACGTTACGCCGTGTGCGCGGCGCTCACGAGACCGGGTCCCCGGCCCCGCACTCCCGACGTGCGGGGCCGGGGGAGTGGGCCGACACTGGCTGTACTGCTCGCGTCAAGCGGCATGTCCAGTGGTATGTCCAGCGGTACGAGGAGGCGGTCATGGGCTGGTTGTGGGCCATCATCGTGGGATTCGTGCTCGGTCTGATCGCCAAGGCGATCATTCCCGGCAAGCAGCACAGCCCCCTGTGGCTGACCACCATCGGCGGCATCCTCGGTGCCATCGTGGGCAACGCGGTGGCGCGGGGCTTCGGCGTGGAGGAGACTCCCGGCATCGACTGGAGCCGTCACATCTTCCAGGTGGTGGCCGCCGTGATCATCGTCGGTCTGATCGACGCGCTGTACATGCAGGTCCGCGGGAACAAGAGACAACGCGCTTAGCCGGCGCCGGCCGCCCAGGGGCCGGTCGGCACGCCGGGCACGACGAAGGGGCGGTCCCGGACCACAGCCCGGAACCGCCCCAGCTGAGTACGCGGCCGCCGCGGCGGCTCAGGCGCCGGTGACCTCCACCGCCGCCAGGTTCTTCTTGCCCCGGCGCAGCACCAGCCACCGCCCGTGCAGCAGATCCTCCTTCGCCGGGACCGCGTCCTCGCTCGCGACCTTGACGTTGTTCACGTAGGCGCCGCCCTCCCGGACGGTGCGCCGCGCGGCCGACTTGCTCGGCACCAGGCCCACCTCGGCGAACAGGTCCACCACAGGACCGAGCTGGGACACCTGGATGTGCGGCACCTCCGACAGCGCCGCGGCCAGCGTCCGCTCGTCCAGCCGGGCCAGCTCGCCCTGCCCGAACAGCGCCCGGGAGGCGTCGATCACGGCCTGCGTCTGCTCGGCACCGTGCACCAGCGTGGTCAGCTCCTCCGCCAGCGCCCGCTGGGCCGCCCGCGCCTGCGGGCGCTCCTGCGTCTGCCGCTCCAGCTCCTCCAGCTCCTCACGGGACTTGAAGGACAGGATCCGCATGTAGGTGGAGATGTCCCGGTCGTCCGCGTTCAGCCAGAACTGGTAGAAGGCGTACGGCGTGGTCATCTCCGGGTCGAGCCAGACGGCGCCGCCCTCGGTCTTGCCGAACTTGGTGCCGTCCGCCTTGGTCAGCAGCGGCGTCGCCAGCGCATGCACCTCGGCCTGCGGCTCCAGCTTGTGGATCAGGTCCAGGCCCGCCGTGAGGTTGCCCCACTGGTCGCTGCCGCCCTGCTGGAGGGTGCAGTTGTAGCGCCGGTACAGCTCCAGGAAGTCCATGCCCTGCAGCAGCTGGTAGCTGAACTCCGTGTAGCTGATGCCCTCGGCGGACTCCAGCCGCCGCGCGACCGAGTCCTTCGTCAGCATCTTGTTGACGCGGAAGTGCTTGCCGATGTCGCGCAGGAACTCGATGGCCGTCAGGTTGGCCGTCCAGTCCAGGTTGTTCACCATCCTCGCGGCGTTCTCGCCCTCGAAGGACAGGAACGGCTCGATCTGCGCGCGCAGCCGCTCCACCCAGGCCGCGACCGTCTCCGGGTCGTTCAGCGTGCGCTCCGCGGTGGGGCGCGGGTCGCCGATCTGGCCGGTCGCGCCACCCACCAGCGCCAGCGGGCGCAGGCCCGCCTGCTGCAGGCGGCGCATGGTCAGGACCTGCACCAGGTGGCCGACGTGGAGGCTGGCCGCGGTCGGGTCGAAACCGCAATAGAACGTGACGGGACCGTCCGCGAGCGCCTTGCGCAATGCGTCCTCGTCAGTGGACAGGGCGATCACGCCACGCCACTTCAGCTCGTCGACGATGTCCGTCACGTCTCTCGTGTCTCCTTGATGATCTTCGGCCGGCCGGGTGACGGCCGATTGCGACGCCTACGAGGTTATACGCCCCGGCTGACCGAGCTCATATTGAAATCCGGCACGCGCAGCGGGGGCATCGCCGCCCTGGTGAACCAGTCGCTCCACTCCCTGGGCAGCGTCTTCACGGTGCGCCCCGCCTCGGTGGCCCGGCCCAGCAGGTCCACCGGGGACTCGTTGAACCGGAAGTTGTTCACCTCGCCGGTGACCTCGCCGTTCTCCACCAGGTACACCCCGTCCCTGGTGAGCCCGGTCAGCAGCAGCGTCGCCGGGTCGACCTCGCGGATGTACCACAGGCAGGTCAGCAGCAGGCCCCGCTCGGTGGCCGCGACCATCTCCTGAAGCGACCGGTCCTCGCCGCCCTCCAGGATCAGGTTGTCGATCGCCGGGGCCACCGGCAGCCCGGTCAGGCGGGCGCTGTGCCGGGTGGTGGTCAGCCGGTGCAGCTCGCCCCCGCGGATCCAGTCCGTGGCCGCCAGCGGCAGCCCGTTGTCGAACACCGACTGGTCGCCGCCCGAGGAGTGCGCGATCACGAACGGCGCCGACTCCAGGCCCGGCTCGTTCGGGTCGCTGCGCAGCGTCAGCGGCAGCCCGGACAGCTTCTCGCCCACCCGGGTGCCGCCCGGCTTGGAGAACACCGTGCGGCCCTCGGCCGCGTCCCGCCCGGAGGCCGACCACATCTGGTAGATCAGCAGATCCGCCACCGCGCTCGGCGGCAGCAGCGTCTCGTAACGGCCCGCGGGCAGCTCGAGCCGCCGCTCGGCCCAGCCGAGACGCACCGCCAGCTCGGCGTCGAGGGCCGCCGGGTCGACGTCCGTGAAGTCCCGCGTCGAGCGGCCCGCCCACGCGGAGCGGGTGCGGTCCGGCGACTTGGCGTTGACCTCGAGCGTCCCGTTGGGCTGGTCGTGGCGCAGCCGCAGCCCCGTGGACGTGCCCAGGTAGGTGGAGACCACCTCGTGGTGGGCGAAGCCGTACAGTTCACGGCCGCCCGCCCGCGCCCGGGCGAAGGCCTCGCCCAGGGCCGGCGCGAAGTCGGCGAACACGGCCGAGGAGGTCTCCGCGGGCGCCTCGGTGAACTCGGGGGATTCCGGCACCCCGGTGACCAGGGGCTGCGCGTCCTCGGCGGGTCCTGCGCCGCGCGCGGCGGCCTCGGCGGCCCGCACCAGCGGCTCCAGCTCGTCCATGGTCACCGCCGAGCGGGACACCACCCCGGAGGCGGTGCCCTCCGCGCCGTCCACCGTGGCGATCACGGTGAGGGTGCGCCCGCGGGTGACCCCGTTGGTGGTCAGCGCATTGCCCGCCCAGCGCAGATTGGCGGTCGACTGCTCGTCGGCGATCACGACACAGCCGTCGGCCCTGGACAGCTCCAGGGCCCGCTCGACGATCTCGTGCGGCTTGCTGACACGCGCGCTCATCGGCCTGCCTCCTGCGTGGTGTTCAGAACGTTGACTGACGTGAAGAGCGCGGACGGGCAGCCGTGCGAGACCGCCGCCACCTGCCCCGGCTGCGCCTTCCCGCAGTTGAAGGCGCCCCCGAGGACGTAGGTCTGCGGCCCGCCGACGGCAGCCATGGAACCCCAGAAGTCGGTGGTGGTGGCCTGGTAGGCGACGTCCTTGAGCTGGCCGGCCAGCCGGCCGTTCTCGATGCGGTAGAAGCGCTGCCCGGTGAACTGGAAGTTGTAGCGCTGCATGTCGATGGACCACGACCGGTCGCCGACCACATAGATGCCGCGGTCGACCGACCCGATCAGGTCCTCCGTCGACATCCCGGCCGGGTCCGGCCGGAGGGACACATTGGCCATCCGCTGCACCGGCACATGGGAGGGCGAGTCGGCGTAGGCGCACCCGTTGGAGCGCTCGAAGCCGGTCAGCCGCGCGATCCGCCGGTCCAGCTGGTAGCCGACCAGCACGCCGTCCCTGACCAGGTCCCAGGACTGCGCCTCGACGCCCTCGTCGTCGTAGCCGATGGTGGCCAGGCCGTGCTCGGCGGTGCGGTCGCCGGTGACGTTCATCAGTTCCGAGCCGTAGCGCAGCTTGCCCAGCTGGTCGAAGGTGGCGAACGAGGTCCCCGCGTAGGCGGCCTCGTAGCCGAGGGCGCGGTCCAGCTCGGTGGCGTGCCCGATGGACTCGTGGATGGTCAGCCACAGGTTGGACGGGTCGATCACCAGGTCGTACAGGCCGGGCTCCACGCTCGGCGCGCGCATCTTCTCCGCGAGCAGCTCGGGGATCCGTGCCAGCTCGTCGTCCCAGTCCCAGCCGGTGCCCCGCAGATACTCCCAGCCGCGGCCGGCCGGCGGCGCCAGGGTGCGCATGGAGTCGAACTCGCCGCTCGACTCGTCCACCGACACCGCCGTGAACACCGGATGCAGCCGCACCCGCTGCTGGGTGGTCACCGTGCCGGCCGTGTCGGCGTAGAACTTGTTCTCGTGCACGGTGAGCAGCGAGGCGTCCACATGGTCCACGCCGGGCGCCGCGAGCAGCCGGGCGCTCCACTCGGCCAGCAGCCCGGCCTTCTCCTCGTCCGGCACGGTGAACGGGTCGATCTCGTACGAGGACACCCACGTCCTGTCGGCGTGCACCGGCTCGTCGGCCAGCTCCACGCGCTCATCGGACCCCGCGGCCTCGATCACCTGCGCGGACAGCTTCGCCATGGCCACCGCCTGGGAGGCCACCTTGGCGGCGGCGTCCGGGGTCAGATCGACACCTGAGGCGAATCCCCAGGTCCCGCCGTGCACCACCCGCACCGCGTACCCGAGGTCGGTGGTGTCCGACGATCCCGCGGGCCTGGCGTCCCGGAACCGCCAGGACGCGTCCCGCACCCGCTCCAGCCGGAAGTCCGCGTGCTCCGCGCCGAGCGACCGCGCACGGGCCAGCGCGGCGTCGGCGAGGGCGCGCAGGGGCAGGGCCGTGAAGGCTTCGTCAATGCTATGAGGCACCTACGTCTCTTCCTGTCGGTGTTCTCGGCGTTCTGAGTGTCTTGGTGTTGCGGTGTGTTTTCGTGCTGCCGGTGTCATCGGCACGGCCGTCGCTGCGCATCATGTCGTGTCGCCGGGGGAGGGACCACAGGTTTCCCCGCGCGGCCGGGGCCTTCTGTAGGGACCCGACAGTGCGATCCACCGCCCACTGTCGGTGCCCGAATGTTCCCGGGCACACCACGACCGATAGGTTTTCGGTGAAGCCGCCTGTCGTCGCAGCCTGTCCTCCAGGTGCCCGGGCGGATGTCCACAGACCGCTACCGAAAGGGTGATCCGTTGAGCCGCTCGGTTCTCGTCACCGGAGGCAACCGGGGCATCGGCCTCGCCATCGCCCGCGCTTTCGCCGACGCCGGCGACAAGGTCGCGTACACCTACCGCTCGGGTGAGCCGCCGGCCGCCCTTGAGGAGGCGGGCTGCCTCGCCGTCAAGTGCGACATCACCGACGCCGAGCAGGTGGAGCAGGCCTACAAGGAGGTCGAGGAGGCGCACGGCCCCGTCGAGGTCCTGGTGGCCAACGCCGGCATCACCAAGGACCAGCTCCTGATGCGCATGTCCGAGGAGGACTTCACCTCGGTCGTCGACACCAACCTCACCGGCACCTTCCGCGTGGTCAAGCGCGCCAACCGCGGCATGCTGCGCGCCAAGAAGGGCCGCGTGGTGCTGATCTCCTCGGTCGTCGGGCTGCTCGGCTCCGCGGGCCAGGCGAACTACGCCGCCTCCAAGGCCGCCCTGGTCGGCTTCGCGCGCTCCCTCGCCCGTGAGCTGGGCTCGCGCAACATCACCTTCAACGTCGTCGCGCCCGGCTTCGTCGAGACCGACATGACCAGGGCGCTCAACGAGGAGCAGCGCTCGAGCATCCTGTCGCAGGTGCCGCTCGGCCGCTACGCGCAGCCGGAGGAGGTCGCCGCGACGGTGCGGTTCCTCGCCTCGGACGACGCCTCGTACATCACTGGAGCCGTCATCCCCGTTGACGGCGGACTGGGAATGGGTCACTGAACACCATGAGCGGAATTCTCGAGGGCAAGCGCGTCCTCATCACCGGTGTGCTGATGGAGTCGTCCATCGCCTTCCACGCCGCCAAGCTGGCCCAGGAGCAGGGCGCCGAGATCATCCTGACCGCGTTCCCGCGGCCCACGCTGACCGAGCGCATCGCCAAGAAGCTGCCCAAGCCCACCAAGGTGATCGAGCTCGACGTCACCAACGACGAGCACCTCGGCCGGCTCGCCGACCTGGTCGGAGAGGAGCTGGGCGGCCTCGACGGCGTCGTCCACTCCATCGGCTTCGCCCCGCAGGACGCGCTCGGCGGCAACTTCCTCAACACGCCGTTCGAGTCGGTCGCCACGGCCATGCACGTCTCCGCCTTCTCCCTGAAGTCGCTGACCATGGCCTGCCTGCCGCTGATGCAGAACGGCGGCTCGGTCGTCGGCCTCACCTTCGACGCGCAGTACGCCTGGCCGCAGTACGACTGGATGGGCCCCGCCAAGGCCGCCCTGGAGGCCACCAACCGCTACATGGCGCGTGACCTGGGCAAGCAGAACATCCGCTGCAACCTCATCTCCGCGGGCCCCATCGGTTCCATGGCGGCCAAGTCCATCCCGGGCTTCAGCGAGCTGGCCTCGGTGTGGGACAGCCGCTCCCCGCTGGAGTGGGACCTGAAGGACCCGGAGCCGGCCGGCCGCGGCATCGTCGCGCTGCTGAGCGACTGGTTCCCGAAGACCACCGGCGAGATCATCCACGTGGACGGCGGGCTGCACGCCATCGGCGCCTGACCGCACGTCTCCGCCCGGGGCCCGCGTCCGTGCACGGACGCGGGCCCCGGGTCTGCCGGCCTCGGCCGGTACGTGCCGGTGGGGTGCCCGTCGTGTCACCCGTTCGGCTCAGCCGGGCGGGCGGGGCGGAACGGCGCCGGGGCATCGTGGAGGTGCGCGTCCACCGCGTGATCCCCCTCACCAGTACGGCCGAGGAGGTCCCTTGTGCGCTTTTTCCGCCTGGCCTCAGCGACCGTCGCCGTCGCCGTCGCGCTCGCCCTTCCGTACGAGGCGGCGGCCCACCCGCGTGTGAAGGCCGACCGGGTCCCGGCCGGCCACCCGACGGCCCTGGGCACCGGGGACGACGAGGACGCCGACGACCTGTTCGGGGCGTCGTGCTTCATCCGCGTCGAGGACTCCTGGGTGACCGCCTACTGCCACAATCCCTATCCGGACATCGACCTGGTGCGGCTGCACGTCGAGTGCGCCCATTGGTGGGACCTGGACAGCGACTCCCGCGCCGTCGCCGCCGGACCGGCGCAGACCGTGAAGCTGACCGGACGCTGCTGGCAGAAGGTGCGCTCCGCGTGGATCAGCCACCAGCGGGCGAGCTGAGCGGCGCCGGGCGGCAGCCGAAGGCGTAGGAGGCGGCCTCCTCGGCGGCGGCCGCCGCGTCCTGCGCCCGGATCGCCTCCACCAGCCGGCCGTGGTCCATGTGGGCCTCCGGGTTCAGCTCCTGGCCCACGTCCTCGCGCAGCCAGTCCCGCAGCACCTCGCTCAGGTCCGCGTACATCGTGGTCATCACGTCGTTGTGGGAGGCGGCCACTACGGCGAGGTGGAAGGTCGCGTCGGCCGCCACGAACGCCTCCGCGTCGCCCGACTCCCAGGCCGCCTCGCGGCGCTGCAGCAGGGTGTCGAGCTGCTTGAGGTCCTTCTCCGTGCGCCGCTCGGCGGCCAGCCGCGCCCCGGCCGACTCCAGCGTGGAGCGCAGCTCGGCGATGTGCCGGGGGTCGGCGTCGGCGAAGCGGCGGTGCATCACGCCCGCCAGCTCGCTGGTGGCCACGACGTACGTCCCCGAGCCCTGGCGGATGTCCAGCAGCCCGTTGTGCGCCAGCGCCCGCACCGCCTCGCGCACCGTGTTGCGGGCCACCCCGAGCTGCTCGACCAGCTCCGGCTCGGTGGGGATGCGGGAGCCGATGGGCCACTCGCCCGAGGTGATCTGGCTCCGCAGCGCGGCGATGACCTGCTCGGACAGTGCCGAACGGCGGGGGTGGGTCAGGGGCATGGCACATACCTTCGCACGGTCGGGGGTGCCTGACGGCAAGCTCCCAGTGGACAACCAATCATCCCATGATTCTATGATGGGGCGCATGGCTGGAAACAGAACGCGAGCACTTCGGTTCACCACGGCAGCCACCCCGGCCGAAAAGGGGGTCCCCGGCACGAGCGGCACCACCGCGCCCGCCTGGACGAAACCGCTGCTGATCGCCGGCATCGTCCTCGCCGCGCTGAACCTGCGCCCGGCCATCACCAGCCTCGGGGCGCTGCTCGAGGAGGTCCGCGACGGGCTCGGCATGAGCGGCAGCGTCGCCGGACTGCTCACCTCGGTGCCCTCCCTGTGCTTCGCCGTCTTCGGCGTCACCGCGCCGCGTCTCGCCCGCCGCTTCGGGCCGGGCGCGGTGGTGTGCGCCGGCATGGCCGCCATCGCCTCCGGCCTGCTCATCCGGCCCTTCGCCGGCGGCACGGCCGGCTTCCTCGCGGCCACCGCGCTCGCACTCATGGGCATCGCCGTCAGCAACGTCCTGATGCCGGTCATCGTCAAGCGATGGTTCCCCGACCGGGTCGGGTCCATGACCGGCCTGTACTCCATGGCCCTCGCCCTCGGCACCTCCCTGGCGGCGGCGGTGACCGTGCCGCTCACCGGTGCGGTGGGCGGCGACTGGCAGTACGGCCTCGCCCTCTGGGCGGCCCTCGCCGCCGCGGCCGTCCTGCCCTGGATCCCGTTCGTACGGGACCGCGAACCGGGCTCCGCGGCCGGCCGGGCACCCGGGGCGGGCACGCGGCTGCCGCGCCAGGAGGCACCGCGGCAGCGGGCGGGGGACCGGCAGGGGGCCCCGAGGCTGCGCATCACCCGCAGCACCACCGCCTGGGCGCTCGCCGTCTTCTTCGGGCTCCAGGCGACCGCCGCCTACATCACCATGGGCTGGATGGCGCAGATCTTCCGGGACGCGGGCGTGCCCGCGAGCACCGCCGGACTGCTGCTCGCCGTGACCATGGTGATGGGTGTCCCGCTCGCCTTCGTCATCCCCCGCCTCGCTGCCCGGCTGCCCAGGCAGGGGCCCATCGTGGTCGCCCTCGGCGCCTGCGGCCTCGCCGGATACGCCGGCCTCTACCTCGCCCCGGCGGCCGGCGCCTGGGCCTGGGCTCTCCTGCTCGGCATCTCCAACTGCGCCTTCCCGCTCGCGCTCACCATGGTCGGCATGCGGGCCAGGAGCGGCGCGGGGGTGGCCCAGCTGTCGGCCTTCGCCCAGAGCACCGGCTACCTGATCTCCATCCCGGGCCCGCTGCTGGTCGGCGTCCTCTACCAGCACAGCGGCGGATGGGGCCTGCCGATCGCCCTCATGGCCGGCCTGATGATCCCCCAGATGCTCATGGGCGTCCTCGCGGGCCGCGACCGCACGGTCGAGGACGAGGCGACGGTGAGCTGAGCGCGGCTCGCCGGCGCCCGTCCCGCCGCATCCCTCGCGTCCCCGGCGTACCCCGGGGCGCGGGGGGCGGTCCGCGGGTGGGAGACTTGAGGCATGCCCGTGCTCGATCCGAACCCGCAGAACGGCCAGAAGAAGCTGTTGCTGGTCTTCGGCGCGTTCTTCGCCATCTTCGTCGTCATCGGTGTGATCGCGGCGCTGCTCGCGCCGTGAACCCGTGACACCGTCCCCGTCAGGGGTGGGGACAGCCCCCGCATCCCCTAGGGGGGCAAGGTCAGGGACAAGTGGGTGGATCACCGGATGGGCCCGCGTCCCCGCGCTCCGTACCTTCGAGTCGTACCCGCGAACAGCGGAGTCACAGCAGGACCCGGCACTCGAAGAGCGGAGGCCCCATGTCGGCGCGTACGCGGACCCGGCCGCACCCGGCCCCCCGGGGCGGCGTCGGCAACCGGCTGCCGTGGTGGGCGCTCGCCCTCCCCGCGCTCGCCTTCGTCACGCTGCTGGTGCTGATATCGCATCCCGCCGATGCCCAGGCGGCCACCGGCGAACCGGCCCTCAGCCTCATCCTGGAGCGAGCACACCAGCTCATGGCCCGCTGAGCGGTGGCCGAACGCCCCCGGAAGTGCTCGTCAACTCCCTGCGCCCTGTGGTCTGTTTCATGCGAAGCTTGAACGCATGAGCGTCGCAGAACCCCGCAGGATCGCCCTCTTCCGGCATGCGAAAGCCGACTGGCCCCCCGTTGACGACCACGAGCGCCCGCTCGCCGAGCGCGGCCGGATGGACGCCGCCGCCGCCGGACGCAAGCTCGCCGACACCGCCATCGCCTTCGACCTGGCTCTCTGCTCCACCGCCACCCGCACCCGCGAGACCTGGAAGCTCGCCGTCCAGGAGTTCCCGCGGCGCCCGAAGACCGTCTACGAGGAGCGGATCTACGAGGCCTCGCCCGGCGAGCTCGTCGCCCTGCTCAACGAGACCCCCGACGACGTTCAGAACGTCATCCTGATCGGCCACAACCCCGGCATCCAGGGTCTCGCCGACGTCCTGGCCGGCTCCACCGAGGGCGACGCCCGGGAGCGGATGAACCGCCGCGGCTTCCCGGCCGCCGCCTTCGCCCTGCTGTCCTTCACCGGCTCCTGGAAGTCCCTGGAGCCCGGCGTCGCCACCCTGCTCGACTACTGGGCGCCCACCGAGTGACCCACGGTGCCGCATGCGGCACCCCTGGGCCCGGCACCGCGACGCGGTCTCCGCACCCGCGGTGCCGGGCCCCGGCACGACGGGCCGGCACAGGCCCCGCCCGCCCCTGACGCCGGGCGGCGCGCTCGGCCGGCTGCGAACGACACGAGGAGCGGTCAGCCCACCTCGAGGGTGTCCGCCGCCTCGACCTCCTCACGGGTGATGCCCAGCAGGTACAGCACCGTGTCCAGGAAGGGGAAGTTCACCGCCGTGTGCGCGGCCTCGCGCACCACCGGCTTGGCGTTGAAGGCGACGCCGAGACCGGCCGCGTTGAGCATGTCCAGATCGTTGGCGCCGTCGCCGATCGCCACCGTCTGCGACAGCGGAACCCCCGCCTCGGCCGCGAAGCGGCGCAGCAGCCGCGCCTTGCCCGCACGGTCCACGATCTCGCCGGTGACCCGGCCGGTCAGCTTCCCGTCGACGATCTCCAGGGTGTTGGCCTGGGCGAAGTCGAGACCGAGCCGCTCCTTCAGATCGTCCGTGACCTGGGTGAAGCCTCCGGAGACCACACCGACCTGGTAGCCGAGGCGCTTGAGCGTACGGATCAGGGTGCGGGCGCCCGGCGTCAGCCGCACCTCGCTTCGCACCTTGTCCACCACCGAGGCGTCCAGCCCCTCGAGCAGTGCCACCCGTGCGTGCAGCGACTGCTCGAAGTCCAGCTCGCCGCGCATCGCGGCCGCCGTCACCTCGGCGACCTTGTCCTCGCAGCCGGCGTGCGCCGCGAACAGCTCGATGACCTCGTCCTGGATGAGTGTGGAGTCCACGTCCATCACCACCAGGCGCTGCGCCCGCCGGTACAGTCCCGCGGCGACCACCGCCACGTCCACACCGAGCTTCGCCGCATCCGTCACCAGAGCGGTGCGCAGCGGCTCCGTCTCCGCGCCGGACACCGCGAACTCCACCGCGGTCACCGGGTACTTGGCCAGCCGGAAGATGCGGTCGATGTTGGCTCCGGTGGCCGTGATCCGCGCGGCGATCGCCGCGGTGGCCTGTGAGGTGAGCGGGTGACCGAGCACGGTGACCAGGGAGCGGCCCACGCCGCGCGGCAGGTTGTCACCGATGCCGGAGATGATCTCCGCCTGCATCTTCATCGACTCCGCCCAGCTGTGGACGGTCGCCCGCAGATCCCCTTCCAGTCCCCGCGCCGGCTCGGTCACCAGCGCGCACAGCACGATGCGGCCACGGGTGACGACCTGCTCGATGTCGACCACGTCGACGGAGTAGGCGGCCAGGGTGTCGAAGAGGCCTGCCGTGATGCCCGGCCTGTCCTTGCCGAAGATCTTGACCAGGAGAGTGGGGACGTCAGAGGTCTGCGATGCGCTCATGGTGTTCCCACCGTATCCGGCGCCCGGTGCCGACCGCCCCCGCGGTCCGCCTGGCGGACAGTGCACATGCGGTGTCGGGCGGGTGCACGGCGCGGGGTGTACCCGCCCTGGCGGGCGCCGCGTTCACCACGTCCGCCCCTGGCGGACGCCGCGCTCACCGGTCCCCGTCGGACTTCGGTTCGCGGGGCCGCGGGGGAGGGGCCGGTGGTGGCGGAGGCGGCGGGGGAGGCCCGTCGTCCGGCCAGAGCGGGCCGCGCCGCTTCCCGCCCGGGCGGCGCGGGGGCCGGCTTCCGCGCCGGGGCGGTTCGACCGGCGCGATCACCGTGGGCGCACCGTACACGTCCCCGGCGTCGTCACCGGAGCCGCCGCCGGGCGGCTCGTCGCCGGGCACCTCCTCGCCGTCGCCGTCCGCCGGCGTCTCGTCGGGGCGCCCCCGTCCCGCCATGTCCCCCGGCATCCGCAGGTACGGGTTGGTGTCCGGATCGGGCGGCCGGTACGACGCCCTGGGCGTGTACGGCCCCGACGGCACCCGGTCCTGAGGCTCACCGCCCGCCGCACCGCCCCGTCCGGCGGCCCCGGACCCCGCACCGCCCGCGTCGAGCTCCGTACGGCCCGGCCCGCCCGGCCGAGCCGGGCGCTCGCCCTCACCCGGTGCGGGCCGCCGCGGTCCGCCCTCGCCGGCCTGCGCCGCCGACCGCGGCTCGCCCGCGCCCTCACGCCGGTCACCGCCGGCCGCCGTGCCGCCCGCACCCCACTCCGCCTGCCCGGCCCCGGACAGCCGGGCCACGTCCGGGGCCCCGCCGGCCCCGCCTGGAGCGGTCGCCAGGGCGCCGCCGCCTGCCGCACTCCACGACATCGCCCGGCGCCCCGCCGCGCCGCACACCCAGGCCAGCCAGGAGCCCGCCGCACCGGCCAGCGTGCCCCAGGCGGCGCCCAGGAGCAGGGCCACGGCCGGGCGTCCGTGCAGTTCGAGGCCGGCGCCGAACGCGTCGACGCCCAGCACGGACAGCGAGGCGTTCGCGGACACCTCGGTGAGCCACACCAGCAGGGGCAGGGCCAGTGCCGTGCAGACCCCCAGACGCAGCGCGCAGCGCCCCACGAATGCACCCATGCCCACCTGTGCGCCCCCCACCGGTGTGCGCGCCCCCGTCAGTACGCCGGCCAGCAGCATCAGCACCGCCGCCGCCACCGCCAGCAGCCACACCCGGCCGTCCAGTTCGGCCAGCCGTGCCACTGTGATCCGCTGCCCGGAGCCGACGCGGAGCAGGTCGTCCAGCGGGTCCGGCAGAACCCCCAGCAGCGCGCCCGAGGCCCGCCCGTCGGCCGGCACGAACAGGCCGAGCGGCACGCCCAGCCACACCCCGTTGGGCGCGCCCAGCAGCGCCGCGCCGGCGATCCGCCGCGGATGGTCGTCGCCGATCGCCGCGTAGGCGGCGGCCGCCAGCACGGCCGCCACCGCCACGAGGAGCGCCGTCACCAGGGCCGACACCGCCGGGCGGATCGCCCGGTGCACCACGTCCCAGCCGGGCGGCAGGGGCGTACGGCGGGACGCCAGGAGCGCGATCGCCAGTACCAGCACCGACCAGCCGAGCCCGCCCAGCAGCGTCGGCACCGCGTCCACGGTGTACCCGACCGCCGTCTGCGCCTCCACCAGATCCCCGATCCGGTCCGGCAGCACGCTCTCCAGACCGTCGCCCAGGTCCCCGAGGCCCGGGATCCCGATGCCGCCCCCGTCGCCGCCGCCCGGCAGTCCGTCCAGGCCCAGCGCGTTCCCGTCGAGCGTGACGACGTCCTGCCCGGCCCACACGAGACCGCCCGTCATCATCACGGACAGACCGGTCGTCGCCCCCGCACGCGCCAGGAGTTCGGCCGGGGACACCACGGCGCCCGCGGCCCGCAGCGAGCGCAGGAAGAAGAACGCCAGCAGCAGTGCCCCGACCAGGCTCACCCCGAGTGGCGTGATCTCGACGGCCGTCTCCGCCTCCGCCCCGGAAAGACCGAAGGCCGACACGTCCCCGGACGGGGTGACCGAGCCGCCCACCGCCAGGGCGACCACCGCCGCGGTCATCGTTCCCAGCGACCCCGCCGAGTCCGCCTGGAGCAGGTGCAGTCCGGCCGCCGCGGTCGCCGCCATGCCGATGAGCGCCCAGCTCACTCCGGCCACCGCGGTCATCAGCACGTCGCCCCACGGCACTCGCGTGCCGCCCTCTGCTCGCCCGGCGCTCGACGTGCCCGTGACACCACTCATGGCAGACCCCCCGATCCGCAGCGCGGCGAGGCGGCCGCGCATGTCCCCCTCGCGTGGTTTACCACTCTCCGGGCCGGTTTCCACCCCGTCAACGACACGTGGTGGAGGCACCCGGGCAGGCTCTTCACAAGGCCCGACTTTCGGTCATGGGGCCGGGCCTGGAATAGTTCCCCCCGATGTTCGACATCCCTAGACTCCCTGCGATGGGGGAAACTCGGGGGACAACTCAGTGGGGCATGGAGTGCCGGAACTCGTACTGGAATCGAATGGACGGACCTGGACGCTCGATCCGTCCAGGGCCTACACCCTCGGACGCGATCCGCAGGGCGACGTCGTGCTGGACGACGCCAGGGTCTCCTGGCGTCACGCCACGATCAGCTTCAACGGCCGCAGTTGGGTCGTCGAGGACCATGGCAGCACCAACGGCACGTTCGTGCAGGGCCAGCGGATCCACCACCTGGAGCTCAGCTCCGACACGGAGCTGAACCTGGGCAACGCCACCGACGGGCCGCGCGTGAAGCTCGTCGGGGTCGGCGCACAGGCGGGCGCGCCGCAGGGCCGGCCGCAGCAGCAGCCGTACGCGGCTCAGGGCGCGGGCTGGGCCCAGCAGGCGCCCGCCCAGCAGCAGCCGCCCGCGCAGCAGGCCCCGGTGCAGCAGCCGCCGGCCCAGCACGCCGGCTGGCAGCAGCAGGCTCAGCAGCCGCCGGTGCCGCAGCAGTCGGCACCGCACATTCCGCAGCAGGGGCCCGGTGGTGGCGCGGGGGCGCCGCCGGTCTACGGCGACCGCAGCCCGACGACGTTCCACCAGTTCTCCCTCGGCCGCGTGATGCGCATCGGTCGTGCCCTGGAGAACGACCTGGTCGTCTCCGACCTCCAGGTCTCGCGGCACCACGCCGAGTTCCACTCGACGCCCGACGGCCGCATGGAGATCCGCGACCTGGGCTCGCACAACGGCACCTACGTCAACGGCCAGCCGATCCCCAAGGGCGGCTCCCAGCTGCTCGGCCCGACCGACATCGTCGGCGTCGGCCACTCGACGTTCCGCATCGTCGGCGACCGGCTCGAGGAGTTCGTCGACACCGGTGAGGTGTCCTTCTCCGCACGGCACCTGACGGTCACCGTCGACGGCGGCAAGCAGATCCTCAAGGACGTCTCCTTCGGCGTCCCCGAGAAGTCGCTGATCGCGGTGATCGGCCCGTCCGGCTCCGGCAAGTCGACGCTGCTGAAGGCGCTCACCGGCTACCGGCCCGCCAACCAGGGCGAGGTGCTGTACGACAACCGCAACCTCTACAAGCAGTTCGCCGAGCTGCGCCAGCGCATCGGTCTGGTCCCGCAGGACGACATCCTGCACAAGGAGCTGACCGTCAAGAAGGCCCTCAAGTACGCGGCCAAGCTGCGCTTCCCGGCCGACACCACGGCCGCCGAGCGCGAGGCCCGCATAGACGAGGTGCTGCGCGAGCTGAAGCTGGACATCCACAAGGAGAAGAAGGTCACCTCCCTCTCCGGCGGCCAGCGCAAGCGCGTCTCGGTGGCCCTGGAGCTGCTCACCAAGCCGTCGCTGATCTTCCTGGACGAGCCGACCTCCGGCCTCGACCCGGGCATGGACCGCGATGTGATGCAGCTGCTGCGCGGGCTCGCCGACGACGGCCGCACGGTGCTGGTGGTCACCCACTCGGTGGCCGAGCTCGCCCTGTGCGACAAGCTCCTGGTGATGGCGCCCGGCGGCTCGGTGGCCTACTTCGGCCCGCCCGAGGAGGCGCTGAACTTCTTCGGCTACGACAGCTGGGCCGACGTCTTCTCCGCCTTCGAGAACTACCGCGACTACGACTGGGCTGGCCGCTGGAAGGGCTCGCAGCACTACCAGATGTACGCCGCGGACATCGACGCGGTGGCGCCGCAGTCCGTACAGGTCCCGGCGATGCAGGCGATGAAGCCGCCCAAGCCGCAGGGCTGGATGTCGCAGTTCGCCACCCTGGTGCGCCGCTATCTGGCGGTGATCGCCTCCGACAAGGGCTTCCTCGCCCTGATGGTGATCCTGCCCGCGGTGCTCGGCGCGGTCAGCCTGCTGATCGACGCGGACAAGGGCCTGCTGCCCAACCCGCCGAACCCGAAGACCGGCCGGATCATCCCGAACGGCACGGCGACCACGGTGCTGCTGATCCTCGCGGTCGGCGCCTGCTTCGCCGGCGCCGCGAACTCGGTGCGAGAGCTGATCAAGGAACGGGTCATCTACGAACGGGAACGGGCCACCGGCCTGTCCCGCTCGGCGTACCTGATGTCCAAGGTGTTCGTGCTCGGCATGATCACCGTGCTGCAGGGCCTGATGGTCGGTGTGATCGGCTTCACCAGCCGGGAGATCCCGGAGGAGGGCCTGATCCTGGGCGGCGCCACCCTGCTCGAGCTGTCGTTGCCGATCATGGCGCTCGGCTTCACCTCGATGATGTTCGGCCTGATCATCTCGTCGCTGGTGAAGACCGCCGAGAAGACGATGCCGCTGCTGGTGATGTTCGCGATCGTCCAGGTCGTCTTCACCGGCTGCCTGTTCACCCTGCACGGCTCGATCGGCGTCAACCAGTTCTCGTTCCTGATGCCCTCGCGCTGGGCGGTGGCCGCTGCCGGTGCCACGCTGGACTTCAACAAGATCAGCCCGCCGGAGACGCCCGGCGACACCGACCCGCTGTGGGAGCACACGGTCGGGGCCTGGGCGATGGACATGGGCGCGCTGATCGCCATCGGCGTGGTCTGCGGCTTCTTCGTGGCCCGCTTCCTGCGCCGCCACGAGCCCGAGGTCATGCGCAAGTAGCGGCATGCGCACACAGCGGCGCCGCGCGGCGGACGGCCGCGAACGCCCCGAAGGGCGGCACCCGTCAGGAGGGTGCCGCCCTTCGGCGTATCGGGGGACAGGCCGAGCGTGCAGAAGAGGTCCGCGCCGACCTCAGTACGCGCTGTCGACGTTGTCCATGGTGCCGTAGCGGTCCGCCGCGTAGTTGCAGGCGGCGGTGATGTTGGCGACCGGGTCGTAGATGTTCCAGGACGTGCCCGGCACGTGGTACGCCTTGAACGTCGGCGGGATCACCTGCAACAGGCCCTTGGACGGGATGCCGTTCTGGGCGTTGATGTCCCAGAGGTTGATCGCCTTCGGGTTGCCGGAGGACTCGCGCATGATGTTGCGCTTGATGCCCTCGTAGGAGCCCGGGATGCCGTGCTTCTTCATGATCGCGAGGGACTCGCGGATCCAGCCGTCCAGGTTGTTCGGGTAGGACTTCGGGGCGTCCTTCTTCACCTCGGCGCGCTTGGCGGCGCGGCTCGCGGCCTCCTTGGCCTCGCGGGCCTTCGCGGCCTTCTCGGCGGCGGCCTTCTTCGCGGCGGCCTTGGCCTTCGCCTCGGCCTGCTTCTTCGCCGCGATCTGCTCGGCCTTCACGGTGGAGGCGGCGAGCTGGTCGGTGACGGTGCCCTTGACGTCCTTGATCTGCTCGGTGCTGTACGCCACCTTCGCGGTGGGCGCGGCGGCCTCGCTCGTGGTGTTCGTCGACGCCGTGCTCGGCACCGCCGAGAAACCGATGGCGGCGGCGCCCAGGGCGGCGACACCGGCGGCGGCGATCTTGTGGTGACGGGTCAGGGCACGACTATGGCCACGGGTGAGGATGTGCTTCGACATACGAGATGGACCTCTTCGAATAGCGCGGAGGTCGCTCGGCGTCCGGTGGGGACAGTGGTGCTTCCGGCACAGGAACGCCGTGGGCGGGAACCCACGGCGCTGAGCGACGGCAGCCATTCTTAGCGGCCGCAAAATCGGCAGGCAAAGGTGTGACGTACGAAGCCGGGTAGTGGATCAGGGAGGAACGAAACAGGGCAGACGGGGCAGTACGGGCCGCTCACATGGGCGATATGTGTCTCCTACTCCCCTTCGTACGTGATGTGCGCCCTATGCGCGGCCTCACACCGGCCGCCCCTCGCTCTCACTGGCGGTTGCGGCAGCAATGCGCTGTGTGAGGGGCTGTGCGGGGCCTGTGCGCGAGCCGTGCGGGGGCTGTACGCCGGCCCGGCGCGGACCCCGGTCACGGCAGCAGCAGGTGCAGGTCCCCGAACTCGTGCCACAGATAGCCGCCGTCCACCGCGGCCCGGTATCCCCGCTCCAGCGCCTCCCGGCCGGCGACCGCCTCCAGCATCAGCAGATGCGAGGCCGCCGGCTCGTGCAGACCGGTCAGCAGCCCGTCCACCACCCGCACACCCCGCTCGGGGGTCACCACCAGATCCGTCCACCCCGCACGGGCCCGCACCACTGCGTCGGGACCCGCCGCCGCCTCGATCGCCCGTACCGCGGTCGTCCCCACCGCGATCACCCGGCCCCCGCCCCGAGCGGAGCCCCGCCGCCCCGCCCGGACGGCGTTGACCAGCCGCGCGGAGGCCTCCGGCACCTCGAAGCGCTCCGGATACGGCGGCTCGTGCGCCTCCGCCGAGGCCACCCCCGTGTGCAGGGTCACCGGCGCGAACTGCACCCCGCGACTGACCAGCTCCGCCACCAGCCGCCCGGTGAAGGGACGCCCCGCGCTCGGCATCTCGGCGCTGCCCGCCCCGTCCGGCGACGGCACCGCGAACACCGTCTGGTACGCCGACAGGGGCTGGTCCCGCTCGGTGTACGCGTACCGGACGGGCCGCCCGTGCCGGCGCAGCACCTCGAGGACCCCCGCCCCCGTCACCGAGGCCCACCACAGCCGCTCAGCCCGTGCGTCCAGTGGCTCCTGCAGCACCAGCCGCGCCCCGCCGGGCAGCCGCACCTCCTCTTCCGCACGCGCGCCCGCACGCGCGCGGGTGGTGCCCCGCCCGTCCGGCTCGCGCAGCTCCACCGCCCACCGGCCGTCGTCGCCCCGCGTGGAGAAGTGCACCACCACCGCGGCCCGCCCCAGCCGGCCGTCCACGGCCGCGGGCAGCGTCGGTGAGGTGTTCACCACCAGCAGATCACCGGCCCGCAGCAGCCCCGGCAGCTCCCGGAAGGCGTGATGCGACACCGCGGGACCACGGGAGACCAGCAGCCGCACCGCGTCCCGGTCCAGGCCAGGCCCCCGCTGCTCCACCGGCAGCCGGGCCGCCGCCCCCTCCGGCACCCGCACCGCCGCGGTCACACCCGCTCCTGCAGCAGCGCCGGCGCCGCATAGCGCCCGCTCGCCGGACGCTCGTCGAGGAGCCGCAGGAAGGCCGGCGCCACGGTGGCCGGATCCGGCCGCGGATCGTCGTCGTCCGGCACCGCGGCCGCATACAGGTCCGTGGCCATGTCCCCGGGGTCCACCGCCCACACCCGCAGCCCGGGCTCCTCCGCCGCGAGCACCGCGGCCAGCTGGTCCAGGGCCGCCTTGGACGCCCCGTAGCCGCCCCAGGTGGGGTACGCCTCACAGGCGGCGTCGGAGCTCACGGTGATCACCGTGCCCGCCTCGGCGGCCCGCAGCAGCGGCAGCGCCTCCTGCAGCAGCCCGAGCGCCGCCACCAGGTTC
>Ga0207873_1001536_pt1 | contig 21711 bp, 19 predicted proteins | sample BGWIniCompost_FD_187373 | JGI IMG/M metagenome (GOLD analysis project Ga0207873, IMG submission 187373) | Cellulose adapted compost microbial communities from Newby Island Compost Facility, Milpitas, CA, USA - BGW Initial Compost (SPAdes)... ...
CGCGTCAGCTCGTCCAGGAGAGCGGCTATAACGGCGAGACGATCCGCTGGATGGCCCCCGCAGACCGAGAAGACTACTTTGCCGTCGCGGTGACCGGCGTGCAACAGCTCCAGGCCATCGGCCTTAACGTGGAACTGGTTTCCATGGACTGGGGCTCGGTGGTGAACCAGCGGACTCAGCCGGAGGCGTACGAGATCTTCAACACCGGCTTCAGCTTCACTCCGGAGCCGACCACCCTCTCCTTCATCCCGGATGACTGGCCCGGGTGGTGGGTCAGCGAGGACAAGACACGCGTGCTCTCGGCGGTGATGGAGGAAACCGATCCCGACAAGCGCAAGCAGTTGTGGGACGACTTCCAGGCGCTGTTCTACGAGGAGGTTCCCGTCATCAAGGTCGGCGACTTCTTCGGGCTCTCGATCAAGCGGAAGGAACTCAAGGGAGAGAACATCGGGATCTCGTCCTTCCCAGCGTTCTGGAACCAGTGGCTGGAGACGTAGCGGACGTGTGGCACGGCGTGCGGCCCGGTGTCTGTCGAGCTCCTGCCGCACTGTAACTACGGTGGAGGGATGAGCGAGGCCTGATGGGGGTGTACATCCTTCGGCGAATCGTATCGTTGATCCCGGTGCTCCTGCTTGTCAGCATCGTCGCATTCGCGCTGATGCACCTGACACCGGGCGACCCAGTGGCGGGAATTCTGGGAGAGGATGCAACGGCCGAGGAGATCGAGCGCGTCCGTCAGTAACTCGGCCTGGATCGCCCCATCTACGAGCAATACATCGTCCGGCTCTGGAACGCGGTGCGGGGGGATCTGGCCGAGGCGTCGCTCAGTTTCCTCGGCGTAGGGAGTTCGCCGGAGGTGCCGAGTTGGGGCAACATGCTGAACGAGGCGCGCCAGCATATGCGCCGGCTGCCGGGGCTGGCGCTCTATCCCGGTCTCGCGATCATGCTGACGGTGCTCTCGCTCAATCTCCTGGGAGACGGCCTGCGCGACGTCCTCGACCCGCACGTTCGCGACGACCGTGGCGCGGGCGTGTAGTGCCGCCTACACACCCGCGCCGCGCGGGCGGGCGATCTCGACACGGACGGGTCGGCCGCGGAGTTGGGTGCGGCCGAGCGCCTGGATGACCCGGTCGACGACCGGCTCCGGAACGTCCACGAAGGTGTAGCGGTCCAGGATCTCGATCTGCCCGATGCTCTTGCCCGGGATGCGCGCCTCGTTGGCGATCGCCCCCACGACGTCCATCGGCCGGATGCCGTCCTTCCGGCCGAGGTTGAGGAAGAGCCGTGCCATGCCCGCCTCGGTCGATCCCCCGCCGGTAGGGATCTCCTCCTGCTCGGCCACGCCACGATCGCGCATGAGCATCCGGATCGCCGCCGCGGCGATCTCCGAGGGGTCGTAGTAGGCGGCGAGTTCGTCGACGACCATCATGGCAGCCTCGAGGTCGTTGGCCTCGATGACCTCCGCCAGCGACTCGCCCAGCAGCTCACGCTGGCGGGCAGCAACCTCCTCCGGCGTCGGCACGCCGCGGCGCGTCATGCGCACGCCGGTCGCCCGCTCGATCTCCCGCAGCAGCCGCCGCTCCCGTGGGGTGACCAGGGTGATCGCCGCCCCGGCGCGGCCGGCGCGACCGGTCCGGCCGATACGGTGGACGTAGCTCTCCGGGTCGCCGGGGATGTCGTAGTTGATGACGTGGGTAATACCCTCGACATCGAGCCCGCGGGCGGCCACGTCGGTGGCGATCAAGAGTTCCGCCTGGCCGGAGCGGAAGCGGGCCATCACGCGATCCCGCTGGACCTGCGACAGGTCGCCGTGGAGCGCCTCGGCGGCGTAGCCGAGCGACTGGAGTTGCTGCGTCAGTTCATCCACCCCGCGCTTGGTACGGCAGAAGATGATGGCGGAGGGCGGCGTCTCCATGTCGAGGATCCGGGTGAGGGCCTCGACCTTCGCCCGCTGCACGACCTCGACGTAGGTCTGCTCGATCTGGGGGACGGTGACGCGCTCCGGCTCGACGGCGACCCGTGCCGGGTCACGCAGGTAGCGCCGCGCCAGCGCCGCGACCCGATCCGGGATGGTGGCGGAGAAGAGCGCGGTCTGCCGCTCGGCCGGGACATGGTCGAGGATCCACTCGACATCCTCGATGAAGCCCATATCGAGCATCTCGTCGGCCTCGTCGATGACGACGGTTGACACGTTGCTGAGGTCCAGCGTCTCGCGGCGGATGTGGTCCATCACCCGCCCGGGCGTGCCGACGACCACCTCCACCGGGTGGCGCAGGGCGCGGAGCTGGCGCTCGATCGGCTGCCCGCCGTAGACGGCGAGGACGCGCGTGTCGCGCACGCGGCCGAGCTGGTGGAAGGTCTGTGCCACCTGCACTGCCAGCTCCCGGGTCGGCGCGAGCACCAGCGCCTGCGGGCGGCGGCCATTGGGCTGGAGCCGCTCGATAATCGGCAGGGCGAAGGCGGCCGTTTTCCCGGTGCCGGTCTGCGCCTGCGCGATCAGATCGCGGCCGGACAGGAGCAGCGGGATCGCCTCTCGCTGAATCGGGGTCGGTTCCTCGAACCCCACTGCGTCAATTGCCTGCAAGACCGACTCACTGAGGCCGAGGTCCGCAAATCCCTCCATCGCTCCGGTTCCCTCCCGATCAGATCCGGCCGCCATCCGGCCGTCCACCCGCCACGATCTGTCTCACCCGGCAGCACACGCCGCCCGGCCTCTCATCACGCAACCGGCGTACCGTCCCCCGTCAGGTGGCACGAACGTTTGCATGTAGCCCTTTCTCCCCTCTCCCATTGTGGCAAAGGGGTAGGGGTGAGGGGGAAAAGCTGCTCATTCCCCCGTCCTTGACCGGCCGGGCAGGCCGCACGAGAATGGGGATACCGGGCTGCGAGTTTGCAGCGATCCGTTTCCCCTAAGTGATCGGAGGGCCGCCGATGGCCGGCGATCTCCACCTCGACTCCGCGGCACACGAGGACGCTATCGTCTGGGAGCCGTCGCCCGCCGACCTGGAGCGCAGCCGCCTACTGCGCTTCATCCGTGAGCACGGGCTGTCCGACTACGAGGCACTGCTGGCGCGGGCTGTGGAGGACCCTGCCTGGTACTGGGATGCGGTGGTGCGGCACCTCGAGTTGGAGTGGTACACGCCCTACGATCAGGTGCTCGATCTGAGCCGCGGGCTCCCCTGGCCGCGCTGGTTCGTCAACGGCCGGTACAACTACGTGCATGACGCGGTCGACAAGCGTGCGACCGGACCGGATCGCGACCGTATCGCCGTCGTCTGGGAGGGGGACGGCGGGGCGGTCCGGCGCCTCACCTTCGGCCAACTCGCGGCCGAGACGAACCGGCTGGCGCACGCCCTGCGTGCGCTGGGCATCGGCAAGGGGGACCGGGTCGGGATCTTCCTGCCAATGGTGCCCGAGACGGCGATCGCTACGCTGGCCTGCAGCAAGATCGGCGCGATCTTCATCCCGATCTTCTCCGGCTACGGTGCCGAGGCGGCCGCGACACGCCTGACCGACTGCGATGCCCGCCTGCTCATCACCGCCGATGCGTTCTACCGCCGCGGGAGCGTCGTCCCGATGAAGGCCACGGCCGATGCCGCGGCTGACCGGTCCCCGACCGTCGAGCGCCTGCTGGTCTACCGCCACGTCGGGGCGGATGTCCCCTGGAACCCGGAGCGTGACGTCTGGTGGCATGAGGCGGTCGCAGACCAGCCGGACCACTACGACACCGAGCGGACAGCGGGCGACGACCCGTACATGATCATCTACACCTCGGGCACGACCGGTCGACCGAAGGGCGCGGTGCACACCCACGCCGGGTTCCCGATCAAGGCGGCGCACGACCTCGCCTTCTGCTTCGATCTCCAACCCGACGACACGCTGTTCTGGATCACCGACCTCGGCTGGATGATGGGGCCGTGGGCCATCGAGGGGACGCTAATGCTGGGCGCCACGCTCCTCCTCTACGAAGGCACGCCCGACTACCCCGAGCCGGACCGCCTGTGGCAGGTCGTCGAGCGGCACGGCGCGACCGTGCTCGGCGTCTCGCCGACCGCGGTGCGGGCGCTGATGAGCCGGGGCGACGAGTGGGCCACGCGGCACCCGATGCCGACGCTCCGCGCCTTCGGCTCCACCGGCGAGCCATGGAACCCCGGCCCCTGGCGCTGGCTGTTCACCGTGCCGGGGCAGAGCCGCCGGCCGATCCTGAACTATTCCGGCGGGACCGAGATCTCCGGCGGCATCGTCGGCTGCGTGACGATCAAGCCGCAGAAGCCTTGCGCCTTCACCGGTCCGGTCCCGGGCATGGCGGCCGACGTGGTCGACGCCGATGGGCGGTCGGTGCGCGGCGAGGTGGGGGAGCTGGTCATCCGCGGCCCGTGGGTCGGGATGACCAACGGCTTCTGGCGCGATCCGGACCGCTACCTCGCGACCTACTGGTCACGCTGGCCCGACGTCTGGGTCCACGGCGACTGGGCCGAGGTGGACGCCGACGGCTTCTGGTACATCCTCGGCCGCTCCGACGATACGATCAAGGTAGCAGGCAAGCGGGTCGGACCGGCGGAAGTCGAGTCGGCCGCGGTGGCGCATCCGGCGGTGCAGGAGGCGGCCGCTATCGGCGTGCCCGACCCGGTCAAGGGCGAGGCGGTCGTCATCTTCGCCATCCTCCGTCCCGGCTATACCCCGGGAGACGACCTGCGGGAGGAGATCCGCGACGTAGTGACCCAGCGCCTGGGTCGCCCGCTGCGCCCGGCCGACATCCGCTTCGTCAGCGACTTGCCGCGCACGCGCAACGCCAAGATCATGCGCCGCGTGATCCGCGCCAAGTACACCGGTCAGGAGAACCTGGGCGACCTCTCGGCGTTGGAGAACCCGGCCGCGGTCGAGGAGATCGGCCGGGCGGGGTGAGGAGTAGTGCGTCATGCGTCATCCGTGTTGCGTGTTCCGTGCCGCTCCCCTCTCCCCTGGAGGGCTCCGTCCGAGAGGGATCGGGGGTGAGGGGGACGTATCACGCATGACGTATGACGCGTGACGAATCCATCCCGAGGAGCGCCATGACCGCACACGAGCCGACATTCTCGCGGAAGCCCCCGACCGGCTTCCTTCGCTTCTTCCTGAAGCAGCTACCGCGGCTGTACCGTGGGCCGCTGTCCGAGTTGTTCCGCTGGCGCTGCGTGATGCTCCTGACCACGACCGGCCGCAAGAGCGGGTTGCCCCGCACCACCGGTGTCAGCTTCATGCCGCTCGGCGACCGCTACGTCATCTTCTCCGGCTGGGGTGTCCGCTCGAACTGGTATAAGAACCTGCGTGCCAACCCGGAGGTCATCATCCAGGTGGGGCGCCGTCGGATGCGGGCCACCGCCCGGCTGGTCGAGGATCCCGAGCGACGCCGGGATTTGATGCTGATGATGCAGCAGCGCTCGGCCCATTGCGGACCGCCCCGCTTCATGCGCCCGCTCCTGCGGCTCACGCGTACCTTCGACTACGATGCGGAGATCCGCATGGCCGTCGAGCAGGCCGGAAAGCTCCCAGTCATCGAGTTGTTCCCCCACGGCGAGGTGTGACGCCGGGCCATTCGGCGGGAGCCGCGGGCGGTCCGTGCCCGGGGGTTTACCCCCGGGCTGACACGGCGAAGCCCACTGAAGGGGCTGGGGACGTAGTGCCCGGTGGGAAGCCGAGTCGGATACGCCTAGATGTCGCCATCACAGCCCCTTCAGTGGGCTTACCTAAATGTGCAGCCCGGCGGCTTTAGCCCCGGGCACCGACTGGGTTGTGGACACCTTATCGCCAGGCGTTGGCTCCAATCCGCCATCAGTTGGTTTCAGCGGACTTTGCCTTGTCAGCCCAGCGGCTCCGTCCGAGTCGAAGGATCTCTTCGCGTGGTGGCCGTCACTACGCGAGATCCTTCGCTCCGCTCAGAATGACAGGGATGGGAATGCGGACGATCCCGTATTCCGAACATGGAATCGCCCGCACTTGGGATGACACGTTCCCACCACCCGGCGTCTTTCACCCGTTGACGTAGGCTGCGAAGTGCTGGCCGGTCAGCGTGGTGGGGGCGGCGACCAGGTCGGCCGGCGTGCCCTCGAAGACGATCCGGCCGCCGTCGTGGCCGGCGCCGGGGCCGAGGTCGATGATCCAGTCGGCGTGCGCCATGACCGCCAGGTGATGCTCGATTACGATGACTGACTTGCCGGAGTCGACCAGCCGGTCCAGCAGCCCGAGGAGCTGTTCCACGTCGGCCAGGTGCAGGCCGGTCGTCGGCTCGTCGAGCACGTAGATCCCGCCGTCGGTGCCCATGTGGGTTGCCAGCTTGAGGCGTTGCCGCTCGCCCCCGGACAGGGTGGTGAGCGGCTGGCCGAGCCGGAGGTAGCCGAGGCCGACATCGGCCATACGCTGCAGGATCGCGTGTGCGGCCGGTGTCCGCGCCTCGCCCGAGCCGAAGAAGTCCATCGCCTCGACGACCGGCATGTCGAGCACCTCGGCGATGTTGCGCCCACCCAGCCGGTACTCCAGCACTGACGCCTGGAAGCGGCGTCCCTCGCACTCCTCGCAGATTGTGGTCACACCGGCCATCATCGCCAGGTCGGTGTAGATCACCCCGGCGCCGTTACAGGCGGGGCAGGCGCCCTCGGAGTTGGCGCTGAAGAGCGACGGCTTGACGCCGTTGGTCTTCGCGAACGCCTTGCGGATCGGATCGAGCAGGCCGGTGTAGGTCGCGGGGTTGCTCCGCCGCGAACCACGGATCGGGCTCTGGTCGATCGCCACGACCCCTTCCCGGCAGGAGACCGAGCCGTGGATGAGTGAACTCTTGCCCGAGCCCGCCACGCCGGTGACGACGACCAGCACCCCGAGCGGGATATCGACGTCGACGTTCTTCAGGTTGTGGGTGTTCGCGCCGCGGACCTCCAGCACCCCGGTCGGCGTGCGCACCGACGGCTTCAGGGAAGCCCGGTCGTCCAGGTGCCGCCCGGTGAGGGTGTCGCTGGCCCGCAGTCCCTCCACGGTGCCCGCGTACACCACCTCGCCGCCGGCGGACCCGGCGCCAGGGCCGAGGTCGACGACGTAGTCGGCGATCGCGATCGTCTCCGGCTCGTGCTCCACGACGAGCACCGTGTTGCCCTTGTCGCGCAGCCGGAGCAGCAGGTCGTTCATCCGCTGGATATCATGCGGGTGCATGCCCGTGGTGGGCTCGTCGAAGACGTAGGTGACATCGGTCAGCGGCGACCCGAGGTGGCGGACCATCTTGACGCGCTGCGCCTCGCCTCCGGACAGCGTGCCGGACGACCGGTCGAGCGAGAGGTAGCCCAGCCCGATCTCCACGAACGAGTCCAGCACGTGCTGCAGCTTGGCGAGCAGCGGTGCGACCGACGGTTCATCGAGGCTGCGGACCCATTCGGCCAGGTCGCTGACCTGCATCGCGCAGGCGTCGGCGATGCTGATGCCCTTGATCTTCGACGACCGGGCCCGCTCGTTGAGCCGCGTGCCGCCGCAATCGGGACAGGTGGTGAAGGTGATCGCCCGATCCACGAATGCCCGGATGTGCGGCTGCATCGCCTCCCGGTCCTTGGAGAGGAACGACTTCTGGATCCGCGGGATTAGCCCCTCGTAGGTGACGTTGATGCCGTCGACTTTGATCCGGGTCGCGGGCTTGTAGAGGAGGTCGTTCAGTTCCTGCTCGGTGAACTCGCGGATCGGCTTGTCCGGGTCGAAAAAGCCGCAGCCGCGGAAGATGCGCCCGTACCAGCCGTCCATGCTGTAGCCGGGGATCTTGAGCGCTCCCTCGTTCAGCGACTTATCAGCGTCGTACAGCGCGGTGAGGTCGAAGTCGGTCACGCGGCCCATCCCCTCGCAGCGGGGGCACATCCCGCCGTAGAGGGTGACCGTCCGCTCCTCGGTCTTCCCGCTGCCGGGACCGCGCTCGACGGTGATGGCGCCGCTGGCCTGCCCGGCGGCGATGTTGAAGGAGAACGCGGTGGACGGGCCGATGTACGGCTGCCCAAGCCGGCTGAAGAGGATGCGCAGCAGGGCGTTGGCGTCGGTGACGGTGCCGACGGTCGAGCGCGGATTGGCGCCGATCCGCTCCTGATCGACGATGATCGCGGTCGTCAGTCCTTCAAGGACGTCGACGTCGGGGCGGGGAATGTTCGGCATAAAGCCCTGGATGAAGGCGCTGTACGTCTCGTTGATGAGCCGCTGCGACTCGGCGGCGATCGTGCCGAAGACGAGGCTCGACTTCCCGGAGCCGGAGACCCCGGTGAAAACGGTGAGGCGCCGCTTCGGGATATCGATGTCGATGTTCTTGAGGTTGTTCTCGCGGGCGCCACGTACCCGGATGACGTCGTGGCTATCGGCGATGTGCCGCGTGGGCGACGACGTGTCCGGCCTCGGGGTGGGGGGCATCGTTCCTCCAATCAGCAGGCGGAGCCGTCACAGGCTCCGCCGTTGTTGCGTCGCTCGAACTGGAAGCCAGGTTTGGTCTTGGGAACTCGCCCGGCAGCGCGGTCGCGGGGATGCCGCGCCGCGCGTGCCGATCACGCGGGAGCGTCGGCGAGATCAGCTCTCAACTCACCGCCTTCTTCACCAGCTCGCGGATTCGCTCCTCGGCGGCAGGAGTCAACTCCTTCAGTGCGTAGGCGGTCGGCCACATGGTGCCGTCATCGAGGTTCGCCGAGTCGTTGAAGCCGAGGGTGGCGTACCGCGTCTTGAACTTGCCCGCGCTCTGGAAGAAGCAGACGACGCTGCCGTTCTTGGCGTATGCCGGCATCCCGTACCAGGTTCGCGGCGTGAGGTCCGGCGCGCTCTCCTTGATGATGGCGTGGATCCGCTCGGCCATGGAGCGATCCGGTTCGTCCATCTCGGCGATCTTCTCGAGCACGTCGCGCTCCCCGTCCGCCTTGCTGGCGCGCCTGCTGCGGCGTTGCTCCTTGGCGCGCTCCCGCATGGCGGCGCGTTCCTCCTCGGTGAACGTCTGAGCCTCCGCGTCGGTCGCGGCGGTGTTCTCGGCGTTCGTCCGTGAGTCGGCCATTGCAGGGCTCCTCTCTGCTGTCGCGAATCGGCTCGATACGTCCAGGTGATGGCGGTGGCCGCCATGCCGGATACCGCGCGGCTACGCCCCGGCCACGATGCTCTGCAACTGATCCAGCATCATCTGCCAGCTATACCGGGCTCCGCCGATCTCCTGCTTGGCTTCGGGTCGGAAGCCGCTCTGCTCCAAACGCAGCCGGGTGACGCCGCCTTCGTCCTCCGTCAGCGTCCAGGAGACCACCGTCGAGTGCGGGACATTGCCCACTCCCTCGGTCGACCAGGTGTAGGCAAGCCGCCGCGGCGGGTCCACCTCGATCACTTCGCAGTCGACGACGCCGTCCCAGCCTGGCGCGTCGCGGAACTGGAAGCGGTGCCCGACGACCGGCTGAAAGTCGTTGGTCTTGAAGAGCATCCACTTGGAGAGGGTCTCGGGATCGGTCAGCGCGTTCCAGACCCGCTCGATGGGGCTCTTCAGCTCGGTCTCCAGGACGACGGTTTCACTCATTCGTTGTTCTCCTCTACGAGTTCCTTCAGGCGGTCGAGCCGCTGCGTCCAGAACTGCTCGTAGAACGAAAGCCACTCCTGAATCTCGCGCAGCGGCGCGGCGTTCAGGCGGTAGCGCGTCTCCCTTCCAACCTTGCGGTCGATCACGAGTCCCGCTTCCTTGAGGATGGCCAGGTGCTTGGCGACGGCCGTGCGGCCCATCGGGAACTGAGCCACGATCTCATGGAGGGGCAACTCATCGACCTCGGCCAACATGCGCAGTATCCGGCGGCGAGTCGGATCGGCCACCGCACGGTAGACATCTCGCATGGGGCCAACTTCCTCCTTTTCTGGCGCACATCCGACGCCATTGCCCAGCCCCCGAACATGACACCATTTGGTGGCCAATCACAGAATACGACACCGAATGGTGTCATGTCAAGCCCCAAGTCCCCGGCACGAGGGGCTGGCGGCAAGCGGGTCAGCGCCTGCGCATCGCCGGTGCGGCGCCGCGGCCCCGTTCGTGGCGAGCCCTGCCGCTACCGGAGGGGGGACGGGTCCGGTTCGCGCCTTCCGACCAGATGGCGCGGCGTGTCGAGTGGTTGCTGGAGCGCGGTGCGGACGCTGGTGGGGTAGAGCCGAACCTGATCGAGGTCACTCAGGGGGAACCAGCGGAACTCGAGGTAGTCGTCGCCCTCCTGCCCGGCGTGAACGGCCTCAGTATCGAGCAGGGGGCAACCGTCGGGGAGGTCGACGGCGAAGTAGAGACCGATCTGATGGTAGGGTCGGCCGTCCATGGTGAAGAAGTCTTCGACGACCCAGAGGAGCCGGCCGACTGTCACCTCGACGGCCAACTCCTCGCGCATCTCCCGGGTGAGGGCATCGGCCGCGGTCTCCAGGATCTCGCAGCGCCCGCCCGGCAGCGACCAGAAGTCGTCGCCCACCGCGCGATGCAGCAGGACCCGGCCGTCGTGCAGGCAGACGCCGCCGACCCGGTAGAGGAAGTGTGCCGGCCCGATATCGACGCTGATCATGCTCACCGGTAGGTGCTCCTTGATCGCTCCCCAGCCTCGTCCCCACCCGCCGGGTGTGTCACTCCTGGGCACGCTCGATTGCGGCGCGGAGGTCGGTGAGGACACGCTGCTGGGTGTTGAGCACGTGCCCGACCATCTCGCGCAGGTGGTGGTTCATGTCGGCGGTGAGGTCGACCACCTCCGCGGCCAGCCGCAGCAGGTCCTCTGGCCGGTCGGCCGGTGCGGCGGCGATCTGCTCCAGCAGCGCGGCGGTGCGCTCTTCGTACTGGGTCACCTTGACCCCGAAGACCCGGAGCATCTTGCGCGTCGGGTCGCGCGGCTGGCGCTCCTCCTGCATCGTGGCACTCCCTTCCGTCGCGACTTCGCCCGCTCGGGCTTGTGACACCCACAACCCATTGTAGGCCGAACGGGTGAACCCGTGTCCGTCGCCGGGCGGCTCGCGCGAGGCGTGGGTACGGACATGCCGCTACCGGCGGTAGGCGATGACCAGCCCGTCGTGGATCGGAATGAGGGTGGTGATCCATCGGGGGTCGGTCGTCAGCCGCCGGGTGGCCTCCCGCACGCCCTCCGTGGCCGGGGATCGGTCGGCCTCGTCGAAGATCCGGCCGCCCCAGAGCATGTTGTCGATGATCAGCACCCCGCCGGGGCGCAGTTTCTCCTCGATGACGTCGAGCGAGGCGGGGTAGCCCTCCTTGTTGATGTCGTTGAAGATCAGGTCGAACGGCCCTTCGGTCTCCCGCAGCGCCTGCACCGCCTCGCCGACCCGGTAGCGCACGATGTCGCCGTAGCCGAGGCGCTCCAGGTGCCCCCGTGCGCGCTGGGACAGCTCCTCATCCCAGACGACGTGGTAGACCTCACCGCCGCCGTTCTCCTGCACGGCGCGAGCGAACCAGGCGGTGGAGTAGCCGTAGCCCGATCCCAGCTCGAAGATGCGCCGCGCCCCGGCGATCCGCGCGATCTGGTAGCAGAGGTAACCCGCCGGTGCGCCGATGATCGGGAAGCGGTGCTCAGCGGCGTACGCCTCCATCTCCTGCATCTCCGGCGGCCGTTCCGGCACCAATTTCTCGACATAAGCGTGCAGCTGTGCGCGCTCATCCATCCCGCTCATCACGCCCTCCTAACCGGCTGGCTGCTCCAACGGCGTAGCGCCGATTCTACGCGATTGAGGAGGACGGGGATCCGGCCATTCCCCACCGCCCCCTCTGTCGCGTTCCGCGGTGAGGCGTGGCGCATCGTCCCACGGACGGTGGGGCTCCGGTGCGTGCATGGGCGGGTGGGGTGAGGATTTCGTCGCCGTGGCATGTGCCCGGGTCACAACCGCTATCCGCTACGCGGTAGTAGGATCATGCGCCGTGGCATGTGCCCGGGGGTGAACCCCCGGGCTGACAAGGAAAAGCCCGCTGAAGCGGGCTGGGGACGCCGGGTTCGATGGGAGGCCGAACCACACACGTCAGGATGTAGTCATCACAGCCCCTTCAGTGGGCTTCCCTAATCAATATTCAGCCCGGGGATTTATCCCCGGGCACGTGCCGGGCGGCGGCACCTAGCGCCGAGATGTGAACTCAGTCATCCCAGCCGGCTGAAGCCGGCTTTCCTTGTCAGCCCGGCGGCGGGCACACACCGACCGGGTACACTCAACGAGGTCACCAGACTCCATACCACCGTCGTCATTCCCCACCGCATCCCTCATAGAACGCCACGACGCTGCGGGCGGTGGTGAGGACGCGCTGGCGTAGGGCAGGAGGGGCGAGCACCTCAACGGTGTCGCCGAAGCCGAGCACGTAGCCGAGGGCGACTTCCTCGACATCGGCGACGAGGTGCACGGTCGACCAGCCGTCGGCGCCGGGAGGGTCGATCCGCTCGGCGCGCACGTAGCCCGCGCTCGCGCCGAGCCGGCGCAGCGCTTCAGGCGCCGCCCGGAGCGTGAACGGGTAGCGGGGCAGCTCGCGCACGAAGCGGGCGGTGGACTCGGCCCAATAGGCGGCGAGGTCGAAGCCCTCCGGGCGCTGGCATGGCTCCTCGGTCACCTCGACGTCTTGCACGCGGGCAACGCGGTAGGTGCGTGGATTTCCATCGACAGCGGCGACCAGGTACCAGAGGCTCCCCTTGGCGACGAGGCCGAGCGGGTCCACCATGCGCTCGACCGTGGTGCCGTCGTTCCGCCGGTAGACGATGCGCGCCCGGCGATCGCGCCAGACGGCATCCTGGAGAGCGGGCAGGCAGGGCGCGGGATCTTCACCCTGCCGCCAGCCGGACGTATCGACCAGCAGCCGCTGGCGCGCCCGCTCCGCCTCGCGTCGGCGCATGGTGGGTAGCGCTGCCAGCAGCTTCAGCAGCGCCCCCTCGGCGGCTTCCCTGTAGCCCAGATCGGCCAGCGGGCGGGCTGGCTTGGTGAGGAAGAGCGCCTCGATCTCCAACCCGGTCAGGCCGGAGAGGTCGGTGCGGTAGTCGTCGGGCAGCACCCAGCCGCCCCGCGCGCCGCGTTCGGCGTAGACCGGCACCCCGGCCATGCTGAGCGCTTCCATGTCCCGCTGGATCGTGCGGGGCGAGACCTCCAGGCGCTCTGCCAGCTCGCGCGCGGTCATGCGCCGGTGGACTTGGAGCAGCAGCAAGATCGAGAGCAGCCGGTCCGCGCGCATTGGCCCTCCTCGCTCACGACATCCGCTCGCCCGTCATCGAGCATCGTACCGGGGAAATATGACAGCAGGTGTCCGGTATCCTGCCCTATGCTGGGGGAGTTGTGCAAGCCGGACCCATGCCGGGTCGAGTGACCGGGAGGATTGCGCATGAGCGAGCGGGTACCCAGCGCACGGCAGGACGAGCCGCGGGCCAGTCGGCCATGGATGAAAGGGTACGGTGTCCCGGCCGAGGCGGACGGGATGCTCGAGTGGACGTTCGCCGTGGAGCGCCTGGAGCGGGCCCGCAACTACTGGGTCACCACGGCCACGCCGATGGGGCAGCCGCACGCGGTCCCGGTCTGGGGCGCCTGGGTGAACGGCGCGGTCTACTTCTCCACGGCGCCGACGACGCGCACGGCGCGCAACCTGGCGGCGAACCCGGCCGTCGCGGTGCACCTGGAGAGCGGCGATGAGGTGGTCGCGCTCGAGGGTGAAGCCCGGCCGGTGACGGCGATGGACGAGGCGACCTTCGCCCGACTGGGCGACGCCCTCCGCACGAAGTACGGCGAGGAGCCGCCCGACAGCCCCGAGGGGTTCTATGTCCTGCGCCCGCGTGTCGCCTACGGCTGGACACTCGCCGCGTTCCCCAAGAGCGTCACCCGCTGGCAGTTCAACGGGGCGTCGTAAGTGCTTGTCGTCCGCCTAACGGTTGGAATTGGGGGTATTGCCAGACCTAGCAATACCCCCACAGAACCAGTGTTCTGTTACAATTACGCTGACCTTGTGGGAGATCATTGTAACAGGCGCACCGAGACGGCGGAGAGGGACGATGGAGCGAGCAGCGGGGTTGGGCGCACGACTGCGTGCCGCCCGCGAGTGGGCAGGTCTCACCCAGGAGGAAGCAGCCAGCGCGCTGGGTGTCACCCACGCGCTGATCTCCTATTGGGAGAACGATCGACGCACACCGGGACTGGGCCATCTGACCCGACTGGCGGAGATCTACGGCACGACGGTCACCAATCTGCTGGATCCTGCTCATGAAGAGCCCGCCGGACCGCAGCCGGCTCTCCTGTTCCGCGACCTGCGCGACCTTGCGCCGCAGACCCAGGTCAGACTGCGTCAATGGATCGCCTTCCTCGACGACTGGGCCGACTTGCTCGATGAATGTGGCGATGTGCTGCCTGGACCGGGACAGCCTCCTGTCAAGGCATGGCAGCGCGCCCGGCCAATTACCGACGTGCAGCGCGCACCGTCGCTGGCCGTCGATGCCCGCAAGTACTACGGTCTCGGGCTTGACGCGATCCCCGATCTCCAAACGTTCCTCGATCAGCAGGGGATTCTGGTGTATCGCGTCGCTCTCGACCCGCTCGATGTGCCGGGCAGCATCTCCGGGGCTTTCTGCAATCACCCACGGCTTGGGTTCTGTGTCCTTGTCAATACCAACACGACACCGGGCCGGCAGACGTTTACCCTGGCACACGAATTCGCACATGCGTTGTTTCACAGCCAGGTAGCAGCGGTATTGTGCCGCGCGGGCAGCAAGGATCCCCGGGAGCGATTTGCCGACCGATTTGCCGCGCACTTCCTCGTGCCGGAGGAGGGTCTGCTCCGCGTCATAGGACTGCCCGGGGATCGTCCGGTGACCGACCCGCGTTTGGTCATTCATCTGCAGCGGTACTTCGGCGTGAGCTATGCGACCATGCTGAACCGGCTGCTGGACGAAGGCTATCTGACCTCGGAACGGTACGAGGAATACCGGCAACTCAGCCCGGCCGCGCTGGCAGCGAGTCTGGGATTGGAGCGTGACCCCTACCAGCGCGCGGTCTTAGCGTCCAACGCCGTCACGCTGGAGAGCTTCCCACCGTCGGTGCTGGAGCGCGTGAGGGAGATGGTCGAGTCCGACGAACTAAGTCCCGCTGGGGCAGCATCGCTGCTCCGCGTCTCACAGGAAGCAATTCTGCAGCGACTCCTGGCGGCGCCGCGACCAGCAGACAAGGACGAGGAGCGGGAGTTCGACGAACTTCCCGCGCCGGCTACCTCAGTGGCGTGACGGTGTGAGCAGGATGACAAGCGCTGCTTCCGGCGAGCGGCCATGCGTGGTGGACAACATGGTGCTGGCGATGTTCGTAGACGCGGGGCAGGCGCAACTCCTTTCCGATCTCGCCAGTGCTGGCCTGAATATCACACCGACTATCCTTGAACCGGAGGAGTGTCCACCCTTCTCCAATCCACCCACGAGTGAGTTTGCGAAGGGGATCTACGAAGCACAGTCCAACCGTGTTGCTGGGATCGATGACCAGCGGATTCAGCTGCGCACTGCCTTTATCCAGTCTAACTCGTGGCAGCCAGTCGATCTGTTAGACGAGGAACTGAAGCTCGCCTACTACCTCCAGTCGCGGCAGGCGCGAGATGTTGCCCGCGCTCGGGCATCGGGCTTTCGCTACAAGCGCATCCATCCTGGCGAGGCCGAGTGCGCCGCCGTCGCAATCAATCGGGGCTGGGAATTATGGACAGACGATGGCGGCATCGTCGGTCTGGTTCGGGCGCTATACCCCGATTGTCAGGTAGTACGGACCTGCGCGCTGCTCGTGCGTGCGGTCCAGCGTGGACTGATCCCCTGCGCTGATGCGGCGCACCTCTACAATACCGTCTTTAGGGTCCAGCTTGGGCTTCGGACATCCGTCTCCCTACGCTGCGACGGGGAGCAGGCCACCTGCCGTTGATCGTTCTGGCGCTACCCCGCCCGCGCGGGCTCGGGGAGGAAGCGGGCGGCGACTTCGTTGGCGAGGAGGAGGCCGCGGCGGGTGAGGCGGACGTGCGCGCCGTCCCAGTAAAGGAGGCCGGCATCGGTCAGGTCGGTGAGTTCCCGGCCGTAGATCTCCTCCAGCTCCCGGCCGTGGCGGGCGGCGAAGGCCGCGGCGGAGACGCCCTCCTCGGGCAGCCGCAGGCCGAGCATCATCGTCTCGGCCATGGCCGTGGTCTCGTCCAACTCCTCGCGCTCGTCGATGGGCAACCGGCCCTCGCGCACGGCGGCGATGTACTTGGCCGGCAGGCGGATGTTGCTGGAGCGGACGTTGTCGAGGTGGGCGTGTGCCCCGGCGCCGAGGCCGAGGTAGTGCCCGTTGCGCCAGTAGAGCAGGTTGTGCCGTGAGCGGTGCTCCGGGGTGCGCGCCCAGTTGGAGATCTCGTAGTGGTGCCAGCCGGCCGCGGCGAGCCGGTCGAGCGCGCGCTCGTACATGTCAGCGGTCGTGTCCTCGTCGGGCACGGTCAGGATGCCGCGCTGGACGGCGCGCTCGTAGGGCGTGCCCGGCTCGACGATCAGCGAGTACAGCGACAGGTGGTCCGGCTGCCAGCGGAGGATGCTGTCCAGGTCGTCCTCCCATTCGGCCATCGTCTGGTTGGGCCAGCCGAAGATGAAATCCACGCTGAAGTTGTCCACCCCGGCCGCTCGGGCCGCGGCCAGCGCCCGCTCCGGCACGTCGGGCTTGTGGGCGCGGCCGAGCACCTTCAGCCCGCGCGCCTGCTGCGTCTGCACCCCGAGGCTGATTCGGTTCACACCGGCCTGGAGGAAGCCGTCGAGCGTCGCGGCGTCGATCGTCTCGGGATTGGCTTCGAGCGACACCTCGGCGTCGTCGGGCAGGGGGAAGCGCTCCCGTACCGCGTCGATCAGCCGCGCGACGAGCTCCGGCGGGAGGAGCGACGGCGTGCCGCCGCCGAAGAAGATCGACTGCGCCGGACGGGGGCCAATCGCCGCCAGGGTCAGATCCATCTCCCCGATCAGCGCCTCCACGTATTCCGGGATCAGGTGCTCTTGCCGAGCATAGGTGTTGAAGTCGCAGTAGGGACAAATGCGGGTGCAGAAGGGGATGTGGATGTAGACCCCGATCGGGGCGTCGGCCGGCAGCGGCGCGGTCACGGTAGCGATGCTCTCCTTCGTCGGGCCTCGGGCCGGCGCAAGCCGTCCGCGACGCCATACTTCGTATCAGAGGAAGTATACGGCGCCCCGGCTACTCCAGATCGACTGACAGGAATGCCTCGGCGAGCGCCAGGCCGGCGGGGCGGCCCGCGTCTTCGGCCCACTGGCGTACCCGGGTGTGGAGGCCGCCGGGGAAGGCGGACGCCTGGCTGGCGTGCTGCTCCAGGGCCGCGATCTTCCGGTCGAAGACCGGGGCGATGTCGACGAAGGTGTCGGGCTGGTCGCTGCCGAAGAGGAGCGCGCGGCCGACGACGTGCGGCGACAGCCCCGCCGCGACCTGCTCCGGGAAGAAGGTCGCCAGCCGGCAGGCGGGGAAGGCGGCGGCGAGCGTCGCCGCGCCGACGGCGCGGTGGTCCGGGTGCTGGCGGTAGCGGCGCGTCAGCGGGTCGTGGGTCACGATCAGGTCGGGGCGGAAGCGCCGGATCTCGGCGGTCAGGAGGGCGCGCAGCTCCAGGGTGTCGAACACCTCGCCGTCGGTCAAGCGCAGGAAGGTGACGTTGGTCACCCCGAGCGTGCGAGCGGACGCCTCTTGCTCGACCTCGCGCATGCGGCTGAAGGCCACCGGATCGAGGCTGGGGTCGGGCATGCCCTTGTCGCCGGAGGTGACGACGACGTAGCTGACGGTTGCGCCCGCCGCGGTCCAGCGCGCGACCGTCCCGCCGCAGAAGAAGTCGGGATCGTCCGGGTGCGCCCCGACGATCAAGACCCGGGTGGCGTCAGGCAGATCGGCCATTCGTCTCCCCTCCCCACTCGTGCTTCGCGGCATCCCGGCTCTCACTCTACTGCGGCCCGGCACCGCGAGCCAGAGGTGAACGCGGGAACGCACCTGCTCTGACCACGGCTGCGCGGCGGCGTGCATTCTGCGACAATACGCCGCCGGGTCGAGGAGAGGAAACTGGCATGGGGGCACGACCAGGCGCAGACGTGGTCACAACCGAGCCGGTGGACACGGGCCGGCGGGTGCTGCTGGGCGCGAACGCGATCCTGGCCCTGCTGGCCGCGGTGAAGCTGGCCGCACACCTGGCGGTCGCGGGGAACTACGGCTACTTCCGGGACGAGCTCTACTACATCGCTGCAGGGCGGCACCTTGCCTTCGGGTACGTCGAATTCCCGCCGCTCATCGCCCTGCTCGCGGCGCTGGTCCGGGTGACGGTGGGTGAGTCGCTGGTGGCGCTCCATGTCGTGCCGGCGCTGGCCGGGACCGCGCTGGTGGTGGTAACCGGGTTGATCGCGCGGGCGCTGGGCGGCGGGGCCTTCGCGCAGGGGCTGGCGGCGCTGGGCGCGCTGGTCGCCACGGTCATGCTCGCCATGGGCTCTCTCTTCTCGATGGACCCGTTCGATCAGCTCTGGTGGGCGCTGGCGGCCTACGTCCTGGTGCGGTTGATCAAGGAGGAGCGGCCGCGGCTATGGCTCCTGTTCGGGCTGGTGGCCGGCATCGGGTTGGCGACCAAGGTCACCATCGCTGCCTTCGGCTTCGCGGTCGTCGTCGGGCTGCTGCTCACACCTGCTCGCCGGCTCCTCTTCACGCGCTGGCTCTGGCTGGGTGGGCTGGTGGCATTCGCTTTCGCCCTCCCCTACATCATTTGGAACGCGGTCAACGGCTGGCCCACGATTGAGTTCTGGGGCAACTACGGCGGCAAGCTGACCGAGAGCTCGCCAGTCGGTTTTCTGCTGGAGCAGGTACTCACGATGAATCCCGTGACGCTGCCGCTGTGGCTTGCCGGACTCGCCTTCTTCCTGCGCGCTCCGCAGGGCCGCCCCGAGCGCGCGCTCGGGCTGGCCTTCCTCATCCTCCTCGTGCTGTTTGCCCTCACCGGCGCCAAGCCGTACTTCCTGGCACCGGCCTACCCGATGCTTCTCGCCGGGGGCGCGGTGGCCATCGAGCAGGCGACGCGGCGCGGGGCTGTGCGCAGTATCCGCGTCGCCTACCCGGCCCTGCTGCTCCTGAGCGGGGTGCTGACGGCTCCGATCGCCCTGCCGATCCTCGCACCGGATACCTGGGTCCGCTATTACGGCTTCGTGACCGGCGCGACGGCGCAGGAGCAGGTGCATGAGGGCGGGGCCCTGCCCCAGTGGCTCGGCGACCGGTTCGGCTGGGAGGCGATGGTGGAGACGGTCGCGGGAGTCTACCAGGGGCTACCGGTCGAGGAGCGCGCCCGCGCCTGCATCTTCACCGCGAACTACGGCGAGGCCGGGGCCATTGACTTCTTCGGTCCGGCGCACGGGCTGCCGCGCGCGATCAGCGGGCACAATACCTACTACCTGTGGGGGCCGGGCGACTGCACGGGCGAGGTCGTCATCTCGGTCGGCTACACGCCCGCTGAACTGGACGCGATCTTCGACGACGTGACGCAGGCGGCGACGGTGACCTGCGAGGTATGCATGCCGGAGGAGGCCAACGTGCCGATCCTGGTCGCCCGTGGGCTGCGTCAGCCGATGGATCAGATCTGGCCGCAGGCGAAGCACTTCAACTGAGCTGCGCGGTGCCCTACCGCCCAGCGGTTCTCCGCCCCGTGGAGGCGTGCCATGTCATCCCGGCTCGTCCGCACCAGGCCACGCGGTCTCGTGAAGCGCCTGTTACGCCTCCCGGCCCTGCTGTACGAGCGTGACCTCGGCTGGCTCCTCGGCCACCGCTTCCTGCTGCTGACCCATCGCGGGCGGACGAGCGGGCGGACCTACCGGACGGTGCTGGAAGTCCTCCAGTTCGACCCGGCGACGCGGGAGAGCATCGTCGTTTCGGCCTGGGGGCGGCGTGCCGACTGGTTCCGCAACGTGCAGGCCGGGCAGGCGGCGGAGGTGCGGACCGGGCGGCTCCGCTACGTGCCGGCCCACCGGGTGCTGTCTCGCGACGAGGCCGAGGCAGTCTACACCCGCTGGGAGCGGGAGCACCCAGTAGAGGCTCGCATCTTCCCCTGGGTGCTCGGCTTGGACACACGCGGCCCGGCCGCGCGGCAGCAGGCCCTCGACACCGTCCTGTTCGTCGCCTTCCGCCCACAGGACGTCGCGGAGGATGGCCGGTCGGAACACTGAGGGCGGACGCCGTCGGCTACCACTGCTCCAGCACGGCCGGGTCGAACTCCTCCAGCGAGGGGAGGGTGAGGTCGGCCCGGCGCAGCACGTCCGGGTCCGGCGGGTAGCTCCGGTTCGGGACGGCGATGACACGCAGCCCGGCGGCGAGGGCCGCGGCGATCCCGGCAGTCGAGTCCTCGAAGGCCACCGCCTGTTCGGGCGCGACGCCCAGGCGCTCGCAGGCGAGGTGGTAGACATCGGGCGCGGGTTTCCCATGCGCGACCTCATCCGACGATGTGATCGACTGGAAGCACTCGGCCACGCCCATCTCCGCCAGGACGAATTGGATGAGTACGGGCGGCGATGAGGAGGCGACCGCCAGCGGGTAGCGATCGGCCAGAGCCCGCACCGCCGGGATCGCGCCGGGCAGCAGCGGCAGGTGGTCGTGGTAGAGCTCCTGCATCCGAGCGATGACCGCGGCCGCGATCTCCTCCTCGGTGAGCGGGATGTCGAATGCCTCGCGGATGTACCGCGACCACTGGCGGGTATTGGCGCCCATCACTGCCTGCTGTGCGTCGTCACCCCATGTCCCGCCATAGCGGGAGACGAACTCCCGGCGGGCCTGCTCCCAGTACTCCTCGGACTCGACGAGCAGCCCATCAAGGTCGAACACCACGCCTCTGACACCCTGGCTCACAGCTCGCTCCCATCCCTGCCTCTGCTACGTAGCCGCGCCGCGCGACTGCTCGGCCCGCCGCGCACATCCCGCGCCGCGAGGCGGGGTAATGATTGATACATGGGCAGCGTGTGTGCGGGAACCCCTGTGGCAGTAGAACCGGACATCTTCGCCCGTCCCCGCGGGAGTGGCCCTCACTCCCCGCCCCCTCTCCCAACTTTGGGAGAGGGGAGCTCTGTCCGACGCCCGCGCTCCTGGTGTGTCGCGCCGTTGCGTCATGCTCGCCCGAGCACCGTAGCCCCTTCCCCCGCTGCGCTATGATGGGGGTAGGCTCGGCGGTGGATCGGGAAGGACGGCTGGATGCGGATCGTCTCACTCTTGCCAAGCACCACGGAGATCTGCTTCGCGCTCGGCCTGGGCGACCAGCTCGTCGCCGTCACCCACGAGTGCGACTATCCCCCGGCGGCACAGAAGCGGCCGCAGATCACCCGCAACGTTCTGCCGCCTGACATTGACGACGGGGCCGAGATCGACCGGCTTATCCGCGAGCGGGTGCTGCGCGGGGAGTCGATCTATGAGCTGGATGTGGAACTGCTGGAGCGGCTGGAGCCGGACCTGATCCTGACCCAGGAGCTGTGCGCTGTCTGCGCCGTCTCCTACGAGGACGTGCAGGCCATTGCTCAGCGGCTGCCCAACCCGCCCCGCGTCGTCTCGATCGAGCCGCGCACGGTCGAGGAGGTGCTGGACTCGATCCTCACCGTCGGCAGCCTCACCCGGCGCACGGTGACGGCCAAAGCGGTGGTCGCGGCGTTGCGGAGCCGGATCGCGTACATCGGCGGACGGGTTGATTCGGGTCAGGCGCCGCGCCGTGTGGTGTGCCTGGAGTGGCTC
>Ga0207873_1001540_pt1 | contig 21641 bp, 18 predicted proteins | sample BGWIniCompost_FD_187373 | JGI IMG/M metagenome (GOLD analysis project Ga0207873, IMG submission 187373) | Cellulose adapted compost microbial communities from Newby Island Compost Facility, Milpitas, CA, USA - BGW Initial Compost (SPAdes)... ...
CGTATACCGGTGTCCCCGGCGGCAGGAGTGCGCGGCAGGCGTCGAGCTGCGGTGCATCGTGCACCGTCATCTCGACCGAGGCGTTCCGCATCAGCGCCTGGATGGCCGCGCGTTCTTCTTCCGCCACGGGCGCGGATTTCGGCGACATGATGCGCATGCCGGCTCGCTTCGCTCTCAGCGTACGTAGCGCTGGCGAGCGATCACGTAGGACTCGTTCTGGAACCAGAGCTTCCCGTGCTTGCGCAGCACCTCGCGCGTGGCGTCGAGGTAGCCCGGTCCGCTCATGACCGCCTCCAGCCGATGGTCCTCGATCTGCGCCACGTACACGGCCGCGTTCCAGGCCGCCATCAGCGTCGACGTGCCGATCGACGAGCTGATCTCGGACGGCAGCGTGTGCATGTAGTACTTGAAGAGCGAGCGCTGATCGGAATAGGCCTTGAACACGAAGCCGCGGGCGTCGGCGCCGAGGATCTTCTTGGTGGTACGCAGCAGCTCCTCGCGCGTCATCTGGAACGGGTTCTCGCCCGGCCAGACGCGCTGAATGATCTCGAGCCCCGGGTCGTTGCCGTAGGAATGGATGCCGAGCAGCCGGCCGCCGGGACCGAGGGCGCGCGCGAGCGGCGCGACCACGCGCGACGCCTTGAACTCGACCGGCGCCCGCGCGCGGTAGGGCTGCGAGGCGATGACGAGATCGAAGTCGGCGCGCACCGCGCCCTGCTTGGGAATGACGGACTCGAGCAGGAAGCGGTAGTCGTGGCGATAGATCACGAGCACGACCGGACGCTCGTACACCGGGTTACCGGACGTCTTGCTGATGCGCGCGGTCCAGTTCTCGGACAGGAACGACTGCAGCGCGGTGATCTGCTCTTCGAACTCGGCCGAAGTGCTGCCGCGCAGCGCGAGCTCGTGCCACACGAGCCCGCTTGCGGCCGCGAGCGTGTTCGGGCGCAGCCACGGCGCTTCCGAGTAGTACATGTTGGTCATGACCAGCACCGTCGCCGGATGCTCGTAAAAGCGATCGGGCATCTTCTCCAGCGTGAGCCGCACGTCCTCGAGGCTGATCTCCTTGCCGACGATGTAGAACGGCGTGGTCGGAAACTTACCGTGCATCAAGCGCATCACGCGCGTGAGCACGGTGCCGTCGCCGACGCCGGCGTCGAACAGCCGCAGCGCCGGCGGCCGGGGATACACGTGGTCGAGCTCCATCGCGACCCGCTGCGCCACGACCCATTTCTCGCTGCAGGTGTTCACGAACAGCAGGTATTTCTGGCGGTTGTCGTAGAAGCGGAAGTTGGTTTCCGGGGTGCCCACGGGAGCCGGAGCGGGGGTCCCGTTACGCGGGGTAGGGGTGGGGTCCGAGGCGGCCGCCGCAGGTGCCGGAGCGTTTCGCCGATGCTGGGCGATGAACGCGCGGATGCGCGCCTCCGTTTGCGTGGTCACCTTCCCGCCGAAGCGCAGCCGTGCCACGAACTTTCCGTCGTTGACGGCCCGTCGGCCGAAGGTGCTCTCGGCCATGCCGGTGTCGCGGCAAAACGCGGCGATCTCGTGCAGCAGGTTGGTGCCGGTGTCGGCGAGGGCGCTTCTTGCGGTCATTAGTCTGGCCCGGTGTGGCTCGAACGGCACCGAAAATAGGTAGTTCCACGTCCCACTTCAAGAGTGGGACGAAAAGTGGGACGCATCCCACCGAAGTGGGTGCTAGGGTGCGCGGGTCCGTGCGGCAGCCACGGCGCGCGGACAATGCAACCGAGGCGAACAGACATGCACGAACTGCAAGCGACGGTGGATACGAGGGAGGCGGCCGAGGCGCGATCCGTATCGCTGGCCGGATGCCTGGCGGAAGCTTCCCGCGAGCTGCCGCAGCTCGCCTTCCTCGGGCGGGCGCTGCTCATCACGTTCGAGAACGGGACCGAAGAAGCGTTGCCGCAGCTTCCGGGCTGGGCGGTCTATCGGGTTCCTTCGGTCGAGGAGGATGTGCGACTGCCGTTCGCGCCCGCCGCGCTCGATGCCGTGTGCGTGCACGGCGCTGCGGTGCAGCTCGTGAAGCAGCCGACCCTGCTCGGTCAGGTGTACGCCGCGCTGCGGCCGCGTGGTGCGGTCGTCGTGATCGAACGTCCGATCGCCTTCGGCTTCGCCGTCTTCCCGATCGGCGGCCCGGCACAGCTGCTGCGGCGCCAGCTCCTCGCTGCGGGCTTCGAGCGCGTGCGCGCCATCTCCATCGACAGTCCGGTGATCGCGCTCGCCGGCCAGCGACCGTAGCCTGCGTGTTAGAGCCGCCGTCGCTCAACCTTTCAAGCGACACCTAATCGACCCCACGCTCGTTGTCTCACCGGCGACCGCGAGGGCGGCCGCGCGTCGCTTGCGCGGTTGTCCTCCTCGTGCTGAGCAAGAGCCCCGGTGACAGCGACCTGCCTCCGCCGAATGCTCGGCCGCACCCGCTTAGACTGATTCTTGATGTGCGTCAATATCGCGTGAAGCGGCAAAGGTAACGTTGTAGTCGCCATTTCGTGTCGTCCGGAGGCAGTCGTGAGATTCCGCAGATACGTCGTCGCTCTAGTCGCTCTCGGCACGTGCGCGGCATGGGCCGCGGACAAGGAGCCGATCCAACCGCTCGAGCCGGTAAAAGAAATCAATCTCGCACTGGCCGAGCTCGGCAAGAAGCTCTATTTCGATCCGCGCCTGTCGAAGTCGGGCTTCATCTCGTGCAACTCGTGCCACAACCTCTCGATGGGCGGCACGGACAACCTCCCGACCTCCATCGGCGACAAGTGGCAGCGTGGTCCGATCAATGCGCCGACAGTGCTCAACTCGAGCCTCAATGTCGCGCAGTTCTGGGACGGCCGCGCCGCGGACCTGAAGGAGCAGGCCGGCGGTCCGATCGCCAACCCGATGGAGATGGCGTTCAGCCACACGCTCGCGGTCGGTGTGATCGAGTCGATTCCGCAGTATGTGATCGAGTTCAAGCAGGTGTTCGGCAAGGAGAAGATCACCATCGACGAGGTGACCGCGGCCATCGCCGAGTTCGAGAAGACGCTCGTCACTCCGAACTCGCGGTTCGACCAATGGCTGCTCGGGAACAAGAACGCGCTCACGGCGGAAGAGCTCGCAGGCTACAAGCTCTTCAAGGAGAGCGGTTGCGTCGCGTGTCACTACGGTCCGGCCGTCGGCGGCACGTCGTTTCAGAAGATGGGCATCGTGGAGCCGTACAAGGCGAAGAGCCCGGCCGAGGGCCGCAGCGCGGTGACCGGAAAGGACGCCGACCGGTTCAAGTTCAAAGTGCCGACTTTGCGCAACGTGGAGCTGACCTACCCGTACTTCCACGACGGGGCGGCCAACACGCTCGCGGAGGCGGTGGACATCATGGGGCGCCTGCAGCTCGGCCGGAGGTTCACCGAGAAAGAGAACGCCCAGATCGTCGCGTTCCTGAAGACGCTGACGGGCGAGCAGCCGAGGATCACGCTTCCGATTCTGCCGCCCTCGTCCGACAAGACGCCGCGGCCGAAACCTTTCGACTAGTCGCGCCGCGAGCCACCACGGCTGCCGCGGGAGTCCGCGGCAGCCGCCTTCCTTAATAAATGCCGGGTCGCGCGTTGCGACCCCGACTGCGTAATGTCCGTACCGGGCGCCTCCGACCAAGCGCGGGCGTTTTTCGTTCGGGCGCGCGCCGTTATCCTGTCCGGCCGAGCGAGAACGGCGGCGGGCAATGGGCGATATCCTGATCGGCACGACCTCCTGGACCGACAAGACGCTGATCGACTGCAAGCGCTTCTATCCGCCGGGCGTGAACACGGCGGAGGCACGGTTGCGCTATTACGCGAGCCGCTTCCCGATCGTCGAGGTCGACAGCACCTATTACGGGCTGCCGTCCGAGCACAACGCGCTCCTCTGGTCGCAGCGCACGCCGCCGGGGTTCGTGTTCCACGTCAAGGCGTTTCGGCTGTTTACGCAGCATCAGACCCCTCCCGAGGCGCTGCCGGCGGATCTGCGCGCGCGTGCGCGCCTCGTGCCGAGGAATAGCGTTTACTACCGCAACCTCCCTGCCGAGATCGTCGACGAGCTCTGGCTGCGCTTCACGCGCGCGCTCGAGCCGCTGCGGGCGACCGGGCGCCTGGGCGCGATCGTGTTCCAGTACCCGCCGTGGTTCATGTACGGCGAGGAGAGCTTCGAGCACGTGGCGCAGTGCGCGCAGCGCCTGCCGGGCGATCTGATCGCGGTTGAGTTCCGGCACCGGTCCTGGTTCGGGGAGCGCTCGCGCGCGGAGACGCTCGCATTCGAGCGGCGCCTCGGGCTTGTGCACGTGGTGACGGATGCACCGCGCGGATTCGCGAGCAGCGTCGAGCCGGTGTGGGAAGCGACGCACCCAGCGCTCGCCCTGGTGCGGCTGCATGGGCGCAACGCATCGACGTGGAGCAAGTCGACGGCGACGGCCGCCGAGCGCTTCGACTACCTCTACAGCGACGAGGAGCTGCGCGAGTTCGTCCCGCCGCTGCGCCGCCTCGCGCTCCAGGTCGAGGCGGTGCACGTGCTGTTCAACAACTGCCGCGACGACAAGGCACAGCGCAACGCCGCGTCGCTGCGTGCCATGATCCAGACGTAGGCGAAGCGGGCGGGGCATCGTTCGGGGGAGGACGAAAACCGGTACCACCACTACAACCGCCGGAATCGATCGAGCCCGGCCTCTGCGCATCGGCCGCTGCGCGACGTTGCCGCGCCGCAGGCGACGAATGCCCGGATCATCGCCGGGTTCCCCGGGGGATTTCACGTCGTTTTCGACGTAGTATGCACCGTTCAGGGACGCAACAAGCACAAGGAGAAAGGGCCATGCTCAAAGTGCTCGGATGGGTCGTGCTCATCATCTTCCTGATCGGTCTGCTCGTCGTCTTCGGCGTCATCGATCTCATTTTCTGAATCGCAAGCGCACCGGGAGCGTTGGCCGCGCCGGTGCAGGCGGCATGAGCGGTATCTGAATGGTGGATCGCGCTCGCCCCGTTCGTGCTCGGGCGCGTGACCGCGCTGCGCCGTTGGGCGGAGGCTCTAGAAGAGGGACCATCGCAAGCGTCGCGAATGGAAAGATGAGGCGCAGCGGCCGAACGCCGTTCGTTCCGCCGTTTTCGGCCTGTCGTCGCCGCATCGTTACCGCAGCGGCTGTCTGTCACACCCTGACTATACTTGCCGCATGACCTCCCGCGTGGCATCCGGCGACTACCGTCCCGTACCGTTGACCGAGCTCCTGGGCTCGCTGTGGCCGCGGCTGCAGGAACCCGGCACGTGGTGGCAGCTCGCCGTGCTCGCGCTCGGCGTGCTGTTGTCGCTCTGGCTCGGCCACCGCGTGCGCCAGCGGCTGCAGGCGGCGGTCGGCCCGCCGAGCACGGACGGGATCCGCCGCGTGGCCGTGCGCACGGGCGCGCTGGTCACAATACCGCTGCTGCTCTGGCTGTGGCTGCTTGCCGGCAGTGCGCTGCTGCGCCACGGCCTCAAGATCCGCACCGATCTGCTGCACTACGTCATCCTCGGCGTCGGTGCGTTCACGCTGGTGCGCATGGGCGTCTTCGTGCTGCGGCACAGCTTCAGCCCGGGGAGCCGGCTCAAGGCGTGGGAGGGCGCGCTCACGCTCGCGATCTGGATGCTGCTCGCGCTCCACATCTTCGGCTGGGCGCCGATCGTCGCGGAAGTGCTCGACGAGTACGCGGTGTACGTCGGGAGCACGCGCGTGTCGCTGCTTACAATCGCGAGCTTCCTGCTCTCGATCGCACTGCTCCTGATCCTGTACCTCTGGACGTTCAAGGCGATCGATCTGCGCATCCGCCGCGCCGCCAACCTCGACGCGAGCACGAAAGTCGCGCTGCTCAAGCTCGCGAAGCTCGTGCTGCTCACGGCCGTCGTCATCACCGCGCTCCTGGCCTCGGGCCTCGACATCACGACGCTCACCGTGCTCGGCGGCGCGCTCGCGGTGGGCGTCGGTCTCGGGCTGCAGAAAACGGTCAGCAACTACGTGAGCGGCTTCGTGCTGATCTTCGAGGAATCGGTGCGGCCGGGCGACATGATCACGGTGGGCGAGACCTTCGGGACGGTGCGGGAGCTCAACGCGCGCCACGTGGTGGTGCGCACACCCGACGGGCACGACGTGCTCATTCCGAACGAGGAGCTGGTGACGCAGCGGATCGTGAGCTGGTCGTACGGCGACCGCGACGTGCGCCTGCGCATTCCGGTGCGCGTCGGGTACGGCGAAGACCTCGAGCGCGTGATGGCGCTGCTCGAGGAGATCGGCCGCGCCGAGCCGCGCGTGCTCGCGGATCCGCCACCGCAGGCCTTCGTCACCGCGTTCGGCGAGAACGGCATTCACCTCGAGCTCACCGTGTGGATCAACGATCCCGAGAACGGTGTGATGGATCTGCGCTCGCAGCTCCATTACGCAATCTGGCGCGAATTCCGCGAGCGCGGCATCACCATGCCGCTGCCGCAGCGCGTCATCTCGTTCCCGGACGACACCGGACCCGTGCTCGATCTGCGGCGATCCGTCGGCTAGTGGCCGCGGGAATACCTTACCTTCACGTCACCCGCTCGCGGTCCGCGTCCGCATCGGCCTCGACCGCCGGCGGAGCTGCGCCCACCCCTTTCAGTGATAAGCCGATCACGACCGCGAGCGCGAGCAGGAGCACGGTGCCGACGACGCCGACAAGGCGACCGCGGCGCTGAACGCCGGCCGCCGGAACAGCCGCAGGTCGATCAAGGGGTCCACGAGCGCGCGTTGCCGGCGCACGAACACGATGCCTAGCGCCGCACCGGCGGCGACAGCGATCCCGGCCAGCGGCTCGGCACCACGCTCGGCGAGATGCTTTCTGCCGTAGATCACCGCGAGCACGGCCGCGAGCGAAAGCGCCGCGCTCGCGAAATCACCCGGCCGGCGCGGGGGCGCGGGTCGCGATACTCCGGCAAGAGCCACGGTCCGACGGCGAGCAGGAGCAGCATCACCGGAACGCCCGCGAGAAATACGGAACCCCACCAGAAATGGGCGATGAGGAAACCTCCGAACAGCGGGCCGATCACGGCGCCGACGGAGAAGCTCGTGGCCCAGATCGCGATCGCGAGCACGCGCTGCTGCGGGTCGAGGAACATGTTGCGAATCAGCGAGGGTGCGACGGTGGCGCCGGCGATGCCGAGCAGCGCGCGCGCCACGATCAGCATTTCCGCGCTGGTCGAGAACGCCGCGAGCACGGACGCGGCGCCGAACGCCGCCGACCGATGCGATCGCCGAGCGAGCCCATGGTGATGAGGAAGCCCGCCACCATGAACGTGTAGATGTCCATGATCCAGAGGAGCTGTGCGCTCCCCGGCGCAAGGTCGGCGGCAAGTGCCGGCACCGCGAGAAACAGCACCGAGATATCCATCGCATACAGCAGGCACGGCAGCGCGATCACGGCGAGGCCGATCCATTCGCGGCGGGTGGCTTTGGGACCAACGGCGTCTGCGCTCATGCGAGTGTGATTCCGGGTAACGGGCGGCCGGCTGTCGCCACCGCCGGGACATCCTCTTTCGTTATTCGAGGACGATTACCGGGCCGGGGAACCGACAAGGGGCACGCATAAAATTGTGTAGCGCCGCAAAGCGGCGCAGGACTGCGATGCCTGGGCCTGGGACACCAGCACCCGTGCCGGGTTACGAACTTAGGGGTACCCCGTAGTTCATGACGGGTCGTCGCTCCGGTAGGCTGCGTGGCGAAGGAGAGGCGGAATGAATGGGATTTCGCGGCGGACGTTCCTGAAGGGCGCGATGCGCTCCGCGTGCTCGACACATGACGCTGCGTGACGCCGCGCCTCTTTCTGCACTGGTGGCGCTTCAGCGCCGCGGTCTCGGCAGTGTCGCTCCTCCTCGTTGCCGGGTTTCCTCGTGTCGTCGTCCAGCGTCGAAGCGCAGGCGCACCCGAGGGCCGCCAGCGCGCTGCGGCGCGCTTTCCGGGTGATCATGCGCGCGATCGGAGCCGCGCCGGCGGTAGCGGCAGTCACCGTCGTGACGGCAGTACTCGTACTTCTGGAGATCCCGCGCGCCACATGGTTCTCGACCGCAACGTTCAGCCTCGTGGTGGGCGCCGCGGCGCTCGCGCTCATGGGAGCTGCCGCCTTCCTCGGGAGCCGCTGGAAGTTTCTCGAACCCCTCTTCGGCGGCCTCGACCGCGTGTACCGTGTGCACAAGTGGTTCGCGGTGTGGGCGCTCGTCTTCGCGGCGGTGCATTTCGTGTTCCGTGCGGAGAGCGAGGCGTGGCGAATCGCCGCGATTCTGCCACTGCCACGCTACGCGACTCGCCTCGTGCGCCAGTCGAGCCTCGTGGCGCTCGGGCTGATCGTCATGCTCGCGCTGAACCGCAACATCCCCTATCACCGTTGGCGGCTATGGCACAAGCTGTCGGGCCCGCTGTTTTTGATCGTCGTGCTCCACTGGCTGAGCATCCGCACCCCGATTGCGCTCGCGAGTCCCGCAGGCGTCTGGCTCGCCGTCGTCGCTGCGCTCGGTGCGGCCGGCGCCGCTTACAAGCTGCTGCTCTATCCGTTCTTCTCGAATCACGCCGAGTATCGGGTGGTGCGCGTGGAACCGGGTGCGAGTTCCGTACATCTCGACCTCGAGCCCGTCGGCGAACCGATCGCGTTTACGCCCGGGCAGTTCGGTTTCCTCCGCATTAAGGCGGACGGTCTGCGCGAGCCGCATCCGTTCACGCTCGCGGCGCGCGACCGGGCGGGGCACGTTCATTTCGTGATTCGCGCACTCGGCGACTACACGCAGAAGCTTGGACGCGAGCTGCGCCCCGGCATGTATGCGGAGATCTACGCGCCGTACGGACGCTTCCACCGCCGCGCGCAGGCGCTGCGCGAGGTCTGGATCGCGGGTGGGGTCGGTATTACGCCGTTCATCGCGTGGCTCGCGGACGAAGCCGGCGGCGGATTCGACAAAGCGACGTTGTTCTACTTCTACACGCCCGGCCGCGAGTTTCCGCGGGCGGCTGTGATCGAGGACCTGGCGCGCCGCCGCGGCGCCCGCTTCGTGCCGGTCGCCGACGGGCCGGGAAGCCGCGCGTTTCGCGAACACGCTGCCGCGCTCGTCCGCGACGATCCCACGGCGGTCGACATCAGCTTTTGCGGGCCGAAGGGGCTGCTCGAGGCGGTGCGGGCGGTGCTCAAGGAGAACGGTGTCCCCGAGCGCAATCTGCGGTACGAGTACTTCGAGTTTCGCTGACAGAAACGCCGTGTACCGAGACGGACCACGACTTGCGGCAAGGCCTCGCGCTATCGGCCAGACGCGAAATCGTGTACCGGCGACGGAGCGTCGCAGTAGGTGCGGCGGCGCGGTGCGTGCGTTTAGCCGGCGACGCCGATTTCTGGCACCATCGATCGTCAAGCACGAACAGGAGGAATACCCATGAACGAGCGTGACCTCGGGCGCAGCGGGCTCAAGACGCCGCCGCTCGTGCTGGGCGGAAACGTCTTCGGTTGGACCGCCGATCAGGCTACGTCCTTCGCGATTCTCGACGCCTTCGTTGCCGGCGGCGGGCGCATGATCGATACGGCGGATGCGTACTCGACCTGGGTGCCGGGACATGCGGGCGGCGAGTCGGAGAGCATCATCGGCGCGTGGCTCGCGGCGCGCGGGCGGCGCGACGACGTGCTGATCGCAACCAAGGTCGGCATGGAGGTGGGCGGCTCGAAGGGCCTCGCACCGAACCGCATTGCTGCGGCGTTGGAAGCGTCGCTGCGGCGCCTGCAGACGGACTACATCGATCTCTATTTCGCGCATATCGACGATCGCGACACGCCGCTCGAAGAGGCACTCGCCGCATTCGATCGACTGGTGCGCGCCGGCAAGGTGCGCGCGATCGGGGCATCGAACTACGAGGCGCCGCGCCTGGCGCAGGCACTCGACATCAGCGCACGCGCAGGCCTGGCGGCGTACACGGTGCTGCAGCCTGCGTACAACCTCATGGAGCGCGCCGGGTTCGAGGGTCGGCTCCAGGCGCTCTGCCGCGAGCGCGGTCTCGGCGTGGTGCCGTACTTCGGACTGGCTTCCGGCTTCCTGACGGGCAAGTATCGCAGCGAGGCGGATCTCGCCGGGCGGGCGCGCGCGGGCCTGGTGAAGAAATACCTGACGCCGCGCGGGTTCAAAGTGCTCGAAGCGCTCGAGATCGTCGCCCGCGCGCAGCGGGCGACGATGACGCAGGTAGCGCTCGCGTGGGTCGCCGCGCAGCCGGGCGTGACCGCGCCCATCGCGAGCGCGACGAGCGTGGCACAGGCCGAGGAGCTGCTCGGTGCGATGCGCATCGCGCTGAACGCCGAGCAGCTCGCGCTCCTCGACGCCGCGAGCCGCCCGGAAGCGCAATGATTCCGCTGTCCGTGCTCGATCTCGCCTTCATCCCGGAGGGCGCGACCGCGGGCGAGGCGCTGCGCAACACCATCGATCTCGCGCGGCACGCGGAAGCCTGGGGCTACCGGCGCTTCTGGCTCGCCGAGCACCATAATATACTAGGTATCGCGAGCGCCGCGACCGCGGTCGTGATCGGTCAGGTCGCGGCTGCGACGCGCACCATCCGCGTCGGTGCAGGCGGCATCATGCTGCCGAACCACGCGCCGCTCGTCGTGGCCGAGCAGTTCGGCACGCTCGAAGCGCTCTATCCGGGACGGATCGATCTCGGGCTCGGGCGCGCCCCGGGCACCGACCCGCTCACCGTGCGCGCGCTGCGCCGCCACCCGGGGAGCGCCGACAGCTTCCCGCAGGACGTGATCGAGCTGCAGGTCTATTTCGAGCCGGCCGAAGAAGGGCAGGCGGTGCGGGCGGTGCCGGGCGCGGGGCTCCGGGTGCCCATCTGGATCCTGGGCTCGAGCCTCTTCGGCGCGCAGGTTGCGGCGGCGCTCGGGCTGCCCTACGCATTCGCGTCGCACTTCGCGCCGGAGGCGCTGCTCGAGGCGCTCGCGCTCTATCGCCGCCTGTTCAAGCCGTCACGCCAGCTCGAGCGACCCTACGCCATGGCAGGGGAGAACGTGTTCGCGGCCGACAGCGACGCGTAGGCGCGCCGGCTCTTCACCTCGGCGCAGCAGCAGTTCACGAATCTCGTGCGCGGCCGGCCGGGGCAGCTGCCGCCGCCGACCGACGACATCGAGAGCTACTGGAGCCCGACCGAGAAAGCCCAGGTATCGGCTATGCTGCGCTACTCGTTCGTCGGGTCGGGGGAGACGGTGCGGCGCGCGCTCGCCGAGTTCGTCGAGCAGACGCGCGTCGACGAGGTGATCGTGGTGTCGGCGATCTACGACCACGAAGCGCGGCTGCGTTCGTACGAGATCCTGGCGAACGTGGCGGCCGAGATCCGCGGCGCAACTGAGCGTGGAAGGTGATCAAGTCTGCGTCGATGACGCGAGAGCGGCGTTGGCACACTACTCGTCGGGGTTCCATCGTGCAAACGTAAGGCCATTCGCCCCGCTTCGCGTCGGTTGCGCTAGACTGGCGTGTCTCAACAACGGTGCGTCGGGGAGACGTCGCTCGGACGAGTGACGATCGCGACATGCAGCGGCTGTCATCGGCGATCGATCCGGGCGCGCCGGCTTCGCATTCGGAGAATCGAGTGCGCTTAGCGCGCGCAACTGTGGTCGGCGATACGCATGCGGCGCGCTACGCGCAGCGCATCGAAGTGCGCCAGCACGCGCTCTCGGCGGACGAGCCGCGAAGCCGCGGCGGCGCCGATGCCGGGCCGACGCCGTTCGACTTCCTGCTCGCCGCGCTCGGTGCCTGCACCTCGATCACGCTCTGGATGTATGCCGATCGGCACGGCTGGGACCTCGGTACGCTCACCGTGACGCTTGACTTCGTGCGCGAGGACGGCGTCGATCGCATCGAGCGGGAGGTCGTGTGCACGGCGCCGCTCGACGAGACGCAGCGCGCGCGGCTCCTCGAGATCTGCGAACGCACCCCGGTGACGGCCGCGCTGCGCGCGGGCATGGTCATCGACACCCGACTGAGGAGTGCCTGACATGTCCGCCTGGCCGAGCCTGCCGTACGACGCATGGAAGGACACGTATGCGACGCTGCACCTTTGGCTGCAGATCGTCGGCAAGATCGCGCTGGCGCAATCCCCCTGGGTGAACCACCAGTGGCACGTGACGCTGCAGGTGACGCCGCGCGGTCTCGCAACGCCGCCCATTCCCCACGGTACGCGCATCTTTCGGTTCGAGTTCGATTTCATCGCGCAGCAGCTTCACCTCCACGCGAGCGACGGGGCGGAAGCGCATCTGCCGCTCGCGCCGCAGTCGGTCGCAGCGTTCTATGCCGATCTGATGCAGCGGCTGAACGCGCTGGGGCTTCCTGTGCGCATTTATAAAAAGCCGAACGAGCTCGGGCACGCGATTCCGTTCGACGAAGACGAGGTGCACCGGACGTACGACGCCGTATGGGCCGAGCGTTTCTGGCGCGTGCTGCTGCAGGCCGACCGCGTGCTCCGGATCTTCCGTGCGCGGTTCCGCGGCAAGTCGAGCCCGGTGCATTTCTTCTGGGGCGCGGCGGATCTCGCCGTGACGCGCTTCTCCGGAAGGCCGGCGCCGGAGCATTCCGGCGGCGTCCCCAATCTGCCCGACCGCGTGGTGCGCGAAGCCTATTCGCACGAGTGCAGCAGCGCCGGCTTCTGGGCCGGCGCCGAAGTGCATCCGGAGCCCTTGTTCTATTCCTACGCGTACCCGGAGCCGGCCGGCTTCGCGCAGGCCGCGATCGTGCCGCCCGAAGCGGCTTATGACGCCGCTTTGCGCGAGTTCGTGCTGCCTTACGACGCCGTCCGCCTGTCTTCCGCGCCGGACGAGACGCTGCTTGCGTTCCTCGAGAGCACCTATGCGGCGGCCGCAGAGCTCGGGCAATGGAACCGGCGTGCGCTCGAATGGCCGCCCGGCGCGCCGGCTGGGCGTGCTTGAAGCGTTCGAGTGCTGTGCGGGCCGGCGCATCGACGGCGCGGTCCGTTCGTACACATTTCCCCGGATGTCTGGCATGATTTGCCGTGCGCTACCGTTCGTGCGGGCGCCGAGGCAACAAGGCTGCCAAGGGTCGATCTCCGCACCGACGTATCGCATGGTACATCTCGTTTCGGAAGCGCGGTGGCGCGGCATCACGCAGTACCCTTCAAGCCTGCTCTTCGCGGCGTACGCGCTTGCGAGCGGTGCGGTAAGCTCGCGAGCGTTGCGATGAATCCGATCGAGGCGCTGCACGGCCGTATCGCATGCGGCGCGAGTCAGTTTTTCTGATGCCTCAGGCGGACACCGGCGCACCGCCGGTGCCGCCCGAACCATATCGCCGGCCGGCCGCCGAGGTCGTCGGGGCGCTCGGGAGTGACGCGAAGCGCGGATTGAGCGAGCGCGAGGCGCGTACGCGGTTCGAGCGCTACGGCCCCAACGAGCTCGCCGCCGAGCCGCCGCCTCCCGCGTGGCGCAAGTTTCTCGCGCAGTTCCAGGATCCGCTCGTCATTCTGCTGCTCGCAGCCGCTGCGATCTCCGGCGGCCTCTGGGTCGTCGAGCGCGACGCCGCGGTCCCGTACGAAGCCATCGCGATCCTCGCCGTCGTTCTCCTCAACGCGCTTCTCGGCTACGTGCAGCAGGCGCGCGCCGAGCGCGCGGTCGCGGCGCTGCGGCAGATGGCGGCCGCAAGAGCGCAGGTGATACGCGAGGGTGTGCGCCGCAGGATCCTGGCCGCCGAGGTGGTTCCGGGAGACATCATCTACGTCGAGGAGGGCGACACCGTGCCGGCGGATGCGCGGCTGATACAGGCGACCGCACTGCAAACGGCCGAAGCTGCGCTCACCGGCGAAAGTCTTCCCGTCTCGAAGGACCCGGCACCGCTCGCCGACACGGCCCCGCTCGGCGACCGCCGCAACATGCTCTACAGCGGTACCACGGCGACCTACGGGCGCGGCATCGCGGTCGTTACCGCCACCGGCATGCGTACCGAGATGGGGCGCATCGCCGGGATGCTCAAGCAGCAGCCCGTCGAGACGACGCCGCTGCAGCGCGAGCTCGCGCGCGTCGGCAGGCTCCTCGGTCTCGCGGTCGTCGCCATCGCGGTAATCATGATCGCGACGATCCTGCTCCTCGAGGAGGTGCAGGGCTTCGCGGCGCTCTTCGATGTGCTCATGCTCGGCGTCGCGCTCGCCGTCGCGGCGGTCCCGGAAGGGCTGCCTGCCGTGGTCACGGCCGTGCTCGCGCTCGGCGTGCAGCGCATGGCGAAGCGCAACGCCATCGTACGGCGCCTCGCGGCGGTCGAGACGCTCGGGTCGGCCGATGTCATCGCCTCCGACAAGACCGGGACGCTGACGCGCAACGAGATGACCGTGCGCGTGGTGGTGACGGCAAGCGGGCGCGCCGAGTTCGGCGGCACCGGCTACGCGCCCGAGGGCGAGGTGCGCGGCGCGGACGGGGACGCGCTCGACGAGGCGCAGCGCATCGAGCTGCGGCGCGCGCTCGCGGTCGGCGACCGCGCGAACAACGCCGTGCTCGTCGAGCACGACGGTCGCTGGAGCGTGCAGGGCGACCCGACCGAAGGGGCGCTGCTCGTCGCTGCGCGCAAGGCCGGGCTCACGGACGAGGCGCTCGATGCGCGCTTCCGGCGCATCGGTGAAGTGCCGTTCTCTTCCGAGCGCAAGCTGATGAGCGCCGTCTATACCGACGCCGAGCACGGCGAGCGCATACTCGTCTTCACCAAGGGTGCGCCCGACGTGCTGCTCGCGCGCTGCACGCACGAGCTCGTCGGCGACGGCTTGCGGCCGCTGACCGAGGCGCGGCGCGCCGAGATCCTGCGAACGAACGACGCGCTCGCGGCCGAGGCGCTGCGCACGCTCGCCGTCGCGTCGCGGGCGCTGCCCGCGGACGCTTTCAGCGGGGACGGCGTCGACCAGCACGTCGAGGAGGAGCTCGCGTTCGCGGGGCTCATCGGCATGCTCGATCCGCCGCGCGCGGAGGCGAAAGAGGCGGTCGCCCGCGCCAAGGCGGCCGGCATCCGGCCGATCATGATCACGGGCGATCACCCGGTGACGGCAAGCGTGATCGCGGCGGAGCTCGGCATCGCGGACGATGGACGCGCGGTCACGGGCGCGGAGCTCGAGCGCATGTCGGAGGCCGAGCGCGCGCGCGTCGTACGCGAAGTGTCGGTCTACGCGCGCGTCAATCCCGAGCACAAGCTCATGATCGTCGAGGCGCTGCGGCGAAGCGGGGCGATCGTTGCGATGACCGGAGACGGCGTGAACGACGCGCCGGCGCTGCGCCGGGCGGACATCGGTGTCGCCATGGGCATCGTCGGAACCGACGTCTCGAAGGAGGCGGGCGACATCGTGCTCGCCGACGACAACTTCGCGACGATCGTCGCCGCCGTGGAGGAAGGCCGCGCGATTTTCGCCAACATCCGCAAGTTCCTGCGCTATCTGCTGTCCTCGAACATCGGCGAGGTGATGACCATGTTCTTCGGCGTGCTGCTCGCCGACGTCATCGGGCTCGCGGCCGGCGTGCCGGGGGCGCTTGTGTTGCCGCTGCTCGCGACCCATATATTGTGGGTGAATCTCGTTACCGACGGTTTGCCGGCGCTTGCGCTCGGCGTCGACCCGGCCGATCCGTCCGCGATGACGCGGCCGCCGCGGCCGCGCGGCGAGGGTGTCATCACGGGCAGGATGTGGGTCGGGATCGTTTACGTTGGCGTTGTTTTTGCTGCCGGCACCTTGCTCGTGCTCGACGCGAGCCTGCCCGGAGGTCTGATCGAGGGCGCGGGCGATATCGCCTACGCGCAGACGATGGCATTCAACACCCTGGTGCTGTTCTCGCTCTTCAACGTCTTCAACGCACGCTCCGACGAAGAGAGCGCTTTCGCGCGGCTCCTGTCCAACGGATGGCTGTGGGGCGCGTTGGCGGTCTCGTTGCTGCTGCAGGCCGCGGTAATTTATGTCCCGTTTCTGCAGCGGGCTTTCTCGACCGTGAGCCTCGGTCCCGCGGACTGGCTCGCGTGCGCAGCGGTCGCGAGCTCGGTGTTGTGGCTGCGTGAGTTGAGCAAGATCGTGGCGCGCCGGCGGCCGGCGCCGGTGCAGCCGTTGGAAAACAGGAGGTCGTGATGGACTGGTTCAAGAAGAACGCGTCAGCGCCGCGGACGCCCGGATCCCGCCAGCCGCCGCCGAACGGCAAACCGGGCACGCCCGCCCCCGGTCCCAACTCGACGCTGCCGCGGCGCGTCTGGATCACGTTCCTGGTGCTGCTGCTGCTGAACTACCTCGCCGCGAACTTTCTGTTCCCCGCCGTCGATCGGCCGATCACCATCCCGTACACCGAGTTCAAGCAGCAGGTTGCGCGCGGCAACGTGGAGGCCATCTACAGCCGCGGCGACAGTATCGAGGGCAGCTTCAAAGAGCCCGTGACCTGGCCGCCGCAGCGCGAAACGCCGTCACCGGCGCCGGGCGCCGCGCCGCGCTCGTCCAGGAACTTCGAGACCACGCTTCCGACGTTCATCGATCCCGGGCTCGAGCAGCTCCTGATCGACCATGGCGTCGAGATTCGCGCCGAGCCGATCCAGACGGACGGCGGGCTTTGGACCACGCTTCTTTTCGGCTTCGGTCCGGCACTGCTCATCATTCTGTTTTATGTCTGGCTGTTCCGCCGCGCACAGCAGGGCGGGGGCCTCGGCGGACTGATGGGCATCGGTCGCAGCCGCGCGCGGCGCTACGATCAGGAGCGCGACAAGCGCGTGACCTTCGACGACGTGGCGGGCATCGACGAGGCGGAGAACGAGCTCGTCGAGATCGTCGACTTCCTCAAGGACCCGGAGAAATACACGCGCCTCGGCGGTACCGCGCCGAAGGGCGTGCTGCTCGTCGGGCCGCCGGGCACCGGCAAGACGCTGCTCGCGCGCGCCGTCGCCGGGGAGGCGAACGTGCCGTTCTTCTCCATGAGCGGCTCGGAGTTCGTGGAAATGATCGTCGGTGTCGGCGCCGCGCGCGTGCGCGATCTCTTCAAGCAGGCGCGCGAGCACGCGCCGGCGATCGTCTTCATCGACGAGATCGACTCGATCGGCCGCGCCCGCGGACAGGTGGCGATCGGCGGCGCGAGCGAACAGGAGCAGACGCTCAACCAGATTCTTGCCGAGATGGACGGCTTCAGCAGCCGTGAAGGCGTGATCGTGCTCGCCGCGACCAATCAGCCCGACGTGCTCGACAAGGCGCTGCTGCGGCCCGGGCGCTTCGACCGGCGCGTCGTGGTGAATCTGCCCGACAAGAACGGCCGCGAGGCGATCCTCAAGGTGCACACGCGCAAGGTGCCGCTCGCGGCGGACGTGAGCCTCGCGGAGATCGCGCAGGCGACGCCGGGCTTCTCCGGCGCCGACATCAAGAACCTCGTGAACGAGGCGGCGCTGCTCGCGGCGCGCCGCGAGCAGAACGAGGTGCGCATGAAGGACTTCATGGACTCGCTCGAGAAGATCATGCTCGGCCCGGAGCGGCCGCTGCTGCTCTCGCGCGAGGACAAGGAGCGCATCGCCTATCACGAGGCCGGCCACGCGATCCTCGGGCTGGTCGTGCCGGGCGCCGATCCGGTGCACCGCGTGAGCATCGTGCCGCGCGGGCGCGCGCTCGGCGTCACCTATCAGCGCCCGGACAGCGACCGCTACAACTTTCCGGAAGGCTACCTGCGCGCGCGCATCATCGGGATGCTCGGCGGCCGCGCGGCAGAAGAGATCGTCTACGGCGTCCGGACGACGGGTGCGGAGAACGACATCGAGCAGGCGACGAATCTCGCGCGCATGATGGTGACGCGCTGGGGAATGAGCGATCGCATCGGGCTGGTGCAGCTCGCGCCGCGCGACAACCCGTTCCTCGGCGGCATCGGCGGGTTCGGTCAGAACCGGCCGTTCAGCGAGGCGACCGCGCGCCTCGTCGACGAGGAGGTGCAGCGCATCATCCAGGAGAGCTACGAGGAGGCGAAAACTCTTCTCATGCGCCACCGCAAGGCGATGGACGCGCTGGTGCAGGCGCTGCTCGAGCAAGAGACGCTGGACGAAAAGCAGATCCTCGAGGTGACCGGCTTGCCGCCGGCGCCGGCGCTCGAGAGCGGCCGCGTCGCCGCCGCGGAACAGCGCGCGGGTGCGGCTGCGGGATCGCGCTGACGCGGGGGAAGCGCCGGGCGCGCGGTTGCGCAAGCCCATCGCCGCGATGGCGTGAGTGCGGAGAGCGAAAACGGGAGGGGAGCAGGTGGAAACGATCGTTGGGCTAGCCGGGAGCCTGCGGCAGGGTTCGTACAATGCGGCGCTACTGCGTGCGGCCGCGCGCGAGATGCCGGAAGGCGCGGTGCTGCGTATCGAATCGATCGCGGGGATTCCGCTCTACAATGGCGACGAGGAGGCATCGCACGGCGTGCCCGAGCCCGTCGCGCGCCTCAAGGAGGCGATCGCGCAGGCGGACGGCCTGCTGCTCGCAACACCCGAGTACAACAACAGCCTGCCGGGTGTTGCGAAGAACGCCATCGACTGGCTGAGCCGCCCGCCGTCGGACGTTGCCCGCGTGTTCGGCGGCAAGCCGGTCGCCGTGATCGGTGCTTCCACCGGCGGTTTCGGCACCGTGCTCGCGCAGGCCGCCTGGCTGCCGGTGTTTCGCACGCTCGGCGCCGCGTATTGGTCCGGCGGGCGGCTGGCCGTCGCGCGCGCAGCGGAAGTGTTCGACGCGGACGGCGACATCGTCGATCCGCGCGTGGCGGAATCGTTGCGCAAATTCCTGGCGGGCTTCGTGGCGTTCGTTCGCCGCCAGGCCCGCCTCTCCGGTTGAGGCGAGCAGCGATAGTGGGAACCGTGCGGCGGGGCTGCTTGACCGAGATCAATTGCACGGAGCCCACGCCGCGGCACAGTCCGCGAGGCCGATCTCAACCTCCGCGACGATAATCGCGCATGCGCAATCTCTGGAATCTCGGCTTTCGTCCGTTCTATCTGCTTGCCAGCCTGCTTTCCACGCTGTGGATCGTGGTCTGGGTGCTGCAGTACATCGGCCGCTTCCCGTCCGGCGCCTATCTGCAGGGGCCGTTATGGCACGGCCATGAGATGGTGTTCGGCTACACGCTCGCCGTCATCGCCGGTTTTTTGCTGACGGCGGTGCGCAACTGGACCGGGCGGCCGACGCCGAGCGGCGCGCCCCTCGCGGCGCTCGCGGCGCTCTGGGTGGCGGCGCGCATCGCCGTGCTCACGCCTTTCGCGACCGCAGCGATGTGGTTGAACGCCTCGTTCCCCGTGGCCGTGGCGGTTGCGATCGGGGTGCCGCTCGTACAGGCGCGCAACCGGCGCAACTACTTCTTCGTGGCGCTGCTCCTCGGCGTCGCCGCGGCGATCCTGGCGCTGCACCTGGCGATGCAGGGCGATGCCGCGTTTCCGGCGCGCAGCGGGCTCGTCATCGGGCTCGATATCGTGCTCTGCGTGATCTCGGTGATCGCCGGACGCGTCGTGCCCATGTTCACGAACAACGGCGTGCCGGGCGCGCGGGCGCGGCGCAATATCTGGGTCGAACGCGCCGCGCTCGGCGGCGTGCTCCTCCTGCTCGCGCTCGACGTGCTCCGCGCCCCCGCAGCGGCGGTCGCGGCGGTCGCCGCCGCCACGGCGCTCGCGCACGGTACGCGCCTCGCGCTTTGGGACACGCGGCGCACGCTCGGTACGCCGCTCGTCTGGGTGCTGCACGCCGGCTATGCGTGGGTGGTGGTACATCTCGTGCTGCGCGCGGTCGCCGCCGCCGGCCTCGTCAGCGAATCGCTCGCGCTGCATGCTCTGGCCGTCGGCGCGATCGGCGGCCTCACGATCGGTATGATGACGCGAACGGCGCGCGGCCACACCGCGCGGCCGCTCGTCGCGGATCGCTGGGAAACGACGGCTTATGTCCTCGTGCTGCTCGCCGCGGTCGTGCGTGTGTTCGGGGGCTTGCTCTTTCCTGCGAGCTACGTCGCGACCGTGATCGGTGCGGCCACGCTGTGGTCGGCCGGATTTGCGATCTATTTCGTGCGCTACTGGCCGATCCTCACGCAGCCGCGTATCGACGGGCGGCCGGGATAGGCCTGCCCGACTGCCGGCACCAAGGGCCACCGCGCCAAGCGAACGGGGCTCGGCCCAATCCCGCGTCGATCACAGCGTCATGAGGAGCGCGGAAACCGCGCTGCGGCGATCTATTCAGTGACTTCGACAACGGCGCCGTCTCATCGGAATCGTTACGATACCTGATCTGGGGCCATTGCGAGGGAAGCGAACCATGCCTGATCTGAAAGGAAAGAGGACTATCGTCACGGGCGCCGCGAGCGGCATCGGCGCGGCCATCGCCGAGCGTCTCGTGCGAGACGGCGCAGCCGTCGTGGTTTCCGACGTCAACGAGAAAGCGGCGACCGAGCTCGCTCGGCGTCTCGGCGCGGGCGCGAAGGTGTGCGCCGCCGATGTATCCGAGGAGGCGCAGGTCGAGCGGCTCGTCGATTTCGCGGTGCGCGAGCTCGGTGGGCTCGACGCCATGATCAACAACGCGGGCATCGGCGAGAACCTCGTGCCGATCGACGAGAAGGATACGGCGGAGTGGAACCGGATCATCTCGATCAATCTGACCGGCGCCTTCTTCGGCGTGAAGCATGCCGCGCGGGCGATGAAGCGGGCCGGGCGGGGCGGAGTGATCGTGAACGTCGCTTCCGTGCTCGGCCTCGTCGGCACGGCCGGCGCGCCCGCGTACACCGCAGCGAAGCACGGCCTGCTCGGTCTGACCAAAGCTGCGGCGCTCAATCTCGCGCCGGCGAAGATCCGCGTGGTCGGCGTGTCGCCGGCTTACATCCGCACACCGCTCATCGCCGGCCTCGAAGAGGCGGTGCTGCCGCTCCATCCCATCGGCCGGCTCGGTGAACCGCATGAGGTCGCGAGCATGGTCGCCTATCTCGTCTCCGACGAAGCGAGCTTCCTGACCGGTCCGACCTACCTGGTCGACGGCGGCTACACCGCGCTCTGAATCGCGCTGCGCCGTCCGGACGGCAGGCAACCGTCGGGTGCCGGCGCTCCGGGTTGGGCCATTCTGCGCTGCAGCGTCTCCCGACACAGCTTGCTGTCGGCGCTCGACGCGCGGCGCGCAGCCGCATGCGCCGTTCTCCATCTGCAGCCGATGGGTGGCGACCTCGATTCATCTCACGGCGATACCGGCGAACCAACATACGCGGCGCAGTTCCGGGCGGGGTATGATTGGCGGCAAGAATCGATAACAGGGAGCGGGGACCGCATGACTTCGGACATCGAGCGCTACCGCGCGAATCTCAACGACGAGCTGGAGGGGGCGGAGCTGTACAAGGCGCTCGCGGCGGCCGAGCGCGACCCGGTACGGAAGGATCTGTTCCTGCAGCTCTCGCGCGCCGAAGCCGAGCACGCCGAGACGTGGCGTGCGAAGCTCGAAGCGGCGGGCGTGCAGATTCCGGAGTTCAAGCCCAGCTTCCGTACGCGCCTGCTCGCGCGCCTCGCGAAGCGGTTCGGTCCGCGTTTCGTGCTGCCCGCGATCGCGGCCGCCGAGTACGCCGACCGCGACAAGTACGCGACGCAGGCGGATGCCGCGCACCTCTCGGCGGACGAGCGCAGCCATGCGGCCGTGGTGCAGGCGGCGGCCACTGCGCGCGGCGCGG